>ERZ808043.50-NODE-50-length-32731-cov-3.609910_pt1 | contig 32731 bp, 26 predicted proteins | sample MGYA00380194_ERZ808043 | MGnify/ENA primary metagenome ERZ808043 (study PRJEB31490, sample SAMN06133370) | cow dung metagenome | isolation source: H3 | host: cow | place: China: Chengdu | collected 2015-05 ...
CAAAAAAATACAGAACGCAATGACATATAATCCTCAAAAAATATTATGAACCGATTACATCCACAGAGAGTTATAATGCTGAATGCAACCTGTTCTAGATTGGATAAAAGTAGAAAATTTTATGTTAGGATATTTGTGGTTTAGAACTTCAATAGGAAAAAGTCAGTATTCCTAGAAATTCAGAAATTATTTAAAATCAAAAAAATAAAAGGAGAGATTTTTCTAAAATTTATAAAAACCTTTTTAAACTAGACTATGCTTTCTTTTTTCTTTATGTCTCTTGTCGTGGCCTTAGCTCCAGGGCCGGATAATTTTTTTGTCTTAATGCAAAGCGCTTCATTTGGTAGGCGCGCCGGTTTTTTAGTTATTGCAGGGATTTCTACCGGGATTTTAATACAGACTCTTTTACAAATTTCAGGCCTTTCTCTTTTAGTTGTTCATTCGCCAAAGGCATTTTTTGTTCTACAATGTCTAGGTGCTTGTTATCTTCTTTATTTAGCCTTTCTTTCTTTTCGCTATGTTCCAAGTGAAAAATCGTCTAAAGGGGTAGAAGCCTTATCTTCTCTAGCTCTTTATCGCCGAGGCTTGTTGATGAATCTTTCAAACCCAAAAGCAGTACTTTTTTTACTTTCCTTTTTGCCGCCTGCTGTAAATCCATCTCTTTCTGTACCGGTGCATTGGCAAATAGCAGGTTTAGGTTTTATGTTCTTGCTTTCAACTTTAATTGTTTTTGGTGGGGTAGCTATTCTTGCAGGGAGTTTAAGGCCATTTTTAGAAAAACACCCAAGATTTGAAGTTTATTTACAACGCCTTTCTGGAGTTGTTTTTGCAATACTTGCAATTTCTCTTTTTGCCAGTTGATTTAGGAACAACGCAAACGTTGGCCAACTCTTATAATGGAATTACGGCGAAGGCCATTCAATTTGCAAAGTTTTTGAACAGAAATCCCATACATCCGAGCGATTTTTCCAAGAGTGTCGCCTCGACGGACGCGGTAAATTCTGTACTTCGAAAGTTCAGATTGGATTAAATCGTAATCGGTTTCTAAATCTTTTAACGCAATTTCAGTACCATTCGCTAAAACAATTCCTTCGGCAAAATCAAAAATCAAAGAAGGGTCAATAGACATTTTTTTGTATGTAATTTCAAAATGCAAGTGTGAACCCGTAGAACGACCCGTGTTACCACCTAAACCAATGAGTTGTCCAGAAAAGACTTTTTCACCATATTTAACTAGCCGTTTAGAAAGGTGAGCATATACTGTTCTTGTTCCATTATCGTGTTCTAAAACGACATAATGACCATAACCGCGGCGTTCATAAGCGGCTTTTACTACTTTGCCAGAAAAGGCTGCAAGAATAGAATCGCCTTTAAAAACTTTTACATCTATACCTTTATGCATTCTGTATTTACGAACGCCATAAGGAGAGGTTATTCGAACAGCTCGTCCTGTTGGTAAAGTAGCATTTTCAAAGAACAAAGTTTGAGAAGAATGCGAGTTGAATTTTTCTGAATTAGAAGAGTCTAAAGCGTTTTCTGGTTCGCTATCAGAAGTTTCATTGGCGTAAAGTTCTTGATTGCTTTCATTTTCTAAAGAATCGGCAATAACTGCTTCATTTTCTTTTTCTAAGAGAACTTCGTGTTTTGGAATAAAAATTTTAGGTTGGTCTGAATTTGCCGTTTTGTCGGAAATTTTGTCTAAAGAAAGTAAATTGCGAAAGAATGAAAATGGACTATCTGATTTAGTTTCTGTATAATTTTCATTTTGCGAAACGTTTTGTCGTTTCCCTGTGTGTGCATAGGTAAGAGAAAAAGCTATGCAAAGTACATTGAGTAAAATCAATATTCGCAAAAACATGGCTAAAGGATAGAAAATTTTTGCAAAAATTCCAGTAGAATACTTATATTTGGTCTGTAAAACTTTAGGTTAAAGGATTTTTATATGGCAAAAAAAGTTCAAGACGCACTAAAAGACCTCGTTTCTCTTTGCAAACGCCGTGGTTTTATTTTTCCAGGCTCTGAAATTTACGATGGTTTGGCCAATACTTGGGATTATGGTCCGTATGGAATTGAATTAAAACGTAACATCAAAAATCTTTGGTGGAAAAAATTTGTTTCTTCTCGCCCTGATGTTTTAGGTCTTGATAGTTCTATCCTTTTGAATCCTAAAGTTTGGGTTGCTTCTGGGCACGTTGGTAATTTTTCTGATCCATTAGTTGATTGTAAAGCTTGTCGTGAACGTTTCCGTGCAGACCAACTTTTAGAAGAAAAATTAGGGGATGGTGCTGCTGCTGGTAAAAATTTCGAAGAAATTGATGCCATGATGAAAGAAAATGCTATTGAATGCCCAAGTTGTGGAAAATCAGATTGGACACAACCAAGAGCATTTAACTTAATGTTCCAGACAGAAATTGGTGTTGTAGAAGGTGCTGGTAACAAGGTTTATTTACGCCCAGAAACGGCTCAAGGTATTTTTATCAACTTTAAAAATATCATGGATAACGTTCGCCCTAAAATTCCTTTTGGTGTAGGGCAAATTGGTAAATCATTCCGTAACGAAATTACTCCGGGTAACTTTATTTTCAGAACTCGTGAATTCGAACAGATGGAACTTGAATTTTTCTGTGAACCAGGAACAGAAGTTGAATGGTACAACTACTGGAAAGAATTCTGCATGAAATGGCTTGTAGAAGAACTTGGCATTACAGAAAACAAACTCCGCTTGCGTGAACACGCTAAAGAAGAACTTTCCCATTATTCTAATGGAACAAGTGATGTTGAATACGAATTCCCATTTGGTTGGGGTGAACTCTGGGGTATTGCTAGCCGTACTGATTTTGATTTGAAGCAGCACCAAGAACATTCTCGTGTTAAACAGGAATATTATGATGCCGTAAATAACAAACGCTATGTTCCGTTTGTTGTTGAACCATCTCTTGGCGTTGACCGTTTGTTGCTTGTACTTCTTTGCGATGCTTATGATGTAGAACAACTTGAAAATGACGAACGCACGGTTATGCATTTCCACCCAAGCGTAGCTCCTGTCAAGGCTGCTGTTTTGCCTCTTGTTAAAAAAGGCAAGGTAAAAGAAAAAGCCGAAGAAATTTTCCAGAAGCTTATTAAGCGTTGGAATGTGGAATACGATGAAACCCAGTCTATTGGTAAACGTTATCGCCGTCAAGATGAACTTGGCACACCATTCTGTATTACAGTTGATTTTGATACAGTCGGCGAAGGCGAAAGTGATGCTTCTAAACTTGGTTTTGTAACGGTTCGCGAACGTGATTCTATGAAACAAGAATTAGTAGCGATTGAAAATTTAGAAGCTTATCTTGCAGAAAAAATAGGTTATTAATTTTTATCGAATCAAAAAAAAGGCGCTTTTTTAAAGCGCCTTTTTTTTGTTAATTTGGTTCTGCTTGTAAAAATTCACTTAATGAATAAGCATAGCAAACGACATCGCCAGTTTCTTGCAATCGAAACGCTTTAATGTGGCCAATGCCTTCAAATAAAATAGCATCATCAAGGCTGTCAAATTTTGAAATAACGGGGAGCCTTGATTTTTCAAAAGGGTAGCCTTCTTGTAAAATGGCTGCACATTCGTATTCTGGGTCCATATCGTAAATAGCTAAATGCAAATTTTTATCGCTTTCATTCCCACTAAAAAGAATTTCGGCCCCTTCAATAGAATCTCCGATTTTAACAGAAAAAGAGCCAACAAGACCTTTTTCTTGGAGTGATTTGCACCATAAATCGAAATCAATTTGTCCCATAAACCTTCACTATTGTTTGTGTTGGAAAAAATACCAACAACTTTCCCAAAGATATATTTTTAACTGTTTAAAAGTAGATTTCTATTTCTTGAGTGTGAAAAATGACAAATAAAATTTCCCGAAAGTTTTACTTTCGGGAAATTTTATTGAAAAAATATGCAATAATTTTTAATGAAGCTTTTCTGCTGCTTGGAGAACTGCAAAAATCATACCAGGACGGAAATATTTTCCAGCAGTATATTTTAAAGCAGTGCTATGCAAAAGATGGAAAAGAGTTTCTGCTTCCACTTTATTGGCTTTAGCCACTTTTCCATAAACTTTATTAAATGCAGCAAGCGTGCGAGGTAAAGCTGGAGAAATTCTTGAGTCAGCAAGAATAGCTTTAGAGGCAAGCAAAGCTTTGTGTAGTTTCTTTGCATTAGCAGAAGAAAGATTTAAAGCATTTTGCAATGTTTCAGAGTGGAGCTTGCAACTACCGTTAAAACCTTCTGGAGCCGCAAATGGAATTCTAGCTTCATCATAAAGGTTACGCACCATACTATCCAACAAATCTTCAGCTTCTGATTTCATACCATGAAGAGTCATAGCAGAAGCAATGCTATATTGAATGCCAATCCAAACATCGTGAGCTTGGAAATTAAATTCATCAAGAGGGGAACCATCTTTATGAACCAAGTTAGCGCAACCAATTAAGGAACTATTTTTCTTGTAATTCGTTTCAAATATTTTCTTCAATGTTCTACGAGCTTTATCTTCGTCAGTAATTGGAGAAAGATCTAAAAGTCTAAGGTAAGTGTCTGCAAGCATAGCGTCGGCAAATACGTCATCATTATCAAGGTCGAGCTTTTTCTTCCAAGAATCTTTAAATGCTTTTGGACAACAAGAAGTAAGCCATTCCTTTTTATAACGGCGGTATTCCTTACGGGATAAATCCAAATCTTCTGGAATTTCTGCAGTATTTAACCAATGGTTGATTTCAGAAACTGCAAGAACGTGATCTTCTGGCAAAGAAAGTGTTGATGCTGTTTTCTTACGTAAAGTTTCAAAATGAACAAAATCCACATCTTGCATTTCAAGTGGGGTGGCAAAGAAATGGAAATAACCTTCTTTTTCATCCCAAAGAGCGTTGTGGAAATCTTCTGCTGCAATTTCAGATTTTGCAATCCAATCAACAGCTTTATCTTTATCACCAAGAATGTCGGCAATAGCAGCAGCAGCTCTTAAGCCAGCAATCCAAAGAGAACCACAATAAACTGAAATGCCATGGCTTGAAAGGTTATCAAACGTATCATCTGTACCATGTGTCAATGGGAAGGTTTGGCCTTCGCCCACCATGCGTTCTAAGTATTCTATGCAAGCATATACAGCTTCTTTGCATTCTTGTAAAATGGAAATGTTTCCAGAAACGCGATAATGGCGTAAAACCATCAGCACAAACTTTGGAGCTAAATCTTTCCATTCTTTAACATTGTGCCAATCGTAAGCATCTGGTTTTGCATCAAATGGACTGCCAAGGTCATGAATAACAGCACCATAAACAGCACGTGGACCTTCTAATTTTGGATCTGGCAAATCGGCGTATGGGTGGTTTACATATTCATGATGGCGGCGTCTTGTGTTATCTACATCGAGAATTGCTTTTGCAAAGCGTTGCATTACAGCGCCATCAAGACGAGGCATTAATTGGAGTAATGCAAAACTACCATAGAAATAAACATCTAAAGAGTTAAAGAAAGGGTAGTCTGCGCATTCACGAACAAGAAAACGATCTTCTTTATCCCAAACAGTGGCTTCTGCTAAGAAACTCAAAGTATTTAAAGCTAAGCTTCTTGTTTTATCAATAGCCCCTTTTGAAGTAGAAATACGTTTTAAAGCATTTTCAGGGATTAAATCTTGATAAACTTTCAAGGAATCTCTAAAGAGAGAGTCGTTTTTCAAGGCTTCAAGAAGTATCGCACGAACGCGTCCAAAAGGTTCAGGGAAGAACGTTGTGTATTTCTTTTGACTTTCAAGGCCATTCAACTTAATTTGAGGAAAATCTAAAACCATGTTGAATTGGAAAGAAACTTTTGCTTTAGGTTTTAAAACAGCTGTTACAACGAGAGCTGTTGCAATAGTTTCGCGGCCACTATAAACATTTTTCACAAAAGTTTTTGAAATTCTACCGCTTTGGAGAGCTTCTTTTAAAACAGAGGCTTCGTCATCAATGTAACACATTGGTTTAACAGAAACGTTGAGGTTATCCTTTTCGTTCCAAGCAGCGCTTATTGCCATACAACCATCAAAATCGCTTTCCACTAAACGTTCTTGGTTGTAGAATTCTACACCGCGAACAAGTCTGCCATCATCGGCTTTCAAGTCAAAACGAACCGCTTTTGGGTTTCTTGCGGCAGGAACTAATACAAAAGAAGAATCTTGAACACCTTGGCGATCTTTACGGACTTGATAACCGCATAAAGATTCTTGCATTTGAACAATAGTCACTTCTCGAGTTTCTTTAGAAGTATTTTCTAAAGTGTATTCGGTTGCAGAAACTGGGAGACTAGAAAGTCTTTCGTTTTTAGGGATAACATAACTGAATTGTTCGCGTTCAATCTTTATATTTTTCGAAGTAAATTTTGTTTCACTCACAGGATAAAGTGCGCGATAATTCATTTTTGTTGGGTCAAAACCAGGCACGCCTAAAAATTCGTTTTCTTCGCCCCACGCAGCGCTAAGAGCTGAAGACGATGAAATTGGAAAACCAACACAGCCATCAAAGAAATCAATTAAAACAAAACGATTCAATTGTGCTGAAGATTTGTCACCTTTATTCAGTAAAGCTTGAGTTCTGTCGCTCCACTCAGTATTCCAACGGACAAAAGCATCTGCGTTATTAGCAAAAAATTTTTTGTCATTGACAATTTTTGCAAGTTTTTCTTCGGCTTCTTTTAAGACTAACCCTGCAAAAAGAGATTCGCCTTTAGCGTTACGCAAAGTATATTTAGCATCTTTTTGTTGGAATGAAGCAAAATTGAAAATTTTAAGTTTGGTATCTTTTTCTACAACAGCTTCTCTGAAAAAGAAATTGTTAAGACGCATATCGGCTGGATTTTCTGAACGAACTTGAATGCCAGGAACAAGGTTCATTACAGGGGTTGTTCCGGCAGGCGTAACAGTAAATGTAGAACCAATACCGCCAACAGCGATACCTGTTGAGGAAGGAGTCGTTGAAAGAGGAGTGTACCAAGGTTGTATAAATTCAACAGCAAGTCCTGGAGTCATAAGGTGCTTAACTGAATTGTCAATTTTGGCATTTTGGAGATAATCCGAAAATTTCATAGAATCCTAACCCGAAATAAAAGTGAAACGTGTCCCAAAATTAGATATTTTTCGGTAAGATTTGCACCTGGTTTTTAATAAATACCTTAAAAAAGATAAAGAAACTTTGATATTAATGAAAAAATATTTTTTAGCAGAGTTTATTATATTTGGGCTCATGTTTTCATTTGGTGTTATGGCCTCTGGCGGCGGAAGTAATTTTAAAGCCTTGCTCTCTAAAGTGAAGGAAGGTTTATTGCCAGCAAAATGTCTTTTTTTAATAGTTAATAATGGGGATTGTGGAGCTGTTCAAATAGCAAAAGAATACGGCGTTCCTTGTTTTCATATTTCTTCAAAAACACATCCAGATGAACAAGAATACGAAAAAGCTTTGCTTAAGGTATTTGAAGAAAATCCGATAGATTTGCTATTGTTAGCGGGTTATATGAAAAAAATTCCGGATTCTCTTGTTGAAAAGCTTCCGGAGAGAATTCTAAATATCCACCCTTCACTGTTGCCAAAGTATGGAGGCAAGGGTTTTTGGGGGTTAAACGTTCACAGAGCTGTTATTGAAAATCAAGAAAAAGAATCAGGAGCAACGGTCCACCTTGTTTCTTCTGAAATTGATAAAGGTAAAATTTTAGCACAGACTTCGGTACCAGTTTTAGAAGGGGATTCTCCAGAAGAACTTGCTGCAAGAGTCTTAAAGCAAGAACATTCTCTTTATTGGAATACGGTTTTAAATTACGCTAAAACATTGGGACTTCTCTAATGAAAAAAAAGACTCCAGAATTTTTATTAGATGTAAAAAATCCATTTGAAGGAGAAAAACTTTTAAAAGAGTATGCAAATGGAAAAATCATTATTGGAGTTGATGAAGTCGGCAGAGGCCCTTTGGCTGGCCCAGTGGTAGCCTGCGCAGTAGTTCTTAAAGAATCTTGTGTTTGTGACTCTTTAAATGATTCAAAAAAAATACCAAGAAAAAAAAGAGAGGCTATTTTTGAACAAGTGAAAGAATCTTGTGCATGTTATGCTATAGCTAGTGCAAGTGTTGAAGAAATTGATGCGTTAAATATTCTCGAAGCTAATTTTTTAGCTATGCGTCGTGCTCTTTCTGCAATTGGTATTTTGAATTTAGAACATACTTTGCCAGAATTACCTATTGAATCTAGCGGTTTTTTGAAAACGACAGATGAATTTTTAATTGCTGTTGATGGAAATTTATTAATCCGGAAAGTTCAAGAAGAATATCAGATTCCTGTTGTAAAAGGCGATGCCAAAATAGCGTCTATATCAGCGGCTTCTATTTTAGCCAAAGTTTATAGAGACCGTTTAATGGATAAATTAGGTGAAAGTTTTCCCATGTATGATTTTTCAAATAATGCTGGCTATGGGACAAAAAAGCATTTAGAAGCGTTGCAAAAATACGGACTTTCTCCTGTTCATAGAAAAACATTTCGCCCTAAAAGTTTAAATCTAGAATAGAAATTTTACCCCTAAACAGGGAAAAATGAAATGAGCATTTTATGCAAGTAAAATGGTTAAACTAAAAGTTTTTATTGGTTCAAGCTAAAAATAAATACTAATTGCTGCCTTCTAGTTTATTTTTCTTATAATGAGAATCGCCTACAAATAAGAACAATAAAAATCCCAATAAAACTGCAATAGATGCAGCGAAAAATACAGTGGCGTAATTAGAATAATCAGCAATAATTCCGCCAATAAAAACGCCTGCACCAATACCTAAATCCCATCCAGAAAGATAAGTGCTAGAAGCTGTTCCGCGTTGGTTGTGTCTTGCCATATTGACAAACATGGTTTGATAACCTGGGCATAAAAAGCCATGAGCAATGCCTACAAAAAGGGCTGCCCCAAAAAAGACAATAGGAGTATGGAAAAAAGAAAATGCTCCATAAGTTAAAACCAGAATAGCAAAACCTATTTTAACGCAAATTAAAAGGTAGCCTTTATCTACATAAGGACTTGTAATAAGTATGCTTGCAATCATTCCGACAGCAATTAAAGCATAAAAGTAACCAGTGCCGCTTTGAAGATTGATTTCTTCAGCATAGAGGTTCATGTAATTGATAACAGGTCCATAAGCTAAGCCAACGAAAATAATACTTATAAATTGAGGGATTGCACTAGTTAAAAAGAATCTGTCTAAAGAAAGTCCTGTATTTTTCTTTGCGGGTGTTTTAAGTGGGACTTTTAAAAAAGTAAGTAAGATTAAGCCCAAAATTCCTATTCCTAGAGATGTACGAAAAAGAAGTTCCACACCAAAAAATTCTTTAAAAAACACACCAAACATTGGGCCTAGAGCAAAAGCTAAATTAGTGGTTACTCCAAAATAACCAATACCTTCACCGCGTCGTTCTGCTGGTAAAATATCAATAGCAACCGTGTTTCCAGAAGTACTTACAATTCCAAAAGAGAGTCCATGTAAAAAGCGAACAAGAGCTATTAAAGCAATAGTTCCTGCAAAAATATAACCGCAAAACATTAAAGCAAAAACAAAATAAGTGATAAAATAAAGTTTTTTTCTAGGAACAGAATCAACCAAAAAACCAGCAAATGGTCGGCAAAGAAGAGCTCCGACGGCATATAGAGCAAGCGTAACGCCAATCGCTGTATTTCCTGCTTTGAAATTGTTTAATAAATATTCAGGGAGTATGGGTAATAAAGCGTAAAACGCAAAGAATAATAAAAAGTTAGTAACGCAAATAAGAAAAAAATTAGGTGTCCAAATTTTTGTTTTTTGCATAATTAAACGTATTTTTTCAACACATGTTTTGAAGAAATAAAGTAATCAATACCGCTGATTAAAGTGATAGCAGTAATAACTCCCATAATAATTGGAGGTATAATATTCCACGATTCTGTTAAAGCTGGGATTAATTTTTGAATAGGGTCTAAAGCACCGGTTAATATGATAACAATACCAATGCCTTGTAAAGCGGTTTTCCATTTTCCTGAACGCCTTGCTGGCATAATAACGTTTTCTGCAGCGGCAAGAGTTCTTAACGTTTCAACACTTGCTTCGCGGAAATAAATAAGAGCCACCATCCAAACAGGAGCATATCCTGTAGCAATAAAACTTAAGAAAATGGTCATGTTTGAAATTTTATCAGAAAATGGATCTAAGTATTTTCCTAAAGTACTCACTTCTCCCATTTTTCTAGCAAGATAGCCATCTAAAAAGTCTGTCAACATAAAACCTAAAACCATTAGTAAAGCAATAAGTTTTAAGGCAAAAGTATTGTTTGAATAATCCAAGTCGCCGTCATAAAAAAAGACCCACAAAAAGAAAGGCGTTAAAATAATGCGACTCATTGTGATTTGGCTTGCAATAGAAAGAGGCTTTCTGTGTTCTGAATCCCGATAATACCAATAAAGGTAAGCTATAGTAGCAGCACTCATAAGCAAAAGAGAAGAAACCATACAAACTTGCTTGTAATGTTCTAACCCAAGCAAATAAACGCCCATCGTAATGATAATTGACAAATTGGCAAGTTTAGCCCAGTTTCCGCGACGAATCATTTTGCCTTCGCGTAGAATAGCTAAAGAGAAAATAGTATGAGCGATTAAGCGTAAAAATAAAACAATAGCCCCAATTCCTAAAAGAAGTTCTACATCATTGTTTTTGACTTTGTCATAAATAAAAATACTACCAAGAACAGATACAGAAAGAAGCCCGTCAACAAAATTAAGCCAGAGACGATAATAAGGTTTTTCAACTTCTTGAGTTCTAAGTTTATAAAGTTTGACCCAACCAATAATCAACACACATATAGTACAGGCTGTTGCCATCGGAAGCATTGCGTTCCATATAAAGAAACTGATAGCTATAAGCAATATGAATTGAACATAATTCCAAATTCTTCCCCGTAGGCGAAGAGCTTTGTTAGATTCTTTTTCATTCATATTTAGTCTCCAATAATTGTTGGGCATGTTCTTTTGCTGTTTCTGAAGAAGGTTCTCCTAACATGCGCACAATTTCAAAGATACGATTTTCTTTAGACAATAAAGAAATTTCTGTAAAAGTTCTGCCGTTTTCTTCGTGTTTTTTCACGGCTAGCTGTGAATTAGCCCGGCAAGCGACCTGATGTAAATGCGTAATGGTTAAAACTTGATGAGTTTTTCCAAGTTTACGCAAAGCATCTCCAATTTTATTGCCGATTTCTCCGCTTATCCCGGAATCTACTTCGTCAAAAATTAAAAGCGGAGTAGTGTCTGTTTTTGCAGTTACGGTTTTAAAAGCCAAAAGAACTCTTGAAAGTTCACCACCAGAAACTGCTTTTTGAAGGCTTTGTTCGCCTTCGCCGCGGTTTGGGGCTAAAAGAAATTCGATTTTATCAATTCCAGTCGGAGTTGGCTCTGTTTCTGCAAAAGATGTTTTAAAACGAGCTCCTTCCATCCCTAAAACTTGTAATTCACTTTCTACAGCCTGGTCTAAATCTTTGGCTTTAGTTTTTCTTGCATCAGATAATTCTTTAGCTAAAGCAAGAACTTGTCTTTTGGCGTTATTAAATTCTTTTTCAAGTTCTTCTAAATCAGAATCAAAATTTTCAAGACTTTCTAATTCTGCTTTTCGCTTTTCACAAAGAGCAATTAAGCCCGCTTCATCAGTTTTATATTTGCGTTTTAAACGTTGTATTTTAGCAAGTCTAGCATTAATGCGGTTTAATTCGCTTTCTGAAATAGAAGTTTCAGGAGAAATTCTCAAAAGTTCTTGAAGCGTATTTTCAAGAGGTGAAAGCGTTTCTATAACTTGTTCGTGCCAAGAAACGTATTTAGGAAGTTTAGAAGAAATATGCCTGAGTTTAAATTCTAAAACACGTAATTTATCTAACAGCCCGTTTTCGCCATCAGTTAATTCAGAAAGTTCTTCAAGAAAATGTCGTTCTGTTTCACCTTTCGCTGCATTTGTAGTTTTTTCATCCAGTTCATTTTCTTCACCAAGTCGTAAAGCCGCTTCGTTCAATTCTTCGTATTGGAATTTTATAAAATCTTTTTCAGCAGCAAGGCGTTCTGCTTGTTCTTTTGCATTATCTATTTTTTTTGAAATAAGAATTAAAGAGTCGTAAGCATTTTTATACTCTAAAAGTAAATCAGGTAAGGCACAATAAGCATCTAATATCTGCGTATGTGTTCTTGTATCTCTTAATAAAAGCTGTTCACTTTGCCCATGTAATTGTAAAAGTTCATCGCCAATGGTTTGTAAATTGGCAATAGGAACAAGCACTCCATTTATACGTGCTCTAGATTTTCCAGTAGAAGAAATTTCTCTGTGAAGAATTAATTCTTCGTCACAATCGATTTCAAAATTTTTCAGTAAATCCTGAACTTTCTTGTTTTGAGTAATATCAAAAGAAGCTTCTATACTTGCTTTGTCTGAACCAGAACGGATAGCTGTTGCTGAAACTTTTTCACCACAAACTGCCCTAAGGGCTTTTAACAAAACTGATTTGCCGGCTCCGGTTTCACCAGTGATGGCGGTAAAACCATTTGAAAAAGCAATAGTTGCTTCAGAAATCAAAGTAAAATTACGAATAGAAAGTTCTTTAAGCATACAGATAATTTAAATGATTTATTTTTCAAAAACAATGACGCTACGGTATATTGGTCTGCCTTCTTTTCGGTATTTCACTTCAAATCCTGTCATGATTCCTTCGGTTGGTTCCGCTTCGTTTCTTTGTGTAACTGTGCAACCAGGGAAAGCATCAAAATATTCCAAAGCCCATTCATTATATTCTTTATGGTCTGTGCCCCAAAAGAAATTACGTTTACCAGGTTTTAAAGTTCTTGCCACTTCTCTTAAAAAATCAGGTTTAAGCAAACGATTCTTATGGTGGCGTTCTTTAGGCCATGGGTCAGGAAAATACATGTGGAAAGCGTCAACAGAATTATCTGGAACGCGGTCACGTAAAAAGTAAAAGATATCACCGCGGAGCATAGCAGTATTACCAAGCGTATTTTTTAAAATTTTTCGCATAGCAAAAGCTGCCCAAGTGTAATCCCATTCACTACCTAGAATAAATTTTTCTGGGTGGCGGTTTCCGTATTCGGCTAAAAAAGCACCACGACCAGACCCAACTTCAATTTCAATACAATCATTATGATTTGGAAAAATTTCTTTCCAGTCAAAAGCTTCTTTATGCGCTAAACCATCAATGGTGCGTTCTGGCTTTTTAGGATCATCTGCAGAACGGCGGTGTGTAAAATGCCACAAGCCATTTAAGTTTTTGTCAGCAGCTAAATCGCGATAAAATTCTGGGACAATGACTTCAGAATTCATAAAAGAACCTTTACCTTTTCTTTCCAAGAATCAGGAATTTTCTTTTCCATAACAGAAAGAATGTGCTTTTCAGGGTATTTCATTGAAAAATGGTTAAGTACCAAACATTTACATTTTGCTGAATCGCCAATTTCTTCTAAAATACGCACGATTTCATTTAAATGAGAATGCGATTTCAGGTGAGCCATTTCTTCGTCTTCATCATTAAGGAATGTGCATTCCATAACAATAACTTCAGAATCTAAAAGATAAGGCATGTTTTTCAGGCTTTCTGTTTTACAATCTCCCATAAATGAAATGAGAGGCTCATAAATATCGTTTGTAATTTTTTCTCCGGAAAGTCTTTTTTGAATCAGTTCTTCTGGAGTTGCACTTAGAAGTTCTTGTTTTAATTTCTTCTTGTAGCGAAATAAAGTGCACCCCATTGAAGGAATAGAATGTTCAACAGGGAAAATTTCTAAAGCTAAATCTTTTCTATAGGCTAAATGAACGCGTTCATTAGGAACCACTGCCTGGATTTCAGGGTAACGGAATTTATATTCAGGCACGTTTTCAAACAAAGCTTCTGCTTTTATCCAGGCTTTCGCTTTTTCAACAAATGGTTCTGGAATGTAATAAATAGCATCTTTTGCAATACCAGTCATTTTTCTTAAACTATGATGGCGCATTAAGCAACGGGCATGGTCACCATGAGCGTGTGTTAAAAAAAGATGGTTTATAGGGACTGCCGAAAGTGGACACTCTCCAATATCCACCATAAAATCTAGTTCTGGAATCTGTAAATAAGTTGAAAGTCCGCTTATTGAAAATCCATTAAGTGAAAAATGCGGCAAATCGAGATTTACTTGCCGTAAAGCGTTGTGAATATTTTTGTTTTCACTAGCCAAAGGAACTTCCTAAGTTGAAAATGCAAAAAAAAGCTAATTTTTATGGTCAAAATTTAGAAAATTTTACAAAAAAACTTGATTTAAAAAGAGAAAAACTATCTAAAAGAAACTAACTTGCCAGAAAGCAAATTGTTCTGTATAAATAGCCCTATTTTTGAAAGATATTTTCTTGAATAATAGTTCAAAAAAAGTAAACGGAATGTTTAAAATTTGAGTAAAATCATTTTTTTTTGTCCTTTTTTAAAAGAATAGGTTAGTTTTATGGAATGTTGTATACACGCCCTAAAATTTTAGTTGTAGATGATACCAAAACAAACATTGAAGTTTTAGAAGGTATCCTTTCAAAAGATTACGATATATTCGTTGCTTTAAATGGTCGTAAAGCGATTGAACTTGTTCAAAAAATTAAACCAGATTTAGTTCTTCTTGATGTAATGATGCCTGAAATGGATGGTTATGAGACATTGCGTCAAATTAAAAAAATGCCGGAAAGTGAAGATTTACCCGTAATTTTCCTTACCGCAAAATCAGATTCAAGTAGCGAAGAAGAAGGTCTTTCTTTAGGAGCTGTGGACTATATAACTAAACCATTTTCTCCTAAGTTAGTTTTATTGCGGGTTCAAAATCAACTTTACTTTAAAAAGCATCGTGATTCTTTAAATAGTCAAGTGGTCAACAAAACAAAATCACTCAGACAAACACTGAAAGTAATGCTTACAAGTCTTGCGGCTCTTGCAGAATATCGCGATAATGAAACTGGCGGTCATATCCGCAGAACCCAGATGATTGTTCAGCGTCTTGCAGAAGTTTTAAGTAAAAACCCAAAATTTAAAGAAGATTTCCCATCTCCAGAAATTATTGATTTTTATGCGACAGCAGCTCCTTTACATGATATTGGTAAAGTAGGCATTCAAGATGATATTTTAAGAAAGCCTGATAAACTCAATGAAAAAGAAATGGCATTAATGCAAACTCATACTTTATTAGGTTATGAAGTTTTGCAGCACACAACTGCTGATTTAAATGACGATGATAACATGACTGATGCACGGCAAATGGTTGAAATCGCAGCGAATTTAGCAGTTGCTCACCATGAACGCTGGGATGGAACTGGCTACCCCAAGCATTTGAAAGGAGAAGAAATACCTGTTTCAGCCCGCTTAATGGCTGTTGCGGATGTTTATGATGCTCTTGTTTCTCCGAGAATTTATAAAAAGGCTCAAAGCCATGAAGAAGCTGTAAGCATTATTTGTAAAGAAAGTGGTTCTCATTTTGACCCAGATGTTGTAGAAGCTTTCTTGACATTTGCAAATGATTTGCCGGATATGTACAAGCAATTCGAAAATACGGAAAAGGAATATGCCATCTAAAGGCTCAAGAGAAACACTACGTAGAAGAATTACGTTAGCTTTTTTCTTTCCGCTGATTATTTTTGCGGCGGCATTTTTAGGTACCATGCTCATAATTGGTAAATCTTTTATCATAAATAGTATTTATGATAATTGTGAAACAGTTATAGAACAATCCTCTCTTGATATTACAAGCGCATTTGATAATAATATTTTTGCTTTCCAAGAAATGTTACGAAAGGTTCAACAAGCCAAGAATCCTTTGGCTTTGAAATCTTTAATTCGTTCTGATTTTATTTCAAAGCAAAATTTTCTCAATGTGTATTATGCTTCAAGTAACAACCAATATGTGAGCATTAATAAACACACATCAACCCAACTGCACCAACCCAATATTAAAACATTACCATGGTACAGTGATGCTGTAAAAAACAGAAATATGGTTTATACCGGTCCAAAGCGCGTTTTAAAGATGAATAGTAAAAATGCTTTGACGGTATCACAACCAATATGGTCTCATGATAATAAACACCCTCAGGGCGTTTTTGCGGTAGATTTAGATTTAGATTCTTTTAGGCATCTTTTTACAAATGTTTCAAGAGAATTCGGCGGTATGACGGCTCTTGTCCGTAATGACATTGTCTTGACTTATTTCCCATACGAAACAAATATGGGGACTATTTCTGCTGATAGTATTTCAACTTTATTGCGATTTGCTAAAGAAACAATTGGTGTAGATTCTTTAAAAACCATTTCTACACAAATTGGAAAATTCTCTAATGCAGAAGGCGATGAGTTTGTTGTTTTTATTTCTTCTATTCAAAAGTATCCTTTTCAATTAATTCATTTTTTACCAATCTCAAAACTTCAAGGTTTAGGGCAGGCTGATTTTTCGGCATTATTAACGGCTTCGCTTATAAGTCTTGGAATTTTATTGGTGTTGATTTACCTTTTGAGTCGTTTTTTCTTTAATCGCATTGTAGGTAAAGAACTAGATGATTCTATCCAGACTAATTCCATTTTTGATGCAATTTTAAAATCTCCGGATTCTCCTTTGATTTTAACGAATTTGGATTTTGAAATTTTACATGCCAGTGATTCTATAATTGAATTTTTTAATGCCGAAGAATTTTATAAGGATTCTAAAATCTGGGAACTCATATCTAACCCTGATTTACGGCAGTTTATATTAAAAGTCCAAACTATGGGGCAAAAGCTTGCTACAGAAGAAAGTAAAATTTCTTTACAGGTAAAAAATGGTCGTGGTGATACCTTTTGGTGGATTATTTCTGTACAGTCACTTGTTGATGAATCGGGTGAATTAAGGTATTTATTCCGTATTTTTGATGAAACTTCTGAAGTTTGGAAAACTTCCATTTTGGATACGCTTTTATCATCTTCAAATTCAATGATTTTTATTTTTGATAAGCGTTTTAATTTGCAATACCTTTCTAAACGTGCAGAAGATTTCTTTAATATCCCGACTGAAAACACACATTTAACGTTAGAAGATCTTTCAAAATACAAGTTACCAGAAGATGTTGTGGGTAAAGTTTCTGAAGCATTTTTATCATCATCTTTCTGGGCTGATAACTTCTATATACCGCCACAAGATGAAGTTGAAGGCCTTTGGTGTCGTGGAGAAGCAGTTGTTCAAAAAACAAGAGATAGCGTTGTTGGTTACATTTTGCTTCTAGTTGATATTTCAGAAGTAGTGCTTGCTCAAGAAGAAGCAGAAAGAGCGACAAAATCAAAGAGTGAATTCTTGGCTAATATGAGCCATGAAATCAGAACACCGATGAACGCTATTATAGGAATGTCGCATTTAATTGCCGAAACAGAACTTTCTAATAGACAGCGTGAATTTGTGAACCGAATAAATACGGCTGCTAAGAATTTGATTCGTCTGATTAACGATATTTTGGACTTGTCTAAGATAGAAGCTAAAAAGCAAGAATTAGAAATTATTCCGTTAAATATTTATTCTGTTATTGATGAAGTGACTGCCCTTGCAGTAGTGCGTTTAGAAAATCGCCCGATTGAATTAGTTTTAGATATAGACCCAGAATTACCGCAAATGATTCTCGGGGACCCGTTGCGTTTGTCTCAGATTTTAACGAATTTAGTGAATAATGCGACGAAATTTACAGAGAAAGGCGATATAACCCTTACTATCCGGACCAAGAAAGTGGAAGCAAACAAAGTAGCTATTCATTTTGCGGTTTCTGATACTGGCATTGGAATGACTCCAGAACAGTTGGGGAGACTATTCCAGACATTCTCTCAAGCAGATGGTTCTACAACAAGAAAGTATGGTGGTTCTGGATTAGGGTTGACTATTGCTAAGTCTTTTGTTGAACTTATGGGCGGTCAAATTCAAGTAGAAAGTAAGTGGAATGAAGGCACAACATTCTATTTTGATTTGACTTTTGAAATGCCTGTAAATAGTGAACCAATACCAGTTTCTTCAGAAATTTACGGAAACCATCCGACGGCTTTAGTTTTGGATACTAACCCAAAAATTCATCATGTTTTGCGTAATTATCTTGAGTATATAGGCTTTGAAGTAAGAACATTTGCTTCTTTATCTACTGCAAAAACAGCGTGTCGAAATGCGAAAAAAGATGGAAATCCGTTCCTTTTGATGCTTGTTTCTTATGACTTTAGAGAAATGGATGTTATATCTTGGATAAAAGAAGCAGAAAAAGACATGATTCTTCCGCAATTTAAAATTTTAATGCATCCGTTTTATATGAAAGAAGAAGAAAGAATTGCGGCATTAGAAAATGGTTTTCATGAATGTTTGGTTAAGCCCGTTCATTTAGCTAGTTTAAATCATGCTTTGCGTGTTGCTTGGGGCGAAGAAAGTAATGAAATTTCTACTCATGCACAGCAAAAGAAGATTATCTTCAAAAAAGCATCTGTTTTGTTGGTTGAAGATGATGCCGCTAACCAAGAATTAGCAGATTATTTATTGACTAATGCAGGCCTTACCATTGTTATTGCAGGAAACGGGCAAGAAGCGTTGCGAGCCTTACAGAAAGATCATTATGATTTAGTTCTAATGGATATTCAGATGCCTGTTTTAGATGGTATTTCGGCAACAAGAAAAATCAGAGAAATGCCTGGGGAATATTTCCAGAAATTACCGATTGTTGCTATGAGTGCTTCTGCTATGAAAGAAGAAATAGACAGATGCCTTGAAAACGGCATGAACGCTTATATCACAAAGCCAATTGAACCGCAGAAGATGTTTGAAAAATTGGCAGAATTTTTACCGATTATCCAGCAGAATGAAATAGAAATAGATGTGGAAACACCAGAAGATATTGATTTCGTGAAAAACTTTGATTTTATTCCGAATTTCAAGGCGGTTACTGGTTTTGTTAGAGCAAGTAAAAATCCAAGGATTTACCTTAAAATCTTAAAATCATTTATTACTGGATATTCTACAATTGTTGTTGATTTTGACGATTTATTGAAGAACAATAATCGTGAAAAATTATTGCGAAGTATTCATACTGTAAAAGGTATTGTAGGAACAATTGGTTCAGAAACGCTTTATCAGATGGGTAATCAACTTGAAAATGAAGGCAAATTACCAAAAGATGAAGTGATGAAATTTGCTTACGATGTTTCTGCATTGTTAGATGCACTTTCTCCGGTTGTAACAGAACTTCAGAATAAATTACAACAGTCAAATGTGTCTAAAAAGATTTCTCCTGAAGCACACCAGAAATTGGCTGAAATGTTAGAGGATTTAATCCAGAACATTGAAAATTGTTCGTCAACTAAATGTCGTCAGAATTTAGAAAGTGTTGAACAGTTCTTGTTCCCTAAAAATACAACGGCTACTTTACAACAAATTTCGTTATGGATTGATGAATATAATTTCAGCGATGCCGCAGAAGCAGCCAAGAAATTGCTTGAAAATACAAAAGCTGTTTTAAATGGGTAGTTTTGCTTGCTTGGTTAAACAAAAGGGAAATAAAAAAATCCGAGTGAAAACCTCGGATTTTTAATTTTTTGGAATTCTAATTAAGAAAAAATATTTTTGATTTTATCAAAAAGAGATTCTTCTTCTGCGGTATCTTTGTCTTTTCGGATTTCGGCTAATTCTTTATAGAGTTCTTTTTCACGAGAAGAGAGATCTCTTGGAATATCAGCAACAATGTTCACGAAAAGATTTCCACGCGGGCCGCGTCCTTGAAGAGGAGGTAAACCGTGTTCGCGTAAACGAAGAGTGCAACCCGATTGAGTTCCTGCAGCAAGTTTAATGTTGATTTCTGTGCCATCAACTCCTGGAATTCGTTGAGAACCGCCAAGAACTAACTTGTAAACAGGGACTTTCACATCACAATGCAAGTCGTTTTCTTCTCTAGTATAGAAATCATCTTGTTTTTCTGTAATGACAACAAGTAAATCGCCAGAAGCACCGCCTCTTGGGCCGCAGTTTCCTTCACCGCGAAGCGTCAAGTACTGGCCTTCGGCTACGCCTTCAGGTATTTTAACTTGAATAGTGTCTTCTGTATGTTTACGGCCTTCGCCATTACAATGAGAACAAGGGTTTGAAACAACTTCTCCCATGCCATTACATTGCGGACAAGTTGATTCTGTAATCATGTTGAAAAAGCCGCCAGAGGCACGACGAATACGGCCCATTCCATTACACCCTGAACAAGTTTTGGTATTTTCGCCACCTTTTCCATTACAATGAGAGCAAGGTGTATAGCGTTTGATTTTAACTTTTTTAGTGCAACCTTCAAAAATTTCTTTTAAAGAAAGAGCCACTTTTATCTGTAAATCATTTCCACGAGGTGGGCCACTTCGTCTTCTTGATGATGAAGACCCAAAACCACCTCCAAAGCCACCACCGAAAATATCTCCAAAATGTTTGAAAATATCTTCGAAACTAGAGAATCCAGCGCCGCCGCCGAAGCCTCCGCCACCAGGCATGTTATGACCAAATTGATCGTATTGGGCGCGCTTACTTGAGTCAGAAAGCACTTCATAAGCTTCCGCGGCTTCTTTAAATTTTTCTTCGGCGACTTTATCACCAGGGTTTTTATCTGGGTGATATTTAATAGCCAACTTTTTATAAGCACGCTTTAACTCTTCAGCGCTTGCGTCTTTAGATACGCCTAAAACTTCGTAATAATCTCTTTTTTCTGCCATAAAAAACCGTTTTGGGCAAAAATTTAAAAATGATTTGTTAAATCAGATAAGGCAAACGGGACTTTTCCTATGGAAAAATCCCGTTTAACTCAATTTGTTATAGATTATTTCTTGTCATCATCTACAACTTCATACTCAGCGTCAATAGGACCATTCTTATTGTCGCCTTGTGGCTTAGAAGCTTCTGGTTCTGGAGATGCGGCTCCGGCGCCAGCAGCACCAGCGGCTTGAGCCATAGAACTGAGCATATTTTGGAGCTTATCCATAGCAGCCTTGATTTCTTCTTTAGAACCATTATCCTTTTTGTCTTTGATTTCTTGGATAGCGGCTTCAAGTTGACTCTTGGTATCGGCTGGGATTTTGTCACCGATTTCTTTGAGCTGGCTTTCTGCTTGGTAAGCCATTTGTTCTGCTTGGTTCTTGATATCTACAAGTTCACGAGCTTCTTTATCTTTTTGAGCGTTTGCTTCGGCATCTTTAACCATTTTATTGATTTCATCTTCAGAAAGACCACTAGAAGAAGTAATCTTAATGGATTGTTCCTTGCCAGTTTCTTTGTCCTTTGCAGAAACGTGTACAATGCCGTTTGCGTCAATGTCGAAAGTAACTTCGATTTGTGGAACGCCACGAGGCTTTGCAGGAATACCTTGCAAGTCAAAGCGGCCAAGAGTGCGGTTATCGCGAGCAAATTCGCGTTCACCCTGAAGCACGTGAATAGTTACAGCAGGTTGGTTATCTTCTGCAGTGGAGAATACTTGGCTCTTTTTGGTTGGAACAGTGGTGTTGCGTTCAATGAGTTTTGTCATAACGCCACCAAGGGTTTCAATACCAAGAGAAAGTGGGGTAACGTCAAGCAAAAGAACGTCTTTCACTGCGGAATCACCAGCAAGAACAGCACCCTGAACTGCTGCACCAATGGCAACTACTTCATCTGGGTTTACGCCTTTATGAGGTTCTTTGCCAAAGAAGTTCTTAACGGCTTCTTGAACAGCTGGGATACGGGTAGAACCACCAACCAAGATAACTTCATCGATTTCAGAAAGTTTCAAGCCAGAATCTTGGATACACTTGCGGCAAGGTTCAATGGAACGTTCAACAAGGCTTGCGGTCAACTGTTCGAATTTTGCACGGGAAAGTGTTAAATCAAGGTGCTTTGGACCCGTTGCATCTGCAGTGATAAATGGCAAGTTAATGTTTGTGCTTGTTGTTGCAGAAAGGTCAATTTTAGCTTTTTCAGCAGCGTCTTTTAAACGTTGTAAAGCCATTTTGTCTTTCTTCAAATCAATACCAGGATTTTCTTTTTTGAATTCTTCGTTGATCCAGTCAATAATAACTTCATCAAAGTTATCACCACCGAGCATAGTATCGCCATTTGTAGCTTTAACAGTGAACATGCCTTCGTCAATTTCAAGAATAGAAATATCAAAAGTACCGCCACCCAAGTCATAAACAGCTACTTTTTCGCTCTTCTTGGAATCAAGACCATAAGCGAGAGCAGCTGCAGTCGGTTCGTTCACAATACGAAGCACTTCAAGACCGGCAATTTTACCAGCATCTTTAGTAGCTTGGCGTTGAGAGTCATTAAAGTAAGCAGGAACTGTAATAACAGCCTGAGTTACTTCTTGTCCAAGATATTCTTCAGCGATTTTCTTCATAGTTTGAAGAATCATTGCAGAAATTTCTGGTGGAGCGTATTGTTTGTCATCAATTTGAACGCGAACAGAATCAGAACCAGAACCTACGAGTTTGTATGGCATATTCTTTTCTGCATCAGAGCATTCACCAGCAGTGCGGCCCATAAAGCGCTTGATAGAATAAATGGTCTTTTCTGGGTTTGTGATAGCTTGACGTTTTGCCACATGACCGACTAAACGTTCGCCGTCTTTAGAGAAAGCTACGATAGATGGGGTAGTGCGAAAACCTTCAGCATTAGCAATAACAACTGGCTTTCCGCCTTCCATAACGGATACACAGCTGTTTGTAGTTCCAAGGTCAATACCTATAATCTTGCTCATAATAGAGTCTCCTATTTTTTAATTTTCTCGATTTGTTCTAAGCAAAAGCCGTGCCAATCTGTAAAATGTTGAAAAATAAGCGAAAAACGGCAATTCTTAAAACAATGTTTCATTTTGAAAAGCGTTTATTTCCCAGAAGAAACAATAACTTTAGCCGTTTTTAGAATTTTACCTTTAAGGCGATAACCTTTTTGGAAAACGGTAACGACATGGCCTTCTGGAATATCTTCAGAAGGTTGTTGCATCAAAGCTTCTTGGCAATTTGGGTCAAATTCTTGCCCGATTGGATCAATTTGTTCAAGGCCTGCATCGGTAAGTGTTTTTGCAAATTGAGAATGAATAAGTTGCATTCCTTTTTCAAATGCTTCTAAATCATTTGCTTTATTTTCGGCCGCAAAAGCTCTTTCAAAATTATCAAGGACTTCAGAAAGTTTTTCAAGAAGTTTTGCATTTGCCGTTTCAATGATATCAAGTTGTTCTTTAGCCGTTCTACGGCGGAAATTGTCAAATTCAGCCATTAAACGCAAATTTCTATCTTGTGCTGCAATTAGTTCTGCTTTAATAGAATCTAATTCTGAAGTTTCTTGCGCTGTTTGTGTAGAGTCTTTTTCTGATGATTCTTGTGTAGATTCTTCTGTTGAAGTGGCATTAGCTATATTTTCAGCTTCGCGAATTAATTCTTCTGAAAGATCTTTTTCTTCTGCAGACATTTTTAAACCTTATATAAAAAGTGAATTTGCCAAAAACAAAGCAAAAACCGTGCCAAAATGGATAAAATGAGAATTTTATTGAGAAAAATGAATTTAAACAAGAAAAAGCTTCTCTTTTGAGTTTAAAAATGGATTTTTTCCCTAAAAATTCTTAAAATCAAAAAATATGTTTCTTTTTGAAACGTGAAAAAATGAAAATAGCATAAAACAAATAATTTCTGGAAATCCTTCAGAATCCTTTTTTCTGAATGAGTTTAAGTTTTTAAATTTCATTTGAAATGTTTAAATGGTGTATTCTTTTTCTTTTTTTATTCGCTGTTTCAGTAAATGCCGGGGAACAAGTATCAATTCCTTGGAAACGAGATGGTTTTGACCCAGCTATTTTACTCAAAAAAGAAGCGTATTTGCCAGAACATTTTTCAATCAATTATTTGTTTTCTATGGGAATTATTGGTTTTTCAGATGGAACGTCTCGCAGTGGCGGCACTTATTTAAGTCTTTTACGTTATGATATATCGCCATCTTTAACTCTCAGTGCTGCTATTGGTTTTTCTATGCTATTTCATTCAACGTTACAAGAAAAACACCCAGAAGCTTTTCAAGAAGAAACATTACGACCTCGTTTATCTATACCATTTATAGCTTTAGATTATCAAATTTCTGAAAATGCTAATTTAAGAGTCCAGATAAGTGACGGAAGCGGTGAATATGATTATTATAGAAATTACAGGCGTATCCCTTATACTCACAAGCCAAAATTTTAAAATTCAGCGATTCTGGTAGAAAATTCTGATAAATTCTCTGAATTTTAGGCTGTCTTGAGTTGGATTCTCTAAGCCTCTTCTTATGTAATGGAGATTTTTTTTTATTTTTAGAACAAATTCACTAAATGAAGGAAGCAAAAATGACAACTATAGTAGTTTTTATTCTTTATTTGTTAATGATGCTTGGCATAGGCTTTTATTTTTCTAAAAAAGCAAATAGTCTGAATTCCTATTACTTAGGTAACCGCGGTATGAACAAGTGGGTAGTAGCAATGTCTGCCCAGGCATCTGATATGAGTGGTTGGCTTTTAATGGGACTCCCTGGTGCTATTTACTTAAGTGGTTTTTCAGAAGCGTGGATTGCCGTTGGTCTTGGCGTTGGTACTTATTTAAACTGGAAAATCGTTGGAAAACGCCTTCGCAAGTACACCCATTTCTGTAAAGACTCCATTACTTTACCAGACTTCTTTTCAAACCGTTTCAGAGATGAAAAGGGAATTCTCCGTTTTATAGCTGCTTTCTTTATTTTAGCCTTTTTCCTTTTCTATACCACATCAGGATTTGTTTCTTGCGCAAAACTCTTTTCCACCATTTTTGATTGGAGTTATTCCACATCTTTATGGATAGGAGTTGTAGTTGTAGTTGGTTACACTTTTATGGGTGGCTTTATGGCAGTTAGTTGGACTGATTTTGTTCAAGGAATCATGATGCTTATAGCTGTAATGCTTGTTCCTGCCATTATTTGTTCTTTAAATGGCGGCTTTGCTCCGACAATTGATGCAATGAATAGCGTAAACCCATATTTAATGAACCTATTTACAAATGCTTCTACCGGAAAAGCAATCACAATGATTTCTATTGTTTCCTCATTAGCTTGGGGGTTAGGCTACTTTGGTATGCCACATATTCTAGTTCGTTTTATGTCAATTAAAGACCCAAAAGATATCGTACATTCTCGCCGTATTGCTATGACTTGGGTAATCCTTTCTCTTGGTGCTTCTGTTTTAATCGCCATATTTGGCCGTTACTATTTAATGCAAAATGGCATTACACTCGATGACCCAGAAAAAGTTTTCATTGTTCTTGTCCAACATTTGTTCCCAACAGTAATTGCGGCTATATTACTTGCAGCGGTCCTTGCCGCTATTATGAGCACAGCTGACTCTCAGTTATTGGTTTCGGCATCTGCATTCAGTAACGACATTTACAAAAAAATCCGTAAAAAAGCTTCTAACAATGAACTCATGTGGATAAGCCGCATTGTGGTTATTGTAATTGCAGTCCTTGCGGCACTTCTTGCAATGATGGGGAACCCAGAAGCCGCAACTGCACAAAAAGGAAAAAGTTTCCTTGATGTAGTGATGAGTCTTGTAAGTTTTGCTTGGGGTGGTTTTGGTGCCACATTTGGCCCACTTGTACTCCTATCTCTTTTCTGGAAAAGAACCAACTTTGCAGGAGCTGTTGCCGGTATGTTAGTTGGTGGCATCACCACATTTGTCTGGAAGTTCTACCTTTCAAGTTTTGCTAGTTCCTATGCCATATTTGGTATTTACGAACTCTTGCCAGGCTTTGTTCTTAGCTTTGTAACAATTGTTGCAGTAAGTCTTTGCACAAAGGCTCCTTCAAAAGAAATCACTGATGAATTTGATGCTGTAGAAAATTTTAAATTCAGCGATTTAATCAAACAATAAAATTCATTTAGGAATAAACTTGTTTGCAATAACTCCTTGATTTTTTTCAAGGAGTTATTTTTATAGGAAAGTTTTTTTATCGGAAAGGTCCCGCCTACGGCGGGGCAATCAAAAGCTTTTATTTTCATAAAAACTTATTCCGCGAATTCTAAGTTTCTTCTCACTTGTAAAGGAACTTGCCCATAACTTGCCCGAGAACCTTGTCATTGCAAGAAAACTTGCCAGCGGTTCTTGCCCATAACTTGTCCGAGAACCTTGTCACTTGCGATGGAACGTAGTGACAGAAGCAATCTCTTTGCCAGTAGATCGCCGCACTGCGTTCGCGATGACAACTTGTTGTTAGATGGCCACGAGGCACAAGGCCTCTCGCCATGACAATTCGCACTACATCGCCATGACAAGTTGTTTGTACACTTGCGATGATAATTCGCACTACGTTTGTGATTACATAAGGCCAGTTTCAAGGCCTTTTACAGGTTCATAACGAACAGAACCATCAGGAGAAATAATCATAGCAACGCCAGCCAAATAGTTGACCCATTTATGCTTTTCATAATAACGCAGATTAGCGTGACCATCTGTAATATAGGCAAGTAAAGGCACAACTAAGTAATCATGCGTACAAAGAATATTTACACGATTCATATTTGAAAGGTTAGCTAAAATCTCGTTTTCAAGCAATTGTTCACTGCGAGTTTCGAGATCGTAAAATGCATCGTCAAAAGCGCCTTCAAAAGCGTATTTTGAAAAGACTTCCCAGCCTCCATAAGAGTCCGAGTATGTGTCAGCTTTTTCAGAATCTTTTACATACCAATCTCCATCTAAACCCGGAAGGATTTCTAGTGTGTAATTTTCTTGCCCCATGCCTTTTGCGATATTTTCACAAGTTTCTTTTGTACGAGTATAACCAGAATACCCATAATAAACATCTTCATATTTTATAGCGGCAAGGCTTTGTCCAAGTTCAAAAGCAAATTTTTTGCCATCATCTGTTAAATGCCCGGTCGGCCCGGTATCATTGGTGCGTTTACTGTGGCGGATAATAAACACAACCTTTTCATCGGCTTTTAATTCTTGATAAACTCTCACAAGACTTGTAAAACCATCGGCTTCTTCTGGAGTAGCCATTCGCCATTTGTCTTTATCATAAATATAAGGCTTGTCATGATTGACCCGACCTTCTCTGATTTCTCTATCATATTGACCGGGGCCAAAGCCAAGCGTATCTTTTTCGATTTCTGTAGCCACGCGCCATTGCTTTGAATCTTTATCACAAATAAAACGCACTTTAGAATGGTCGGCGTGTTCGTAATCATTGGCAAAGAAAATACTCTGCCCTTGGTTCACATAAGTCACTTGGCCTGCATTTGATTCTGAACAAGTTTCAAAATTATAAACCATAGGGATAAAATTTTTCATGTAGTTTTCAAAATTGGGAACAGAACCTAAACCCCATGCAGAAATATTATTTCTGATATCATTGTATCTATAAGAAGAATCAACGCCAACAAGCCAATCAGCAATTTTAATTTTCCAATTCGGATCATGCCATTGACCATCGCCTTTAATGTCTTCAGCAAGGTTTGTCACAAGATTCATCATTTCATTTTCGTTTCTATCGCCTTGTAGCATGGCTGAAATTGCCAAAAGGGCAGCGCTGTATTCTGTGTAGCCAATGATACTTAAATCGCTAGCAATAGGTTTATCTGTTCTACCATCAGTAAAAAACTGTTGTGCATAAAGTTTAGTTGTATCAATGCCAAACGCAATAAAAAAATCGCGTTCTGCTTGAGCTCTTGCGGCATTAAATTCAACATGGTTCATTCTCAATTGGTCAATACGCGGGATTTCAAGGTGAGTAAGGGTGTTGATATTGGTTGTTGGTTCTTTACAAGAAAGAGCCGAAAAAGAAACTTGTTCATTTGAAACTTTACCTGAAACGGCGTTTTTATAAAAACCTTTAGCAGTAATTTTTACGCACCCCGTATCAAGCGGAATGTTTTCGAGAATATAGGAACCGTCGTTACTGATAATACAACCTTCTGCAATTTGAACCGGGTTACCATAAGCAGGGTAAACTGAAATACTTGTTCCAAACATAAATGGCCCAGAAACAGCAAAAGCGTTTCCTGTAATAGTGATTTCTTGTGGTGTTCCATAATTAGGTTCAAGTTCCCAAGAATTGTGTGGCATGGGGTATGTGCTAATTGAATTGGAATCAACGGACGGGATAGTGTTATTTGAATCTATAGGATTTGCAATAACGTTGTTTGAATCTACAAGTGGGGGATTTTGGACAATTTTTTCTTTTGCTATTAAAAATCCGTCTTTACAAGAAATGCTAAAGTCTGTAGAATCTGCTGCACTGCGCCAAGTGGCTTTTATACAAAAATAAGGGAGATTTTCGCCTTTCACAAAGTAAGCTTCGCCTTCACGATTAGAATTACATTCTGGCAATTTCTGTGGGTTATCAACGACTAAAGTATCAAAAACAGAAAATTCATCTTCTGCATTTTCATTATCTGAAGAAGCCGAAGAACTACTATCAGATGAACAAGCAACCAAAAAACAAGTTAAAACGAGAAAAAATGCGATTGTAATTTTTAGTTTGTTCATACTTTTTATTTGGTTAAGGGATATTTTCTTTATATTAAAAAAATAACAAAATAAAAAGATAAAAAGTAAAAAAAGTGTTTTGTGGTATAGTCGTACTATACATCAATAACCCCCGCAGACTCGAATGAGTCTGCGGGGGTTAATTTTCAAGGATTGCTTTTTAGGCTAGTAGCCCCGAAACAATTAGAACTTTGACTAGCGAACGACTTTTCTGTCATCTGCGGTCATTTCGAGGAACTGAGCGACAGTCATTTGACCCTTATCGCCTTCTTTTCTCTTGTTGACTGCAATGAGACCTTCAGCTTGTTCCTTTTGGAGTGCTTCGCACTCCCAACTGCCGCGGCTCGGCAATGGACAAACAAGTTTGTCCGCTGCGCTCGCCTTATGCAGTTGTCGCCTTATCTCACAACCTTGCGGTCGTTTTCCGTCATCTTGAGGAAGTCGGCAACCTTCATGCTACCTTTATCTCCGTCCTTACGTTTGCGAACAGAGACAACTCCATCGGCAACTTCCTTCTCTCCCACAATGAGGAGGTACGGCACCTTCTGGAGTTCGCATTGGCGAATCTTGTAGCCGAGTTTTTGATGCCTTCGGCGTCAGCGGCTACGCCTCGGTCATCTCAGCCCGCAAGCGGTCTGCCGCGACACTCGGCTTGCACGCTACTCGTTGATTCATCGATTTCAGTGCGGACGCCGGCGTTCACGAGTTCCTTCACGAGGGTGCAGAAGTCGGCTACTTCGCTTGTTTTTTTTATGGGCGTTCCAGCACATATATGTGCGGTCGGGCTATATTTTATGGGTTGCCCGGTTCACTCCGTTCCCGTCCAACCTCATAAAACGGCGCCACAGCACCACCCCAAGGAGTCACTATCCCTAATGCGAATGCGGATTTTTGCTATCTGTCGCCATATTTCTGACGGTTCAATTCATCTCGAATTACATATTTTAAACTTTCGAAGTATTCCGCATTGTCTTTTGCTTTAAGGCAAAAAGCAATTGCAATAGGAGCATAAACAAAAAAGAGTATTGCTATAATTCGTAAGAAAAAATAGCGTCCCATTTCAGAAAACCCTGTGATGCATCCTGCTGCTATACATCCTGCGATGAACGCGATTGTGAAAGTTGTAACGTATTTGGACATTTTTTCCTCATTTAACATTGATTTTTTTGTCTAACTTTTTCATTATAGGCTTTGCATTGAAAAAAGCCCATTAATGCCCAAGCGGGTCCCGCTAACCAAACAAGGAATCCAAGGAATAAATCAGCGTTTATGGCGACAGCATAAAGGATGATTACAGCAATCGCTCCAATCCATCCTCCACAATAAAGACTGCCGATTGGGGCGAAGAATAAATTCAGCAGACTTGCTGCTGCAACGGATTTTTCTTTCATAATATTTACTCCTGTATTTTTAGTGGTTTTAATTACATTCCATATTTTCTGTTCCTATAATTCTTCTGTATAACAGAGAATATAGTATCGCTCTTTTTTTGTAAGCGGACCGTTTTTCTTCTTTACTTCTTTTATTATTGCGTTTTTGAATTTGTTGTTGAATTGTTTTAATAAGTATTCTTTGGACTTTTTTGCCTTTTCATTACTATGAGGAATCCAGATGTCTGCAATAATGACTGCATGTTTGGAATATCCATTGGTTTCTTCGTCAATGTTAATATTCTTCCAATTGTTTTTTATTCTTTTCAAATCGGATTCAACGGAATCAATTTTGTTTTTGCTGTTGATTCTTTTTGCTTCAACTAGATAGAGCTTCTTCTCTTTTCTGCTTATAATTAGAGAGTCAAAATGTTCTTTCTTATTAGACTCCCCATTGTCTATTGGAACTTCTTGCCATACAATTAAATCATTTTCTTTTGCAATATTATAGAAACAGCTGCAAAAATTAAAAGTTAGATTTCGTTCTGTAAATCCGGTAGAACCAAACGATGGATAGTAGTTATCCAATATTTTTTCATATCGTTCTACAGTCTTATTTATTACTTTGTCTAAATTCATTTTTTACTCCTTGATAATTACCATTAATAGCCTTCTGTGCAGTCAATTTTTTCTGTTCCGACCCGACCATCAGTACACTTGAAATATCCGACAAGCTCTCCCTTGCGGAATTTTCCTGATCCGGCTAACTTTCCATTCTCGAAATAGACCTTGGAAACTCCGTCCATTACGCCATCTTTGTAAGTGTTTGTTCTATATAATTTACCCGATGGATAATAACCTTTTTCTATTCCGCTAGCCTTGTCTTTTCTTAATGGAAGTTCCCATTTAAGGACTCCGTTTTCATAGTATTGCTTTTGAATGCCTTCCCGCATGTCGTTTTTATAAGGCGTTTCAAGACTCAATGAGCCTCTTTGATAGAACCCCTTAAAAAGGCCATCTCTTTTCCCTTTTATGTACGGCACTGTATATTTAAGTTCCCCGGAATCGTAAAATCCTTTTTCGATGCCCTCTTCTACAGCCATTGTTCCATATTTGTGCGTATATGGAGCAATAACGTTCAAATTTCCTGATTCATCGTAGAAATATTTTTGTAAGGAACTGTCACTTGTAGGCGATGTATAAATCATCCGAGAACGAACTGAACCATCGTCGTAAAATCTCTTGAGGGAATCCATTTCCCATGCTACCGCTCTCTTTGCATTTATTTCCTTGGTCTCGTTTTTTCCGTCTATTTGTCTGCGAACCTGTACGGTGGCAACAGAACCAATTTCACCCATCAGCAACCTATAAACCTCACTAAAGGTCCCCTGCGCCTTCTTTCCGTCTATGGACAGGAGTATATCATCATAACATAGCTTGTCTGCTTCATGTTTGCATTTTTCTAGGTGTATGAACCACTCGTCGTTCCAACCGCTTAACGCTCCGTCAGCATTCTCTAAAGATTTTACTTTCCAAAAGTTTCCGTCTTTTTCGATATCGCTGGCCAAAAGGCCGTAGTTACGCGCAGAACGATATTCGTAGCGAGGAATCACGTAATAGCAATTTTTAAAGACCCGTGAATACTCTACGTCGGCTCGATAATAAGAAACTCGCTGATAAGTGCATTTGTCAGAACTGGAGGGATTTTCTCGTCTTACAATTCCGTTTAGTTCCTCGTTGGAGCATTCTGCCACGATGGCAAGATGTTCTCCCCAATAAACTTTCAAATATTTAGCATCTTCGGGAATATTCGTTTCCTCGTCAGAAACTATGATTTCATCGCAAACATAGACTCCATCGGTTTCTTTTTGAACATTTTGGCATATCGTGCCAAATACAGCTCCAGACATTCCAAAAATCAACAAAGTAATTTTCGAAATGGATTTATTTAGAAAGCAACTCACAATCATCTCCTTTTATGGTTGAAAAACTTCCGATATTGAACGTGTTGCATTTTATTTTAACCTTTTCACTCTTTTGTAAAGAACGTAATTTGTCTGTATTATCAAGAGAAAATGCCCCCTCGACATAACAGCTAAACGGTTTTGAATCAGAGCTGCGAAGAGTCACCAATAAATGATGACTTTGACCAGTCCAAAAATTAGATTCAACTTCTTCGACAGATTCTAGTTCTCCAAGTACAATCATTTTCTGACCTGATATTTTTTCTTTTAAGGCTAATTCATTGTTGTCGAGTTCATCGCATAAGGTCTCTACCGAATATTTTAAAATTTGTTCAGGTTCTATACTTTGATGAACCCACTGATATAGTTCATCTTGAATGGAATCCGCAGAGGATATTCCAAACAGAAGAAAAAACGTCATTTTTAATGCTCTAAAGCCCATTTGCGTGTTAGCCTTTTTTTGAAAATTTTTCGTCCTTTAGGGCAACCTCAAGCGGACTTGCGGCGACAATCAGCGCATAAAAAAAGGCGTGGTGTCGTCGGATCCGAAGCAGAGGCCCTAGACAAAGCCTGTTCATGAATCTACAAACGACCCACGCCCCAGTGGGGGCGTGAGCATCTGCATCTTATTCTCATGAACTAAAAGAAATTGTCTAGGTTTCTGCGTCAAGAACAAGAGCGTTGCTCTACCAAAATGTTATTTCGTTTTCTATGTGCTTATAAAAACTCCATTTACTACGTTTTTAAATATTATAAATATTTATATATATAAATATATATAATTTCGTAATGGTCGATTTCTTTCGTTGGGTGCGAACC
>ERZ808043.51-NODE-51-length-32408-cov-5.875228_pt1 | contig 32408 bp, 22 predicted proteins | sample MGYA00380194_ERZ808043 | MGnify/ENA primary metagenome ERZ808043 (study PRJEB31490, sample SAMN06133370) | cow dung metagenome | isolation source: H3 | host: cow | place: China: Chengdu | collected 2015-05 ...
GCGTTAGGCACGTAAAAACCATACCCTGCATATTTCTCTTCTTCGGGAATAGTAAGTAGCGAAGATTTTTCATACGTCCCCTTAATTGCTTCTCTTGAAACGCTGAAAGCCACTCGCTCTTTGGGTTCTTCCCTTTCGTAATCTTTATCCGACGTATTATCACAAATTTTCTTGAACTCTTCTGCCGTGAGCGTAACTTCGTTGTCGCCTTTATGAAGCACAACCGTTTCGTTTTCAAGTAAAATCAATTCATAGCAAAGTTCGTGTCCGTCGCTTTGCATATCTACAAGCTGTCTACTTTCCTTTACACGGTTCTTGTAGATATTGTAGGTGTAACCGCTATACTCACTTCCGTTTGGCATCTTCATAAAAAGATGTCTTTCTTGCTCAGAAAGCATTGCGTTATGCGAGACTTTAACGGTTACCCATTTATTGTTTTTGTCGTTTTCAGGCATTATTTCATCTCCTTTTTCTTCATTTTGGTCTATTGTGTTTTCTGCCATATATTTATCCCATTCATCGGAATAAATCTTGTAGTTCTCTCCACCAATGGTCTTTAAGAACTCTTCATCAAATTGCCAAAGCGGATAAACAACGTTCATACCACTCACTTTTGTGAAGCCTGTGTCTTTTGCGTATCCCTTTTTGAGTAGTTCTTCTGCGTAAGGACAGTTGTTCAAGTCAATGTAAGCCGTATTCTTCAAGCCAATGAACTCACCAAAGTTTTTCGTTACAGTCGAATAAGGACTTACCATTTCGTTGTTCTCATTTACTTCCCATAACTGAATCGCCAATCCGTTCATATCTCTGCCATAGAGTTGGTCTTTTACTTCATACAGTTCTACCGTCGGCTTCACTTTCGTTTTACCGCTGTAAATGTCAATGATTTCAAAACCTTTCATTTCTTCCATTGCTTGATGCTCTTTTTCCAACTTCCTATAAGCTGAAACAAAACCATCTACAATCGCAGGGTGCGAATTGATAACGAACATACGTCTATCCTTGTTTTCGTTGTTGATATTCACTTGCTTAGCCCATTCTTTGTTAGATGGACTATACCTACCGTCCTCACTATTGATTTGTACGGTATTTGCAAGAACATAGGTCATACGTTCAATGCCATACGTTTCTATAAGATTAGACATATAGTTTACGTTCAAGCGCATCCCATCAAAGTTTCTTCGGATATAGTCTTGAATATCGTCTCGGCACTCTACATTTATCATTGTTGCTTCCATCGGGAATTTGCGATTATATGCACGCTTCATTGCTTGCCTTGCAGAATAGTCCATTTCCTTTTCAAGCATACTTTCGTCTACGTCTCTTCCCGTTTTAAGGAAAGTAATGTTATGCTCTTCCATATATTCCTGAGAAAGATAACAAACAGGCGCAGCAATAATGTACTCATCGGCTTCTACACCAATTCTCGGCTCTGCATTATCCAAAGATAATTTATCCTTAAAGTAGTAGTAAGCATTGTGATTGTAGTCCTGACCGAAATAAATAACGTTATCGTCCGTTACCTTGTATCGAACTTTCTCGATAATGTCCTTATGGTATTCTTCACAGTAGTCGGTAATGAAATCCATTACGTCAGAACCGTTGTTTACGCTTGAATGTTCCCTACCAAGAAAATCCTCATAAAGTTCGTTCAAGATACCCTTGTCTTTATCGGCATACAACGCTTCGGCATACTCTTCTTCAAGTTCTACGCTTACTAACGTATCCCAAAGTTCAGTCTTGACGTGCAATTCATAATTTCTTGCAAGTATTTCTCTTGGCGGTAAATCAATCAATTCTTCTTCCAAATCGTAATACTCAATGTCTACAATTCTTTGAATTTCATCAACATAGTTAATCGGAGCATTATCAATATCGTCTTTGTTCGCTTCGTAATACTCGTCATAAGCCTTTGAATACTGCTCGTATTTTTCCTTGTCTGCGCTACGTAAAAACTCTGCATCAAACTCTATCAAAGAACACATTTCACGATACATACGTTTCCTAAATCCCGTGTCTTTTGCATAGCCTTGTCTAATCAACTCGTCTACAAATTCTCTTTCGTCATTACTTATATACGTTGAATTTTTTGGCGTTACAAATTCGTGTGATGGTTGAGATAAATCTACATAGGGTTGTATTCCACTTGACGTGTTTTCGTTTAAGGAAACGAACAACCCATATATCGTTTTACCGTTTTTCGTCTCACCTATGCTAAGGTCAAGTTCGGGTTCTAACACCCTATCTGAGCCTTGATGAAACATAGTGAATTGCATCTTCTTATCAAGTCCAATAAATTCTCTAAACTCGTCTACGGTCATATCTTTTGTTTCTTGTTCAAACAGTTCGTCAACGTCTATGTACGGTCTACCCATTAGAATAGGTTTAACCGTACTTTCAGCGTATTCGTCGTACCAATAGTCAAAATCTTCGCCTGTCATCCCGTTGGCATACTGACTATCTTCAAACCAAGATTTCAGCTCAGTTGCTATCTCATCGGCTTGCTCTTCGTCCTTAATTTCTCCAACGTGAAGATACTTGTAAGAATTGTGGTCTCTAAGCCCTGCTTGAATAAAATCATTTAAGGCAATTCGTTTAGCAATAGCTTCTGCGCTTCCTTTCAATTCTTCATTTTCAAGATTTTTTGCAAGTGATTTCGTTACGTCAGTTTCGTACCAACCGTAATATAAAAACGAATCGTTAAATATTCGATGCGTGAACTCGTCAAGCATCATAGATACATACTGTTTATCGGGCGTGAACCCTAACGTGTAATTTTTAAGCGCTTCCTTTTCCAAGAAGTTGCTTTCATTAAAATCAACGATTATTGCTTCGTCAAAATAAGAAAGTTCTTCATTTACAAGCGTGCTTGCCGATTTACACATTTCGTATCTCGTAGCAAGATAACTCTTGCCCTTTTCGCTTTCGATAAACTCTTTCCAATCAGGCTTTTCAATACCATAAAGTATTCCGTCGCCATCAATCATTTCGGGGTTTTCTATCTTGGTTTCAGTATCGTCTTGATTTAATCGGTAAATAGGCAAACCTAAGTCATACAATCGCTTAGCGCTTCTCTTCCACATCGGGAGCATACCTTTCCAAGAATAACCATACTTGTCTGCAATAAAGTCTTGGTCTACTGAATAGTCGGGCAATACTGCCACGTCCATTTCTTCAACCTTGTCTATCACGTCTATAAAACTTTCCTCCTTTTTTACATTTTGTGTTGCATTTTCGACGATTTTCACTCTGTAACCGTCGTATTGAACAAGTGATTTCACAACATTATCAAGTTCATCTTCGTTGATACGGAAAACTTCTTGCTCTTCCCCGTCGTACTCTTCGGTAATAAGTTCTTTATCAAACTTTTTGCAAAGTTCTTGCGCTTCAATACCGATAACGTCGTATCCGTCTCCGTTCTTCATAAGGACGATAGTATCATCTTCCTTATTTCTGACTTTTTGATAAAATTGCCAATCACTCGTGGTAAGTTGTTTGCGCTGTCTTTTCTTTGTTGTGGACGGCTTTATATCAGCTTCCGTCTTATTGTTGTCAGGTAATGCCATAAAGGTCGTGTCTCCATCATCTTTATCGTCGTCTATAATGACTTCTTCTCTTCGATTAAGGTCAAGTTCTGCATTGAGTTCGGTTTGCTCTTTGAGTAGGCTTGCCAATTTCTCTGCGTGTTCAAACGGTTTATTGACTTCTTCTTCAGCTACTGCCTTATCCATTTTTAACTGTTCAAGTTTTCCAACTAAACGTTTTTCACGGTTCGGTAGTTCCGTTAAAAAGTTCTCAATTCTCGTCATATTACCGCTTGCGCTTTGACCTATATCAATGTTGTATTGCCCGTTGCCGGCAAGACAAATGGTTCTCTCTGCCGTTAGCAAAACAAGTGGGTTCATACTTATCTTAAAACCTGCGTATTCTGCAACAACCGTTTCAGGTTTGCTTGAATACAACGCATCCGTCAACGCTCTTGAACCCTCTTTTTTATCGGTATAAATTACACCGTTTACGTTGATAGAAAAGTTTTCAGGGTTATAGTTTTCTTCTACTACCTTTATATCTGCCCTTGTCCTTTCGATAAGTAATTCCTGTCTACGAATATCGTCGGGGAAAGTCTTACGTAATTTGTCTTGTAAGCCATACAAATTCTTCTTGTATTGCCCCTCCAAAACACGTAATCTCGCAACTTCGGTATCCACTTCCATTTTTCGTTTTATCTTAGGGTTTGCGGCAGTTATTGCCTTAATTTCGGCATACGTTAGCGTTGTTTCATCAATATCTTCTGCTTCTCTTACCGTTAAGTCGCCCCTATCTATTTGAGATATAAAGCGTTGCTTATTTTCAAGGATTTGGTAGGAATAGCTATCAAAGGTTCGTTCCGTTACATAGGTAAATATCTTTACTCTTTCGTTCGTATTACCTTGTCTAACTATTCTTCCCTCTCTTTGTTGCATATCCGATGGACGATACGGTGTATCTAAGTGGTGTAATGCTACAAGCCTCGTTTGTACGTTCGTTCCTGCTCCGCATTTTTCCGTGCTTCCGAGAAGGACTCTGACTTTTCCGCCATTTACATTGTCAAATAAGGCTTGCTTTTGATTATCCGTGTTCGCTTCGTGTATAAACGCTATCTCGTGTGCAGGTATTCCCTTTTGAACGAGTTTGTATTTCAAGTCGTTGTACACGTCAAAGTCAACGCCGTATTCGTAATCTTCAAATGCTTTCTTTGGTGTGGATAAATCACAAAAGATAATTTGCGTTCCTTTGATGTCGTGCGTCGAGTTCCATACCTCGTAAACCTTTTCAGCGCACTCATTAAGTTTGCTTACGGGTTCGTCAGTAGACGTCGGTTCAAAACATCTTGGGTCTAACGCCAACTTTTTACCGTCGCTCGTGATTTTAAGCATATTATCTATTTCGGGTGGCACGCCACCTTTACTGATTGCTTCTGCTCTATCTGCGATTTCTTCGGCAAGGTCAATAACCGTATCCGACGGTTTAAGCGTTATGACTGCCCTATCCACTTCGGGGACAGCAAGTTTTACCATATCCGCAGTCTGAACGTCTGCAAATGAACGGTAAAGTGTTAATAATTCGGGCAAGTTAGTGAACTTTGCAAATCTTGTTTTCGCTTTGTAGCCTTGCCCCGACGGAGCCATTTCCAAAGACGTTACCGTCTCGCCAAAGTCTGCCGCCCAAGCATCAAAATAATTGATGCCGATTTCCTTTAAGGTATCAGAACCAAGATACGTTTGCATCGTATACATTTCCGTCATTGAGTTGGATATTGGTGTACCCGTTGCAAAAACCACACCTTTGTCTCCACCGTGCAATTCATTGATATACTCACACTTTAATTTAAGGTCAGTTGCTCTTTGACTTGCAGCAGTAGAAATACCTGCTACATTATTCATTTTCGTGAACAAGAACAAGTTTTTATAGTTATGTGCTTCATCTACAAATAGGAAGTCAACACCTAAACTTTCAAAGGTTAATACGTCGTCTTTCTTCGTATCGTCCATTAGTTTTTTCAGTTGCGCTTCTCTATTTTTCTTAATACGTTCAAGGTTCTTTACAGCACCTCTTGGATGACTGTTCTCTTCCCATTGCGCCACAATCGTTTCTTCGATTCTATCTATTTCTTCTCTAAGTTTCTTGATTTGACGTTCTGCCGAAATAGGTATCTTTGCAAACGAGCTTTGAGCGATAATAATACCGTCCCAATCTCCAAGTGCTACCTTAGATACAAACTTTTTACGGTTTTCTTTTTCAAAATCTTCCTTAGATGCAACAAGTAGTTTTGCATTAGGGAGCAAGTTTCTTAAATCGTTTGCCCATTGTTGAACGATATGATTAGGAACGACAAACATACACTTTCTTGCAATTCCGTGTTGTCTTAATTTCCACATAGTTGCACCCATTGTATAGGTTTTACCTGAACCTACAACGTGGTGTAAAAGCGTGTTATCGCCCGTCATACTTATTCTCGCAACGGCATCTTTCTGATGTGGACGTAATTCGATGTTAGGGTTCATTTCAGGGAATTTCAAATAACTTCCGTCATACGACGGCAACCTGATTTGATTGAATAGGTCGTTATATCTATCTACCAATTCGTCTCTTCTATCAGGGTCGGAGAATATCCAATCCTTGAACTCTTCCCTTATCTTGTTTTGCTTTTCTCTTGCCGCTATTGTCTCGGCTTGATTAAGCACCCTTTTTTCTTTTCCGTCCTCTTCTATCGTGTCGTAAATTTTAGTGTCCCTAAGGTTTAAGCAATCTTCAAACAAACGATATGCGCTTGCTCTACCCGTACCGTAAACCTCGTGAACTTTCATCCAAGCGTGATTTCTAAGATATTGCGATTTATCAATTCGCCAACTGCTATCGTGTGGGTTAAAGTAAATTGAAACACCGTCGTCGTAGTAGTAAGGTATATCCAAAATCTTCATTAAGAACTTTTTGTAATACTTTGTGTCTACCCAACTTGCACCGATTCGCACGGAGATTTCACTCGCCGTTAGCGGTTCGGGTTGCACTTTTTCTAATGCTTCAACATTTCTTTCAAATCCCCTATTAGGAAATTCAAGAGAAAATGCACTTGCAAAAGCCAATTTCTTCTTTACATTGCCCGATAAATAGCGTTCTGCAATCTCAAAACCTGAATATTTATCGTCGATATTAACTTCGGCAGGGTCTCTATATACTGCATCTCCAAGTTCGGAAATTACGGTATCGTAGCCCTTTTTCGTCAACTCTTCGATATAGGCAATATCCACTTTGCCACGCTCGTTCATTGAAATATGTAATGCTTCGTAGCAGTCGTCCGTTTGTGTTGGAACAACGTAGGCTTTTATCGTTCTCTTAGAGAAAATATCTGCCTTTGTTGCCGTTTTCTTATCTTCTGAAACGTTTTCACAAGCAAATAACAACGCACTATCTGCATCTTCTCTGAACAACTTAGTATTTGTTTGGCTATTGAGTATTCCGTACTTATTTACAAAACGGTCATATCTTTCGTTCAATTCCCATTGAGCAATTTTCAACTGCTCATCAGAACACCCTGCAATCTGCATATCAAGGATTTCACGGATATTCTTACGAAGTCCTATCATTCCTTTAATACGGTAAAAAGCATCTTGTGGACGTTTAGGGATTTCCCTTTCTTCCATAGTGTCGCCTACACGCATATACAGCTTGTCGTTGATAACCTTATAGCAAAGTGATTTGATGTCATAATCTACTTCAATTTCGCTTTTCGTGTCGGTTATTGTCGAACTTTCGGGGTTATTGTAAAAATTTGCAGGTAGTTTTTCGATTGCTTCATTCAAAGCAACAGATAATTCTCTGCCATCAGGCTGAACAGTTACGTCCAATGCGCCATACATACCGTGTTCTTTGACAAACTTACCCAATACCATTTCGGGATGTTGAATAAAGTAGTTGTTTATTTCATATCCCTCTTCCGTTTTGCCTGTTGCAAGCCATTCCGTATTACTTGTGTCGGCGTTTATCTGCTCTTCACGTTTACGGAAAAATAAGATGTCGGCAACAACTTCCGTATTTGCGGTAGTCTTAAAAGCATTATTCGGTAGTCTTATAGCACCAATGAGTTCTGCTCTATCCGCAAAGTATTTCCTTACAGTTGGATTGAGTTTATCCATTGTGCCTTTACTCGTAATTACTGCCATTAGACCGTTGGACTTCAACTTATCAATGGACTTGGCAATAAAGTAGTCGTGGATATAAAAATTGTTTTTTGCGTATTCACTATCGAACACGCTGTACGCACCAAACGGTACATTAGATACAACTAAATCAAAGCTATCGTTTGTAAACGACGTCTGCTCATAACCCTTAATCTGAATGTTTGCGTTTGGGTAGAGTTTACTTGCAATTTTGCCCGTCAACGTGTCAAGTTCAACACCGTATAACCTTGCATTTTCGCTTATTTCTTTCGGCATAAACCCAAAGAAATTACCTGTTCCAAGCGCAGGTTCAAGTATTCGATTATTTGCTCCCACACCAAATCGTTTAAGTGCAGAATACATACCGTCAATGACTTCTTTTGATGTGTAATGGGCGTTGAGAACGCTTCCTTTTGCGCCACTATACTCTTCTTCGGTTAGCAAACCTTTTAAGATTTCATACTCGTTTTGCCAATTCTCATCAAGTTCGTCAAAGGCTTTTGCAAGACCACCCCATCCAACATATTTTGCAAGAATTTTCCGTTCTTCGGGCGTTGCTTCCCTATTCTCACGATAGAGTTTTTTCATTGTTTCTATCGCTTCAACGTTAGACTGAAAACGTGCTTTCGCTCCACCAAGCTCGCCTTGACTAAAACCTATTTCGTTTAGGTCGGTATTTTCACTTTGTGGCTGTGTATCTACTCTTTCAATAGGTTTTAACACACCGCTTTCGATTAGTTTTTCCCAATCTTCGTCCTCTTCGGCATCTAAGTCAACGGCGCTTTCGTCCGTTTTCTCTTCTACCTCAGGCTCTTCGATTTCGTGTTTACAGTATTCCTTGTGGAAATAAACCGTAAAGTCTGCGCCGTTGGCGTTTACTCTTTCTACTTCCTTTCTTGCTTCAAGTTCCTGTTTCAGTTCGTCTGAGTGTTCTAAAACAAATTTGTAAATATTTCCGAACGACCAATAGTTATATGCACCGTTCCAAGTGTATCTTGTGCCACGCTTTACCATTGAATCGGCAATAGCCGTAATACGACTTTCGTCCGTTCCATAACGTTGCGCTCGATAACTTTCGTACTCTTCTTTTTCCGATGCGGTCAAATACTTGTCGTCGTCGATTAAGTCAGCTATCCATACTGCGACCTGCGACCATTTGAGTTGTGCTTCGGCAATAGTCTCTTTGGTTTCGGGGTTTTTCCAAACCATACTAATACCACGTGCATCGTGGCTTGTACTATATTCTCCGTCGCCACTACCACCTATGCCATACTCTTTCTTCAAGAAGTCTGCAAAGTCTCTTTCAGTAGGATTTTGGGAATACGTATCACAAATACGCATTTTCCCTTGCTCGAACCCACTACCACGTTTCAAGACTTTTTCAATTAGCTTATCTACATTGTCTTGATATTCTTCTCCGTCCTTAGGTTTGTTTTCGTCCATAAGGTCAAACAAAGAAAATTGCTGTTGCGGGTTCTTACGTTTTCTTTCTTTTATAGGTTTCCCTTTCGGTTTTTCTTGTGGCTCTTCATCTATGATTTCTTCTAACTCGTCAAGGTCAATATCTTCATAATCTTCGTCATCCTCTTCTTCGTCAGGTTCATCATCTCTTACATACTCACGGCTATGCCACTCTGCCGCTTTTTCGTTTTCGTCTTGTTCTTCTTCTAAATCTTCATCGCTCTTTACTTCGCCATCAAAAAGTTCTTTAATAGACGGTTTCCATATCAACTCATCATCTTCAATAACAACAACGGAATGTTCTTCCCTTATACTGTCGATATATTGTTCTGATACGTGGAACGGAAAACCAACCATCAATACTCTTTCAGACAAGCCCACGTCTCGTCCCGTTAGTGTTAAATCTAACTTTTCGGCTACTACTTTTGCGCTTTCGCCAAAGACTTCATAAAAATCGCCTACTCTTTCTACTACGATTGAATCAGGGTATTGTTCTTGTGCATCCAAATACTTCTGATAGATACGAGAACCTAAGGTTTTTATGTTCTCTTTAATAGGTTTAGGGGTTTCCTTGATAGGCTCTTCTTTAACAACGGGTTCGTCCGATAAAGTTTCTTCGTCAATATCGTGGATAACTTCTACTTCTTCTTTGCTAAGGCTATATGCTTCTTCAATTTCTTCTTTTATAACGTCGGTTAAAACGTAAATATCTCTGAATAAATCTGCATTTTCCTTTAAGCCAAACGGTAAACCGTGCAGTTTTATCCCATTGTTCTTGGGAAAACCCGTCTTGCAATAAAGGGAATAAGCAACGCCCTCACAAATTAAGCTGTTGCGCTCTTCATCGTCGGTAAAGTAGTTGTTTTCTTGTAGATATTGAGCAATCCCTACTTGAATTTTGCGATAATCGGTAAGTTTATCTTCCGTCCACTCCGTGCCATTGAGTTTGTCCAACCCAATTAGAAGTCTTTTCATCGGATAGATAAGTCTCATATACCTATCTTCGCCGTGCGTGTCGTTGGCATCAAAGGCAAAGTGCTTTACACCGTCTCTATCTGCATACGGTATGCCCTTTCTACCTTTCGTAATCCTACGTCCCATTGAGTTCCATTCTTCATAGGAAAAGCATACGGAAGCGTTAGGTCTTACTACAATTATTTGACAAGCATCGTGCAAATCAAAGTGTGGATTTTGAGCAGTAAAACGATAGAAGTCTTTGAGTCGTTCTGCATCTGATAACATTGCTTGTATCAGAGTATTTCGTTCAGACAATCTCATTGTTTCACTCATTTTTTTTCTCCTTGTAGTTTCCAAATACACTCTTATATACTGCCCTTCGCTGTTCGCTCGTTGGGAAATATATAACTCGGAAAGCATCCTTTGCACCCATTAAGCGAACAAGCCTTGTTATTTGCTCTCGGTTGAACGGCACGTTATCTTTTATCATTGCTTTGAACTCTATCGGGTCTAAGCCCAACCGTCTTGCTACATACGGCTGCGTTAATTGATTAAGATAAATCCATTGTTGCAACTTTCGCTTTTTGAGTGAATATTTGCTCTCTTCTTTAATATAATCGGTTGCCGACTTTGACGAATTTACTTGTAAATCCATTAAGTGTTTCCTCCTCGAAGTCAATTACTGCAAGGGTTTCATTTTCGCCAAAGCGATTATAAATCTCGGCAACCACATCGTATCCGATACGGTGTCCCTGCTTTAATAGATTATAGGTAAGTTTCCCACACCCCACTTCACGGGACAGCTCGTATCCGTTACGATAACCTTTTCTTTTTGCCAACTCTTCAAATTTTTCAATCTTTAATAGCATTTCTTTCGCTCCTTTCTTTGTGTGGGATTCATACCCTTTCACTTAAAAGGGCGTTTTTTGGACAAAACCGCACCCCCTATTTCAAAAATTTTTTTAATTTTGCAGAAATTTTCTTTAATCTGCTTCTAATTGCCGATTCACCAACACCTAATTCTTCTGCGATTTCAACCTGCTTTCTTCCATAAACATAGATTTGTTTTACAAGCCATTGTTGTTGTGGCTCCAATTTTGCAATCGCTTCTAACACTCTTTCTTTTTCAGCTTGCTTGATAGCCATTTCTTCTACGTCTTGGTTTTCGTCGATAACATCAAATCCGTTATCTAAGGACTTTTCCAAAGATTGATTGCAGAGTTTGTACTTATTGTCTGACATCTTCATTTCGTACTCTTCCTGCAAGTAGATACGTCTTGTTTCTTCGTCTACTTGTTCAAGCACTCTTGCCGTTTCGTCATCAACGCATACATATACGTCTTTGAGTTCGCCGTTCTTCTTTACGATTTGGGTAAATAATTTTTTCATAGTTTTTTCCTTTCCCCGTTAAGCCCATTGGGGGCGAGCTAATTTGTCCAACATAAAATCGTTTTTGCCGAACAAATCCATCCGATTTTTGGAAAAAACTGCAAATAAATTTGCTCGGCTGTACTTCAAAACCGTTTTTCACGAGCAAATAAATCCGCTTTTTTGAAAAAAGTGTAAAAAAATAAGCCCGACTACGATTTTGGAACCGTAATCAGGCTTTTTTGAGAAAATTAAAAAGGCTCTAACGAAATATAAACCTATCTTACGGTTTAATTCGTTAGAACCTTTATGTCCTCTGTAGCTTTACGAATTTGTGGTTGTAATCTTTTTATAAGGATTTACCTGTTGCACTATTTCAGCAACGACCTATAATATGTTTTTACAAGCCTTTTTTCTATTAAGTTGTATGTATTAAATTAAGGGTATTGCGCCGCAACTTTTGGAAGTGTCAGTTCTATGTTTATTTTTCTTGGGTTTTTCTGCTTACTGAACACCTTTACCTTACATTTAGGGCAATCAATTCGGACTGCACCATCCTCGCTCTTGTAGCCTTCTATTATTTTGCCACAGTTGGGATAGTACAATCTTACAGGATATAAATTAGAGTAATCCATTAGTGATAGTACCTCCTTTCTCCCATATTACAAGCAACCTGAGATTTAGATACTATATTGTTACGGTTGGGAAATCTCCAATAACATAGTAATCTACTGCTTGCAACCTATTTACAAAATCAAATTCGGGGCGTGTGTCTTTGATTTTATATCAATACATTTTAATACAAGATACTAATACGCCTTGTATTTCGCACTCGCTAACAATAATATCTTTCATTGTAGCGTTTTCAGGGTGCAAGACAATCTTTTTGCCTTTTTTATAAAAACGTTTAAGAGTATTCTTTCCGTCTACAAGAGCAACGACTATATCTCCGTTCTCTGCACTGTTTTGTTGTCTTAATACAATAAGGTCTCCTTGTTTGATTCCTGCATCTATCATACTATCGCCAAATGCACGAAGCATAAATAACTTGCCATTACCAAACAACGATTGTGGAAGAGCGTGCGTTTCTTCTATGTTCTCTTCGGCAAAAGTAGGTTGTCCACAAGCGATTTGACCTACAAGTGGAGCTTGTACCACTTCTCCCCTTTTCAGTCTCGGTGGAACCTCTATGTTGCCAAGATTTGTTCTTACTATTCTATTACTATTTTCTAACGCTAAAACATACCTTTGTACCCCACTTAATGAAGCTAAATTTAATGCACGCATTATTTGACGATAACTTGGAGAAAGACCGTGTTCTTGATGATACTCTTTAACATACGCTTCAATACGATTGAGCGTTTCTTCCTTTAAGGTTCTCATTAGTAAAAACTCCTTTTAGTCTAAACGGAACGGGGCGTTCTTTTTAGAGTGTAGCCTTATTATACTCATATAGGCAGTATTTGTCAAGTCCCAAATGTCCACGTTCTTGGACATTTGACATCTTTTTAGAACTTTTTTTGTCGATGTTTGTAGAAAATAATTTTTAGTAAAAAAGACAGTCCTAAGACTGCCTTTTTTGTTTATAAACTTTTATCTAAATCAACTAAATGCTGATAAAATTTACTTCCGCTATACTTATACTCTGCTTGTAGCAAGATAGCTCCTCTATCTAAATGGGCTTTCAAATAAAGTGGGAAATATTCTTCATCTGTCAATGTTTTGTTTTCCCTGCTTATTATCAATGCTTTGAAAACATCATCGTACTCACCCGTAATTGTTTGACGATTTAGTTCCAATCCATCATTATTTGTTTTGAAATCGTTTTCAGATAATTCCTTTTCGTCCCGAATGGATAATGCAATAGCAATCTTCGCAAGTGCAAAAGGCTGCAACCTCACACTTGCACCAACCTCTTCAAATATTTCCATTGTTGTCTTTGATGTTTTTAATTTGAAAATCATTTTCTACACCTCAAAGTATTTTCCTGATATGATAGATGTCTTTCCATATCCACCAATAGAAAGAACATATTTATTAGATACTTTTTCATCTATTAGCTTCTCATACTCACCAACAATTTCTTCATCGGTTGATAAAATAAAAAGTTGGTTTGGAATTGATTTGAAAAATTTATCAACTATTTTTTCTCTATGATTTGAATCTATTCTTGCAAACGGAGTATCAATAAAAAACGGAATATCTTTCCTGCTTGTTTTTAACAATGCCAAATATATCGACATTATATACACTTGCCTTTCGCCTTGTGAAAATGGAGCATTTATTGGCGAAGGAAGTCTGATAACATCCACATCACCTAATCTTAGTTTATTTATTTCTAACAAGAATTTATTATCAAACAATTCAAGAAAATGTGTTTGTTCATTCATTTTAAGATAATTATCAATTTGAATAAACGTTACATCAACAAACTTGTAAGGAATTACATTTATATTTTTATCAATTACTATTCCATCCAAGAAATTATCTTTATTTATTATGGCACTAAAGCATTTTATAAACTCTTCTTGGAGAATTTGACCTTGTCTACGTATCAACTGCTCTTCTAATAATGAATAAGCCCCTATTGCTCTCATTGATAATTCGTTAATAGACTTATTCTTTAATAATTTCTCGTATTCTTCCTTTGCTTTAACAAAATTATTCTTGACTTTTATTAGGTCTGCTTCAAGTAGAGATATTTCCTGATTCTTTTTTTCTAATTCTATTGATAATGCGGAAATGTCCTTTTCAAGTTTTTCTTTCACAGCATAATACTCTTCATATCCATCTATGGAACTTGATGACATTTTTTCTCTTAGTTTCTTATTTTTATTAAGGGACGATGTAAGTTCCTTTAATGCTTTGATTATACTTTTTTCATCAAAATCATTTTTTTCATAAATTTGAGAAATCAATTTGTTTGTTTGAGCATCAGATAAATCAAATAGAATTTCTTCTGAACTTTCGCCAAATGATTCTTTACAAATGTATGCTACAAGGTCATCAGCAAGCGTTTTATCCATTCCTTTACTTTCAAGATGTTTAGCAAAACGAGAAATGAAGTTTTCACTACTTAGTGCCGATTTTATTACATAATTCTTTTTTTGTTCTCGTTCGGCAGTTAATTTTTGTAATAACTGATTCATCTCTTTTCTAAGAATTATAAATGGCAAATAATGATTTGCAATTTCTTTAAGCCATCTATTTATTTCATCCCTACGAGCTTCTTCCTTAGTTAATTCAGCATTTATTTCCTTCCATTCAACCAAAGAAACACCACCATTTTGCGTATAATCCTTTTGTAATGAATGAATTTTGATTTGCTTTAAGTCTATTTCATTTTCAAGCGACTGCTTATCTGCACGTAACTCATCTAACCTTATTTCACATTTTTCAACTTCCGCTTTTGCGTCTTGATACACATCGTATGAAGTATTTTTACCATCTTTCTTCTTAAAATAGCGTTCAAAATTTTCTACCATTAACGATAATGTATCTAATCCATATAACTTTAAGAAAGCATTTTTGAAATTCTTTCCACCGTTATTACCAAGAAAAAAGTCTGAAATTGCTTCACCATCAAAGAAATAAAAGTTAAACATATCAGGCGGTATGATTGATAATAAATAATTTGAAAAGTCCGCTTGTTCTGTCTCTGAAAGGACAAAACCGTCTTTTCTTATAACAAACATTTCCTCTATATGCTTTTTGTTTTTTAACCACTCTCGATGTAAAACATACGAATTGACTTGCTTACCATCGTCAAATATAAGTTCAATTTCAATATATGCTTTTACGGTATTATCGTATTGCATTTTCATATTCACTAAATTGGAAATAATATTGAAATAATCTTTTCCCGCCGCATCATATCCCCACACTTTACATCCATATAAGCAAGTTTTGATTGATTTGAAAAAAGTGGTCTTTCCTGCGCCGTTTTTGCCGCCGATTAAAACTATATTTCGATTCTTGTCTGCAATATCAAGATTGAACGTATTCTTATCAATATACGGTCCAATATTGTATAATGTTATTGTTTTAATCTTCATCGTTTAATCCTGCCTTAATTGTTTCGTGATGAATCCACTCTTGATTGATTAGTTTATCAAATTCCTTTTGCATCTTAGAACTCTTTGCAACATACTTATTGTTGTTAATTGATACAATTATCTTAGTGATAAGCTCAAAAGGTATATCTGCCGTTTCAGCTGTATTCTTTATTGCTTCAATAATATCATTTGAATATAATGGTTCTTTATATTCGTCCCAAGCCAATTTTTCACCATATACATCGTAATATATTTCTACAAGTTTTCTACGTGACAAATCGCCCTCTAAATCCCATAATGTATCTATCGTTTTAAGTTCCTCATTTGAAATAAGGTTGAAGCCTGTTTCTTTTTGCAGTTGTAGTAACCGTTTTAATATTTCTTGTCTTGCTGTGAGCTTAAACGGACCAAAACCATATTCCCCATTACTCTTTACATATACTTTACCGTTTCTCCTTTTATTATCTCGAAATTCAGGATTTTGTCTTATACTTACAAGCCAATTTCTAAAATTACGTAATGGAATCAACTCAGTAGAGCCGTGGTCGATAAAATTTTGCAAGGATTTATCTTCCTTTACAATGGTACAACACCAACAACCAAATCTCGAATTACCTGTAACAGGAATTTTATCTTTATCAATCTGACCTATAACGCTTTGTTCTTCCCCCATATCTTCTCCTTGATATAGGCTGAATAGATATTTCATATCTACTCCCCAAGAACTCACGCCATCGTTTCTAAGTAAATATTCCCAAACTCTTTCATTCTTGATTTCCGTTAATGGATTGTATACATACGCCTTGCTAATATCAGAGTGCGGAGTAAGTAGTTTACCTACAATTTCCCTTGATGATATACTTCTCATTCTACTAATACTTTCGGCTTTCCTAACTCCTAATAACAATATTACTTCTCCATATTGCTCAATTAGTTCGTTAGTATATCTATTCATTGGTAGAATTTTTAATCTTTCAGTACACCATCTAAATCCTGGGGGTTCAGGCGTTGGATAACCGAGTCCAATGACTAAACTCCAATAAGATTGCATTACATCAGGATAGATTACATCTGCTCTTATATTTGCATTTATTTTTTTAGAAAACTCATTTATTTTCGCAGACGAAGAGTGCATATACCTTTGTACTATTGGATTCTCTACTCCCGTATCCGAGCTTACTATAAATATTTTTTTGTTTCTTTCATATTCAGGTAAACGAGTTACTACCTCAATCACTAATGAAACAAGAAGTGATGAATCCTTACCACCACTATATCCAATCAACCAAGGACGACTATCGTGTTTATACACGTAAGTCATCTCATCTATTATGGCTTCAAATTCAGAAAAATTATCTTCTAATTTCATTTTCTTTTACTTCCTCTTCTCTTGATAATTGAATACCTAATTTTATCTTAATAAGATTACACATCTTTATGATTGCATCTTCATTACTTATAATCTTGCCTTGATTATCTACTGCTCTTCCAAACCATTCTATATTCGCTCTCATCCAATCTATATCAGCCAAACGTTTTAGCAAAGCAATATCAGACTTACTCTCGTAAAAATAATATCCTAACCTTCCAAATGCTTGTAATGTAACCGAGAGAGTTAATATATAATCTTCTCTTAAAGAACATTTTGGTAATAGTCTTTTTTCAAGTTTATCCCATTCGGTTACATTAGAAAAAACAGCGCTCCAATACTGAATTAAAAATGATGTATCCTCTTGACTTACATTACTACTACGTATGATTCGCCTATTTGCTCTCAGAAAATTTGCAAGAGTAAATAATTTTAATGAGTTTTTACCAAGATTATCCTTTTCTTTATCAATATATTTACTAAGGAAAGGTATCTTAAAAACGACTTCCTTTACTGCATTTGCTAAATCATCACGATTATCATACAACGTCGATAATGACATAGTCGATTTGACAGCGTGCTTGTTCAAATCTGCAAACATTTGCTGACTTCTTTGTAAGCCCTCATCCTTAAATAAAACTATGGCTATTGTTTCTTTTGCAAGTTCAGGTGCTTCTTTTATTGCGCTTTCAATCGCCGCTTTTCTATGCTGACCATCATTGATAAGAAAAATCGCATCCATATCCACTTCTAATATGCCTAAGTTTCTATCTATATTAGATTCCTTAAAATGAACATTTCCATCTATGGATGCGGACAACGCTGAAAACACATACGTGTTTCTATTATTCAAAATATAATCACGTATTTCAGGTATTCTTGTTTCGTTAATACATCTTTGCGCTCTATACTCAGGGGCAATATACTCTTCCTCGTTTTGAAACAATTTTGTAAGAATTCCTAAGGGAACCATTGCAATATAATACTCCCTGTTGGCTTGTGTTCCTTTCACGACTGAAAAACTATAATTAAAAGACATAATTGTTACTCCACAATAAAATATGCTATACTCACGTATATACGTAAGTATAGCATATTTGCCTGTCTTTGTCAATAATAATTGGCTACCACTACAAAATTAGATGTCATCTATTTCTATATCTTCTTCCGATATACTATCTATCTCGTAGTTGTATCCCTCCACCGTTGAAGCGAGAAATCTCTTGATTCTTTCCATTGTATCCGTCGGCTCATCAGAGATTTGCTCCAATAGTTTCGTTACACCAAAGTTTGCAAATTTCGTGAGAAATTCAAGTCTATTTATTTTTATTTCACAAGATGGGTTAAAAGCTAAGTCCATTCTTTGTTCTTCATTATAAGGAACAAGCGATGAAGCTAATATTGCTGATTGAAATAAAAAGTCAAGGTCTGTGTTATGCGGATGTAATACAGTTCTTGGAACGCTCGCTCTACTCTCTTTATCCAAGTCATTTTCTTCTCCCGCAATCTCTGCTTGCTTATCATACATTATGCCTATTGACATACTAATTACATATATACTGTAATTCGGCTGTAATGCTTGCGGAAAAAAAGGAGACAACGTATCAAGTGCTTTTCTCCAATCGGAACCTTTTAATATAACATCACTTGTTATTTCCATAAGAAGCCCTCCTCTATTCTTGCAACATTTTGTTCTATATTCGATTGAATCGTATAAACTTTACCAATCTTATCTTCTCCAAAACATTCCTGCAAATTGTCTTTTGAAAGAATTATGATTTGCGGTGCATACTCAGGTATAGTGTCTATAACTTTTTGTCTTGGTTCCTCTCCAAGTTTAGAGAACGGAGCATCTAATACCAATGGATATTCCTTGTTTGAAAGAATTTCCTCTTCTCTTAATAACTTAAATATACCACCAATGTAAGCAAACGAAACCGTTGCAAATTGTCCCTCTGACTTGGATTCATCATCAAAACTGTCGGATACCTTCAATGAAAAATCAGTTCCTACCGTAACATTTCTTTTTGCTTCAAGCATTACATTAAGTAAATCTTGAATTGTATTTTCAAGTTTTTGACTATAAATTCGAGATTTTTCTTGCAAAATCGTCTCAAAATATTTTTTGACCTTTTCCATTATTTCTATTTTTCGGTCAATTATCTTGTTTGTTTCGACAGTTGAACTTAATTTTTCTATTTCTTTTTTTAACTTATTAACTAATAGTTTAGCCTTTGTCAATTCTTCTCGACAAGCCGCAAGTTTAATATCAAAATCCTTTATTGCTTCTTCAGCTTTTATTCTTTCCAAAACCAAATCTTCATACTGCTTATCTTCTCTCATCTTGTCATCAATCTTTTTTATTTTAGCATCTTCTTGACGAGCAAGTTCCAAATATTCGAGTGCGTGCTTTATATAAGACTCTATTTTTTCTCTATTATATTCTTTACCCCATCGAGCAGCCATATCAGTAAAATTACGATAAAGGCTATCATAACCAAGCGGGGGCAAATGTTTATAAAGTTCTTTTAGTTTTGCTTTTTCCTTTTCAGTCAAAGGTGTTCCACATATACAAACTTCTTCTTGAAGAAGAGCATCTACAAGTTCTTTATTTACACCTTGTACCAACTTTGTACCATCCGCTTGTTCTTTAATCTTCTTCGATGCCTTTTCAACAACTTTTGCAATCATCAATTTGGGGAAAACAGAAATAAGCTCTTCGCCAAAATGTTCATATTCTCTCTTTGCGGCTTCAAGATACGCATCTCTCGACCTCTTATGCTCATTACGATGTGCCTCGTAATCACGTTGAGATTGAGCACTACCAATTTTTTCAGAAATTTGCTGAATTTTAGTCTGTAATTCCGATATTTTATCCTTTATCCGTTGCTCGGTTTCAGCCTGCGTATCTCTTGAATTTTGAGCGCTTTCCATCTTTTGTCCCAATGTTACCAAAGCAGAACTTGAACCCATTCCTGCCTTGTTCATAAACAATGTACCTAATGTGGTTGTTTTTAACTCGGTACTTCCTATGTAGTCCACAGCCTTATCATATATGCTAAGGTCAAGCATTAAATATAATGCTTCTTTGAGACTATGTGCAGAATCCTTTCCTTTAGCTTTAAGGTCGGTAATCATACTTTCCCCATCAAAAAAGAAATAGTCCTTTAATCCTGACGGAAGTAATTGTTCTATAACTTCTTCGGGATTAGAAAGTCTTACCCAATCTTTTCCACTTTCTTTTTTAATGATTGTAAATGTTCTTTCTAATCGTTTAGTTTCAAACAATGTTTTTTGATACGTCCATTCACGACGCATTGAGTAATCTACTCCTGCGTGTTCAAATTCAATTTGACCAAACACCGTAAATTTGTCGTCAATGTTAGCATTTCTATCAAGCTCTAAATTATACATTTTATCGCTTGCTGTTTTGTTAAAGCGTACAGTTCCATAAATAATCCATTGAAAAAGTTGGTGAAACGTTGTTTTACCTGCCCCATTTACACCATATACAATCGTTACTTTACCATCTGTGGCGCACTCTACACATCCACGTTCTTTGAAATTTCTAAAATTTTCAAATTCTATTCTTTTAATTTTCATCTGCCATTACCGCCTCTAATTCATTGATAATTGCTTTTGAAACAGTTTTTCGGTCTGTCGGCTTTGCCGCATTGAAATCTTCTTTAACCTTTTCTCTAACAATTGTTTCCACTTTTTCAATCATAACTTTAACTATTTGTTCATCAGTCATCTAAATCCACCTCCGTTTCAATTTCAGTATAGAATTTAACATCATCCAAACTTAACATATATCTATCCAAAAGTTGTTCAAGTTCTTCGATACGTTCTTTACTATTTATTGCTAATTTTGCATACTCATAATATCTTCTCAATTCAATAATTGCCATTTTCGGTGTTGCTCTTGAAGGTAGAACTACAACATCATAAATATTGGCACTATTTTTTCCTTTATACTTTCTGAGTATTCTTCCTCGTCTTTGAACAAATTCTCGATAATCGTCATTACTTGACAAGATTAAAGCACTTTTTATTGATGGAATATTTATGCCTTCGTCCAAGCATCGTATAGCAACTAATGATGCTATTTCGTTCTTGTTGAACATATCAACTAATTCCATTCTTCTTTCCATATCTTCACTTGCAGTAAATTGACTTGTTTTTATTCCTAATTTGTCCAAATGTTCTTTAACAAATTGAATATGACGAATTTCATCATTATCTTTATCAAATAATCGCCCATCTCCGCAATAAACAACAAAGTGATTTTTATCGGAAATTTTATTTAGCAATCCATCTATATTATCAATTTTTGCTTCTGCCATTGAAATCACACGTAATCTTGCTCTAACATATTTCACAAAAGAATCTACGTCAACCAAAACTCCATTTTTATAACAGGCAGCCATCTTAGAAGAAATTTGAGCAAATTTTGTTTCTTCTTCTTCCGTAGCTGAAACAAAAATAGGATGATAATAATACGGAACAAGAAACTTCTTTTCTAACGCTTCTTCAATAGGTAATCCAAATACTTGCCCCCCAAAAAATTCAACAAGTTCTATACCTGCTTCATTATTTTTCCCATTGATGGGTGTTGCGCTCAATCCTAATAAATATTTATATGTTTTATGCAAATCGTCTGAACGTTGAGTAAAACGATGCGCTTCATCAACAATCAATAACTTATCCTCTTCTGACATTGCTATGACCGTATTAAATTTGTCTGAATGAAATGACTTGATTGTTGTGATAAGTATTATCTGCTTTTCGGGGTTATACTTCTGCGACAAAACCAACTGCTTTGAAATGCTTGTCCATTGTGGATTTTCTGATGAAATTAAAACAAGATTTGCATCAGGAAAGGCGGCTTTTACATCTTCTGCCCATTGTTTTACCAAATGTTTATACGGTGCCGCAATAACAATTAAACACTTATTTTTCTCAGATAATCGCTTTGCAGAATAAATTGCCGTCCACGTTTTACCTGTACCTGTTGCCATAACATAAAAGCCTTTATAGCCATTTTCCACCCAAGCGTTAATTGCTTGTTCCTGATAATCATACAATGTTATAGGCGATTTCCCTTTTGCACTTTTTCTTTCTTCCAATACTGTAAGAACACTATTTTTTACGGAATCCATAAAATCATATACATCTAAAAATTGATTTTTATTATTCCAAAGTTTATCAAACTCAAAGACCTCATCTATAACGCTATCGCCCTCGCCTGCTTCCCAACTCCTTACAACTCGTATTTTCTCATAATTGTTTTGATATGCGTTTACTGACGAATTAGCAGAACCATAAAATACGATTTGATTTCCATCTTTATCGGTTAAAATTCCAAGTTTATCGTGATATATTCCTATATCATTTTTTACTGATGCAACTTTAATGTCCATTATTCCACGTGCAATAAGTTCTGCTAAAATATTAAGCGAAGAATCATCAAAACATCTTATTTCATCAGTAAATTCTTGTATAAATTTACGATTTACTATATCCTTTTTCTTTTCATAACCCAATTGAATTGCACTGACATCATCTTGGCTCAACGCAGGGCTAACAATTAGCTGTATAGTTCCTTTATTTTGAATAAACGACGGTAGTGAATTTATAATTAGTCTAAATACTGACGACGAAAAGAACCCTACACTTCTCTTGTATGATGTCGCTAATTTTAATGCAGGGTTCAACAAATTGTCTACAAGATTATCTACCCCTTGATTTATGTAGCTCTTTTTAATTATTAAATCCTTAAAATTCATTTTTTCCTCACTATATATCATCACTTGTTACGTAAGTATCATAAAGCACTTGAACGTCTATATATGACTTTATATCCTTAATTATTTGCTCTATAAGTTCTTGCCCAAACTCTTCTATAAGTATCAACGAATAATACGGTATTAGTATTAAATCGTGAAAATCATTGAACCCATTTGCCTTACAATAATCGGTAAATTTTTTCTGCGATGGTCGTAGTAATATAGTTGAAATCTTATGTTTAAGCAATCGACGCAGTCTTTTTGCCTTGTAGTAAGCAAACTCAAAATATCTTGATGTTAGATTTTGTGTCTTTTTCTTTTCAATTACGTATTTCCTTATTTCGTCTTTTGTGTATTTCAACATTTTCTTTTCTCGCCGAACGTCGCACCCTAAATATCTTAAAAAGGCTAATGAATACTCCTGTTGCAAGCGATATAACTTTGAAATATGGTTTTCCTGTCTTACGTCTCTTCCCTCGTAATCATAATTGAAATTCCGAAGAACACTTTTCAATTCACGCTCATATTCATCATAATCGACAAAAACTTCCCTAAATTCATTTTTACTATACACCTTGCGCTCTGATAAAGTTTCCTCGCCTGATTTATTTGCGACTCCCTTCTTACAAACTATACAGTAATCTTTTTCACTTTCTCTTTGTACTTTATTGAAATAATACTTTACCTCTTTCATTTCAACAGTACATTGAGATATTTTTGTGGTAGTATTAGGCAATTTTTTTATCTTTTTTGACCAATATAAGTCGAATTTTTCTATTTGTTTTTCTCTAATGTATTTGTCATTTGTCATATTATTCTAAATCATCGTAATCTAACACATCTAATAAATCTTCCTGCTCTTCTTCCATTTCCTGACTTTCAATCTCAGAATAGTCTATTTTGTTGACATCATATTCCATTTTTACAAGAATAGGTATAGCTTCGTGTAAATAGTTAGAAGATACCGCTGTCTTATACTTTTGCGAATATTTATTTATAATACTATATAAAGACCATTCATTCCAAGCCCATTTAATTGAAGGTAATTTCCAATAATCGAAGAATTGAGCCAACGAAATATACTCAGCATCCTTTATGAAATCAGTTAAAATTTCATCTATTCGCACAAAAGAAGCATCAGAAATTCCTGCGCTATCAACAGATATTATTGTGGAATGATTCTTAAAAATAATTGAGTCGCTATTTCTATCCACAAACTCTATATACCTATCAATTATCGTTCCTATTTCCTTTGTTATTTCTCTTAATTCTGCGATTGTAACTTCTTTTTTCTCAGAAATCCTATCAAGCACTTGCGCCTCGCCACTTATTACATTTACACCTAATTGTGCAATAAATGGACGATTATATGAATAATCATTAGGAAATAACTCTTTTAACAAATAGTAAAATTGTAAGTAGTGCATTATCCCAACTCGTGAAAATAAACCTGAATTTCTAATCTTTACAGAGCTGAAAATATTTTTTGCGTGATAAATATTATTATCTTTAATACATTCAGTAACACTACTCTTAAATTCTATCATTTCTTCATCCGTGATATTCAAATTGTCAAGATGAACATAGTACCCGTTCATATTAAGCACTTTTGTATACAAAGTCGCTTGCTGAATTACAATATCGGTAATGCCCGGAAACTGTTTTATAATGTCATTCTTAGTTACAATCGTATTTGCCTCTTTAACAAAAGCCTCCACAACAGTATAGAACGAATCCGTATCGCCCTTAAAAATATAATCTCTATTGATAGAATATCCCTTTGGCAGGAATTTTTTTATTTGACCTTGTAAATGATACTTATTATCAATCTCTACAACAAGCAAATCTGCCTTAAACCTATCCAAAACAGCTTGTATAGGCAATATTGGAGCATTATAACTTTCTATGTAGTCAATAATATCTTTTTTTAGCCCATCATTAACAAGACATTCATCCGAATCCCACTTCCAAATTCCACGTCCAACGGGAACACAAAAATCTTGTAACCTCGCCCTAACTGCTCTATCATTTTCTGCAAGCTCAAATCCATCAAAATGCTCTCTTGCTTTTTCTCGCAAAAGCAGAATATTATCCTCTACATAAATATCAATACCATCAGGGAAATATGTTTTCATTAAAAATGACATTACTGCTCTTAACTTTATTTTCCCTTTAACGATAAAGTCGCCACAACTATTATATCGCCTTAAAATTAGAAATTTAACCTCATCCTTACTTAACTCATCTATTGTTTCTGATATATATCCTGCAAAGTCGTCTAAATCAGCAAAAGTGAACTCCGTAGGCAAAGCTTCAAGCTCTAAAATTAATTCTTTCTCTACGCCTTCATTAAAAAATCCGACTTGAAATGTTTCCGACCAAGACATAAGATTCAGCATCTTATCTGCAAACACCCCAAATGTATTTACGTCAAAAAGAGCCAACAATTCTTCCGATGTTGCGAAAGAATCTTTTTCACAATAATGCCGCAGAACTTCCATCATTTGAAGTTCTGCTCTTTTCCTTGACGGATGTGCAAGTTTCTTAGCTGCTTTTTGCTCTATCTGACGTATTCGTTCCCTTGTACAGCCATATTTTTTCCCGATAGATTCAAGTTGTAATATAGAATCTCCAAGATACCTACCACGCACAACTGCGATTTCTCTTGGCGCTAAGGTGTCTAAAATATTATATAAAATATTAGGAAGTAAAGTATTATCAAAAGAATTTATTACATTAAATAATGTGTTTGTTTCTTCTTTTGTTATTGAATTAGGGGAATCACGTAGAAAATCTTCTAATATATAATATCCCTCACCATTCAATTTTTCGAGTAATACTTTATCATCTATAAACTTTGATATTTTTATTTTCTTGGCTCGTCCATTAAGATAAATTATACTTTTCCTAATCTTAATAAAAATATTTTCTATTTCTGTTCTCTTTTCTAATGAAACAATATAATGTCTTAAATAATAATACACATCTTCTAATCCGTCATTATTTGTTTCAATCCTTAACTTGTTTATTTCTTTAACTTTCTCAAAAGAAGTTAAATTCAATTGTTCCAAACCAAGAACATCCAAATAATTTATCTGTTCCCCAACAGCTAAGACTATTAAATCATTATCCTTGATTTCTACATCCTTAAATCTTTCAATCAATACATTTTGAAATAATTTATTTGAGAATAAATTAGATTCAAACTCTATATATGAAATAGACCTATCTCCTATATTTTCTTGCGAACTATACCTCAATGAAAAATAATAGGGTTCCACATCATAAATATTTTGTTCACCACATTCTTCTTGTTTTTCCTGTATTTTTTCTTCAACATTCACTTGTGGCAATAAAATATTGTCATACGTTTCATATCTTAGAATGTCTAAACAAGCCTGTATATCACTCAGACGATACCCTAAACGAAGCGCCTCAACATATATGCTCTCTTTATCAGTGTTTTCGTTTTCCGCATATAATTCTTCCAATAAATTTTGAAAAGACTTTTCTTTCAATAAATAGCATAAATAGGTAGTGCAAAAATCATTAGCACCACCTAATATATCTTCTACACGTTTTAATTCGTGCTGAAAATCATTATTGCCATTCATCAATGTATCCATCCACCAAATCCCTTTCTAAGTTATTCCTATTCGACTACAATTTCCATAATGTCATCAAATCCACAATCTAACGCTTTACAAATTTTTGCTACCGTTTCAGTGGAAATATTATCACCCCTATTTAGTCTTACAAGGGTATATTTACTTATATCAGCCTTTTCCATTAAGTCTTTCTTTTTCAGCCCTTTATCAATAAGTAATTTCCATAGTTTCTTATAACTTACAGCCATAATTAAAACTCCAAAAAAATTAGTTGTTTTTATTATAGCACATCAAGATATTTTTTTCAATAGAAAAGATATTTATATCGCACTTTTGTTTTATTTATTTTTTCCTGCAATAGTCTAAATACCAACATTCATACGGGCAATTACAATGCTCACCCATCGGAACGTTTGGCTCTTCTTCTTTCCTTTTTATTTTACCAAGTCTCCATATATTATCGTCAACCTCATAGGAATACGACTTTGCATCTTGTGTTACGTCCTTTATTACAAAAGGATTTTCTTCATCTTCACCGTGATACACAATGCAACATTTCACAATGTTAATTCCGCATTTTTCTAATATCCAACGTTGAAAGCCTATATCTTTCACAAATTGCTCGGCAACTTCGGGGCAATCTTTGACCTCATAAATTTCGTAACCGTTTTCAACTTTCTTCAAAATATCTACTGCGCAGAAGTTATAGTAATAGGAGAATGATGCTTCACAAATAATGTTTACCCCAAGAGAAATACAAGCTTTGGTTTTTTCAATCATTTGTGCGTAATCCCATTGCCCGTTAGGCTTGTACGTGCTTACTTCCACGTAATCCCCAAACATTCCCATAGCCCTATCGCCAAACTCATTCCCTTTATCAAGTTTCTCTTGCACATCAGGGGGAATTATTTTCTCTTCGGGTTTATGTTTGTCTAACCATAGCATTTTGGGGCATTGCATACCACGCATAAAATCTGTTTTTGTTACACCCATATCTTACACCTAACGCTATATTGTTATCTCTTTTATCGCTACTATACGCTCTTCGCCATCAAATATATTCATTAAATGCACAACAAGTCTATCATCCTCTCGCTCGACAATTTCTATCTTATTTACATTATTTAATGTCATACCATTGTTATATGGCTCTTCTTCGTCTAATTTTTCAAAGCCTTGAATTAAATCTCCTATATTCTTAAAGCACCACCCCATATCTCTTTGATACAAGCATTGTGTTGATAACATAGCAAAGATTTCTTCTTTTCTTTCTTTTGTTTCACCCTTGTAGGAATCATCAAAAGCCTTAGCAAATATGTCCTTTGCCTTTTTATCGCTGTTCAGTAAATCTATAAATCTTACATACTCTCTTTTTATAATCATTCTCTTTCTCCTGAAAATTTATTTTATCTAATTTTTACTCCATACACCACATTTCACATAATTCTTTTAATTTATCAAAGCTAAATGGAAACGAATTACTACCGTGAAAAATCTTTTGATTATTATGGTAAAACCACAATTTTACTTCCCATTGTATTCCGTCTAACACATCCGTCCAATATTTACGTTTCCACTCTCCCATATATAAGTCTTGCAATTCCTTTATGCACTCTTGCTTGGATATTGTTTTCCTAATTACTTCGCTATCGCCACCAAACCCAACATCATAAGTAAATACAGCATCGTCCGTTTCATTGAATTTGATAATATATCTTTCGTGAGTGCTAAAAAAACCTCCAACATTAAATTCAATTTGCATTAAATCTTCTAACCTTTCATTGAACAAATCTGACTTTTCTTCTGACTTACTCGGTTGATATTCAAACCCTGCTGTTGTCAACGCCCAAATAGCGTTCTGCAAATACTCTCTATTCATTTGCAGTTGCACATCGTGAGAAGGACACATAACTTCTTCAAAATTGGGATTTTCAAGCATCTTTTTTAATCGTCTAATTTGATTCTTATAGCCACGAATAGCAGTTCTTATTTCTTTTTCAGGCTTATCTTTTAATTCATCATATACACTCAAAGGACATATCATCATAAACATCACCCCTTATATTTTTAATAAACCTCACTTAAATTATTTATATGCTCTTTAATTTTATCAACAACTGTTTCAGGTGCTACAACTTTGATTTTATCGCCAAATGCACAACACCATCCAATAAAAATCGGACTTACTTGAACGTTAGCTGTAAATGTATATTTATCTTCGTCGTGTTGCATCAGTTGCACGTTCTTTCCGAATCTATCAAAAACAACATCTAACATTGATTTATCGACGATAAAACGCACTTCTTGTTCGTCCCCCGTAAACATACCGAACACACCTTTCTTGTGTTTTGTAATGTCAAAATTTTTCCCTTCTTCAAGTGGAACTATATCATCGTCCATCATTTTAACATTATCCATACGGTCAACACGATAGTGCATTATAGTTTTGTATTTGTCGTTATACGCAAGCAAGTAATAGTTATCGTCGGAAAACACAGTAGAATATGGGTTCATCACGTACCTGCCCCCTTCTTTCCTATACACTTTCTTATGTTTTGCATCATAATCAAAGTATTTGAACTCTATCTTTTTCTTCTTGCTTATTGCCCGTACAATCTCGTCAACTGAATAGAATATTGATTCGTTTGTGTTCTTCGTTTTATTGAACGCTACTATGTTACGTTTGAGAACTTCTCCTTTTCTACTTCCTGCTAAATTTGCAACCTTATCTACAAGCAAACCTGTCTTTTTATCAGTTATAAAACTTGCTGCTTGAATAGCATCGAGCATTATATGTATTTCCGCTAAATCAAAACTTCTATCAAGCACATAGTATTTATTCTTTTTCCCACGTTCACAAACAATGTCATAGCCACACTCTATAAGGGTTTCAATGTCTCTATAAATTGTCTTACGTTCACAATGAATATCCATTTCTGCGAGCTTTTCAATTAGTTCCGTAGATTCCATTGGATGCTCTTCATCCGTCTCTTGACAAAGAATTTCCCAAATCTTTAAGAGTTTTATACGTGTTGCGTTCTGCGCTAACATAATTATACCTCCCCGATTGTATCATATATATTATACCACTTTTCACTACTATTGTAAACAGTCAAATGTCCAAAAGTTGGTACATTTGACATCTATTTTACACAAAAATTAGAAAAAGGAAGCGTTTTACACTTCCTTTTCATCTTTCGGTATAAGTACATATATAATTGCACTCACAACTAATCCTCCAACAATCGAACCCCAAATAATCTCATTAGTCATATCCTTTTCTACTTTTTGATAATATATTACGTCTATCGTTCCGTTTGCTACACCTTTACAACGGCTACACGCATAATAACCTTGACTTCTTGCTTTATTTTTTCCTATTGCATTACGTGAAGAGCGCAAATACGAACAGGTCGAACTATGGTAACAATCTCCATAGTCGGTTACATAAACTCTTGCCTCTTCTACCGTATATGGAACACTTTCATACGTTGGTCTCTTCGAGTTCGCAAAAAATGAAATACCCATTATAACGGTAATCATCGCAAGCGAAATCATTAAATAATGCCCTATTTTCTTTAATACAGGCTTATATTTTGACAGTCAGCCACCCTCATCTGCTACATTTATTATTTGTTTACTTTTACTCGTAGCATAATCAAAAGCAATTTTCGTACCACTTTTCCCACTTGAAGGATAACGTGATTTGCTAACATCAGGCTTGTAATCTTCCTTGTAGTAAAATACACAGTAATCACTGTCATCAATCATTTCTTTATTTCGTTCTACGTATGATGCTTTTCCTGCACGGGCGACACGTTCAGACATTTTTTCGCCCTCATAATCTTTCAAAGTTACTTGCTCGTGAAGAACCTTGCTCCATTCTTCTTCCAATCTTTCTTTCTCTTCTTTCTTGACAACGTACTCACTACGTCGGTTATAATTTATTCTTTGCACATCGGGATATTTCTCTTGGAAATCGGTAACAATCTCGTGGCAAATATCATCAAAGGCGCTTCTACTTCCAAAGTGAAAAACCCTGACGTTCTCATTTACAATCAAGTTCTCTATTACTTTTTTAACTCGGCTATACACTTCGCTCCTATCAGGAACATCTCTATGACCGATAAAACAACACGTCTTTACTTGCATCCTTTTTTCCTTTCAATATATCCAACTAAAAAGTATGTTATTACCCCTACCGCCAAAGCGGAAATACCTGCTATGACAATATACCAAACCAACTTATCCTTTTTATTTTCCTCGTCTGCAAACTTGCTCTTGGACGATTCTTCACTACAAAATATAGCGTAAAAACTATCTTCGTTGCTTGTTGCCTTATATATATTCCCCTCTTTATTTAGAGCGATATTGCTTTCTATAATAAACGGAAACTCGTCCGTCATCTTGATAGTATATTCCGTAGGATATTGTGCCGTTTTCTTACGTTCAAATAAATGTATAAACGGCTCATACGTTGTATCTCTTTGAACTCTCGCTTTATTGACATAGTTTATCGTGGATGACGTTGTGTCCATCGCAACACTAAACTTCAAAAAGTTAAGGCGATAATTATTTGTTGATAAAAAGAAATCATCTAATGTTTCACTATTCTTTGTACTAAGAAGCCTATTCATTTGCGAATATAAAAATTCTTTTTCAATATTCACTTCCACGTAATATTCAGCCCAATCAGAATAGTAATTGTCAACAAATTGCTTACACGTTATTGTTTCTTTTGTAAAAGTAGCATTAGATTCAACAAATTCCAAATCTCCGTTAATTGCATAAACCACATATACGTCCCCTGCTTTTGCGTTCGTAGTATAGGTGATTTTTCCATCATTGAAAGACGACTGAGTGCTGTTGCTTGTCTGATAAATCATAGGTTGATTATCGGATTTTTTATAGGTTATTGTTAGGGAATCTTCTACCACATTAAACTTGTATAACGTTCCCGATATAGTATCGTCTAATGTTCTACCAAAACTATCGTTTAATGCCTTTTCAATATCATTTTGTCCGAGATAATGATAAAGATTACTGCCATACAACAACTCGCTCTCAATCGCTGTTCCATTGACTTTAATTTCAATGTTTGGAATGTCATAAACGTGTGCGCTTATAGGTAAATAAAAATCGTGAACGCTACCCTGCTCCGCAGTAATGTTATATTGTATCTCTTCGATTATCTTATAATCTTGGACTGATGATATGTCATAATTTACTATTTCTTTTTCTATTATATTGTCCTTTGTGTATAACGAATATGTTGGATAACTCTCTAAATTTGTAGCAGCATTAGCCTGCCTTGTATTCATTGGCAAACCCACAAAAACAAAAGATGCAATTAGCAAAATGGAAAGCATTATTTTCTTCATAAACCACCTAAAAAACATAAAAAGCCGATAGAAAAAGATATTTTTTTCTTCGGCTTCTATTGTTGTATTAAGTTCTTTGCAATAATAAGATGCCGCCTCTTGCGAGACGGCACCGTAGAATATACCCTCTCGTAAGCTGCTACACCTTTTTACATCCATATAAAACAATACGACATTGTAAAATCGATTAGATATAATACTACCTAATTTAGTCGTACTTATTCAGTTTTATATGGCTTTTGCCATTTAAGGGATGGCTCCCATTAAAAAGATGTAGCATACTTATTATACCCATTTTCAAAAATAAAGTCAATACGAATTGATATGCCACAAAATAAAAAAATCTCCAAATCCTAAAATAAACAAAAAATGAGCCGCTGTTTGCACAACGGCTCACCTTGTTAGCCTTTAATTGTTTTTATCATAACTTTAACGGCTTGTCTTTGTTCTTTCGACAAGGAGAGCCAATCATCAATAAGTTGCTTTAACTCCGTATCTACTTCCACAAAGTTGTTTTCAGAGAAAAACTGACTCAATGTAATACCAAAAGCATCACATATATTATCAAGTGCTTGTATCGTTGGAATAGTATTTCTCGTTTTCCAATTATAAATACATTTCTCTGACAGTCCTGCGAGTTCAGCCAACTTATATACTGACCAACCTCGCTCCAATCGCATTTCTTCTATTTTCTTAACTATATCAATCACAAGAGAACTCCTA
>ERZ808043.52-NODE-52-length-31290-cov-6.007561_pt1 | contig 31290 bp, 32 predicted proteins | sample MGYA00380194_ERZ808043 | MGnify/ENA primary metagenome ERZ808043 (study PRJEB31490, sample SAMN06133370) | cow dung metagenome | isolation source: H3 | host: cow | place: China: Chengdu | collected 2015-05 ...
TTTAGCGGTTTTTTGCCAAGATTGCGCGCAGACGTATCGACATACTTCAAGCGCAAGCGTGGCGAAAAGAGCAAAAAGACGCTTTTCTGGCTTGTTGCGGTTCAATTCTCGTCAGGCTACATTTTATTATACCCTTTTTCCGCATAAAAAGCAATCGAAAAAAGGGCTTTTGTCGAAATTTTTTTCTACTTCCATATCTCTTTTGCAATGTCCAGCACTTCGCTCGGATTCTTCGCCGCAAAAAGCCGCTCTTTGAACACCGCCGCGCCCCGCTCGCCTTTTACGTAGAACGCCGCCATTTTACGCATAAACACCGTTGTAAAGCGTTCATCGCATACCTGCCCCGTCCATTTTAACTGTTTCTCAAAGATAGAAAGCTTATTCTCCCGCGCCTTTCCCGTTAAATCGCAAAAAATCTGCGGATCGAAAAGCGCCGCCCGCGCAATCATAACGCCGTCCGCGCCCGTTTCGCTTAAAAGTCTTTCCGCGTCGGCATTTGAAAACACGCCCCCGTTTGCAATCACGGGAATTTGAACCGCTTGCTTTGCCGCCGCAATCTCGTCGAAATGCACTTCGCCCGCGTACATTTTATCCCGCGTTCTGCCGTGGATAGTCAATAAACTTGCCCCCGCGCCTGCCATACGCTTGGCAAATTCTTTCGTAATATATTCATTTTCGCGCACACCGATACGGAATTTAACGGTGATAATTTTCCCACTTTTTTGGCATTCTTTCACAATCTTTTCGGCGAGTAAAGGATTTTCAAGGAGTGCGCTTCCCTCGCCGTTTTTATAAATTTTTGGCACGGGACAACCCATATTGATATCGACGATAGGAAAGGGGGCAACCTTGTCGTGTTCACACGCCGTCCGCATAATTTCAGGCTCGCTCCCAAAAATTTGCACCGCCGCAACCCCTTCGTTTTCGTCTGTGTATAAAAGCTCTTCGGTGTTCTCGCTACCGTATTTCAAGCCCTTTGCGCTCACCATTTCCGTATAACAAAGCCCCGCGCCCAAGCCCTTGCAAAGGCGGCGGAACGCATAGTTCGTATACCCCGCAAGCGGAGCTAAAAATACGTTGTTTTCGGCGGTAAAATTACCGATTTTGACAGGTGTTAATTGCATTTGAGTTCTTCTTTTGCTTGTAAATAATATTCGTCCCATTCTTCTTCGGAAAGCTTCGTTACAACCTTTCCGTCTTGAAGTGCTTTTTTCTCGGCAAGGGTGAAACGAGCGGCAAATCTCTCGACGCTTTCTTTCAAAGCTTTTTCGCAGTCGCAACCCGCCTTTCTGCCCACGTTCACCGCGGCAAAAAGTAAATCGCCAAGCTCCTTTTCCTTTTCTTCTTGTGTTTGCGCTTGGAAAAATTCTTCTATCTCCGCTTGTAAACGCTCGACGGCAGCGTGAACGTCTGCAAAATCCATACCCGCCTTGCCCGCACGCTTACCCACCTTTTGCGCCCGCATAAGCGCAGGGAAGCATTTGGGCACGTCGTTCACCGAATCGGCAAACGTTTGTTGGTTTTTTTCCGTCATTTTATTCTTGTCCCAAACGGATAAGGCGGCGTTTTCGTCCGTTGCGCCGTCTGTTCCGAACACGTGCGTGTGGCGGGAAATGAGCTTTTCACAAATCCCTGAAAGTACGTCGTTCACGTTAAACGCGCCCGTTTCTTCCTTTAACACCGCGTGGAACATTACCTGCAATAAAAGATCGCCCGTCTCTTCAAGGATTTTTTCGTCGTCCTTTTGGTCGATCGCGTCCACAAGCTCGTACGCTTCTTCAATCGCCGACATTTTAATGCTCTCGCTTGTTTGCACCCTATCCCAAGGACAACCGTCAGGCGCACGAAGCCGAAGCAGTATTTCTTTTAAATTGTTTAACGTGAAACGTTTTTTCTCTAAAAGGTTTATTTTTTCAATCGCAATCGCGCTCGTATAATCGTAAGTAGTTTGCCTATCAAGCTCGAAAATCGCAATGTTTTTTGCGCCCGCTTGGGAAACGAACCGCGCGCGCGTTTCTTCACCGAAAAGATCGCCTAAAACGAGCTTACAATCGCTTGCAAGCGCTTGATCGTCTATATCGTAAACGATAAGGGGCAAAGAAAGCTCGCCTGCGTTTTCCAAAAGTTCGTAAGCGGAAACCGCCGAAAAGGAACAACCCCCAAAATTTGCGACGCTTGCAATCGAAGTGATTTTGGACACACCGTCAATCACCTTGACTTTGCCCCGTTTACTTTTCATAAGCGCTTTCACGGACGTATCTTCGCTCGGCGCGCCGTCCACAAGGTACACGGTGTTCTCGCCCAAGGCAAGCACGGCGGAAGCTAAATTTTTGGTAAGCGTTTTAAAATTGCGGCTCTTTTCGTAGACGTAATCAAGGCAAACGTGCTCCACACCCAAATCCACCACCGATTGATAGGAACGGGTTTTTGCCGTGCGCACCGCGATTTTCGCACCCGCTTTTGCCGCTTGTAAAATTGCTTCTTCTCCGCGTTTGGTTAAATCTCCGCGCTCATTGCCCAAGCCGATTACCGTTATCATTTGCTTTGCTCCTTACTCTCTTTGATACCTTTAAATTATACACGAAATTGAGTAAAAAAGCAACCAAATAACCGATATTCGTCGCATACGCAAGCCCAAAAACGGAAATTTCTTGATTTTGAAGCATTATGGCGTACACGGCGGTTTTCACCGTCATAGCAATCGCCATAGAAATTGCCGCGTATTGCGGTTTTCCCTGCGCCGTCAAACACGCGGAAAGGGTTTGTGTGCAAGAAAGGGTAAACGCGCTCACCGCAAACGCTTTGATAAGCGCAACGAGCGTTTGCAGCTCTTCCCCTTTCAAGCTTCGGAAAATCATTCTTGACACAGGCTCGGCAAAATAATATAAGGCAAATGCGGCGGGTATGCTCACGAAAAGCGTGATTGCAAGCGAAAAGAATATCTTTTTTCTTACACTTACTTTTTTGCCTTTTTCTCCGTCTTTTTCGTTTTGTTCTTCCGCTTGCGCTTTCGCCGTGGCAACGGCGGGAATACTCGCCGCCGCAATCCCATAACAAATAGACACAGGCAGGTTGATGACGGTTACCGCGCCGCCCGAAAATAGACCGTAAAGCGCGACGGGATCGGGGGCGTAAACCCCTAAAAGTCGCACGGCAAGCACGCTATCGATTAGCGTGGAAAAAGGGATTAAAAGCGCGGAAAGCGTAACGGGTATGCTCGTGTGTAAAATGGACTTCACCGCAACCCTGCCCCCTTCCTTTTCCTTTCCCTTTTCCTTACGCGCGGGAGAAAGCTTGTAAAGGGCAATCATCACGAGAAGCGCCACAAGCTCGGAAATGGACACGGAAAGGAGCAAAAACACAACGGCTTTTGGTATATCGTCCTTAAAGATATACGCAAAAAATAACCCGAACGCCACCTTTACCGCCTGCTCAATTACTTCAGAGATGGCAGTTGGGAACATATCGTTTCTGCCTTGAAACCAGCCGCGAAGCACGGAGATTGCGGACACGATTAAAACGGAGGGCGCGAGCGTGAAATATCCGCCCATAATTTCTCTGCTTCCTTGCAGGGAAGCGAGCAGGGGCGCGAGCGCGACCATAAGCAAAGAACCGACTAAACCTATCCATAAAAATAGGCGAAGCGCCGTTTTGAAAAGGGGTTTGTCCGATTCCCCCCGCCCAAGCCGTTCTGCAGTGAGCTTGGCAATGGATGACGGTATACCCGTAGCCGACACGGTTAAAAGCAAACAATACACGGGATAAACGAGTTGATAAAGCCCAATCCCGTGCCCGCCGATAAGATTAGTGAGCGGTATGCGATAGAGCGCGCCGATAATTTTCGCGAGCAAGCCCCCTGCCGCAATCAACGCCGCGCCTTTTATAAACGATCTCTTTTTCTCTTTCACTTTCATATATTCAGTTTGCGTTTTTTAAGTGAAATTTATAAGAAAGGGCAAAGAAAAACGCACCTTACGGCGCGCTATTTTTATCTGTTGTTTTCAATGACGTCTAACAATTCTTCAAATCTATATAAGTCTTCCGAGGAATAATAATCGATATAAAGTCTGCCCTTTTTCGCGTTCCCGATTAGGGAAACTTTCGTTCCGAACACACTGCGCATACGCTCGACAAACGCTTTCAGTTCTTCACTTTTTGCCGCCGCTTTCGCTTCCTTTTCTTTTTGTAAAATTTCAGGGGGCGTTAAAAACGCTTTCACCGCGCGTTCCATTTCCCGCACGGAAAAATCACGGCGAATCGCTTCTTCGGCAAAGGCAAGTTGCTTTTCTTTGGGGACTTTGACAAGCGTTCGCGCGTGGCCTGCGGAAAGCCTGCCGCTTTCAATCAAACCCACCACCTGCGCATCAAGCGTTAAAAGGCGTAAAATGTTGGCAACGGCAGGGCGGGATCGCCCGATTAACGCCGCCACGTCGTCTTGGGTGAACGAGTGATCGGAGATGAGCCGTTTCATCAAATACCCTTCTTCCATAGCGCCCAGGCGTTCGTTTTTAAGCTTTTCCACAATCGTAAACGCTTCCGCGTGTTTGTCGGTGAACGCGTACACGCGTACCTTGATTTCTTTTGCACCCGTTGCTTTTAACGCGTAAAAATCGCGATCGGCGGCAAGCAAAGCATACCTGCCGTTTCCCGTATCGTTGACGGCGAATTCGGGTTCGCCGTTTAAAAGAAAATACGCCGCGCGGTTTTTCAGTTCCTTTTTCTCAAACGAGTCTTCCGTGGAAGAGACGTCAATCAAAGAAATGGGCATTGTCCTTCTTGTAAATTCCATTGCCGCAATTTTACGCTTTTTCGTCTTTTTCATACGCCACCTATATTCTACTTATATAAGTTCGGGGCGCAAAATCGCGCCCCGTTTTCTTTATTCTTCTTTGTTGTCTTGTTCTTGCGTTTCTTCTTCCACCACGTGTTCAGACGAAGGGGTAGTCATATTCACGAACGGATTTTTACGGGGCGCACCGTCCCTTTCGTCCATATACGCGATTACTTCTTTATAATCCGCGCCCTTCATAAGCATTTGCACTTCTTCGGTGTAGATGGTTTCTTTTTCCACGAGTACGCGCGACATATTGTCCAAAATCGAGCGATTTTCTTTCAAAAGCTTAATCGCTCTCTCATGCGCCTCGGAAATGAGCCGACGGATTTCCGAATCGATCGTCGCCGCCGTTTCCTGCGAATACCCGCCGCGGCTTTGATTGCCGTATTCCATACCCATAAACACGGGTTGATCGGAATCGTACGCCACAAGCCCAAGCTTATCGCTCATACCCCATTGCGTAACCATTCTACGCGCGATATTAGAAACGTGTTGCAAATCCGCGCTCGCGCCCGTTGTCACGTCTTGAATGACAAGCTCTTCCGCAACTCTGCCGCCAAGCGTCATACAAATAATATCGTTCAATTTATTATACGAAACGTCGTTGTCGTCCGTTTCGGGACGAGTCATGGTATAGCCCGCCGCTCTGCCTCTGGGAATAATCGAAACTTCATGCACGGGATCGCAATTTTTGCAAAGACAAGCGAGCACTGCGTGCCCCGCTTCGTGGTATGCCGTACAGCGTTTATCCGATTCCGTTACAACGCGACTCTTTTTCTGCGGTCCCATAAGCACCTTGTTGATGCCGTCGTAAAGCTCTAAATTTCCAATCTCTTTCTTGCCCGCGCGCGCCGCCAAGATAGCCGCTTCGTTCAAAAGGTTGGCAAGCTCCGCGCCCGAAAATCCCGCTGTGATTCGCGCCACCGTTTTGAAATTGACGTCGGTTGCCATGGGTTTGTTTCTCGCGTGCACTTTCAAAATCTGCTCTCTTCCTTTCACGTCGGGCAGGTTGACGTTAATGCGGCGATCGAAACGACCGGGACGAAGAAGCGCGGGATCGAGTATATCTTCGCGGTTGGTCGCCGCGATTACGATAATCCCGTCGTTCGCTTCAAAACCGTCCATTTGCACAAGGATTTGGTTGAGCGTTTGCTCTCTTTCGTCGTGTCCGCCGCCAAGCCCTGCGCCGCGTCTGCGCCCAACTGCGTCGATTTCGTCGATAAAGATGATGCAGGGTTGGTTTTTCTTTGCCATATCAAACAAGTCGCGCACACGCTTTGCGCCCACACCGACGTACATTTCCACGAAATCCGAACCCGAAACGGAGAAGAAAGGCACGCCCGCTTCCCCCGCAACGGCTTTGGCAAATAACGTTTTACCCGTGCCCGGAGGGCCTACGAGCAGTACGCCCGAGGGGATACGCGCGCCAAGCACTGCGAACTTTTTAGGCGATTTCAAAAACTCGACGACTTCCGCAAGTTCTTCTTTTTCTTCTTCTGCGCCCGCAACGTCGGAGAAACGCACCTTCAAATTGCTTTGTACGTGCGCTTTTGTCTTGTTGATGCTCATATTCCCGCTACCTGCACCCGCCGCGCTGCGCATAATCAGCCAGAACATCAAGGAAACGAGTACGACACCAAGCAAGGGCATAAAGCTCGACCAAACGCTCCCCGCGTTAGGATCTGCCATTTCAAAGCGCGAAAGCATCATAAGCGAGAAGCTTTCGGGATAGCTTCCGGGATTTATTTGCGCAAGTTGTTTCAAGCAGTCATTGATATATTCTTCTACGGCTTGAAAGGAACTGAAATCGTAGATGCTCGGCATGGTTACCGTGTAGGCCACGGTAACGCGCCCGTCCACGACGGTATATCCCGTCCATTTATGCGCGTCCACGTAAAGCTCGTTGATTTCGCCGCTAGCGAGCTTACCGATAAATTCGGGAATAGTAAGCGTCTTTGCCGAGCCGAAAATATTGGATATGAGTATGCCCACAAGCACGATTGCAAAAATGGCAACGATAATCCAAATGATAGTTTTTGTCTTTTTATTCAAAACGAGTTCTCCTTATTGTTTACGTCTTTTATTTATACCCGTTCATCCCGCTTCCAAAACGGGCATAAACGGTTTGAACGCTTTTATTTTATCATATCGCCCATATTTTTCCAAGCGTTTTTGAACGATAATTTAAACATTTAACAAACGTTCACAGAATTTACACATATCTACGAGATGGAACGCCGACTTTTCGTGGGGAAAAGTCGGCGCGTTGTTATCTTCTTCTTCGTCCACCGAAAAGCAAGAACACCCAGAGCGCGAACCGCAAGAAATAGACGAGCGACGTGAGAAGCGAAGCAACGTACGTCTGCGCCGCCGCCGAAAGCATTTCCTCTGCATATGGCAATTCTTCTTCCGTCAAAATCCCTTCTTTCACAAGCATACGCTTTGCTCTACGGCTTGCGTCGTATTCGACGGGCAAGGTTACAAGGGCAAACAGCGTTGCAAGCCCGTATAAGGCAACGCCCACAATCGCAAGATAAAAGCCCCAATTCGAATTTTGCGTGGTTGCCACGAACACGTCTAAAATGAAACCTATGAGCACGAGCGGAAGCGCAAGTCTGCTCCCGATATTCGTAATCGGCACGAGCCACGTGCGAAGTTTATAAGGTAAAAACCCTTTTTTCTTTTGCACGACATGCCCGATCTCGTGCGCCGCAACCGCCACCGCCGCCACCGAATCGCTGCCGTACACGCTCTCCGAAAGGTTGACGATTTTTTTCGTGGGGTGGTAATGGTCGGAAAGCTCGCCCTTTACCCTGCCGATCGAAATATCTTCAATCCCGTTCGCCCGAAGCAATTTTCTCGCCGTGTCGTAACCCGTCGCGTGCGAGCGCGTCCCCACTTCTTGAAACGCCGCAAAGGTGGAACGTACTTTCGAGCTTGCACGAAAAGCAAAGATCGTGCAAAGCAATATGAGTCCTAAAAATATCCAATAATAAGCGTACATCTTTTTCTCCTTAACCTATAATATGCGCGGTTTTTCGATTATAAATCAATCGCAAACGGATAAAGTTCGGATTTGGATACGCCGCGGTCTTTCGCCGCTTTTTTCAACGCTTCCTTTTTCTCCAACCCCGCCGCCATATAATGCTGAATATGTTCCTTTGGCGAAAGCGCGTTTAAAGGCGACTGCTTCTCGTCTGCTCCCGCTACAATTAAAACGTATTCGCCCCGTTTCTCGCCGTCAAGCCCTTTTGCAAGAGAAAAGCGCTTGGTTTCTTCGTGCAATTTCGTAATCTCCCGCACCGCCGCAGCTTGGCGATCGCCAAACACTTCGTACATAGCGCGAATATCCTTGTCGACGTCCTGCGGGGCACTATGGAACGCAAGCGTTACGTCAAGATCTTTATATTTTTCCAAAAGTGCTTTTTTCTCGCTTGCCTTGTCGGGCAAAAACCCGATAAACGCGAACCTGTCCGCGGGAAGTGCCGATAAAACGAGCGCCGCCACGAACGCGCTTGCTCCGGGGATAAGCGTGTAAGGTTCGCCCGCTTCGCGTAACGTTTTACAAACTAAGTTGCCGGGATCGGACACCACGGGCGTACCCGCGTCCGATACGATTGCCACGTTTTCGCCCCGCCGCGAACGTTCTAAAATTTTTTCCGCCGCTTCTGCTTCGTTGAATTTATGACAGGCAAAAAGCGGCTTCTTAATCTCATACGCGTTCAAAAGCTTGAGAGTATGGCGCGTATCTTCGCAGAAAATAACGTCCGCTTCTTTGAGCGTTTCCAAAGCGCGAAGCGTTATGTCTTTTAAATTCCCGATTGGGGTTGCAACGAAACTAATCATTTTTTATTCCTTTTGATTGATAAGCGTGGGTAAAATTTCCGAAGCGGGCTTTCCGCCTTTCACCGCTTCAAGCATAATAAGATAGGGTTTTGCGCCTACCTTTCCCGCAACCAACTGCACGCGCTTAACTTCCAAATTATATTTTTTGAGTACGTAGCACATTTCCGCAAGTCGATCGGCTCTGTTTAAAATGGCAAGTCTGCCGCCGAATTTGAGCGCAAACGCCGCCGCCTTTGCAATCTCTTCCAGTGTAATGGTGAGTTCCTTTCGACAAATCGCCTTTTCATAGCATTCGTTTTCAAACCCGCCCCGCTCGTAGGGTGGATTGCATAAAACGAGTGAAAAACTCTCGCGATAGCGTTCGGGAATTTCTTGCAATCTGCCCCCGCAAAAATTAAACTCGTCAAACCCGTTCAGCTTTGCCGTCTTTTTGGAAATCGTAAGAAGTGGTTCTTGTAATTCGAAAAGTACGTAGGAAAGGTTGTTTTTCTTTTGTCTGTTCAAGGCGTGGAAATGGAACGCCACAATCCCGCTTCCCGCGCAAAAATCGGCAATTTTATCTCCGTTTTTCGCCCGCGCGAATCGGGATAAAAGCACGGAATCGGACGTGAAACGATAAAGCGCAGTATCCTGCACAATCTTTAATCCGTCTATGCCCATATCTTCAATCACTTCGCTCACGCTCCACCTCCTGTTTCAAGTATAACAATTACGCGGGAAAAAGTCAATAAAAACGGGATAGAATTTTAGGGAAAACACATACTTGCATTGTGAATACGCTTGCATCAAATTTACAAAAAAATCTACAAACGCTCAAAAAGTTGCTTCCGTCGGAAGATATTTTAACCTACGAATTTGAAACGGAAGATCACGTTTCGTGCGCGCTCGTCTATGCCGACGGCATGGTGAATAAAGAGCTTTTAGGACAGCTTATCGCCAAGCCTTTATCCGCGCTTATTTTAAAAAACGACGGGGGCAGGGATGAGACGAACGAACAAAAAATACAAACGACCGCCCGCTTTCCCGAACTGAAAACGGCGGAAACGTTCGACGATATTTTGCCCGAAATTTTAGACGGCAACACCCTGCTTTTGGTGGATAAAATCGCAACGGGCTTTATCGCGGGCGCAAAGCTTTTGCCCGTTCGAGCGGTGATTGAACCGCCGACGGATATTGCCGTCAAAGGTCCGCGCGAGGGCTTTATCGAAGACGTAAAAACGAATATGGCGCTCGTTCGAAAGCGTTTGAAAACGCCCGATTTGCGCTTTCAAACGTTGAAAGTGGGCAGACGCTCGGACACCGCCGTTGCAATATGTTGGCTTGACGGTACGTCGAATGAGAAAGTGAAAGACGAGATCGTGCAAAAAATCCAAGCAATCGACATTGATAACGTTCCCGATTCTTCGTATATCGCCGCGTTTTTAGCACCGCGAAAACATTCGGTATTCCGCTCTATCGGCACAACGGAAAAGCCGGATATTTTCACCGCCAAAATCGCCGAAGGAAGAGTGGGGTTGCTTGTAGACGGCTCGCCGATTGCGCTCACCGTACCTTTTTTATTGACGGAAGATTTCCAAAGCAGTGAAGATTATTTCATTTCCCCGTTTATGGCAACAATCTTTCGCTCTATGCGCTTTATCGCGCTTTTCGTGTCCATTTTCTTGCCCGCTTTCTACGTTTCCGCACAGCTTTTTAAAATGCAGCTTTTGCCCCTTGGCTTGATGCTCACAATCGCAAGCGGCGTGCGGGAATTGCCCCTTTCTCCGAGTATGGAAATGTTCGTCGTACTATTGCTTTTGGAAATTTTAAAAGAAGCGAGTATTCGAATGCCCAAATACGTAGGTATGTCGCTCTCCGTCGTCGGCGCGCTCGTTTTAGGAGAAACGGCGGTGTCGGCGGGGTTTTTATCGACGCCCGCGATTATCGTCGTCGCGCTTTCGGGGATTTGTCTTTACACCGTTCCCGATTTCGTGGAAACGGGTAGCATTTTACGGTGGGTGTTTCTAATCGCGGCGGGCGCGCTCGGACCGTTCGGAATCGTACTTTTATCCGCGTTTTTGCTCGTCTATCTCGTTTCTTGCGATAGCTACGGCACACCGCTCCTTGCGCCTTTTTCCCCGCTGATACGTGGCGATCTTCGCGATACGTTTGTCAAATACGGTATGGAAAGTCTATCCAAACGCCCCGAAATTTTACGCTCGGAAAATAAAACACGGCTTTCCACCGCGCAAAAAAACACACAAAAATCTACGCAAAAAGATACGAAAAACGGAGGTGAAAAGAATGGTTAAGTTTCCCGCACTGATTGTGCCCGAAAACGATGGTATAGGCGGTAGGCAGATTGCCTTTTTCGCGGCGTTTATCTTGCCCATTTACAAGCTTTTGGAGCTTCCTTCGATCCTTTCCCGTTTTGCGGGCGGAGATCTTTTATTGCCCGCACTTTTACAATATCTTTTCCAAACGGGAATCTTGCTCGCGCTGCTTTTCGTCGTTTCCCGTTTAGACAAGCCGCTTTTAGAATATTTGGAAGAAAAGTTGGGCAAGTGGACGGCGATTATCTACGCTCTTTACGTGCTCTATTTTCTCTTCGCGGCGGCTTTGCCGCTTTTGGATTTAGATAAATTTGTGTATGCGGTGTTCTACGACACGTCGCCCACGTTTTTCTCCTTTATCTTTTTCTTTTTAGTTTCAGCTTACGTTTGCGCGCGGGGGATTAAAACGCTCGGTCGAATCGCCGATTTGTCGGTGTTTTTATTCCTGCTTCCCTTTACCGCACTTATCGTAATGTCGCTCGTGGAAGCGGACGCGTCTAACCTTTTGCCTATCTTTCAATACCGATTCGAGCATACCGTGTCCGCGTTCACGTACACTGCGCCCCATTTTTCCGACGCGATTATGCTCCTTCCTTTACTCGGTAATTTGCATTATAAAAAGGGGGATTCGAAAAAGATTGCGCTCGGCTACGGGCTTGGCGGCGTACTCACGCTTTTGTTTCTCGGCGTGTTCTACGGTGTCTATTCCACGATTGCCGCGCGCGAGCATTACGCCTTTGCCAAAATCGCGCAATACTTCCCCGCACTCACCGTAATCGGGCGTATCGATCTTTTGCTCGTATACTTGCTTTGTATCGTTTTGTTTGTTTACGTTGCAACCCCTTTGCACTACGCTACCGATCTCACGACGCGCGTTTGCGGGGGGAAACGCCGTGTGTGGTTTGCGGCGGCATTCAATCTCGCGGCGCTCCTTTTCACCCTCTTTTGCAATCAACATTATAACGCGATCTACGCGCTTTTCGGGCAATATTTATTCCCTGTTTTTTGGGTGCTCGCCGACCTTTTCCCCCTTGCGCTCTTGCTGCTTATCTTGAAAAAAAGAAAAAAGGAGAACAAAGTCCGTGCGTGAAATTCATCAAAAAAATACCATTCGTTATTATCTGTTAATCATTTTGGCGCTCACCTTTTTATTTTTTACGGGCGATTTCGGACTCATTGACGTGCAAAAAACGGCAATCGTTATGGCGGTGGGGATTGATAGAGAAGAAGAAACGTTTATCATCACTTCACAAATCGCCATTCCCCAAGCCTCCAAACAAGGCAAAGCAACGGAAACGGTGCAGCTTGTGAGCCGCGGAAACACGGTCGCCGAAGCGTTTGAAGAAATTAACGCCAAAACGGGTTGGTATCCCAAACTCGTGTTCTGCCACTTAATCGTACTCGGTGAAAAAGCCGCCCAACAAAACGTGTTCGACGCACTCGATTTTTTTCTGCTCGACGAATATATGTCCGACAACTGCCTTGTCGCCACCTGCGACGGCTTGGCGAAAGACCTTTTAAACGTCGCCGCGCTTGTCGATCCGTCGGGTAGCGTTGCGATACAAAAGGTACTCTCTCCCCACGCCGAACGAGTTGGCGCAGTCTTGCCGTCTACCCTTCGCGAATTTGCAATTGGGTATTATAGCGAAAGCAAAAGCGCGTTTTTGCCTATCGTCAAAACCGAACCGCAACAGGAACACGTAAGCGGCAGCCAAAATAGCAGCGGTAGCGGTTCAGGCGGAAGCGGGGGTAGCGGAAGCAGCAGCGGCTCGAATAGTTCAAGCGGTTCGGGCGAATCCAGCAGCTCATCAGGGGAAAGCAGTTCGGGAAGTTCAAGCGGTTCGGGCGAATCCAGCAGCTCATCAGGGGAAAGCAGTTCGGGAAGTTCAAGCGGTTCGGGTGAGCAATCGGGTTCGTTAGGCGGCTCAGGCGGTTCGGGTGGTTCGGGTGGTTCGTCGGGAGACAAGCCCGTGTTTAGCGCAAGTGAAACGGCTTTATTCGTCGGCGGAAAACGGGTGGGCAAGCTCACGCAAGAAGAAACGTTTGCATTCGGGGCGGTCAAGCAGGAATTACGGCTTGCGGCGTATTCGGTGGAAACGGACGACGCCACGTGTACGCTCACCATTCGTCGAAATTTACCCAACACGAAATTTAAATTGGGTACGGACGGCAGAGCGACGTATCGCGTCAATCTCACCATGACAGCGGGTTTACTTGATTATTCGCAGGCGCTCCCCCGCGAGAAGACGTCAGACGTAGGCGACGTTCCAAGCGGGACGTTCGAAGCGGCGGAAAAACGGCTTATGGGGCAAATTCATACGACGTTTGAAAAATGCCGCGCGGCGGGTTGCGATTTGTTCGGAATGATCGAACAGCTTCAAAAATTCGAAAACCGTCGCTATGAAGAGTTAAAATCAGACGTGCTCAAAAACGCTATCGTTCACGTTTCCGTGCGCTTCCAAAACGTACGCTAACCCATAAAGCACCGCGTGAAAAAAGGGTGTGGATAACTTTTTTCGGCGGTTTTTGAGCGGTGGAAAACTTTTTTGTCGAAAACCGCTTCCCTTTGTTGAAAATCGTCGAAAAATAAATTTATAAAATTATGCATACCCCCACTTTTCCCCACTTATCCACGTAAAATGTGGATAAAACGGGGTTGTCCACCTTACTTTTTTAAAAAAAGTGGATAAGTATGGCGTGGATAACCCGCGGCAATTTTTCAAAATAAGGCTTTGCGGGCTTAAAGCCCAAAAAAGGGGCGAAAAACGGTGGATAACTCGTCCACAAACGGCTTGTGCATAATTCAAAAACAGACGCTTTTTTGTGGATAACTCTTTCAAAAACGTAAAATCGTGGATAAAATTCAAAAAAAAGCGAATGATTTTGATAAAAAGGTGTCATTTTTTCCACAAACGTTCGTTCTTTTCCACAAGTTAAAAAAGTTATCCACATTGTTTGCGGCTTATACACCGTAGAATAAATGCATATTCAGTAAAAAATAACGGGTCGGGAATAATCTCCCGACCCGTTTGATCGCGCTTATTTTCTATATGATTTTAATGAATAATCCAGCTAAAAATGACGTGTATGGGGTTATTATTATACAACCACCGCACAAGCGTACATTCGTTCAAAAACACGTTCAAGCCCTCTGCGGGAATGAGCGCAATCACGGCAATCACACCACAAACGATTAAAAGTCCCTTAATGCCGCCGACGGCAAAACCAAGTAAATGATTAAGTGAGCCGACGATTGGAAGTGCTTCTACGATTGAATTCAACACGCGACGCACGAGCTTTAATAAAAGCTTGGCAATCAAAAATACTGCAAACCACGCCACAAGCGTTGCCGTAAATTCCGCGATCGTGCCACCTACGATCATAGCAAGCGTCGTGCCCATCGGCACTTCTTGATTTCCCACGCTCGAAACGATTGCATTGATCAAAAAAGAGGGCAAATTTTTACCTTCTAACGCCGCTTCGATCCCCGCCGCCGACACGTCTATATCAAACCCCGCAACCTTGCCAAGCCCTCCTACGACAGCATTTTCGATTACGTCTTGTAAACCAAACAGTCCTTCCGTCCAGGAAAGTACGCCTTTCATAAGCGCAAACGCGGCAATAACGGCAAGAATAGTAGAAATGAAACCGAAGAAACATTCCACAAATCCCTTTTTCGCGCTCGATACAGCGAACATAAATATCAATATCACGACCACCGCGTCCGCTGCGTAATTTCCCCAACTTACGTTTAATCCAGTGAGCATTTTCTTTCCTCCATTTTTTCATTATAACACATATAGCCGAGTTTTTCAAGAAAAATTCCAAAAAATCGCTAAAAAAAATTTTTACAGTTTATTCCTGCGCGCTTTGGGTAATAATTGACAGGAACCCTGCAATTAGGAGAATACGTAATGGAATACACCTTTCATATTTATAATAAGATTGCCGCCGACGGTGCGGCTTTGGCGCTTGAAAAACTTTTAAAAACAGATTTGGAACATAAGCTCACGCCCCGCCGTTTTCGAAAAACGGACGGGGCAGGTATGCGTTCAACACAAAAAAATACGGGGTTTGGTAAGTATTTTAGCGGCGATTTCGAAGCCCCACCGATTATCGTTTGTATCGGTAGCGATCTTGCCGTGGGGGATAGTCTTGGCCCGATCACGGGATCTATGCTTAAATATAAAACACAGGGCCTTCGCACGTTTATTTACGGCACACTCTCTTCCCCCGTTACGGCGAAAGAAATCAAATATTTACGCGCGTTTTTAAAAGAAACGCATAAGGGAAGTCAGATTATCGCCGTGGACGCCGCGGTGGGAGCAGAAGGCGACGTGGGACTTTTAAAGCTTTCCGATTCCCCCCTGTTCCCGGGCGCAGGCGCGAACAAACGACTCGGCTCAATCGGGGATATTTCGATTATGGGGATCGTTTCGGAAAAATCACTCGCCAACTATGGTCTACTCAACACCACTCGGTTAAATCTCGTTTACACCATGTCGGAGATCGTGTCGGAAGCGATCGCCACTGTTTTATATAATCGGGTAAAAAATTCCCTTTCGACGGCTTCGCAACGCGAAAACGGTTGACTTTCTCCTTTTTCGGTGTTATAATAGGGAAACGAAAGGAAGGTTTTCGGTCGAACACTTCCTAATAAAAAAACCGAGGTACAATTTCATGAAGAACGTTTTTTCCACCAAACGACTTTGCCGCGCAGGCGTGATTGCCGCGTTATACGTGGCACTCACCTATGCGTTTATGCCCTTTGCATTCGGACCTTTTCAAGTCCGTCCTGCGGAGGCGCTTTGTATTTTACCCCTATTTTTCCCCGAAGCCGTGCCTGCCTTATACGTGGGTTGCATACTTTCCAACCTTGCTTCGCCTTATTTTTTCTACGACGTATGTATCGGCTCACTCGTAACGTTGTTTGCGGCGCTCGGCACGTATTGCATAGGAAAAACGATAAAACAAGCGGCGTTAAAATTGTTTGTAGGTGGTTTGTTTCCCGTGCTTTTAAACGCGGTGTTTATCCCTATGATTATCGTATTTTTATGCGGAGATTTGGGCGGACAGGCGAGCGTTTTCACGGCGTATGCGTTTTTTGCATTCTCTTTATTTTTAACGGAAAGCGTTTGGGTTTACGGGCTTGGCGTTCCCTTATATTACGCCGTCAAAAGGTTACAAAACAAAATATAAGTGAAGACAAGAAAACTAAAAAGACTAACGAAATTTCGTTAGTCTTTTTTATTCTTTTGATAATCACTTCGTTAATACTCATACTCTACTCTTCTTGTTTTATATTTACGGTTTTGTTACAGACAGAAATAAACGGATAAGAATAATCTTCTACCTTAAAGAACACCCATTGTTCTCTTTCTTCGTTAAAATGGTGATAGCCGTTTTCAATAAATAATTCTATCCTTATCCCGTTATCCATTATAATTTCAACGTCATACAAAGGAGAAACGTTCACAGATTTTACGATACCGCCTTGTATTTGTGCTTTGTATTTTCCTACAAAATACCACTCGTCGTTATTTTCTTCTACTTTACCGTCACAATTATAATAATCTGTTGTTGTTACCAAAATATCATTTTTATAAATAATCCGCGTAAGACATTCCGCGTGAAGCGCATATTCTTCAAAAGAAAAACACATCATTTCACAAGCAAGAAACAGTTCGTTTAACTTTTTCCCTACCAGTATTTGAAGATATTTGTTCAACGTTGCTTGATGTTCCATATCATTCCCCTATGTTTCCTTATATGCTTATTATATCAAAAAAATAACTATAATTCAAGTTTTTTATTTTTCAATTTTATTCCTCGTCTTTGTTGCCGCTGTTGCCAAGGAAAATTCCGAAGAAGTCGCTCGAAGCTTTCATAGACGTACCGCCTGCGGAAGACGTGTCTTTGCCCGAGCGGTTGAAATTCTTTCTACCGCCGCGATCGTTCTTACCACGACCTCCAAAGCCGCCTTTTCCACCGCGGTCGTTTCTTCCGCGACCATATCCGCCGCGATCTCTGCGGTCGCGATCGCGACCGTTTCTCGCTTCCAAAGCGGGTGCGTCGGGATCTTCTAAATTGTTGGGGATTACGACGATATAGCGGTTGGGCTCTTTCCCTTCGCTTTCCGTTTTTACTCCGTCAATTTCCGAAAGAGCGGAATGGATAATCCGTCTTTCATAAGGGTTCATAGGTTCAAGCTTGATTTTTTTACCAAGCCGCGTTGCTTTTTGCGCAAGGTTTTCCGCAAGTTTTTTCAAAGTCGCTTCGCGGTTTTCGCGGTAGTTTTCGCAATCGACGACCACACGTTTATATTCGTCTCTGCCCGTGTTCGCCACTGCACCCGCAAGCGTTTGCACCGCGTCAAGCGTTTCGCCGCGCTTGCCGATAACGGGCGTCGTATTCGCCGCCGTTACGTTGATTTCAATCTTTTCGCCTTCGGAAACGAGCTCCGTGCAAGCGGTAATGTTCAAAAGCTCGAAAAGTCCTTCCAAAAACGCGACCGTTCTTTCGCCGTCCGTTTGACCGTTTGCCGTCGTAGGTTGTGTTTCATTTTCTTCAAGCGGCGCAATTTCCACGCGCGCTTTGATAGAGCCGAACAGTTTTTTCTTGCCCTCTTCCAAAACGCGAATATCCGCGTTTTCTTTGGTTAAGCCTAACGCGCTCAATCCGTTTTCGATCGCTTCTTCGACCGTTTTACCCGTAAATTCCTTATATTTCATTTCTCAAAACTCCTTTTCCGTTTCCTGCGGAAAATAATTCGTTTTTTATTTGTTATTTTTATTTTTCGCGTCCTTTTTTACATCCGACGTGGACGGCGCACGGCCTGCAAACCGCTTATTGTATTTTTCAACGATTGCCTTTTCTTCCTTTTTACGTTCGGAAATGTCGACGAGCTTGTTGATCACAAGCGTCGAAATTAAAGATAACACGTTGCTCATAATCATGTAGATGGAGAACGCCGCGCTATACATAAACGCGAAGATCGCGAACATACCCGTCATAATGACCAAAGTCATTTTTTGTTGCGACGCACCCTGCCCATCTACGGACGAATATTTCTGTTGTTCCTTTTGTCCTGCCATAGAGATCCATTGTTGAAGCAAGATCGTGCCGATGGATAAGAGTATTAAAATATAATATCCGTTCGCTTGCGATTTTTGAACCGTCAGTTTTTCCGTGATAATCTTGTACGTATCTCCGTCGTAAGCGTTAGTATATTCCGTAACGCCGGTAAAGTTCGTCGTTTTATCGCCCACCTGGAAGTTTTGGCTTTGTACTTCCTTTTTAAACGTTTCGAATTCGAGCACAGGCGTAATCTTTTGTATCGTACAAGAGTTACTCAAAGAGTAAACCGCGTCCGTTGCCCAAATATTTTTAATCCAAAGGAAAGACGTGTTCTTGAATACCTCCGTTTCATAAACGGAAAGAACAGCGGTTTGTCCTTCGTTGTCGAAATATTTTATGATTGCTTCTTTCTTGTTATTTGCTTTTCCTTTCGCAAGCGCGTCGTCTACGAACGACTGGATTTCATCTTTTTCATAGAGTTTATCCACGTCGAAGTAATATATTTTTTTTGTTTTTTCTTCTTTTTCACTAAAACCGTAATCGCCGTCTTTCAAATCTTCGCAAAGACTTTCTACCTTTGTGTTATAAGCGTTTACCATGAGATTATAATTTTCTACGTTCGCATACTGCGAATAGGCATTAAACGCATTGATCGCTACGATAAAGATGATTAAAGATAAAATCATAGGCAAGCACGAAGAGAACATGGAAATACCGCTCTCTTTATACATTTCCATAACCTTTTGATTGTATTTTTCCTTATCGTTTGCGTACTGTTTTTGAAGTTTTTCCATTCTCGCCTGATTTTCTTTCATTTTCAGGTTCTGTTTGCGCATGGAAATACGTTGATATACGTCAAACGGCAACACGATTACTTTTAAAATAATCGAAAACAAAATAATGCCGACGCCCACCGAGCCTACGCCTGTGATGAGCCAGCGGATAAGTGTTCCTATCCAGTTGAGCGAAATGTCGTAGGTGTTGCCGTAAATGACAATCCCTACTTCATTGCTTAATAAATTAAAAAGTCCCATTTCTTTTCCTTATTTAACATATTAAAGAAGCCAACGTTTGACGAAAAACCGTTCGGGCGCGGGGTCGTAGCCGCCTTTGGATAGGGGGTTACAACGGAGTATGCGCCACGCGCCGAGCAATATACCTATCATTGCGCCGTGATTATTGATGCATTCTAGCGTATATTGCGAGCAGGTCGGACGGTACAGGCAGGTGTGTCGGGATAAATAGTTTTGATAAAAAAGAATCAAACGCATACAAAGCATTTTTAAATACGGCTTAAACACCGTTTTTTTTAAATACTTTCTATTTTCTTTCCATAGGGAAAGGAATTTTATTTTTAAAGATTCTCTTTTTGGATAATCCATTGTAAGTGGCGTTTGAACGTTTCAAACGAATATTCCTTACACACCTTGGGTATTAAAACGATAGAATAATTTCCCTGCATCTGAGATAGCGATAAGCGGAAAGCTTCGCGAAGTAATCTTTTAATGCGGTTTCTCTGCACGCTTTTTCCGTGTTTTTTTCCTACGGATATACCCATCGTGGTTTTGTCAGCTTTCCGATAAACGATCGTAAGCGAGGGGGAAAACGCTCGGCTTCCCGATTTAAATAATTTTTGAAAATCCGATTGTTTTTTTAATCTAAAATATTGCATTCTTCCGCACCTGACAAAAAACGCAAATCCTCTCCTTTAAAGAAAAAGGAAAGGAATCGGCAATTTCACTCGCATATATCGCTAAATCGAAGGGAAACGCAACGATTAGTGCGTCAATCTCTTTCTGCCTTTTGCTCTACGGCGTTTCAACACCTTTCTTCCCGCCGTTGTAGCCATTCTCTTGCGGAATCCGTGTACTTTGCTTCTTTGTCTTTTCTTGGGTTGATAAGTTCTTTTCATAATCGTTCTCCTGATTTCACTTTTTTCTCTTTATTTTCCGTTTTTCGCGAGATTACCCACGATAACTTTTCCTATTATATCGCAAACGGCTTTTTCCGTCAAGCAATTTCAATCCGTTTCACGCGATTTTATACTTTTTTTTATGCAGATGCGCTCGTTCTTACGGGTAAAACGAGATATTGACAACGCTTGTCTTCCTTATTTTCCACAGTGAAAGGGGAAACGGAAGTATTAAAAGAAAGCTGCACTTCTTCTTCTACCAACGCTTTCACGGCGTCTGCAAGAAATTTCCCGTTCATAGCAATCTTCAATTCTTTTCCATCAAGCGAAGCAACGATCGTTTCTTCTACCTTACCCATATCCGAGTTGGCGGTAATATTTATCTTTCCGCTCTTGATGTCGAAAATGACGAGATTATTTTTATCCCCGCGCGTGAGTACTGCCGCTCGTTCGATACTTTGCAACAATTCTCCCTTCTTCACCGTTACTTTCGTCGTGAAATCGACGGGATAAATATTTTCCTTTCTCACGAACTCGCCCGTGTATAAGCGAGAAGTGATCACCGTATCTTTCACGGCAACGGATAACCGGTTTTTGTCGGCATAAATTTTCAAAAGATCGTCGCTATCAAGCATACGCGAAATTTCCGTAAGCGTTCTTGCAGGACACACAATCTTCATATCCCCGCCTACAGATTTCGCTTCGCAATAGGAGCACGCCATTCTGAACCCGTCGAGCGCGGTCGCCGTAAGCTGGTTTTCTTTCGCTTCCAAAAGACAACCTTCTAAAATAGGACGGCTTTCATCCGTTGCACAACAGAACACAACTTTGGAAATAAGTTCTTTTAAGTCAGATTCTTTTATTTCGAAATATTTATCTTCGTTTTCAACCGAACTATTAAACACGGGAAAATCGCTTGCAGGAAGCGTTTGCATATACGTTTCGCTTTCACCGTAGCGAATGAGCACTCCCTTTTCGTCGGAAACAACCACGACTTCGTCAAGAGATATTTTTCCCACGAAATCAGCGAAGAATTTTCCGTTCACGCAAAGTTCGCCTTCTTCCATAACTTCGGCAGTAATTTTTTTCTCAATAGAAATTTCCCCGTCATAAGCGGTAAGGGTCAATACGTCGTTTTTTGCTTCTATTTTGATACATTCGAGAACGGGCGTTATCGTTTTCACCGCGCAAGCCTTGCTTACGGTAAACGCCGCGTCCGATAAAATCATTCCGTTACATACGAATTTCATAAATTTTCCGCTCCTATAATTTCTCTTACTTTATTTTACCATATATGCCGTTTTTTTGCAAGCAAAAACCTAAGAAAACAAAAGAATTTCACACGATTTTTTAATCTAAAAAAATAATCTCTCTATCCGTGTATTTTTGTTGAAAATATCTCACCGTATACGCCGTCCCGCCCGTTTTCTTTTTTAGATACGCCACGAGCACTTCCGCATTATCCGCCATATACCTATCACGAATGAGTGTGCAACCCCTATAATACGTATCCGCGAACGTAAATTTAGCGTCGCAATTTCTTAAAATTGTTACGTATCTATTTTTATCTTCTTGTGTATATTCCTTTTCTTGTCCAAAATAGGGAACGCAAGCAATCAGTTTAACGTTTGGAAAATTTTCTTTTATTTTTATAACCGCTTCCCCTGCGCAAAGGTCAAATCCTTTCGCCATTCCGCAAAAAAAATTTTTAACACCTCTCTCGGCTAACTCAAACACTATTTTTTGAAGTTTTTCTTTAGAAAAACTTTCACTCATCACTCTGTGCCCCGTGAATGCGCAGTTTTTTATTTCTCTTTTTTCAAACGTTAATTGCGTAGCTTGCATAGTATTTTTATTATAGCAAAAATTTTCATTTTGTCAAGCGTGTTTCAAGGATAGATATATTAAAATAATAATAGTAGTATTAGTAGTAGGGTGATGTGGAAATGTGGAAATACGCTTTTTTATCCTTTAAAAAGTCTTTTGTAAACTCACTTTTTGGCAGCTCAAAAAGGGGTGGATAAAGCGAAAAAAACGGTGGACAAACTTGTGTACAATTTGTGGAAAGGTGGAAAAGAGAAAAAATATATTTTTTTAAATTTGAATATTTATAAAAAATAAATGAATAAAAATAAAAAGAGAAAAAATTTCCACAGTATTTATCCACCGTGTGGAATTCTTTTACATACTTTTGCACAACAGGGTGGAAAATAATTGATATTTTTATAAAAGAATGGTATAATAAAGACTATGGAAAAAGCGGAATATTATAAAAACTTAATAAATGGAGAAAAACGGGAAATTTTCGCAGCATTTCGCGCGTTATTGCTTGAATATAATGAAAAATATAACCTTACGACCATCACGGAAGAAAGGGATATGGAAGTTAAGCATTTTTTAGATAGCGCGATGGGTGAAAGCCTTTTTAAACAAGGAGCAAGAGTTGCGGAGATAGGCTCGGGCGCGGGTTTTCCGTCTATCGTGTTAAAAATATTGCGTCCTGATTTATCCTTTGATTTGTTTGAAAGCGTAGGTAAAAAGTGCGAATTTTTGCAAGTGGTTGTGGATAAACTCGGTTTTTCAAAAATGAATATTTATAATTTACGGGCAGAAACGTGCGCAAAGGATAGTAAATTTAGAGAAAAATATGACCATGCGACGGCGCGAGCGGTGGCAAGAATGAACACCCTTTGTGAATATTGCCTGCCGTTTGTCAAAGTTGGCGGAACGTTTATTGCCTATAAAAGCGGGGATCAAACGGAGATAAAGGAAGCGGAAACGGCGTATAAATGTTTAGGAGGAAAGATAGAAAACGTGTTTTCCTATTCCTTACCCGAAGGTTACGGCGATCGCACGCTTGCGGTTGTAAAAAAGATAAAAAATACACCGCAAAAATACCCACGCGGTCAGGGAAAGGAACGGAAAAATCCTTTATAATTTATAAATTTATAAGGAGATAGGTTATGAAAATCGGATTTGCCGACGGAGAAAAAATAGGCGTCTTTGAAAACGGTGAAAAGAAAATATACGAAAGCCATTACATAACGCGGTATAAGGAAAACGCGCTCAAATCGGCGAAAAGTAAGGAATGGAAAAAGCAAACCGATCTTATGATTGCTGATGAATATTATCTTGAATCAGAAAACGAAACGGATTTCTTTTCTTCTATTCGATGCGTTTCACCGACGGTCGAAGAAAATAAAATTTTATATGCATTCACGGTTGGGGATACGTCGGGAATTTATTATAAATATACAGACGACAAAGAAAAGACGGAAGCGCACGCACTCTCTTCTTCCGACGTTACGTTCACTTCCCTTTCCCTTTGTAAATCGGGAAAAATTTTAGGCTCGGTGCAAACGGATAGCGTATGCTCGAATATTGCCGTTTTCAAAAACGGGTGCAGTGAATACGAAACGCTCACAGGCGGAGATAGCTTGGACGAGAACCCGTTTTTAGATGAAGAAGGGAACGTTTTATTCAATTCGTATGCGGTGGGAAGAGATCAAAATAATGCGTTCATCACGTACCTGCCTGCCCAGATTTATAAAATTAACCCCGAAACGTTGGAAATTCAAGAGATCGTTTTAGATGAAAAATTTTCTTATATAAAACCCATGAAAGACGGCGCAGGGAACTTATATTGCATTAGAAAACCGGGTGAAGAACGTCAAGGCGAGAACGTATTTTTACAAATACTCATGATCCCTGTGCGTATCGTACAAGCAATCGTTGGTTTTATCTCGGCGTTCGTGGCATGCTTTGCAAAAAAACCGCTCGTGTCAGGCGGCTCGGCGCGCTCCGTTTCCAGCGGTGGCGACGTGGCAAAAAATGGCGGCGATTCAAAAAAGATGTGGGTTAACAATCACTTAATCAACGTTGAAAAGGAATTGAAAAGAAACGGAAAAAAGGAAGAATACGGCTTTATTCCTAAAAGTTGGGCGCTCGTTCGGCTCACCCAAGACAAGAACGGAAAATTCGTCGGCGAATACGAGCTTGCGCGCGGCGTCGCTGATTATTGCGTGATCGAAGAGAACGGAGAAACGTTGCTCGTGTATACGAACGGGAAACGCGTGTTTGCCTTAAAAGAAGAGAAAGACGGTTCTATTTACAAGAAAAAACTATTCGAAACGGATTGTTGCGTGAAAGTGAACGCACTGCAATAAAAAAAAGAGAAAGAAAAACCCGACTGACAAGCAGTCGGGTTTTGTTGTTGTAAAATTTGTTTATTGTGCGTTTGCTACAGGATAAACGCTAGCCTTTTTCTTGTCTTTGCCCATTCTTTCGTAACGAACGACGCCGTCAACAAGCGCGAAGAGCGTATCGTCTTTGCCGATACCTACGTTCGTGCCGGGATGAATTTTCGTGCCTCTTTGGCGAACGAGAATGTTACCCGCGAGAACTGCTTGACCGTCGCTACGCTTCGTGCCAAGGCGTTTTGCCTCGCTGTCTCTTCCGTTGTGGGAAGAACCCGTACCTTTCTTATGAGCGAATAAACTGATGAAAATCATTTTTATCTCTCCTTATAATCAAAAATTCGTGTGGTTTCCTTTGCGGAAACGGTTGCCATTAGAGTTCGATTTTTTCTACTTTAACAGCGGTGAAGGGTTGTCTATGACCCTGCTTCTTACGTTCGTTCTTCTTTGCTTTATACTTGAAAACGATAATCTTTTTCGCTTTGTCTTGCTTTACGACCGTAGCGGAAACTTTCGCATTTGCCACTTCCGCGCCCGTCTTAATACCGTTTTCGTCTGCAACCATAAGCACTTTAAAGCTAACCGTGTCGCCTTCGTTCGCCGCGAGTTTTTCCACGCGAACTACGTCGCCTTCAGCCACTTTATACTGCTTGTTGCCGTTGTCGATAATAGCGTACATAAGATGTAATACCTCCTCTTTCCAGTCTCGAAGAACCCAAGGCGCGCCCTAATTTTGAGCGACTTAAAAAAGCCCGTTTCTATCGGCTCGGGTATAACTATACCACATTTACAAGCAATCCGTCAAGCAATTTTTGCATATTTTTTATAAATTTACGCAAAAATAATAAAAAAGGAGAATTGTTTATGGAAAATCAAGACAAAAAACAGTCGGAAGAAATTTTAGCGGAAATTTACAGAAACGCGCAGCTTGCTTTGCAATCAATTGCGGACATACTGCCGCAGGTTGACGATCAGGAAGTAAGGGACGAGCTTGTCTTCCAGCACGAAGAATACGAAAAATTTTCCGCGCGCGCCGCGGTGATTGCCAAGGATCGTGGGATTGAATTGAAAGAGCCGAATATGTTTAAAAAAGCTATGATGTGGGGTTCGATTAAAATGAACACGCTCACCGACAATTCGAGAGCGCATATCGCGGATATGATGGTGCAAGGCACGGTGATGGGCGTAACGTCCTTGCGCACGTCGGCAAGCGAGATTTACCCCGGCGCTTCGGACGAGATTACAACCCTTCTTGATGAAATGATAAAAGCGGAAGAACAGTTCGAGAAAAAGTGGAAAGAATATTTATAATTTTATAAAAGAAAGATAAAAAAACACGCGGTCAGTTTTGACCGCGTATTTTTTTGAGAAGCCACTTGAAAAATATTTTTATATCTTTAAAGAAGGAGAAATTCCAAGCATACTTTTCATCCGCTTCAAGCATATCTTCTCGGCTTATACCATCCACCAAATAAGGTCTTATAAGCCCGGGTTTTGTGATGTGCCGATCAAATTCTATTTCCGTTAGCGTTTCACATTCCGTTTCCGTTAAAGGCTCATATCCTATCACGGAAAGGCGACCTAAAAACAAATCGAAAAGCCGCGCAAGAGCGGCGCATTTGCCGAAATTACCGCTAAAACGGCGAAGAAAAACCGTTTTTCCCTTCTTTCCGATAAAGGGTTCGATTTGAAAAATACGTTCAATTTCGCCCCGTTTTTTCGCCTTGCGCGCGCGTACGTATATCCATAATAATATAGGCGACGTAACCGCGATACAAACGAGCGAAACGAGAAAATCGAAAACACGTTTAAAAAACCAACGGTAGGTGATTGATATAATCAAAATAAGCGCCGCGAAATCAAAGAGCACGAACGCTAAAACACCGTACCATTCCTTTAAAAATTCGTCCATTATTCCACCCCTTCGTCAGCTTCGTTATCTTCATCATCTTCAAACGCGTCTTGCGACGTTGTGGAAAACTCAATCACTTCTTTGATTTTTTGTAAAACGTCCGCTTTGCCGTAGCCCGTTTCCGCGCTCGTGGCAAGTAGGTTTTCCACACCCAAATACAAATCGGCGGCAATCGCGCGGATATGTTCTTTAAGCTTCATTCTCGAAAGTTTGTCCGCTTTGGTGAGTACCACGGTAAAAGGCAGCGTGTGATAATGCAAAAACTGCAACATTTGCACGTCGTCCGCGGTGGGGTCGTGGCGGGAATCGGCAAGCATAAACACGTGCGCGATTTGCTCCTTGTTTTTAAAGAACGCGTCGAGCGTTTTCGCCCATTTTTCCTTTTCTGTTTTGGAAACGCGCGCAAAGCCGTAGCCGGGGAGATCGGCAAGGATAAATTCTCCGAAATCGAAGTAATTAACAAGCCGCGTACGCCCTGGTTCACTGCTCGTTTTCGCAAGCTTTTTGCGATTCGCCAGCATATTGATAAACGAGCTTTTTCCCACGTTCGATTTTCCGCAAACGGCAATCATAGGTTTTTCGGGCGCGATAAACTGATCCGCTCTTGCGGCGGACGTAATAAACGTTGCGTTTTTAATCACAAGCGGGCTTACAGGTTGCTTGTTTTTATCATTCATCTCGTACATGGTAGCTCCTTTTTGTTTAACAACGTACGCTGTCGCGCTCGTTTTCTCCATTTAACACGGGCATACGTTTGGGGCTTGTCCGCTTTTTGGGCGCGGATTTTGCTTTCTTTTCCGTAAGCGCAAGCGCAAACACTTCCGAAACAGTTTTCACAGGATGGAACGTAAGTTCGTTTCGAATCGTTTTGGGCAATTCGTCCAAATCCTTCTCGTTTTCCGCGGGGATAATAATTTCTCGAATCCCCACTCGCCTTGCGGCAAGCGCCTTTTCTTTCAAACCGCCGATAGGAAGTACGTTTCCGCGCAAGGTGATTTCGCCCGTCATGGCAATATCGCCGCGGACCATTTGAGAGCCGAAAGCGGAAAGCGCCGCCGTTGCAAGCGTAATGCCTGCACTCGGCCCGTCCTTGGGTGTTGCGCCTTCGGGAACGTGGATATGCAAATCGTTTTCTTTGAATACGTCGGGGTTAAGTCCGAATTCATCTGCATGCGCGCGAAGATAGGTAAACGCCGCAAGAGCCGATTCTTTCATCACGTCGCCAAGCTTACCCGTAAGCTTCACTTCACCTTTGCCTTTAACGACAGCCGCTTCGACGGTTAAAGTCGTCCCGCCGACTGCCGTCCAAGCAAGCCCGACCGCTGCACCGATTTGCGGTTTTAAAAGCGCGGTATCGATTGTAAATCTCGGCGCGCCGAGAAACTCTTTCACTTTGTTTTCATCCACCGTAACAAGGGGAATACCTTTGTTCGACGCGTACTGCACCGCAATCTTTCTGCAAACTGAGCCAATCGTACGCTCCAACGTTCTCACGCCCGCTTCACGGGTATACCCCTCGATAATCACGCGAAGTCCCGTTTCTGTAAACAAAGCGTTGTTATCCGTCAAGCCGTTTGCGGCGAGTTGTTTAGGTACGAGATACCGCCGCGCAATCTCCGTTTTTTCTTCGAGTGTGTAGCCCGAAAGCTCGATAATTTCCATACGGTCGCGAAGGGGCGCGGGGATTGTTTCAAGCGAGTTTGCCGTGGTGATAAACATAACCTTGCTTAAATCGTAAGGATATTCCAAATACCGATCGCGGAAGGTTGCGTTTTGTTCGGGATCGAGCGCTTCCAAAAGCGCCGCGGCGGGATCCCCGTGCATATCCGAAGTGATTTTATCAATCTCGTCGAGCAAGAACACGGGATTGATGGAGCCTGCGTTTTTCATGCCATATAAAATACGCCCCGGCATTGCGCCGATATACGTGCGGCGGTGTCCGCGGATTTCCGCTTCGTCTTTCACCCCGCCAAGGCTCATACGCACGAACTTTCTATCCAAAGCGCGCGCGATGGATTTCGCAATACTCGTTTTTCCCACGCCGGGCGGGCCAACAAAGCATAAAATGGGGGCTTTCATATTTCCCGTAAGTTTCAAAACGGCAAGGTATTCGGTGATGCGTTCCTTAATTTTTTCCAAGCCGTAGTGGTCTTGATTGAGAACTTTTACACAATCTTCCAACTTTTCCGTGTCCTGCGTTTCTTCCGTCCAAGGCAAAGCGAGAACTTGATCGAGATAGCCTGAAATCACGTTATATTCAGGGGAAGAAGACTGCATTTTGCGCATTCTATCAATCTCTTTCAGGCATTTTTCCTGTAATTTTTCAGGCAAAGAGCGGGCGAGAAGTTTCTCGCGGTATTCATCTTCTTCCTTGCCGTCGTCACCAAGTTCACCCTGAATGGCTTTGAGTTGTTCGCGTAAAAAATATTCCTTTTGCGATTTGTCGATATTTTGGCGCACCGTCGAAGCAATTTTCTTTTCGATCTTGGAAATTTCAAGCTCGTCGTTTAAGCAACGTTCAAAAAGCTTTAACCGTTCGATTACGTTGCGCTCTTCTAAAATTTGTTGCTTAATTTCAAGCTTCACGCGCATAGCGGAGATAGCAATATCTACGTATTCGTCGATATCTTGGCAAAGCTCGAGCTTCGCGTTCGTTTCTTTGGAAATCTTTCCTTCGGTGGACAAAACGTCTTTTACGAGCGCCTTTGCCGTACGCAGGTACGCTTCTTCTAAAATCTCGTCGCCGTGTACGGGTGTAAGCTCGTCGCAAGCGGCATAAAAATAACCGCTCTCATCCAAACCGATTTCGCGCGCTTTCGCGCGGTATAAAACTTCGCAAACGACGCGCATTGCGCCGCCTTGGAGCTGGGAAGCTGTGCGGATTTTCGCCACACACCCAACGCTATAAAGATCCTTAGGGGAAACGTCGTCCTTTTCCGTTACCCGTTGCGAGCAAATGAGCACGAGCCGATCGCCGCCTGCCGTAGCTCTCTCCACCGCTTTAAGCGTCATTTCCCTGCCCACTTCAAAGGAAACGAGCGTATGCGGAAACGCCACCTTGCCGCGCAAGGGGATCACGGGAAGTATATTCGTTTTTGTATTCGTGTAATTTTCCATATGTTTATTCATACCCGTTTTTAAGATTTTTCAAACAAGAAAGCAAATAGCGTGTAAAAAGCGGGGCGCACGCGCCCCGCTTTCGTGTTTTTCTCTTTTATTCTTTCGTCGTTGCAACTTCCTGTTCCGCTTCCGATTCTTGATAATATTCTGCGTACGCGCGGGAATAATAATGATAACCGCCGTATTTCTTTCTGCTTTTTTCAAGCGGAGTATAATCGTTGACGACAACGCCCAAAACGTTTGCTTTTGAAAAGCGCAAGGTGCTAAGTGTTTTAGCAATATCGCTAACGTGCGACGAGCGGTGGCGGCAAACGACAATCGTTCCGTCCGTTTCGGGAACCAACGCGAGCGCGTCCGATAAAAGAAGCACGGGCGGCGTATCGATAATGATATAATCGTATTCTTTTTTAAGCTTAGCAAGGAGCTTTTTTGTAACGGTGCTTTCTAAAAGCTCGTAAGGTCTGGGAGAATGTGAGCCGCATGTGATGTAAGAAATTTTTTCGTTATATACGTGCGTAACTTCTTCTAAGGTCGCTTGTCCAGAAATACAATCGACAAGCCCCGGTTTTGCGTTTGTGTCAAAGTATCTCGCCACTCTGCCCTTGCGGGTGTCTGCGTCAATCAATAAAATTTTCGCGTTCGATTCGGCGAGCATAAGTGATAAATTAACGGAAACGGTGGTTTTTCCCGCTTCAGGGCAAGCGGACGTAACGAGCAGAGCAATACCTTCGCCGTTCTCCTTTTTAGGCAAGGAAACGCTAAGGGAAGCTTTTAAGCTACGGAACGCTTCTCGTACCTCAAAAGGTACATTTTTTGTTAAAAGATATTCCCGCTTGACGGCAATTTGATTTTTCTTGAAAATATTCATCACACCACCTCCTTATCCGTTTGCGCTTTTGGCGCAGATTCAGCAATCGTGGGGATAACGCCAAGCACGGGTATGTTGAGTTGTTCCATGGTGCGTTCGAAATTGCGCAGCCGCTTATCTGAATAATCTACAATAATCACTGCCACGCACGCCGCAAGGAAGGTTACTGCGCCGAGTAAAATAGCGTATTTAATAGCGGTCGATTGTACATTACCAGGATTGAGAAGTTTCACGTCGTCAAGACGGGTAATACGTTGACAGTTGGTCTTATCGTAGCCGTCGGGCTTGGCCATATTTTGCGCAACGTACGCAGGTACGCGCGTTTTTACGCGATCGAGCAAAATCTTTGCTTCTTCTTCTCCGTTCAAAACGGAAATTTCCACAAAAATGAAGCTCTTGGCAAGGCCTTCGGTGGTATCGGAATCCGTTGCGTAGGAATAGGATGTAGAAGCGCTGACAAAAGAAATAACCGATTGATAATGTTTGGTTTTGCGCCACTCCTTCAATGCGCCGTTAGCGTCGCCAGCGTCAATCAATTTCTTAATATTCGTAGGAAGATTTTTGATGGGCAGACCGTTTTCGTCGATCATACCATTTTCGTCAAGCATAAGCGTTTCGGCAAAACCTTCCGAATTCAAAAGTTCGATGATACTCTCCATAACAGGTTTGCCGTACGCGCCGTAAATGCCGTATTGACTGTTCGATTCAATAGACGTGTCGTCGCTTCGGCTCGGATTGACGTAAAATTCAACGGTTGCGCCGTAATAATATTCTTTCCACGTTTGCAACACGCCAAAAACTCCGCCCGCAATCAAACCGATCACGAAAGCGAGTATTAAAACGAGCACTTTGCGCCATAAAATTTTGAAAAGCTCAGACAAAGAAAGTTCGTCCCTGACCCCGATTTGCTCTTCCATAAAAATATCATACCCCCGACAATAAAGACATTGGATTATATACATTATAACACGGATTTGATAAAAAGTAAAGCGTTTTGCATAGGGCTTTTTGTTGATTTTTGCTTTTTTTACGAGCGAAAAAAAATCTATTTGTATAACGCTACCCGATTGCTTGCTTTTTTTTGCGGATTGTGGTATAATGAAAAACGACGGGTAAAAAGGAGGCGTTTATGCAGGCGCTACTCAAACAAACGCGTGCCTACGGGCTAATCAAAACGGAAGAAGCGCGCGGCGGGTTGTCGCACGCCTATCTT
>ERZ808043.54-NODE-54-length-29556-cov-51.316225_pt1 | contig 29556 bp, 47 predicted proteins | sample MGYA00380194_ERZ808043 | MGnify/ENA primary metagenome ERZ808043 (study PRJEB31490, sample SAMN06133370) | cow dung metagenome | isolation source: H3 | host: cow | place: China: Chengdu | collected 2015-05 ...
CACAGCCCGCCCTCGTCGCCGAGCACGAGCTGGCGCGGGGAGTCCACGGCGAGCCACCCGGCCAGCGTGCGCATGGCCTGCTGGCGCTCCTCGCGGGTGCCGCCGATGGCGTAGAGCGAAACGGTGATGGTGGGTGGCGTCGCTCGCGTGCCGCCGAAGATGGCTCCGCTGCGACCGGGCACGTCCACCAGTTTCGGCTCGCGTGGCGGCAGGCCGCGCTGGACGCTGCTCACCACGAACAGGGAGTTCAGGTCGTGGTCGTCGAACTCGAAGGCGTAGTCGCTCACAGCCTCGCCCTCCTCTGCCTATCGGCCTCGCGGTTGATGGCGCGGCCAATCGCCGCGATGTCGCTCTCCTGACGCACGACGAAGGTGCAGTCGTGGATGTCCACGCCGCCGTTGCCGCCGTCGATGAAGCTGGCCACGGTCTCGGCGAACGGCCTGACATAGCGCTTGTTGGTGAGCGGGATGATGGCCTCGCCGCCCGCCTCGCCCGCGATGTGGCGCGTGATGTCCACGCCGCGGCCCGGCCTGTCGGCGATGAAGCCGCGCGCGTGCTTCTGCACGATCGCGCCGCTGGCGTAGGCGATGCCGCCCGCGGCGTTGCCTATCGACGTGCGGAAGTGGATGGTCGACCAGTCCCACGCCTTGTACAGCTTGGTCAGCGAGCTGTCGGCGCTGCTGGTGTCGGCCGTCGAGGTGCCGGGGATGTTGAACCACTTCCACGCGCCCACGAAGTTGGAGAGCGACGTGCCGGCGCTGCTTGTGTCGTTGGTCGCGGTTCCGGCGATGTTGTAGCCGTTCCACGTCTTCTTGAAGCCCGATATGGCGTCAGACGCCTTCTTCGTGCTGTTTGTGGTCGTGCCGCTGATGTTGTAGTTGTTCCAGGTGTCCTTGAACTTCTTGAGGGTGTCGGAGGCCGACTTGGTGCTCGCGGTCGCGCTCACCTTCATGGTGTATTTCTTGTCCCACGCCGTCTTGATGGCCTTGGCCTTGGTGTCGGCGCTGGTGGCCGCATCGCTGAAGCTCTTGGTGAGGTTCGTCTTCAGCTTCTCCGCCTGCGCCGTGGCCTTCTCGTTCGCCGAGCGCATGTTCTCGTCGGTCTTGCTCGCGACCTTTCCGGTCTCGGTGGCCGCGCTGGTGGCCATGGCGGCGTACTTCGCGGCGAGGTTGGCGCGCATCTGCTCCGAGTTGGCCGTTGCCATGCGCTGCGCATCAGCCGTCTTCGCGTTCACGGTCGTGGCGACGGCGCCCATCTTCGCCTTCGTGTCGCTGTCCATCGACGCCCACGACTTGCTCACGCCCGATGCCGCCGTGCTCGCTGCCCTGGTCGCGCTCGTCTGGGCGCTGCCCATCTTGGACGCGGTGGTGGTGGCCACGCTGCCCAGCTTGGCGTTGGTGTCGCTGGCCATGGCCTGCCATGACTTGCTCACGCCCGATGCCGCCGTGCTCGCGGCATTCGTGGCGCTCGTCTTGGCGCTGCCCATCTGCCTGCTGGCCGTGGTGCTGATGGCGCCGAAGCTGGACGAGGTGGCCTTGTCCAGCGCCTTCCACGAGCCGCTGACGCTGGTGGTGGTGCTCGTGGCGGTGCCCTTAACGCTGCGCCCCATGGCGTCGAAGCTCTTGGTCACGGTCTTCTGCGTGCCCTGCGCCGTCTTGCCGGTGCCCGTGAACAGCTTGCCGATGGAGCCGATGGGGTCGCGGATGAAGTCGGCCGCGTCGTCCGCCGCGTCCTTGATGTCGCCGAACACGTCGGCCACCACGTCGGCGATGCCCTGCAATATCTCGCCAACGAACTCGATGGCGGGCGGCAGCACGTCGCTGAAGAACTCGCCCACGGGCTCCAGCAGCGTCAGCGCCGCGTCGAAGGCGTCGCCGATGGTCCCGATGTTGGTTGCGAGCAGCGGGAGCACCGCCTCCGCGATGCTGCTGATGATGGGCGCCAGGAACTCGAAGGCGCCCGTCGCGGCCTCCAGCGCGGTCATGAGGATGCCGCCAAGCTTGCCGCCTATGTCCTGAACGACTGGCGCGAGGGGCTTGAACCGCTCGACCATGCCCATGGCGGCCGTGCCGATGCGCTCCGCGAACGGGGACACGGCCTCCACCACCTTGGAGAACGCGCCGCCCGTGATGCCGTCGAGCATCGTGGTGGCGGCCTCCATGAGCCTCGGCGCGTTCGCCGCGAGCGCCTCCGGAACCTTGGTCATGAGCGTGCCGACTATCTGCACGGCGCGCGGGATGACGTTCTCGCCCACGGCGATGACGCTGTCCACCAGCTCGCTAGTGCGGGCCTCGATGTCGGCGTCGTCCTTGCCCAGCTCGGTCACGAAGTTCGACCAGCTGCCCTTGAGCATGCCGATGGAGCCGCTGATGGTCTCGGTGGCCTCGCGCGCGGTGTTGCCCGTGAGTCCCAGCGACTCGGTGCCCTTCTCCAGCATGCCAGTCACGGCCTGCTGGTACTCGTCGATTGGCACCTCGGTGAGGCTGGTGTACTCGTCGGAGAGCAGGCCAGCCGCCTGCGCCTGCTCGAGGAAGCCAGCGGAGGTGGCCGGGAGCAGGCCCGAGAACTGGTCGGCGATGGACTGGTAGCTGGACGTGGAGCGCGTTATCATCGCGTACTTCTCGTTCAGCTCGCCCACGTTGCGGCCCGTGCCGCTCGCGTAGTCCGCGATGGCCTGCATGCCGCGCTTGGCGGTGTCGTAGCCCTTCTCGTCGCCCATGGTTGCCTTGAAGGCCGCGCCCGTCTGGTTGATGGACTCGAGGTACTCGTTGGCGCTCATGCCCATCGTCTTGTACGCCTGCTGGGCGTCTGCGGCGATGGTGCCGTAGTCCATGTTGGAGAAGATCTGCTTCGCGCCGCCCGCCAGCTGCTCGTACTCGGAGAATCCGTTGACGGCGGCCATGGTCACGGCACCGATGCCGGCGGCGGCGGCAGCGGCGCCCGCAGCCATGGTCTTCACCACGACGTCGAAGCCGCTCTTCACGACGCTGCCGACCTTGCTGAAGACCTCGCCCACCTTCGACGCGATGGGGCTGAGGAACGCGCCCACCTTGGAGGCAACGCCCTTGAAGCCCTCGGCGGCGAACTGGGCGACGCCCCTGATGGTCCCGGTCACCTTGGAGAACGCGGCGCTCGCGATGCCCGCGACGGACGAGAACGCCTTGCCGATGGTGCTGCCGGAGATGGCCTGCCCCACGGCCTTGAAGCGCTCGCCGATGGTGGACGCGACGCCGCCGATGCGGTCCTTGGCCGACTTCGCCACGTTGTCGAACGCGAGCCCGAGGCTCGCCTTGGTCTTGAAGGCGATGCGGTCGCCCACGCTGCCGAAAGACTTCATCAGCTCGGAGCTGGACTGGGAGGCGCCCTTGGCGATACCCTCGCCCAGCTTCCTGCCGGCGTCGGTGCCGACCCTCTCGGCGCCCAGCCCCTTGGCGATGGTGCCCTGTATGCCCTTCATCTCGGGGATGATGGAGATGTAGGCGGTTCCGATGTTCGTGCCGCTTGCCATCGGGTGCCTCCCTTAGCTCGCGTCCCACCACTTGTCGAAGTCGGCGATGGGTATGGGGTCCTTTCCTATGCGCCGCTCGCCCTGGCCCTTCGCCCACGGGCGCGGGTAGGGCTTGGGCTGGCGCGGCCTGCGCCTCGTGCCGCGCGCCATCACGTCGGCGTCGAGCGCGCGCACGGCGTCGAAGATGTCGGCGAGGATGGCCGCGGTCGCCTCCCCGCGCGCCCATCGCTCGGAGTCGCTGGGCGGCGCCAGCTCCTGGCTGAGGGCGGACGTGCGGGGCAGGTAGCTGACGAAGTGAAGGAGGGCGCCCCACGAGAGGGCGCCCCCGACGTCGGCCAGCTGGTAGTGGGTCATGGTGAGGAGGTCGAAGTCGATGGCTGCGCCGTGCTCCTCGATCAGCTGGCGCAGCTCCGCTATTCCCCCGCCTCGGCCCCGTCCTGCTCCTGGTTGGCGTCGCTCCACGCCTCGAACAGGTCGTTGATCTCGTCGCTGGTGAGCTTGTCGACCTGCGGGCCGACGAACTCGCGGAACAGCTCGTAGGCGAACTCGAACCACGCCATGCCGCGCTCGTCCTCGTCGGCCTTGCGGATGGCGTTGACGCGCAGCACCCACGGCGCGGGCAGGCTGCTCATGAGCGGGACGCGCCTCGGCTGCTTGAGGTTGCCGATGTAGACCTCGAGGTACTTTGGCTCTCGTTCGGGGATGCGGTAGCTCATGTGGTCTCCTTATGCGGTCGCGATGCCGTCGTCGGTGAAGATGTAGATGGAGTTGCCGGTGCCGTCGTCGTTCGCGGAGATCTCGATGGGCAGGCTGATGGCCTCGTTGGCGGCGAACGTGATGTCCACGCCGGAGGTCACCTGACCGTTCGGGATGAGCACGAGGAACCTCGCGTCGCCGTCCTTCATCTTGAGCGCCCACGCCTGCGGCTCGGCGAGGTGTGCGCCGAGGGCGATGCGGAGCTGCTGGCCGGCGGTGGTGGTGGCGGCGGTGACGGTCACGTTGTCCTCGCCGAAGCACTGCTTGGCGGCCTCCTCGTCCAGCTGGATGATGGTGCCGGAAACGGTGCCGTCGAAGTCCTCAAGCAGGCGGCGCACGGTGGACAGGTTCCACTCGCGGATGTTGGTGACGCTGATGGAGGTTGACAGCGAGACGCCGTCCTCGGAGAAGTAGCCGGAGCTGGTGAAGCTGGAGATGGCCGTGGTGGCCTCGGCGAACGTCGCGGGCGGGGTCGCGATGACGGCGCCGCGAAGCAGCGCGCCGGTGGTGGAGGACTGGTCGGCGAGGCCGACGAAGACCTTCTTTGCGTTGGTGCCCATGTGGGGCCTCCTTAGTAGTCGATGGTGATGGCCCGCACGTAGACGTCGGCGGTGAAGCCGTAGCGCGCGAGCGTCGGGTGGTCGGGGTCGTACGCCGCGTACGGCGTCGAGCTGGCCTCGACCCGGTAGCACTGGGAGCCGCCGATGGCCTCGCCCGCCATGGCGGCGAGCGCGGCGAACGCGCGGCGCGACTCGCGGCACGCGCCCTCGTCCGTCCCGTCCCACGTGTAGAGGCGCACGGGCATGCGGTCTATCACGACCGAGCTGCGCGACCCTCCCTCGATGGGCTGGACGAGCGTGATGGGCAGCGCGGCGCCGAGGTCGCGCGGCAGCGGCTGGGCGCAGGCCGCGATGCCGGAGGCGTTCAGGGCCTCCTGCACCGCGTCCGCGATGTCGATGGGGATGTTCGTCTGCATGGGCCTATCCTCCATGGAGCGCGGCCTCCAGCGCCTCGCGCTGGGCCACCGCTTCCTCCTCGGTCTCCGGGCTGGTGCGCACGCTGCCGATGGCGCGGCCGCCGCCGTAGTTGCCCACGAACACGCGGGCCTTGGCGCCGGGCACGCGGGACGCGATGCGGTGCGCCGCGCCCGAGACGAGGCTGCGCGTGCCTGGGCCGCGAAGTATCTCGGCGAAGCCCGCGCTGCGGAACTTGATGCGCGACGCCATGCCTAGCCCTCCCACTCGGTGATGGTGGCCTGCACGTGGCTGACGCGCCCGGTGGGGCTCTTCCACGGCATCGGCACGCCGACGATGGCGAAGGCGTGCTCCGTGCCGGTGGGGTCGGCCCACTCGATGCGGTCTCCCGCGCGGATGTCGGAGCCGGGCGGCGCGTAGAGCGTGCCCACGAGCGCCGTCTGCTGGCGCGCGTCCATGTCCATGGTCGTGCTGGGCGTCTGCACGATGCAGCCCGTGATGTGCTGCCTTTGTGCGTTCGCCCAATCGGGGACGGTCGTGCCACGCGACTGCCTCTGCGCAGCCCGCGCGACGGTGACGGTCTCGGACGCGAAGCTAGGTAGCATGCGACCTCACCACCTTGTACGCGGCCAGCAGGCCGCGCTCCTCGTCGGTGAGCCGCGGCATCGGCACGGCTGCCACCGCCTGCGAGTAGCTGACGGACACGCCGCCCGCGCTCTCGGAGGTGACGCCGAAGCTGAGGGCGATGGCCCGCACGGCGGCGCCCGCCACGATGGCGGCGACGTCGCCGGGGAGGGCGTCGTAGCCCGCCTCGTAGTCCACGGTGGCCGCCTGCAGCGTGCGCGGCACGCGGGTGGCGGGCAGGACCTGCCCGATGCGCGACCAGCGGAAGCCCGAGACCTCCTCGCCCATCACCTCCACGGCGCTCACGCCCCGCAGGTGCGTGGTGGGGAGCCAGACGCTCGCCGAGCCGTCGCCGTCCACCAGCGCGCGGCACGGCAGCGACGGGCAGAGGTGCCACTGGCACGCGGAGCGCACCGCTGCGCTCGCCGCGGCCACGGCGGGCTCCGCCCTCGCGTCGCCGTCGAACTTGCCGCCGGTCATGTCGGAGAACTCGGCCATGCTGATGAGGGGCGGCAGCTCGCCGTCCACGTCGTAGCCCCACGGGGTTGGCATGTAGGCCATGCTGCCGCCCTCCTTACTTGTTGTCGGCCTGACGCGCCTTGTTGGGCGTCTGGCGCCTCTTTGGCGCTGCCTTGGGCCTCTCAGCCGTCACGAGGACGTAGCCTTGCGGCTGCTCGCCCTCCTCGTACTGGAACTGGTAGCCGTCAGGCGAGCGGTAGATTCTGAGCGCCATTAGGAAGCGGCCTCGGTGATCTTGACGAACGCGCCGGGGACGCGGGTGGCGAGGGCAAGGCGCTCCTCGACAATCACGGTCACGCGGTTGGAGACGCGGTCATCGTGGTCACCGGTCACGATCTCGACGCGCTGGCCGTCACCAGCCTTGGTGATGACGGACGCGCCCTGCTTGAAGTTGCCCACGAGCACGGTGCCAGCGGCGATGCTGGACGTGATGACGGTGTTCAGGCCCCAGAGGCCGGGCTGCTGGACGTTCTGGCCGTTGCCGTACGGGCCGTAGAAGAAGCCGCCGCCGTAGTACTGGCCAGCGCCGATGTTGTCCTTGGCGAGGCGCAGGCGCTGGTAGTCGGCGGGGTTGATGACGATGGCGTCTGCGTTGTAGTTGGAGGCGCCCTTGACGGTCATCATGGCGGCGAAGATGTCATCGGCGCTCACGTAGCCGCCGTTGTCGTAGGTGGCAGCGCCGAGGCCGGAGGTGCCGAGCAGCGTGGTCAAGAGGTAGGACTCGATGGCGAGGTCAAGCTCGAACAGGCCGCGGTTGTCGATGGAGCTGCGCAGGAAGGCGTTGTCCTCGATGAGCTCGTCAGTCTCGTAGTACCAGCCGGCGATCTTGGAGAGCGTGGCGGTCGCGGGGGTGACGGGGATGTGGAACTGAGGCTTGGCCGCGCCCTCGGCGGTGACGGCGGGAGCGCCGCCAGAGACGGCCTCCTTGGCGCCGAGGACGAAGTACTTGAGGGCGTTGCCGCTGATGGTCTCAGCGCCGAACAGGGAACGGATGGCCAGCTCGCGGGCAGACGTGATGTCCACGACGTTCTGGTCAACGACCAGCATCTGCTGGGAGGTGTGGGCGTCGGTCGCGGCCTTGAAGCCGAACCCGGTGCCTGCGGACTTGGCGGCGCCGAGGCGCATGGCGGTGAGGTCGAGGTGCTTGACCGCGTACTCGCCGAGGGACTTGGCGGGCTGCTCGGGGTCGGCCTCGCCCTGATGGGTGCCGAAGGACGCGATGAGGGCCTCGCCCTCCTTGGCGGCGTCGATGGCGGCCTGCGCGGCCTTGACGGCCTCGGTGGCTGACTTGATGGCCTCGGCGTCGGTGCCGTCCATGGCCTCGGTGAGGGCGTGCTTGGCGTCCTCCAGCTGCTGCATGAGCTTGTTCATGGCTTACTCCTTAAGAGTGTCGATTGCCGCGGCCACTGCGGCCGCGTACTGCTTGGCGCGTTCCAGCTCCCCGGCATCCTTCGCCTCCTGCTCCTCCGCGTTGGCCGTCTCCGGCTCCTCCGCGTTGGCATCGGGCTCCGGCCCGCCGTCGGGCTCGTCCGCGTCCTCCTCGTCGGCCAAGAGGCCGTCGATGGCTTGGGTGATGCGCTGCGCGTGCTCGCGTATGCCGCGCAGCTCGTCGGCGTCGGCCTTGCTGTTGCGTCGGCCGCTCTTCACGTCCACGACGGACGTGTCTGGATTGCATGGGGAGAGGACGAGCGAAACCTCGTCCACGTCGAGCTTGCGCAGCTCGTTGGCCTTGCGCCCGTCCTCTAGGGTCACGGGGCCTTGGTCGAGAATCATGTAGGCGAACGAGAACTTGGCGAGACGGCCATCCATGGCCAGCTCGCGGGCTCGCTGCGCCTTCTCGGTCGCGTCGAACTCGGCGGTGAACAGCAGGCCGTGGTCGTCCTCGCGGATGTCGGTCACCTTGCCGATGAAGCTGTCAAGGCTCTGGTCGTGGTTGTAGAGCATGGGGACGGTCACGCCGTCCTCATGGACGTGGTTCAGCCAGTCGGCGAAAGCGCCCTTGGCCACCACGTCACCAGCCCAGTCGGGCTCGCGTGTGAAGGTGGATGCGTAGCCCGTGATGTAGCCCTTCTCGTCCACGTTGGCCTTGACGTCCACGCGCTTGGTCTTGCTCATTCGTGCCCCCTTTCGGCATGAAAAAGGCCCCTTCCGGGGCCGCTAGACTGCTCTTACGATCTCGATGGTGCACTGGCACCCGCAGACCTCGTCCGGGCCGCCAGACCAGTCGCCGGGCCACTCAAGCCCGTTCGGGAAGCGCTCGTCGCGGCCCACGCGGATGCCGTTGACGGCTGCGTGGGATGGTCGCGGGTTGTCGCTGTTGACCACCCAGACCTTCTGCACGTCCACGTCTGCCTGACGCGCGGCCTCCAGTGCGCTCCACCCGTCCACCGCCGCGCTGATGGCGCTGCCTGCGGTCATGGAGCGGTTGTCGATGGCGTTGGCGAACACGCCCTCCGGGGTAGCCTTCAGGCCCTCGGCGCCGGCCGCCTCCAGCTCCAGCGAGCGCTCCAGCTCGCGGCGCGTGGTCTCGTTGACCCACTCGGCGCGGACGCGGCACATGTCGCGCAGGAAGTCAAGCGCGCGGGCGAGGTCATACTCCTCGTCGGGCACGCCGAGGAAGCGGAGCGCCTGGATGGCGGCCATCTGGCTCTGCCCCTGCGCGACCTCCAGCAGGTCGTCGGCCAGCTCCTTGTCCCAGCGGGTCACGTCCCACCAGTCCTCGCCGTCGGCCTTGATGCCCTTGGCCTTGGCCGCGCGAATCTTCGGCAGCACGCTGCGCGACTGGCGCTCGAAGAACTTGGAGAAGCACGCGGCGAACTCCTCCACCATCTCGTCGGTGGGGAGCGCCTTGTAGCTGACCTCGTCGGCTGACTTGTGCTCGTGGCACCCGCACTTGTGGGCGGGCGGCTCGCTCTGCTGGCCCGGCTCTGGCGCGGTGTCGCGCGGGCTCGCCAGCCCGCCCTCCAGCACGTTGAGCGGCACGATCAGCTCGTCCGCGCCGTCGATGTGCGGCAGGTTGAACTGTGCGCGCGCCTCGTCGCGGGTCATCCACGGGCCGCCCACGGCGCTCTGCAGGACGGCGGCCCGCTCCTCGAAGCTGCCCTGGAGCTTCACGGCGAGGTCGTACTCGACGTAGTGCCGCGCGTCCTCGCCCACCATGGGCAGGAGCTGCGCGTTGGCCTTGTCGGTGGCCTCCATGAGCTTCGGGGCCAGCGTGTCGTTGTAGAGCGCGCGGGCGTTGTCCTTGGCGCTCGCGTAGGTCTGGCCGCTGCCGGGCCAGATGAGCGCGGGGTTGACGTGGTAGACGCCCGCCACGTCCTCGCGGCCGAGGCGCTTGGCCTCGCTCCACTCGGCCTCGCGGGCGTTGAACTGCACCTGGCGGATCTCCATGCCGTCCTCGAGGATGGGCATCGCCCCCGCGTCGCTGCCGTCGCGGCCGGCCCAGCTCTCGTTCCACGAGCGCTTGAAGCGCTCGAAGGCGTCGTCCGTCCAGCGCTCAACGTCCTTCGGGCGCGTCACGTAGGCGTTGAACCGCCCGCCCCGCTGCCACATCTGGCGGCGGAAGTGGGCGCTCTCCACCTGCTCGAGCAGCAGGTCGCGCAGGGCCTCCACGGGGCTGGTCTGCCGCATCGGGTCCGCGGGGTCGTAGCCGTGCATCCACAGGCAACGCTCGCGCGGCACCTCCACGCGCCTGCCGTTCGGAGCCTGCACGACGAAGGACTCCGGCGCCCACGCGTTGCCGCCAACGTAGCCGTCAAGCCACGACGGCGGCACCCGCCACATCGACCAGCCGGAGGGCGCCTCGGCGTCCGGCATGACGATGGAGAGGTGGCGGTCGTAGAGGTAGAGGTCGGCGAACAGCGCGCGGCGCCACTCGTAGGCCGTCGCGTGCTCGTTGGGCCTCGACAGCAGCAGCGCCGCCGGGCTGTCCATCACGCGCACGCGGTCGCCGTCGGCCACGCGGTCGTAGACCTTCCACGGCACGCTGGCGGCGTTGTCGGAGAGGAAGCCCACCACGGCCCGCAGGTTCGGCTGCGTGCGGTAGAGCTGGGCGGTGTCCATCCCCGCGATGATGGGGCTCTGGCCGCCGTTGATGGTGATCTGGTAGGAGGGCGAGAAAGCCGCCCTCAGTCGGTCGAAAAGGCCCATTTGCCCTCCCTAGACGGTAAGGACGCCCCGCTCCGCGTAGGCGCTCTCGAACTTCTTCCTCTGCTGGTCCGGCACGCGGGTGGCGAGGCCGAATGCGTAGGCGCACGCCACGAGCGGCGAGATGTCGACGGGCGAGCGCTTGCGGTCGAACGCCCACGCGCTGTCGCCCATGAGGCGCGTCTTGGCCACGTTCGCGGCCATGTCCAGCGCCGCCTGCGGTCGGTGGCGGACGGGCGTCGCGTCGCTGCGCGTCTCCTCGTCGGGGTCGAGCGCGGCCACCGCGTCATAGAAGCGACCCGTCCATCCCGCGACGTCGGCACCCGCGACCTCGTAGACGCTGATGCCGTCGATGGCGTCGATGACGCTGACCATGGACGATGCGGGGGCGCCCTTGGCCTGCATCGCGACGGGCACGGGGTCGAGCGGGTCGGCCACGTCGCGCAGCCACGACTCCAGCCACGCGATGCCCGCCTGGTACGCCACGACCTCGACGTGCCAGTCGCCGTCCGGGCGCCTGCCACAGACGGCGATGGCGCTCTTGCTGCGGTCGTCGGAGATGTCCACGGCGAAGCTGATCTGCGCGTCCTCCGCCGCCGCGCTGTCCGGGTCGACTCCCGCGTCCCACGCGCCGGCGGGAAACGGCGGCTCGGCCACCGCCTCCACGAACTGGCACAGGTTCTCGGTGCGCGCGGCCCGCTCCTCCTTGTTGCGGATGTCGGCGGCCAGCGCGCGCTCGGTGAGGAAGCCGTGGCCAAGCGAGGGGTTGGCCTCGCACCAGCCGTCCCTGTCCCAGACGCTGCGCTCGGGCGCGGCGCTCCACTCGAAGATGGCGGGCGGCTCGGCGTCCACCTCGTTGCCGTCGTCGTCCACGGCGGGCGGCATGGAGTCGCCAACGGCGGCGCACCAGCCGTCGGGGTCGCCGAGGGCCATGTGCGCGAGGTAGCGCTCGTGGCGCAGGACGAGCGAGTAGGGGTCGCCCGCGTTGGACGTGCACCAGAGCATGCCCACCTGCGACTGTGCGAGCGTTGTGGACGATATGGCGTTCCACGCCTCCCACGATGTCTGCTCGCGCAGCTCGTCCAGTATGACCAGCTGCGCACGCTTGCCGCGCCCGGCCTTGCGGCTGGACGCCTTGGTGATGTATCGTCGGTTGCCGCTCAGCTTCAGCTTGCGGCCGCTGTTGCCGTACTTGGCGCTCACCAGCTCGGCCTTCAGCTCGTCGTCGCCCTGGATGGCGTCGACGCATGCGTCCCACGCCTCCTCGGCCTGGTCCAGCTCCTGCGCCGTGCCGATGATGAGCGCCACGCCGAGGATGTACAGGAAGTAGAGCGTTATCACGGTGGTGACCAGCGTCTTGCCGTTCTGCCGCGCGATGAGCACGAGCACGGTGCGGAACCGCAGCACCCAGTCGCCGCCCAGCTCGCCCAGAATCTCGAACGCATGGACGAGGAGCCACCGCTGCCACGGCACGAGGTGGAATCCCAGCGCCTCGGCGAAGTCGCACATCTCGAAGCCGAGCGACGTGTCTGGCGTCAGCTCCCTCAGCGGCGGCGTGTAGATGCGCGGGGCCTCGTTGCCAATGCGCACGCCTAGACCGCCCTTAGCTGGGCGCGTGAGTGGGCGCGCAGCTTTGCCACCCGACCGGTGCCCACCACCTGCACCTCATGCTGCTGCGCTGGGACGATGCCCAGCGCCTTGCAGTACGTGAGGTAGGTGGACAGCATGGACGCCCTCGGCTCGTCCGCGTCCAGCGCGTCCGCGCAGACCCGCGCGGCGGCGATGATTGCCGCGTGCTTGTCGGTCTCCACCACGTCCAGCTCGATCGCGGCGGCCAGGGACTCCTCGAATGCCGTCCTGATGGTTCCCATGACGCGCTCACCTCGTTTTCAAAACGCCATCGGAGGGAAATCGCTGCTGGCGGCCCCACCCTGTTCGCGCCGCGCTGGGCCAAGATCGAGACTCCCCTACCCCCTGCGCCGCCAGACGCGGCTCGGGGTGCCAAGGAGGTCGACGCCTGCGCGCTTGCCGCGGGCGCGGTTGCACCTCGCGTGGCTCGGTCGTATGTTGCCCAGGTCGTACTCCAGCTCGGGGTGCTCGTCCACGGGCAGGTAGTGGTCGGCCTCCCATGCGTCGCCGCACGAGCTGATGGGCAGCGAGTAGTCGATTGCGCCGCCGCATATCCAGCAACGCGCCCCGGTGCTGCGGTCGCGCTCGAACGCGAGCGCGCGCGTCCTGTCCCAGCGCCTGCCGCGCCTGCGCTTGGGTCGGTCGGCCATGGGCCACCTCGCTAAAAGAAAAGGCCCCCGCGTCCGCGAGGGCCTATTGGTTCTCATGCTAGTCATACCAGATGCCGCGCCTGTCATGCAATGACGCGCTTTGACCTGCTGCGGCTAGTCAGCGGCCGAGCCGGTGCCCGCGATCGTGGCGGCGAGGCCCCACGCGTCGCAGGCGTCCAGCGCGGCCATGGCCTGCCGGCACGCATGCTCTGGCGTGTACCCCATCATCCGGCCCACCTCGGCCCACGTCCTGCCGCCGAGGTAGTGCCACCACAGCGCGTCGGCGCGCCAGCCGACGAGCGACCAGAGGCCGCCCGCACCGTCCTGCTCGCGGCCGTACAGCACCTCGCACGCGAGGTCGATGAGGTCGTAGTCCTCCGCCTGCCTGCGCTCCAGCGCCGCCTCGCGGTCGACCATCGCGCCCACCGCGTCCGCCATGCGCTGGGGGTTGGGCGTCGACGCCACGCGCGGCCCGAGGCCGCCTGCGCCCAGCGACGTCGCGCGGGCCTCCATCGCCAGCAGCTGGCGCCTGATGCGCTCGGCGTCCTTGCTCGCCTCGCGGGCGCTCTCGAAGAGCTCGCGGGCGCTTGAGAAGCTGTAGGGCTGCACACGGCCTCCTTCGCTCTCGGATGGGCAACTAGTCGCGGCCATGGCCTAGCGGGCCAGAATCGGCAGAACACGTCTGTACAAACGACACTTCGAACGCATGCAGCGTCTGCCGCAGCTCTGCCAGCGCGTCGCGTATCTCGGCCACCTCCGCGCCGTGCCGCTCCTTTAGCTCGCAGTCGGCGGCGAACTCGAGCGCACGGGCCAGCGTGCTCTGCGAGTAGTAGCGGCCAAGCCTGCGCCACCTCGGCTCGCTGCCTGCCTTGTTCGCGCCCCTTCCCGTCACGGCCTCGAAGTGCACCAGCTCCCAGTTGAGGCGGTCCACCGGCACCAGCCGCCACGTCTTGCCGAACTCGATGGTCACCCGTCCACCTCCCGCATCGCCCTGTCAAGCGCCTCGATGGCGTCGCGGGCGTTGAGGGCCCGCGCCATCGCCTCGCGGTCACGGCCATCGGAGAGCAGCACCTGCACGCTCGCCATCATCTGCGCCGACAGCGCCCGGGCGCACCCGGTCACCGTCCGCGCGAGCCTCGCGGCCCGCTCCCCGCGCAGCTCGGCGTGGCAGTCCTCGCAGACCACGAGCCGCCGCACCGGGCGCCCGCAGCGCGGGCACGTCAGCGTGTCGGTCATGCGTCCACCTCGATTCCCAGCGCCCGCATCCGCGCGGCCATGCGCGCGTCCATGATGCCGCCATCGTAGACCATGTCTGCCGCGCACAGCCGCGCGTGCATGTCCAGCACCAGCTCCTCCAGGCTGGCGATGCGCTCGCTCTGCTCGGCGATGCCCTCCAGCGTGTCGTACATGTGATGTCTCACCCGCTCCTCGTGCGTCATGCGTCCTCCTCCAGCTTCGTGCCGCAGTGTCGGCACCATGCGTCCCACGGGTCGATGGCCCCGCCGCAGGCGCCGCACTCGCAGTGGCCCGTGGCGTGGTCGGTGTCGGCGTTTGACACGACCACGCGCTTGGCGGTGCGCTTCGCAGGGCCTCTGGCCCATGCGTCGATCGTCGACTTGCTTATGGGCTTGCGTGCCCTCATCCGTCCACCTCGATTCCCAGCTCGCGCATGCGGTCGTGCACCGTCTCGCAAAGGTCCAGCTCCCTGACTCGTGCGCAGCCGCCGTTGATGGGGCAGCTGTCGCATCCGCTGTCGGCGGCACAGTGCGCGAGGACAGAAACCAGCTCCCGCAGCTTGTCATTCACGTGACAAAGCCGCGCGTACTCCCTCGTGTTGCGCACGCTGTTGTGCTTGGCTGTGTCGATCTGATCCCGTAGTGTGTTGTTGTACTGCCGCAGCTTCTCGTTCTCGCGGCACAGCTCGTCTATGCGGCGCTCTAGCGCCTCCGTGGCGGTCATTCGCCTGCCCTCCTGTTCCATGCTGCTCTCAGCTCGGTCATGCCATCGCTCTCGGCGGTCACGTAGTCCTCGAAACCCTCGAAGGTGACCAACGCCTTGCACCAGTTGCAGAACATCACGGGGACGGTGAATCCGTCCAGATTGTGGTAGCCCTCATAAAGCGCCTCACCACCGCAGAACGGGCATGGCAGCAAGGTCGTAGGTTCTACGTCTTTTCTCGTAGGTGTCACTCGGCATCACCAGCCAGACGGAGCTTGGCGGCGTACTCGGCGATGATGGCGTTATGGTCGAATGTTTCGGGACCAATCCACGCCTGCCGTAACTTCGTGCTCATATCCCGCAGAACGTCCTCGACGGTCGGGACGTGGTGGTGGGTGAACGCAAACGTGTCGTCGTAGCCGTTGCCGTCCCTGCTGATGAGCAACCACCCGCTGCGCCCGTGGCGCAACTCCACGACCTCAATGGTCTTGCCGTAGCCGTCCAGAACGTCCCCAGCGTGGATGTACTCGCCGTCCGCGTCCACGGGGAGTTTGACCCACCCGTGCTCGGCCATGGCGTCCTCGTGCTGTGCGAGCCAATCGTCGGCGCTGGCGAAGCCATCGTCGTACCCGTCTTTGTAGCTCGCGCCCTGCCAATAGGACACCTCCGCTTCGTGCTCTGCGTCGATGCGGTCGGCGATGCCTTCCAGCTTCATCGCAACCGGAGAAAACCCATGTTCGCTCTTTCTCGCGGCCTCATCGCTCAGCCTACCCGCGTACTTTCTCAGCTCGTCCGTGATGCTCATTTCGTCCGTGATGCTCATTCGCTCCCCCTTCTCTTACCTCGATAACAGAAGCCGTCAGGCTTGACTTCGTGTCCTCCCGTGTACGAGCAAAACCAATCGTCAATGAAATTTGGCTTGTGGCCGTTCCAAGACCTGCGCCTATACTCGCAGTCCCTGCACCGCACGACACGCTCATGCACTCGCCATGACGCGCTGCGGTCGCTAGGTTCCTCCACAACGTACTCAGCCATCGTCCACCACCTTCGCTCCGCAGTTCGGACAGAAGTTGAAGTCCCCTCCGTTAACGTCCGCGTCAAACGACGCGCCGCAGGCGCTGCACACGTAGGGATATCCCCATAGGCCGTTGTCGGTCAGCTCGCACGTCTCCGTTCGTTCACTGCTCGTGCAGTTGTTCGAACAGTTGCACGAACCCAGCGTGGCGGCGATGGCCTGCTCGGGGGTGAGCAACGCCTGCGCGGACAGCTTGCCGTCTGGTATATCGTCTGCACCTTCGAGCGCCGTGCATGGCTCTCCGTCTGGGTCGCGCCATGACGTGCACGCATACAGGCGTATGCTCATGTCCTCCCACTCCACCCCGCGCTCGTCCAGCAGCGCCCGCAGGCGCTTGGTGGCGCTCATTCGGCATCGCCTGCCAGCCTGCCGATGTCGCGCAGCACGTTGTCCACGCGCTCGCGCCCTCCCCTGTCGGCGCACGAGCGCCACCAGTGCCGCATCTGCGCGACCATCTCCTGCGCGATGTCGCGCTTGGTTGACGCGCCGCCGAGCGCTCCCATGAACCACGTGCGCCCCAGCTTGCGCAGGTTCGCGACGGTCATGCTCCTCAGCAGCTTCTCCAAGCCTTCCCAGTCTGGCTCCATCCTCTACCTCCCCAGGATCTCGTCCCACGTGAGGCCCGTCGCCCGCCTGACCGCGCGCAGCGTGCGCAGCCACAGCGGCTCGTCCTCCCTCTTCATGTTCTCGACCAGCCACGAGTACGAGACGCCCGCCGCAGCCGCGAAGTCGGCCACGGTGGGCGCCCCGCTCATGGCGTAGGCGCGTCTCAGGCCCTTGGCGAGCCTGCTCAGCTGGGCCATGAGGCCCCCTTCCGTCATTGCCTTGCGTTGTCCTTCTGTGCGTTGCGTGTCAATGCCCTTGCTTTGCCGCGCATGGCCGTTGCTGTGCCAAGCGCCGCGCCTAAGCGCTGTGCCGTGGCGTTGCTTCGCCCAGCCGTGGCGCGGTCGCGCGATGCGATGCCGTGGCGGCGCTGCGCGGAGCCAAGCCCCGCTACCGCAGGTTGTCGAAGACCACCTCTCCGCTCTCTGCATCCGTCACGCGGCAGCGGAAGCTGCCGTACCCTCCGTTTCGCCACTGGCCGATGCCGCGCAGCTGGCCGTAGGCCATCCACTCCCTGAGGCACGCCTCGTAGTCCACGCTGGGCTTGCTCTTGGTGGCGCGGGTCTTTGAGGCCAGCACCACGATGTCGAAGGAGCACGTGGTGCCCGCGGGCACCATCTCCGAGGCGGCGATGGCGACGCGCGGCCCCTGCATGGTCTCGGCTCGCAGCGGGCGCTGGAGCGTGCCCACCTCGGAGCCCTCGGGCATGCGCAGCAGCACGTTGCGCGGCTGGACGAAGATGAGCTTGTCTATCTTGCCCTTGTACACGGTGACGCCCAGCCCGGAGCTGGCGCTGCCGTCCGCCTCGCGCATGGCCGAGCAGGCGTCCTTGAGGAAGCCCTTGACCTGGTAGTCCCACAGGAAGGGCGTGCCGTCCTTGGCCTTGGCGAAGACGGTGGTGCCGCGCTTCTCCACGGCCTCGGCGCCCAGCGCCGCGACCTCCTCCTCGCGGGTGGGCGCGTCGGGCGCCTTGGAGGCGATGAAGCGCTCGTGGATCTCGGGGTCCGGGTTCGCCGTGCCCAGCACGGGCTGCGTGAACCTCAGCTCGACGTGGTAGGTCTTCATGTTGGTGTATCCTCTCTGTTGGTTGGGTGCCGGGTGCCACGCATGGCCCCGGCGCTTTTCGTTCTCTCTGCTTTGCTTATGCTGCGCTTGGCATCGCAGAGCCATCGCGTCGCGGAGCTACGCCATTGCGATGCGTCGCCGTGCTTGGCCATCGCGGAGCGGAGCGCCACACAGCGCTGCGCGGCAACGCCTCCGCATTGCTTTGCTAAGCCACCGCATTGCCGTGCCAACGCAGCGCCATGCCCGGCCCTGCCGCCGCAAATCGTTGCGTTGCGAGTCAAAGCCGCTGCAAATCGATGCGTTGCGAGTCACAGCATTGCACTGCCATCGCGTAGCGTCGCGTCCCATCGCCCTCGCGAAGCGCGGCCAAGCGTCTCGTCGCCTCGCCTCAGCGATGCAGTGCCAAGCCCCTGCGAAGCTCTGCGCTGCCGTGGCTTTGCTCTGCGCTGCCGTTGCGTCGCGAAGCCCGGCCCAGCACTGCCTCCGCTTCGCCCATCGCTGCACTGCCTCCGCCACGCCAAGCATCGCATCGCCGCTGCCGGGCGAGGCAGGTCATTGCCTCGCCGATGCTGTCAGTGGTCTGCTCAGCCTTCGCTTTTCCGTGCTTGTCCGTGCCAAAGCAGCGCTTTGCTTGGCATAGCCGTTGCGAAGCCTTGCAACGCCGTGGCCGCGCACGTGCTTGGCTGTGCCGTGGCTATGCCCACAGGCCAATGGTGTCCTTGGCCCCGCTGGGGAGCCACCTCGACGTGACCAGGTTGCGCGGCGCGTCGTAGGCCAGCTCGCACCTGCCGCCGCTCTTGCCGTTGCGGTTCTTGACCACCGCGAGGTCGACGTTCCGCACCGGCCCAGGCTCCCCCTCCTCGCCGTCCGGGCGCAGCAGGAACAGCACCTGCCCGGCGTCGTAGGCGAGGGCGTTGTTGCCCTTGAGCCAGTCCATCGCGGGACCGTCCTTGCGGTCACCGCTAGATAGCTTCCTGAGCGCCGAGATCACGAGCATGGCGACGCGCGTGTCCTTGGCAAGCCTGCGCAGGCCGCCCGAGAGCGTCGCCATCCGGTCGTACTCCTTGTCCTCACCGGTGTCCACGAGCTGCGCGTAGTCAATGACCACGAGCCGCGAGCCGCCCTCGGCGCATGCCGTGACGCACGCCTCAACGTCCGCCAGCGAGCGCATGGAGTCCGCCACGAGGATGCCGCCCGCGCCGCGCATGGACTCGTCCATGTCGTGCCACGCCAGCATCGCGGGGTCTTGCGGCACCCCGGGTATCTGCCGCCCGTACGCCGCGGCGTACTGGGCCACCCTCGCGTCCGCGAGCGCCTGGTCGCCCGCGCACTCCTCCCTGATCTGGCGCACCTGCGCCAGCGCGTCGGGGTGCGGCCTCGAGCCTGACCACCTCACCTCCCCCAGCCCGCCCAGCAGCTCCGGGTGCAGCGCGGCGTGGCACGCCACCATCCGCATCAGGCACTTGAGCCTGCTCATCTCGAAGCTGCAGTACACGGGCCGCTCGCCGCGCATGGCGGCGTGGTAGGCCAGCTGGCACGCCAGCGCGGTCTTCCCCATGCCGGCGTCGCCCGCGAGTATGGCGACCTCCCCCCTCGGGAGGCCGCCCACGAGCTCGTCCAGCGTGTGGATTCCCGTCTCCATCGGCGGCGGGGCGTCGAGGTAGTCCAGCGCGAAGCCCCCGGCGGCCCCGGCCATCCAGTCTGGGCCGCCCCACTGGGCGAGCTGGTCTTCCCACGCCCCCATCACCCATCGCCGCCCCTGGCGCGCCTCTCCTCGGCCTCGATGGCCTCCATGGCGGCGAGGACGGCGTGAGCGGCCCTCAGGTCTTCCTCGGGGTCGCGCGGTGCCGGCGGCTCCGGCGGCTCCCGTGTCTCGGCGGCAAGCGCCGGAGCGGTAAGCGACGGCGCGTAGCCGCCGGAGGTCACTTCCGTTCCCTTCCCTTCGTTCGGAACACTGTTCGGAACAGTGTTCGCGTCCTTCCGCTTGCGCCGCGACTCGCCGCTCCTCCTGCCGCGTTCGGCCATCCTGCGACCGATGTCCACGCTCTCGGACACCTGGTCTCTGATGATCTGCCAGACGATGCCGAGCATGGGGTCGCCCGAGAAGTCGGGCACCTCGCCCTCGAATGCGTAGGCGCATATCCCGAGCACGAGCGCGTCGCGCTGCTCCGCGGTGGGCAGCATCCTCAGCGCGTCGTAGTACCCCCGCCAGAAGTAGAAGCGTTCGCTCTGTGCCATGTGTCTCACCCCCATTCCTTCCATGCCGCCCCGGGCCTCCTGCAGTGCGCCATGGCCTGCAGCGCGTCGCCGCGCATAGCACCCGCCACCCGCGTGAAGCGCGTTGGGTTGCCGCAGTGCTCGTCCACGGGCAGGCCGTTCTTGGAGCACAGGCCATAGACCCACTTGGCCCTCGCCTCGTAGTCGCGGGCGTCCTTGGCGTCCACGCGCACCACCGCGTGCCAGCTCTTTCCGCCGCTCCACGTGAGCGCCACCGTGTCGGGGCCTCCGTGGCTCCCGTTCATCAGCAGGGCGCAGATGCGCTCCAGCTGCGCGTCGGGCGGCAGCTCGTCGCACTCAACCAGCAGGTTGCGCCACGCGGCCACGTTCTCGCCGCGCCTGAGCCCGCTGCCGTCCAGCGGGTTCACGATGCCCCACAGGCCGCCGTGGCCCGCCCTCGCCACGATCTGCCCGAGCAGTGGGTCGCCGGGGTCGGCGAGCTGCCCCGCGTATGCGTGCAGCTCGCCCCCGTGCCCCCTCCTGTACCCGAGCGTCATGTCCCATGCGAGGCACACCACGTCCTCGGGCTCGAACAGGGCCTTGACCCACGCGCGGGCCATGGTCAGCGGCGTCACGCCAGACCAGTCGGGCAGGCGCCCCGGTCGCCCGGTGCGCAGCAGGGTGGGGACGGGCGGCACCGACCTCGGCGCCTCCCGCCTCCCGCCGACCTTGGCCGCAGCCGTCCCCTTCGGGTATCGCTGCGCCGAGCGCACCACGGCGACGGCCTCGTGCTCCTCGAGCGGCGGATCCATGGTGGCCGCCACCGCGAGGCAGCGGGCCATCATGTCCTCGTCTCCGACGCCCATGGCCTGCAGGCTGCATGCGTAGCGCATCAGGCTGTCGTTGCGCGAGCCCTTCGCCGTGCCGTCGGGCGAGCTGACGTGGGCCGCCGCCCTGACGGCGCTGAGGTCGACTTCCGGCATCGCCGTCCCCCTTCCGTGCCTGCGCTACTGCTCCCAGGGCACCGGCTCCATCGCGGGCTGCTGGTACTGGGGCGCCGGCTGCTGGTACTGCTGCGGCTGCGGGTACTGCGGCGGCATCTGCTGCGGGTACTGCTGCGGCGGCATCTGTGGCTGGTACTGCTGCGGCTGCGGCTGCGGCTGGTACTGCGGATACTGCGGGGCGGGCATGGCCGCCGCGGTGGGCGGGTTCGGCGCCGCGTCGCCCTGCTGGCCGCCCTTGCGGTCGTCCTTGGGGCCGGGTACCACGAAGTCGCCAGAGGCCACCTGCTCGATGGTGCACAGCTGGTAGATCTCGCATCCCTCGCCGTCGGTGCCGTCCTTCTTGGTGTATAGGCGCGTGCGCACCACCGCGCCGACCACCTTGCCGAGGAACTCACCCCAGCGGTCGTTGGTGAATGCGTCGTATGCGTCCCAGCCGGGGTTGCTCTCGGTGAGCACGCGCAGCTTCTGCTTGAGCATCGGCTTCGCGGCGTCCTTCCAGCTCATGACGTCGGAGATGGGCCACTGGGCGTTCGCGTAGGTGCCCTTGCGCGGCCCCTCGGCCACGTCGAAGCGCAGGCGCACGTACTGTCGGGCGTTCTGGATCTCGTAGTCGATGATGGTCATGACGTAGGCGCCCGGCTCCAGCGTGTAGCTGCCGCTGCCGCCCTTGGACTCCTGGACGTTGCTCAGGTCGATGTTGGGCATGGTAGCCCCCTCTCTGCCCTCGCGGGCGTTGTTGAAAACTCGTGTTGAAAAGTTCAGAACTCGTAGTGCTTGCCGCGCCCGTCGTGGCACTTGGCGTGGTATCCACTGCGCCTCAGCGCCGCGACCACCCCGCTCATGCACTCGGGCCTCACGACCAGCGCCTCGACGGGCGGCAGGAACTCGCACAGCATGTGGATGCCGTCCTCGCAGTTGCGGAAGTCGGCCACGACGTGGCGCTCGTAGCAGGTGCTCATGAGGCTCAGGTCCTCGGCCACGTGGACGCCGGCGTCCAGCATCTCGCGGGTGTAGCGCACGGCCCAGACCATGAAGATCGTGGGCGGGTCGGTCGCCCGCACCACCCATGATGGGCCGCGGTCGAGCTCGCGCCTATGCGCCGCCAGCGCCTGCGCCCGGAGCCTCGCCTGCCACGTCTCGTCCGCCATCTCCCTCCCCCCTCGCCATCCGCTGGCCCAGCTCGCGCAGCATGGAGTTGACGCGCAGCAGGCGGCAGCGCCACACCTCTACGTGCTCGACCGTGTACATGGTCGAGTCGTCGTGCAGCGGGTTGCCGTCGCGGTCGACCCCCTCTCGCTCGCAGCCCAGCGGGTCGAGCACGTCCTCGATGCCCTCCATCTGCGCGATGGTGTCCAGCACCGTCTTGCGCGCGGCCCAGAGCATGTCGTCCGTGGTGCTGTGCTGCCAGCTCCTCAGCTCGCCGCCCAGCAGCTCGTTGTATAGGCTCACTCCCCCACCTCCCAGCTCACGATGACGTGCGTCTGCTCCTCGGCCACGCGGTCGCGGGCGAACTTCTGCACGCTCAGCATGTTCACCTGCGTGTCGTCCGCCCACGCGACGCCGTTGAGGGCGTCGAGCACCAGCTTGGCTATGTTGTCGCAGTCGGGCTTGTACACGTCCGGCTCCTGTTCCAAGCGCTTTGGACGCCCCTTGGGCATGCCGCGCGCCGTCGTGATCGAGACGCGCACCGGCACGCCCCTCGGCGCCAGCTCCCCGCCAGCCGCCACGAACGCCTGCCTGATGCGCTCCATGGCCTCGGCGGTCTTGTCCGGCGTGTAGGTGCGTCCCGTGGCCCTCACGAAGCGCACGCGGCCCTTGCCGCGCACGAACGGCACCACGAAGCTGAAGAAGCGCTCAGCCATTCCTCACCGCCTCCCTGCGCAGCTCCATGAGCCGCGCGTACCTGCGCTGCGCCGTCTTGGCGCTCATGCCGAAGTAGGCGGCGATGGCCTCCCACTCCCAGCCGCGCGCGCGGTACAGCGCGATCTCGGCGTCGATGAGCCAGTCGGGCTCGTTCCTCGGGCGGGCCATCTACAGCCACCCCATCAGCGCCATGATGGCCGGGATGACCGCGTAGAGCACCACGCCCATCAGCGAGACGCCCAGCGCCACGTCGGCCACCATCTGCGGGGTGACCCCCGCAAGCAGGTCCCACCAGCTGTCCTGCATGTCTGCTATCCTCTCTCTCATGGGCGTACAGACGCCCTCTCTCCTTTGCCCCGCGCGCCGCCTGCCAGCGTCAGTCGCGCGGGGCGTCCATCCCCATCAGCCAAGCCTCCACGTCCTGCCGCCAGACGAGGCGGCGGCGCTTGAGGCCGTTGGGCACCCACCACCTGAGCACCCCGTCGTCCATGAGGCGGTAGAGCGTGCGCCGGCTCACCGGGTATCGCTCGGCCACCTGCGCCACAGTGAGCGCGTCCTCGTAGCTCCGTGCCATGTCGCGCCCCCTTCCTTGCCATCGCCCGAGCACCCCCATCGGCACGCCTCCCGGCCAGGGCGGCCGAGTCATTGCCAAGAAAGGAGGGGAGTGCGAACCGTGTGCGCCCGGAGCTGCCGCGCAGGCGCTCGACGGGCGCGGGTGCCGCCCTTGCGGCGGGTTCCTGCGCCGGTGTCCCCGAGGCCGTCCAGGGCTGCGGGGCATCTGCGGTCTCCCGGAGCGGGAGGCGCACCGGTGGAGGTGCTCGGGTGTTTGGTTGCCTGCTACTGCCTCATCTGCGTGGGCATGCGCACGTAGTGCGACACGCACCAGTCGAGGCCCTTCTGCGTCAGCCGCGCGTAGGGGTCGTTGGCCTTGCCGTCCGCGCGCTCGCTCATTATCTGGCGCGCCAGCCCCTGCTGGATGGCCCGCTTGGTGGGCGCGTTGCCCTGCTTGCAGATGATGCCGTCGGCGCGGAGGTAGGCGAACAGCCGCGTGCGCGTGATGGTCCTGTCCATCTGCGCGAGGTACCTCGCCGCCTGCGTGATGGTCATGGTGCCCTCGGTGTCGATGATGCTGTCGTAGGCCACCGACTTCGGCAGCATCCGCGCGTTGTCCTCCATGAGGGCCTACGTGCGCTGCCTCTCGGCCTTGAGGGCCTTGAGCGTCGCGATCATCGTGTCGGGGTCCGCCAGCATGTCCTCGACCGTCTGAGTGGTCGCGTACATGCCGTGCTTGCGGATGGACGGGAGCACATCGTCAAACACCCACGTCTCGAAGCGCTGTGCGCTTTCCAGCTTGCTTGACGCGATAAGGCGGTACATATCGCCCTCGGTGATGAATCGCACAAGCTGCTCGCCGCCATCGGTCGCAAGGGGGTAGCGAATCGCGATACCCTTGCAGTGCTTAGAGATAGCATCGTTGGGATTCTTGTAGCCCAGAGCAACGGCAACGTCGCGCGCGCAGAAGATGGGGTTTCCGTCCTCAGTGATGGACGCGCGGATTTCTCCGAAGTCCTCGTTGTTGAAAACCTGTAGACTTGAATCCATGAGAACCTTCCTCTCATGTTTTGCCCTCGCCCGTGCCAGCGGTCGGGGGCGCTTCTTTTGACCTAGTTAGGGGCGAACACGCCCTTGCGCTCGTCCGTGCGTCCCAGCAGATAGTCCACCGAACACTGGAACATGTCGGACATGGCGAGCAGGTTTGACGCCGAAGGCCTTGTGGCCCCGGACTCCCACTGCCTGATGGACGCCGAAGAGACGCCGAGCTTTTCGGCCAGCTCGTCCTGGGATAGGTCAAGGCGGCAACGCTCGCCGCGAAGATTGCTTATCACGTGCGTACCTCCTCTCGAATTAACTCTCGCGGCCTTGCAGCCGCGACGCCACGTCTTACGTATGCGAGACGTGGTAGAGCCTATGCGCTTTTCACGGTACACGGTACTCGATTAGCGGGTACCCGCATGTATTAATGTACTCGTTTTCCGCACGCTGTCAAGCGTAAACCGAAAATTACTAATCGGTTTCCGGTCACGCGGGTACAATATGGGCATCCGAACAAGGAGGGGACATGTCAGCAATCAAGGACGCACGCAAGAAGGCGGGGTTCACGCAATCGCAGGTGTCGCAAATCAGCGGCATTCCGCTGGGCACCCTGCGCAGGTGGGAGCAGGGCGTCAATGAGCCAAACATCGACGCCATTGTCATGCTCGCTGACATCTACCAAGTGAGCACCGACGAGCTGCTTGGCAGCAGCTTCGTTGATGTCGATTACGACTCCTCGCCGACCTCGCCCGAAGAGCGCCACCTCGTGTCCCTCTACCGCGCGTGCTCCCCGCAGGGGCGCGAGACGATGCTCGCCATGGCCGAGACCACGGCGCAGCTGTTCGGGGGCGAGTAGCCATGCCCCGCCGCAAGCGCCGTGCCGCATGGGGTAGCTTGACTCAAATTGACAGCACGACATGGAGGCTGCGATTCTGGGCCGACGGCCCCGATGGCTACCGTCGCCGCTCGAAGACGGTGCGCGGCACCCGCAAGCAGGCCGAGGCCGCGCGCGCCGAGCTCATGCTCGAGCACGGCGAGGACGCGCCCTGCCCCACCGTCGGGCAGGCGTGGGAGCGGTGGGCGCTGCCTGACCTCGCGCTGCGCGAGGAGGGCGGCGACCTGTCGGTGCGCACCACCGCCGCCTACAGGCGCTCGTGGGCCGCCGACGTGGAGCCAGCGTGGGCCGACGTGCCGTGCGACCAGGTGCGCCCGCTGGCCGTCCAGCAGTGGCTCATGGGCCTCGGGCTGTCGCAGGCGAGGCGCGCCCTACAGCTGCTCGCCCTCGTGCTCGACTACGCCGTGCGCTACGAGCTGTGCGACCACAACGCCGCGCGTGAGCGGTACCTGATGCCCTCGAAGTCGACCGTCGCGCAGCGGGACAGGGGCGTGTGGACGCTTGACGAGCTGGGCGAGGTGTGGCGGGCCGTGCGGACGGGCGCCCCGTGGATGGAGCCCGCGTTCCTGTTGGCCGCGTTCGGCGGGTGCCGCGTCTCCGAGTCGGTGGGGCCGCTCGCCGGCGAGGTCGCTCTGCGCGAGGTCTCGGGCGTCCCCGTCGCCCTCGTCCCCATCGTGCGGCAGGTCACGAAGGAGACGGGCGTCTCGGACAGGCTCAAGACCGAGCAGAGCAGGCGCACGGTCGTCGTGCCGGGCAGGGCCGCGCTTGCCCTCGGGCGCGCCGCGTCGGAGCTGCCGCCCGACTGTCCGCTCACGCACGACGGCGCGGGCCTGTGGGTGAGCCGGGACAGGGTGAACCGCGCGTGGCGGCTGGACGTGCTGCCGCTGCTGCCCGAGCCGCAGCGCCACATCTTCCAGAACCTGCGCAACTCTTGGCAGACCAACTGCCGGTGGTCGCTGGGCATGCCGCCGTGGCTCGTGGAGCCATTGATGGGCCACCGTGGGGAGGGCGTCACGGGCGCCCACTACGACCGCCCGCAGGCCGAGCTGTTCGCCGCGGCGGTGGCCGACGCCTACCGCGAGCACCCGTTCGACGCCGGGTGGTCGTGGCTGGACTAGCTGCCCTCAGCCAAGTGTCTCCCAGATGAAGCCGTTATACGGCAACCCTTTGGGGATGCACCGATTGATTATGGACGCATCAAAGCCGTGCAGGTCTGCTGCCAGCAAGGTTGGGAAGATGACGATTGAGCCGTCCTCGGCAACGCCACGTATCCCCTTCTTTGACCTCGCCTTGCGGCGCTGGTTCTCTTTCGGCGTGACCCATTCGAGGTTTTCTGGGCGATTGTCAGAGCGCAACATGTTCAGGTGGTCAACCTGCATATCGTCCGATTCCGGCAACCCGTTGAACGCTGTGCATACAAGCCTGTGCACAGCGGTTGATTTGGTCTTGCCGTGCTTGCTCAGGTTGACGAACTTATAGCCGTGCGAATCTACGAGTTTGAGAAGCTTTCCGTTGATCATGCTCTTTACTTGACCGTCATTGCTGACGCTGTAAAGTCCTTCATAGCCAACAACGGGCTTCCACACTCGTTTCATGGCGCTCCTTAGCTCCCGCGAGATTCATACCCTCATTTTCTCATAGGAGTTTGAGCCACGTTGGGACGAATTGGGAAATATGGACGTAGGAAATGTGCATCTACCTGCGCCTTTGCAGGTTGCGCATCATCTGCTGCATCATTTTAGCCCGTGCCGTCACGTGCCACAGCATTCCCTAGCTGCGCTTTTGCGTGCGCCGCGTGCCGCAGGATGCCCCGTTTCGGCGCATTTGGGACGCGCTTGGGACACAAAAAGGGCCCGCCCCATCGCTGGGGACGGGCCTCGTTCTCCGCGCCCTATGCCGTCAGGTCGTGGCGGGCGCAGACCTCCCAGAAGAAGTCGTCGTTGCACAGCAGGGCGAGCTGGCCGTCGACCCAGCCGGTGACGTCGCTGGCGATGGCGTCCACGTCGTAGTCGCTCGCGTACTCGCCCAGCGCCGTCTCCACGTACGCGCGGGCCTCGGCCATGTCCGAGAAGCGCGGGGCGTCGGCCAGCGGGTCGGACAGCAGCCTGTCGAGGATGGGCAGGATGTAGCGGTCGTAGTCCTGACCGTCGCCGCAGTAGACCACCCACGTGCCCTCGGTGATGGCCTCCTGGCGCGCGTCGAAGCGGCGCACCAGCCACCTCTCCACCGCGCTGCCTGCGGGCACGTCGAAGAAGGCGCACGAGTCGCCGCCGACCGACGAGCGGGAGACCTTGGCGGTGCCGTCGGCCATCATCACGGCGAGCTGGTCCTCCATCATCCCGTCCTCGGCGATGCGGTACATGTCCTCGCGGACGAGCCGCTTGATGTACCCCTGCACGTTCGGCTGCGCGGCGAGGTGCGCCAGCATCTCGGCGTCCGTCCTCGTGTTGAGCTTGACGCTCACCTGCTTGGTGTTCTCGCGGTCGTACCTCGCGCTCGCTGCCCTCTGTGCCTTCGTCGTTGCCATGGTGTGCTCCCCTTCCTAGAAGTCGATGTCCTCGCCGCGGTACCAGCGCCACGTCCCGGCGTAGACCTCGTCGAAGCTCTGCGGCTGCCTGCCCTGCCAGTCGTCGTTAAACAGTTCCGTGCCGTCCGCGTCCACGATCACGGAGATGGTGTCACCCGTGAGGATGGTCACGGCGTACAGCGTCTCGCCGGTGTCCTCGTTCTCATCCAGCACCGTCGCCTGGCTGTAGTCGATTGCCTCGTCCATGATGCGCCCCTTCCTTCGAAGTCCTTCGTTGGCTATAAGTATACACCTAGATATTTCTGCATGCAATATCGGTAATACCTACACATCATCGACACAAAAAACGCCCCCCACCGCCGAAGCGGTGAGGGGCGCATGTCCTTACACGACGAGCGACATCAGCCGCATGACGAGCCACGTGACGGCGGCGAAGCCCGCGTAGGTCGCCACGATCGCGAGGATGATGTCCCTGGCGTCCCTGCCCATGCGCTACTTCCACTTGCCGTCGTTCAGCGAGCGCTGCAGCGCCTTGGCCGTCTCTGGGCCGAGGTAGCCGTCAGTGGCCACGCCGAGGAAGCGTTGGATGGCGCGGATGGTCGTTGGGCCGAGGTATCCGTCGGCCGCGACGCCGAGGCGAACCTGCACGGCACGAACCAGCTCCGAGCCGCCTCCGCCGAACTGCACGGCGACCACGCGGACCATGTAGCGGGCGTCGTAGGCGCTCTGGCCGCTGATGTAGCCGTCCACGGTCGTGCCCATGGCCCTCTGCCACGCCTCGACGGTCTGCGGGCCGACGTAGCCGTCCACGTCCAGCCTGATTGGCTTTGGCGAGGTCTCGGCCTGCTTGCCGCCGACGAGCGACCACTTGGGCACGCCGTAGCCGGTGATGCTGCCGTCCGAGCGGCTGTAGGTGCGCCTCAACACCGCGCCGCCGCTGTAGCCCTGAGAGTACCCGGTGTTGCCCTCGACCGTGTAGACGTTGGCCGAGTCGTAGCCGACCACGATGCCCGTGTGGTACTCGTCGCCGCGGGGGCCGAAGAAGATCTGCGCCCCGAGGCTCGGCGAGGTCGACCACTGGCCCGCCGCGCGGTAGAAGCCCGCAGACCACGGGCACCCGGCCCCGCAGCCGCCCTTGGGCTGGTTGATCATCTTGATGGCTGTGTCGAACCCGAAGCACTCGATGTAGGCTGAGTCGGCGAACACGTCGCACCAGTCGTAGCCGTTCTTCTTGCCATTGTAGGCGTCGGTCTTGTCCAGCTTCTCAGCGTACTTGTTCCACTTGCCCGGTGACGCGACGTAGCCAACCTGCGACAGCGCCCAGTCGCGTACCCTCTCCTGCGGTGTAGACATTATTCCTCCTGACCTTCGTACTCGTCCTGCTTCGCCTGCTCGTAGGCCCTGACGCTCATCCCGATGCAGCTGGCGATGAGGGAGCCTGTGGCGCCGATGCACGTCTCGGCGATTGCGGTGTACTCCCAGCCGACCGCGCACCCCACAACGCCGACAAAGGTTGCGAGCGCCGGTATGACGTAGATGGCGAGCCATTTTAGGGTGTCGTAAGTCTTATCAGACAGAAGCATTGATACCTCCTAAGACCAGATACGATTAAATCACGCGGATGCCTGCGTGCCAATGCTCCTGCGGTTCGGCAGGTGCATGACCTGCTCGACAAGCTCATCGATGAGTTCGTTCTCGATGCCGTACATGGCGCAAATCTTGGCGTACTCCTTGTGCTCGGCCTTGAGGGCGTCTTTTTCCTCGATTGATGCGCAGCCCAAATCATCCATGTAGCGGTGCACCTTGTGCAGGATGTCCGACCTCATCTGCGAGCACTGGGCCTCGATGATGGACATGACCTTGCGCTCCTGCTCGTCCATCTTGCCCTCGATGCGCTCACGCCACTCGGCCTCGGCCTTGCGCTTGGCCTCAGTCTCCGCCTGAGCCTCGTCGCGCTTGCGCTCAGCCGC
>ERZ808043.55-NODE-55-length-28754-cov-4.788576_pt1 | contig 28754 bp, 20 predicted proteins | sample MGYA00380194_ERZ808043 | MGnify/ENA primary metagenome ERZ808043 (study PRJEB31490, sample SAMN06133370) | cow dung metagenome | isolation source: H3 | host: cow | place: China: Chengdu | collected 2015-05 ...
AGACTTGGGCGGAGGCTCAGATGAAGATTTAGGCGGCGGCTCAGATGAAGATTTAGGCGGCGGCTCAGATGAAGATTTGGGCGGAGGCTCAGATGAGGGTTCTGGCGATAGTGGCGGCGGCACTGGTACGGGCGGCGAAGGTCTCAACGTGTTTTTTAGTGTATACTCGGAGATTGATGCCATTTTATATTTCCGTCAAGACAGCTTGGGCACGTACACGGGCAAGGGGTATCACGGCTTTACGGGCAACGATAGATATTATCTTGGCAATGGGGATTTGAACCCTTTGTACTATTTTGGTCAAACGCTTTGTCAAAGTGATTATCCGCAGTATGAAGTGACCGTTAAAAAAGGTTCTATTAAAAGCGAGCTGTTGCCCTACTTCCCTATAAATATGCAAGTAGGGAACGACGAAAATACATACACGGTCAGTTATTACCAATATGACTATTTGACGATGGGCTTAGGCGGATTGACCCCTATCGTGGAAAACGGGATATATAGAGAGCAGGAATTCATCTATCGTCAGTTTGTTCAAAATACCTTTTTGACGATAGACCCTTCTCTTTGCGAAACCCTGTTGACGATTGCAGGTCAAAACGGCATTGAAAAAGATGACGTGAACGTAGTGCAAAAGGTTGTCAGCTACGTGCAAAACGCTGCTTATTACGATTATAAATACGCGGCTGCAAACTATCCCTCAAATGTGGATATGGTTACACATTTCTTGACGGGAGAACGGCGCGGTGTATGCAGACATTTCGCGGCGGCGGCGACTATGATGTTCCGTGCTCTGGGAATTCCCGCAAGATACTCTATCGGCTTTGCTGTGGGCGTAAACGGCGGCATGTGGACGGACGTGTCCGGAGACGGGCATGCTTGGACGGAAATTTATATCGACGGCTATGGTTGGGTGCCTTTGGAAGTGACGGGCTCGACCTTGGCGCCTGATGGAAACGAAGGGACAGGAGAGTTTAACAACGAGAATTTCTATGGGGAAATTAGCCTGTCTCACGCTTGTATGGATATATGTAGTAAAAAACGCTACATAAACTCCTAAAATTAGGAACAAGGAGGAACGGAGTATGCAAAGACATAAAAAATCAATCTATTATATTGGGAGTATTATTTTAGCAATACTTTTGTTTATTACTATGTTCTTTTTAGACGATAACAAAAGCTGGCATGCATTGAGTGTGGACAGCTCAACTTCGTCTGATCTCCCTTCGTTGGAGGATTCTTCCTCCATGCGTCCTTCTATTCCCGACGACAGTAGCGAGCAAGATAACGACAACAATGGAAACGGTCAGGACGGCAGCGGTTCCGGTGGTTCTGGCGGCGGCTCGGGCGAAGGTTCTGGCAGCGGTTCAGATGGTTCTGGTGGCGGCTCGGGCGAAGGTTCTGGCAGCGGTTCAGATGGTTCTGGTGGCGGCTCAGGCGAAGGTTCGGGTAGCGGTTCAGGCGGTTCAGGCGGTTCTGGTGGCGGCTCGGGCGGTGGCTCGGGCGGTGGCGGAGGCGGCGGAAGTGGAGACAAAGAGTCTGCTTCCCAAGCTAACTTCCGTGCGAAACCCAACATTGGCCACCAAATGGCATACTTCCGCATGGAAGATTATCAATTGTATACGGGCAAGGGGGAGCACGGCTTTAAATACGGCGAAAAATATATTCTCCCTACGGACGGAGTAGAGCCTTTACGCTTTGCCGCACTTGCCTTAAAGGCGAGCGGACGGACGGCAAAACGTATGGAAATAGGGCTTTTGAACGTCACGCAGGAGCTGCTTCCTTACTATTTTTATAGACGGCTTTCAAGCGACGCTGGCTCGGCACAGTACGCTGTGGATTACTACGATTTCGATTATTTGCAAAACGGTTTAGATGGAGTAACATTGCTTGACTACACAGAGTATGCCGAGCAAGAGAGAATATATCGTGATTTCGTGTATAAGTATTATACGGAAATGGACGTTTCGCTCATGGAAGAGCTACTTAAAATTGCCGCGGAAAACAATATCGTCAAAGACGGAAATGAGAATTTTATAAAGGACGTGGTCGCTTACGTGCAGGGCGCGGCAAAGTATAATCTTTCCTTTAAGACGTATCCGCAAGACGCGGATATGGTTACCTATTTTTTGACGACCGCAAAAGAGGGCGTATGCCGTCATTATGCTGCGGCAGCAACAATGATGTTCCGTGCGTTCGGCGTGCCTGCAAGGTACGTAACGGGCTTTGCTATGGGCTTGACCGCAAATAAATGGAATGAACATTGGGGCGACGGACACGCTTGGACGGAAATTTATATCGACGGGTTCGGTTGGGTGCCTTTAGAGATTACGGCAGGCGACGGCTCGGGTGGTGGCTCGGGCGAAGGCTCGGGCGAAGGCTCGGGCGAAGGCGAACAGCAAGATAAACTTAAGGTGAATGTAAAGGTATTGGAAGAATATCACGCTTCTAAGGAGTACGACGGCACTAAGCTTTTACACGTTCCGACCAAAGATATGTTCTACGTAGAGTTCTTAGATGGAAAGACGTATACGTGGGACGTTGTTTCCACGACAATGTTGATAAACGTCGGCCGCGCGGCACTGGTGGCACAAGTTCGCTTCTACGACGTTGAAACGGGCGAGTTTGTAGGCATGAAGAAAGTTACGTACGGTTCGCTTGAAGTTACGCCGAAAAAGCTGAAAATTAAGACGGGCTCTAAACACGGTACAGACCCGAATGAAACGATTTATTGCACCGATTACACGCAAACGGGACTCCTTGACGGGCACGAGATACAAATAAAATTTTCGGAATCCCTTACGGGATACGGAGTGGTGCAAAATACGATCGATCGCGATAAGTTAAAAATATTTGACGAAAACGGTATGGACGTAACGAAAAATTACGAAATAGAGATCGAATTCGGTATACTTAGCATTTATTAACACGTAACGAAAAATAGGAAAGGAGGTGGAACGTATGTATTACGAGCCTTATGAAGAAAAAATACGAAAAATAGCACACGTGCGTGACGTTATATATAAGTTCCGCTTTTTCATTCTCGGCGCAGTTGCGCTCATAACCGGGCTTGTCATTGCCTTTTTGTCCGTGCAGGGGAGTATTCTTAAAGACGTCAATATGAAGTCGTCTTATGTGTACGGGGAGAGTTTTTCTCCTTCCGCGACGGCGTTTATGAGAGACGTGGAGTACGAATACTGCGAAGGCGGAACTTGGACGAAAAAAAAGCCTGTTATGCCAGGGGGCTACCGCGTGCGGGCGAAATCCAAAAACGGGTTCGGTATGGATATATACGGCAAAGAAGTGAATTTCCGTATCCAACCCGCTCCGCTTACCATTAGTCTTGAAAAAGAAATAACGTATGGTGAAATTCCCGACATTTCCGTAACGGGTTTTGTCGGGGCAGATCATTTGGACGAAGAGAAATTAGAGTTCGAGTTTGGCGGATATTTTGATGCGCAACCGACGGTAACGCTGGAAAAAAGTTCGTTTGTTATCATAGACGAAAATAAGAAAAATATAACACACGCGTATACCGTGGACAATACGTTATTTGAAACGGGACATCCCATAACGATTAAGCCGCGCAAGGTGGTGCTTGTAACAGGCTCGGCGGAAAAAGAATATGACGGTACGGTGCTTAGCAATGCGGATTATCACTTTGAAACAGCGCTTGCATTCGAGGACGTGGCAGACGTACAATGTTTAGGGGAAATTACCAAGGTTGGTGGAGTAAAAAACGAGGCTGCCGCCACCTTTACCGACGCCAAGGGTAGGGACGTTACCAAATACTATGACGTGATACCCAACTATGGCGAGCTTTCCGTTCTGCCTCGTGCGATCACGGTGACGGTGCATTCCTTGCCTGACAAGATTTACGACGGCAAGCCGATGGAGAACTTCACGTGGGAACTCTCCTCAGGTACACTCGCAAAAGGGGAAAGCTTTTCTGAAAATAACCATGCCTACACCTCTGTGCAAGGGGAATGGAAAACCGCAGTAAACGTGGGGGAATACGCGCTTTGTATGCGTGAGCTTACCATAGAGAATAAAGATGGTGTTACTACTGATAATTATGCCGTGAAAACCGTAGACGGCTCGCTTTGTATTAAGCCGAGAGAAATTACCTTGCTGATCGATAATTTGCCGACGAAAGAATACGACGGAGAGAGTTACGGAACTATCCAGTGGCAAGTGGCCAAGGATACGCCGCTTGCGGACGGACAAATTCCGTCGGCGGCAAGCTTTGCGCACGCCACCTTGGACGGAGAACCTGTTTTGGGCAGAAGCGTGGGCATATATACCCTTCAAATGGCGAACTTCGGCGTGTTTGACGAAAGGATCGGAGAGGACGTTACGAGCAACTATACGTGGACGGAGAAAACGGGTACTTATGAAGTTACCAAACGTCCTCTTTCCTTGCTTGTTTGGAATGAAAGAAAAATAACGGAAACTGTATACGACGGATATACCTATGACCCGACTTACGAATTTACGAGCGGAAGCTTGGCGACGGGCGATTATTGCTCTATCCACGTGGGCGCGATGCTTGGAAACGATTACGTGGAAAAGGTGCGCGACGTGGGGCAGTACGTGTACGCGTTGAAGGGCTTTTCTATCGCCTCACATGCAGAGGAAGGGGATATGGCAGATAATTACGAGCTGTCTTGCCAGTGCAAAACACTGACAATTACCAAACGTCCTTTTACCTTACAACTTCCCAATTACGGCGTAAACGATTATGCGTTCAAAAGTTATAATTTGGAGATAAGCATGTATGGAGAGATTGCCGAAGGGGAATATCTCGATAGTTGCCAAATTTGTGTGATAAAGGACGGGGTGCAGATAGAGAACACGGGCTTTGTACGTGATGCAGGCGTATATAAGTTTGCTTTCCTTTCTTCCAAAGACAGCATTAAAATTTGTCGCGCCGAAGATCCGACGGACGATACTACGCATAACTACGAGCTTACCAAATTGGACGGCGGCGTTACTATTAACCGTATTCCCTTGAATATAACCGTAAAGGGCAGCAAGAAAGTGTACGACGCAAAACCTTTTGACGTGGATAATTTTACTTTTGAGATTACGGGACTGGTTGAAAATGAAAGCTACGTGCCCGCGCTTACGTATAAGCAAACGGCAATAGACGCAGGGCAGTATAAAATGCAAGAAACGCTGGCGTTTAAGGAACAAGTATATCGTAGCGACGGCACGGATTCGTCTATGAACTATATTTATAACGTGCAGACGGAAGAAACGCTCGTGATAACAAAACGGTACGTTACGATGCAAATTGTCGACAAGGTTCGCCCTTACGACGGCACGCCGCTCACCTGTAACGATTGGTATATCCCTGAGATTTGCGAGATGGATTTCGTGCTCGGCCATACCGTAGTGCTTAAAACGACGGGTAGTATTATCGAGCCTGGAAAGATCAAGAATTCCAAGGCAGGTGTAGAAGTGTACGAGGGTAAAAAGCCTGTCACGTATAACTACGTATTGACGGTAAACGACGGAAGCTTGGAAGTAATCAAGCGCGCAGTTACCTTAAAGCCCGTTTTCGTGACGTGGGAATATGACGGCAAATATTTCAATCCAAACGCGGATTTTGAGATTCCCGTAAGGGCGCTTTGGACAAATGCTGAAGATGACACGGGTGAATACGGAGAGCCTTTGTATAAGGGCGCAAGGCTTGTAAACGCCGTAACGACTTGGCAGGAAAACACGTATATGAACGCCGCTTTGTATGCAGACGCTTTGCAAGCGGATAAAAGTGGCAGGATTTACGAGGGTGATACGGATGTTACGGAGAAATATTTCGAGGTGACGTACGGCAGTGAATACCTTCGTATCACGCGGCGTATCATTGAGATCGTAATGCATGATATTTGGTATGAAGAGGGCAAGCTCGTTCGCTCCGAAAAGGATTTCCACATTGCAAAAGGAACGCTCGTGGAAGGGCATACGATTACGGAATTTTCTTTCGGCGAAGAAACGTCGAACTCTAATTATTTGCAGAGCATTACCATCAGTAACGAGAATGGCGAAGTTATGTGCTATACAGAATTCGATTGTAACGGTGCGAATGTGTATATTCTTGGAAACAATAATTATCAAATCAAGCTGAAAGTAGGCGGATTGATAATGGTACAAACGGAGAAGGACGCAGAACAGAAACAAACAACGTGATAACCTTTGGTTAAAAATAATCAGGCTATTTTGACGTTAGTATGAATGTTTTATACCAAACAAAAGAAATATAAAACCCCATGGTTGCAGATTTGCAACCGTGGGGTTTTCATATTGTGCAAGATTTTATTTCTTCTTTTTTTCTTTCTTTTGTGTGCGTTTGTCTTGAATAATTTTCATGTGCTCTTCTGTTACGAGCGTAACGTTGTTTTCTTTTGCCCATTTCACGCAACCTTTTAACACTAACGGTAAGAACACTCTGGGTACGGCGAGCACGGTTTTTAAGGCTTCGTCAGTGAATTTCACTTGGTCGTCCACGCGATCCGCCGCATAGCGCACCGATTCCAAGGAAGCTTGGCGCATTTGCAACAATTCCGCTTTCATGCGCGTCTTTTTATGATACCAGAAATTTTTACTGTCGCGATACCCGTAATCGACGGGCAACGGGGGGAAGTCGCTTGCTTTCACACCACGGATAATCGCGTCGCTATATTTTTTCTTCATTAAAATTTTATCGATTTTTAAGATGAAATGTGCGCCGAATTTGCTCGTGATGCCGTTGAAATCGTGATAGGGCGGTTCGTAGCCGTTGAGCTCGCCCGCTACGTCTTTATCCGCGCCGTCTAATTCGCGCACCCACGTACATTCGATTGCTTGGATTGCGTCCGTCAACACCATGGGGCGAACGTCGCCCGTTTCTTCTTCGACAAGGCTCTTTTCCATGCGGAATTTGCATTTAGGCATTTTTTCGCTCGGCTTATCGCCCGGCCACGACAATTTTACCGCTTCTTTAAAGCTTTTTGCACTATCGTCAATGAAGTTGATCGCGCATTTACCGTTTCTTAAAATGTTTTGCGCTGTGTTGGATGAATTTCTGCAAGATAATAGCATTGCATAGTAATCCTTGCCTGCTACGTAGTAGGGTTGAACTAAGGAATACGGGCCAAGATTTGTCGAACCGTCTTCGCAAAGCGTACTGATAATCACGGTCGGCATAGGGAAAAATAAAGACGTTTGATAAAAGTTATCAACGATTCTTAAATTTTCAAAACTACTCATTTTTTTCTCCTTATATCATTTTATATGTATATTATAACATATAATCTTTATTCTTGCAACTGAACGGCGGGGGAATGACGAAAAGAAAACCTACGGCATACCCAAAAGGGTATGCCGTAGGTTATGGTTTGAGCTGGTTGAAGCTATTTTGAAGCTTTCTTCATAGAAGGTAATCCGCGATTTTTTATTATGATAAAAAGTAAAATGCTTTCAAGTAGGAAAAATATAGGTCCGATTATCAATCCTACGATTTCTTGATTTTGTTTTGCGGACTTATAATCTTCAAACGCCAAATAGCTATTGTTCGCATCCTTCATTTCACAGATTTCCAATGTGTAATTTACGGTGCTATTTTTGATTGTACTATTTTTATAGTAAATTTCTAATTTATCGCCATTTTTCAATCGGTTTATGGCTTCTTTATTTAATTCCTTTTGAACTATGGGGTGCACACAAAAAGGCTGATCGTATTCGTGTAAATAAATTTCATATACGCAACCGACTGTATATACTTCAACGACTTCATATTTCTCAAAAGTTAATTTCTCATATTGTAAATGATTTTTAGGAATATTACCGATACGAGTATATTCATGAATGGAGTGTATAAATAGACAGCCAAATAAAATACTTCCAACGGATAAAAGTATAATTATTAAAAGCAAGTTTATATCTATTTTCCTTTTCATAATCACATTTCCTAAAATGAAATAGCGGTTTCAATAATTAAATTATATCATAAGCAATATGAATTTGCAAGGAATTTTTTATTTTTTTTTGTGTTGACAGTGGGGATCTTTTCTGATTGAGAAGAACGCTGAAACGCAACCTACGGCTTACCTGAAAAGGTATGCCGTAGGTTTGGTCGTAGATTAAACTTTTAATTTTTCGAGTTCGAATTTTGTTGGGTATTTAACGCGATTTTTCCTAATGACCAAAAATGTATTCCTTTTAAATACACTACCGCACCTACCATTAAACAAGGCACGCTTAAATATCCGATGGCAGCAAATAGAATTGCAATGGTAATTTCCGTATTCAAGGTTAAAACATATATAAAATCCTGAAAACCAAAAAATAATAAAGCGATTAAAAGAGTAAGGATAAAAAGAGCAAAACCGCATAAACCGATTAAGATCAGTCTTCTCCCTATATTGCGCCATCTCTCTCCTTTTTCAACAAGCCATTGTTCCGTCATTGGATTGGCTGTCCACACGTTGTTATCCATAAAAACCTCCAAAATTTATTTTGTGAATATATTATAACAAGTCTTATAAGACTTGTCAAGTATTTTAAGACTTGTTTTTGATATAATATTATTATGGAATTCAAAAATAGATTAAAAGAATTACGAATGGCGAATAATTTAAGTCAAATGCAACTTGCGAAGGTCTTGGGGATTAGTCAATCGGCGATAGCAAAATGGGAATTGGGAAAAACAGAACCAACTGCATCTGCTATTATTTTAGTCGCTAAATATTTTAAGGAAAGTACGGATTATATTTTAGGGGTAATAGATTAAAACCGCTTTTGCAAATTTTGCGAAAGCGGTTTTTTATAGGGGGGTCATTGTTTGGTGACGGTATCTGCCGTTTCTCGCAAGCGAGAACTCTCGGCAGGGAAGCGGTCGCAACGATAATCCGTGTTTTACGTTTGAGCTGGTTAAATCTATTTTGAAACTTTCTTCATGGCAGGTAATCCGCGATTTTTTATTATGATAAAAAGTAAAATGCTTTCAAGTAGGAAAAATATAGGTCCGATTATCAATCCTACGATTTCCGAGTTTTGATTGACTCTTTTATAATCTTCTAATGATAAAAATATAGTATCTTCATTGTTTATTTCGCAAATATCAAAAATATAGTTTTTATCCTTTGCGTTTTTGTAATAGAGTTCGACTATTTCTCCGCTTTTCAATTGTTTTAACGCTGTCTCATTTAACGCCGTTAACGTGTGATTTTGCATACAAAAAGCTTCGTCATATTCTTCAAAATAGATCTCGTATGTAGGAGAAATTTTATAACCTGAAACAAATTTGAATTTTTTAAAAGTCAACTGCTCATATTCTAAATCATCATAGGATATATTTCCAAAGTGAGAATAGTTTTGAATAGAATTTATTTTCTTTAATTTTTGAAATAACGCTTTGCAAAAGGTCTAATCTTAAAAACGTATATTCCCACGCATCAAAATCGAACCGATTTAGAAAATCGTAAATACCACCGATAAATTGAAAGATGCTATCTTCTTTTTCATTGATTGCAATGATTTGATAAACGCCTTTTGCTTTTTGCTTATAAGCAAGATATTTATCGTCAAAAACGGCTCTAAAAAAGCCGTTTTCTTCTTTCTTGATAGAATCTATATCTTGCATTAAATCGTTGCAAACAGATATAAAACGGGCTTTTGTTTCTTGCGTTATATAATACTTTTCTTCTTTTGCTTTAATATAGGTCCACTTATTGGCATTTACGCTATAAAAATCATCATCTAAGTTATAACAACAAACACCAGCGCGATATCCCATATTTCCATATTCATAGAAATCTTGACCGTCTTTTCTTTCTAAAAACCGCAGCCACTTTGCTTTTATAACTTTTTTATCAAATCTTTTTCCGTTATTCATATACAATCTCACAATCTTCATACGACAAGTGATAATACACCCACACTTCCGCTTGACCTTTGAACTTTTTATCGATATGAAACGTAACCTTTGACAACGTTTTAGGAACTTTTTCATTGATAGGGTTTTGATGAATCATATCAAGAAAATAAAAAATATACCACTTTTCCGCTTCACCCGTAAGATAACTATGAATACCGTGCAAGTTCATCACATGCCAAGTATCGTATATTTTTTGAAAGAAATCGGCGTTCCGCTCTTCATCTATCATAAATAATTCATCGTCTAAGCGCTCAACTTCTTTATCCGTAAGAACTATAAAATTTTGAGCCAAGTCTTCAATAAAACTTTTCCATTTTTCAAATTCTTTCGTTTTTTGTTTGTCGTATTTGCACATAAATTCATATAAAGAGCAACCATTTGCGATACTTTCTTCTTCTGGATACCTTTCACTCGACGTTTCGTCTTCCCAGCCACAAACTTCACAAATTTCGTAAGAATTATATTCAGAAAAGACCGTTTTTCCGCAAACGGGACATTTATGCGGACCCTTCGTTCTTTCTCTCAATCGAAAAGGCACACGATTTTTTTTTGCCCATCTGCATGCGTAGCTATTTCTATATACTTGATATTCTTTATTCTTATATCCACGCTCCGTCATTGCCTCTACGTCTTTGATAAAATCGGGCAAAATGATATTTTTCACACTCTCAGGAATAGCAAGTTCTTTTAAGTTATCATTAAAACCAAAAGCATACGCGTCTAAAACTTCCAAGCCTTCGTTAAGAACAACCTTCTCCAAGCCCGTTTGCATAAATGCACCGTAGCCAATCTTTTTAATACAAGCAGGGATTTCAATTTCTTTCAAATTCTTATGATATGCAAACGCACAAGCGCCAATTTTCGTTACACTACCGTCGGAGGGAATTTTAGCGCCTTCAACCGCAAAAATAATTGCTTGCTTTTCGCGCCAAATTAAGCAACCATTCAACATGTAAAATTCAGTATTGCCTTGTTCTACCGTGATAGACTCAAAGCAAAAATCCAACCCAACCAATAATCCATTTTCATAATCTATCCCTACAACTTCTTTCGGAATAAACAAATTCTTATCATTTTCATCAATATACACAATCAAACCATTTTTAATTTCCATAAACCAATACCTCTTTCAACTTAAAATAATTTTCTCAAAAAAATATATATTTTTCTTTCAACAATGATAGTGTAGCATATTCAAAAAAATGATTTTAATAAAAAAGCGCTCCGACGAAAAATTTTTCAATCGTGTTAGTTTCTAACATTTTTAACTAATTTTTGTTATATTTTTTCAAATAATAAAGTCTCTCAAGCGAAACGAACCGCAAGAGAGACTATTTTTTATAAAAAATTAAAAAATTTTTATTTTTTTATTGAAAATACTTAAACTTCGCATTTTCTTTTTTGTATTGACTTATGAGCGACAAAAGAATGAGAAATAAAATTGTGATTTTTTTGTTGTATTAAATGTAAAAAAGAGAGACGTATATGCTTACGAAAGAACAAAAATTAGAAGTATTTCATTCCGAATTTATGAAAGACCAAAGTAAAATTTCCCAAGCGATGTATTATCACGACTTAGCTTTGAGAAAGCATAAAAAGCAATTCCAAATCCCTTATTACGTGAAAGACTTTCACGAAGCTGTTCACTTATCTCAATATTACATAGAACAATATCCAGAAGAATATAAATTTGCCGAACTTGCCAACCGTGCAATTAGAAAAAAGACGAATACGTTGCGAGAAGTATTTTCTAAAGTAATAGACGATTATTCGACTTTATATTTTGTTACCTTCACTTTCTCTGATAAAGCGTTAAGCAAAACGCAAGAATCTACCAGAAGAAAGAAATTAAAAGAAGTTCTCGAAGCTCTTGACTGTCCCTACGCTTTTTGTCTCGGTTTCAGTTCAAGACATAAAAGAGAACATTATCACGCGCTTATCGCCGCTAATGAGATAGAATTAAATTGGCCTTACGGACTTGTCGATATAAAAGCCGTTATTGATTGTAATACTTCTTTCAATCCCATATCGTTCGATGAAGATAATTACGACGAGTTTTCTTGTTATGATGAAGAAGAAATTTTACAGACAAAAGATTTACAAGCGCAAATCAGAGCATTAACCAGATATATGTGTAATCAGTCTTATGAATCTTCTATCATTAAAGAGAAACAGTCCCGAATTGCTTATTATAATAAAAAGACAAAAAGAAAGAATAATAACTTAAAAGATAAGAAAACGCCAATAACCGAACCCATATTAAAGCAATCGTCTAACTAAAGCTAAAAACCTTTTGCGTAGAATCTTTTATCTTCTCGATATCAGATTTTACGTAAAAGTTCAACGTCGTCGAAGCGTCAGCGTGTCCTAAAACGTCCTGTACGCTTCTTACGTCAACTCCGCCTTGAATAAGCAAAGAAGCGCAAGTATGCCTTAAATCATGCGGCGACATGTCCGGTAAATTGATTCTTTTCATAAACCGTTTCAAATGCTTCGTTAAATGCGTCGGCTCTTGCGGCTGATAGTGCGACTTCGCCGAATGAAATAAGAACATAGAACCTTTTACAGCAATACCGCTTTCTTTCTTATATTCTGCTAAAAGACTTACCATTTCGTTTGTCAAAGGGACTGTCCTAATACCCGTTTCCGTTTTCGGAAGTCCAACACAAACACCGCTTTTACTTGTATACGTTACGTTTCTTTCTACGTGCAACAAATGATTTTTGAAATCTATATCCTTCCATTGCAGCCCAAAACATTCTCCGCGCCTTAACCCCGTAGTTAATAATAGAGTATATATCGTCCTATGCATTAACGACAAGTTTTGTAATTCCTTCATAAATATTAAAACGTCCGATTTTGATAAAGCGTCAACTTTCTTTTTCGCCAGCTTCGGCGCGTCTACTTTATTGAGCGGACTGTTCAAAATGTAATTCTTCTTTACTGCATATTCAAAGATAGAGTGTAGCGTAGTATAATGATGTCTTAACGTCTTTTGAGAAAGCGTTTTACCCGATTTCTTCAAATAGTCAAAATACAATTCTATTTGTTTGCTCGTAATATCTTTTAACTTCTTATTCCCGAAATATTCGCACATCTTATCCATTAAATAACGATAAAAGACCTGCGTCGTTTCTCTGATTTCTTTTTCCTTGACTTGCGCGACAAACCATACCTTTTCTACAAATAGAGAAAACGTAATGACGTTTGCTTGAAACAATCTTCTTTCTTCTTCTACTTCCTTACTTATCCGTTTTTCCCAAATAGCAGATTCTTTCTTTGCGAGTTGTAAAAGTCTTTTTTCAGAAAGAGAACAATCCGTAGTCCAAGTCGTACATTTTACGATTTGCCGTCCGTTTTCATCACGACCTAAAAACGCCTTAAACTTAAAAGAGACGATTTTACCGTCTTTACGATTGAGATAGATACTTGCCATAATAACCTTCCTTTCTCGTAAAATTAGATAAAAATCGCCTATTTTCGGTAGTTTGTTGACCTTTTTGCCGACCTGATACGATATACCCATGTATCAAGACAAAAGAAAAAAGTCCCGAAACCCTTTTGTTTCAAGACTTTTTCCGTGGTTGAGGCGACGGGACTTGAACCCACGACCTTTTGGTCCCTAACCAAACGCGCTACCAAGCTGCGCTACGCCTCAATATGTATACGCCGTGTCACGGTTTTCCCCGCTCAACAGCATAAACAATTATACACGCCCAAAATCTTTTAGTCAAGCGTTTTTCGTGTGTTATTTCAAACTTTTTTTAAAAATTTAGGATTTATTCCGTACGTAGTGATCGTAAAGCTCTTCTTGCGCAAAGTGCAGCTTTGTTAAATAATTTTTCGCCATCTTTAAGAACATAAAATACGTCGTGTCGTCCGCCGCAATATCAAAGCAATCGCCGCGTTTTAAGAAATCGTATTCAATATGTACGGAGTACATAGACGATACAGGCTTATTCAAAACAAACTCTTTACCGTTCACTTCGCCTTTAAACGTGAAGCCGTTTTGATCGTGCACAACGTGCGCGTTGCCCACAGGAATTAAGCCTACGGGCGTGGAATAATAATCTTCTACCCGTACGTCGTCTTCGAAGTGGTACGTGCCCGCCACCACTTCTTTTCTCACTTCTTCTCTCTCCCAACGATACCAATCGGGGATATGTGAAAAGCCTTTATCGGTGTTCACGCCGTGCAGGCGAGAAAATTCGTCCATTTCCCAAGCCGAGCCGCACGCTTCGCACCAAAGGCGCGTGCCTTCGCTTTTCGTTTCAAATTCTTTGCCGCAAGCGGGGCATTTATACAAGATACGGTGCAAGCCGTCTGCGCGCTTTTTACATTTTACGCGGTAGCCTTTTTCAACTTGCCATTTATATTCGTCCCGCTCAAACGCCTTTTCAATGCGCGCTTGAATTTCGTCCGCGGTTAAGCTCGCAAGCTCTTCCACGGTGAAAAGCAGAGAAATTTCCGCTTCTTGGCGTATGCCGCGGTAGGGGTGCTTGCTCCATTGCGGGGAATTGATGAAATTGCCGTTTGCTTTAAACAACACGACGGGCACTTTCGCGTGTTTGCAAAATTTCCCCAACGCGTCGTCCAAACGTTCGTTGATTCCTGCCAGGGAAAATCTTGCTTCGGGATAGAGTGCAACCGACGTCTTTTTCGTTTTTAAATAGCGGAGCATATGCTTTGCCGTTACGATATCGTGCGTGAATTTACGCTTGGGGATACCGCCGATTCCGTACATCAACCAATCCCCACGGCGAAATTCTTCCACGGACATTACAAACCCCGTCGTGCGCGGCATAATCCCTTTCATGAGCATCGGGAAATCCATAAACGAAGCGTGGGAAGATAAGATTAAATACGGGCCTTTGAGCTTTCGAACTGCTTTTTCCGTTTTTACGTGGCCTTTGCACCACCATAAATAAAAAGGAGAAGCGACGCATTCCGCTACGCGAAGCCACCATCTAGGCTTGATCGGAGTTCTGTACATGTTAAATCGTTTCGGCTGTTTTTTCATATCCATTTCCCGCTTTTGTTAAAATTACTTTACTATATTTTATCATATTGTAAGAAAAATATCAACTGTTTAAAGATAAAAACACGGTTCAAACGCTTGTAAAAAAATATAAATCTTGTTATAATATAAAAAGCAAGGAAAAAGGAGTTCCAAAATATGAAAACCAACGTTTTTCATTATAAAAGAGAAAAGGCGCAAAATCCGTATATCGGGATTACGAGCTTTCAACATTTTAGAAACGACGAATTGTATTCCGATTTAATCGTGAAACCAGAAAACAACATGACGGAAACGGAACACGTAGAATGCTATCCCGTGCCCGATTACGTAGAAGAAAAGGGTAGAGCGCAAGGCTATTATCCCGATTGCTCGGTTGTTTATATCCGTATCTTATGGAAAGAGTTCGAGCCGAGAGAGGGCGAATATAACTACGCGTTTATTGAAGATATTTTAAACAAAGCGAGAGCAAACGCCCAAACGGTGATGTTCCGCTTGATGCAACATAGTACGCGCGAGAGCGACGACGTGCCCGATTGGTTGAAAACGAAAATCGAATGCCCCGCCCGTCCCGAAGGGATGCGCGTGAAAGAATGCCCGAAAGACCCCAAATTTTTGGATTATTTCGGCAGGGCCGTTCGCGCGTTTGGCGAGCGTTTCGATAGCGATCCCACCCTTGCGTTTATGGATATTTCTTTGCCCGGTTCGTGGGGGGAAGGCAGTCATATTAAATTGTTCACGGAAGAACAGCTTAAAAATTACGTCGGCGCGTATACCGACGTGTTCAAAAATACCCTGCTTATCGGTCAAACCGGAGCGGCTTGGTTGCTTGATTATTTGAACGAGAGTGCGCCCGTTGGTTGGCGAGCGGATTGTATCGGCAATCCTGGTTGTACGTTTGATCTCATACCTGGTCGCTTAAAGGACTTCCCTAACATTTGGAAAAAGGGACACGTTTCTACGGAAGCGTATTGGTGGCTTGGCGAATGGCAGAGAAAGGGTTGGGATTTGGATAAAATCATTGAAACGACACTCGGTTGGCATATCAGTACGTTCAATGCGAAATCCTTGCCCATTCCCTTTGAATGGACGGAAAAAATCGACGAATGGGTGGCGAAAATGGGTTACCATTTCCAAATTCAAAGCTTTACCTATCCCGAAACGGTAAAAGCAGGGGAACGTGTGGAAACGAGCCTTTCCATTGAGAACGTCGGCGTTGCGCCCGCCTATCACAAACTGCCCTTAAAAATCCGTTTCGTCGGCGAAAAAACGTTGGAATGGGAAACGGACGTGGACGTGCGAGAATGGATGCCCGGCACTTTCGAAAATAAAATCTGCGTGGAGCTTCCTATCGCTATGCCCAAAGGCGAATATAAAATCCAAATCGCGCTTGGCGGCGGGGAGTATCCGATTGCGTATTTTGCAACCGACGCTAAGGAAGAAAACGCTTGGTATGAAGTGGGCACAACACAGGTAAAATAAAAACGGATAAAGCATAATATTCCCCCAAAAGTCGTCGGACTTTTGGGGGAATGACGTTGTTAATAGATAAAGTTGATTGAACCGTCGAGAAGTTCTTCGGGCGGCGGCGCGTCCGTCGCGACAAGATCGTATTCGGAAAGCGACGCGAAACGATACGTGCCGTAAGCGGAAAATTTCGTGTGATCTACGATTAAAAGCTTGTGTTTACTCCGCGTAAAAGCCGTGTGTTTGAGTATTTTGGTGTCAAGAGAACGTTCGTGTGCTACGCCGTCTTGTACCGACGCGCAAGATGAGATCATCAGATCGAATGAAAAGGTTTCCAATTGTTTCGTCGTCCAACTTCCTACGGCAGAATTGGAGCTTGTTTGTACTACGCCGCCTAAAAGTATCACCGTAACGTTCGGCTTTTTGGCGAGAAGCAAAGCGGTGGGCAGGTTGTTGGTTACCACCGTTTTAAAACTTAAATCCATTCGCTCGGCAAGAGCAAGTGCGGTGGACGAACTGTCGATAAACACCGATTTGAAAAAGGGTACGTGCGGAAGTGCTTTCGTCGCCGCCCGTTCCTTTTCATTTGCGTTTTTTTCCAATCGGAAAAACAGGGAAGTTTCTTCCGAATTTTCAGGCAAAATCGCGCCGCCGTGGCTGCGTTCGACAAGCCCGAGATCCTTCATATCGTTCAAATCGCGCCGTATCGTAGCTTCGCTTACGTATAACGCTTGCGCAAGCGCGTGCACGTTCGCGCGTTTCTCCTTTTTTAATATTTTTAAAATTTCGTTTTGCCGTTCGTTAAGCCCCATATCTCGCTCCTGTGTGCTCGTTTTTGCTTAATATATTCATATTATACGACAAAAAAGTCGTTTTGTCAACGATACGAACACATATAAGCAAAAAAGTGGAATATATTTCGAGCAAAAGAAAGGAATAGAGAGTGTTTTGTTGACAGGTGAAAAAATTTGTGATATAATGTGCCTTGAAAAAGGAAGTGATATAGTATGGAGTTATTTGAACCGATTTTTAATCAAATGTTGTTCCTGTTTACGTTTATCGTCATCGGGTTTATTTTTTCAAAATGGAAATTCGTGCCCGAAAATTCGGCGGGCGTACTTTCCAAGCTTGAAAATCTTTTGTTTATTCCCGCGCTCGTAATGGGCACGTTTATCAATTATTGCAATCCCCAAACGCTCGCGGCGGTCTGGAAACTGCTTGTGATGAACCTTGCAATGCTCGTCGTGTTGATTCCGCTTTCCATTTGGGTCGCCAAGCTTTGCTTTAAGGAAGATTTCTTGCGGAATATCGCGGCGTACGGACTTGCCTTTTCCAATTTTGCATATATGGGAAACGCGATTGTTTCCGCCGTATTCCCTGAGATTTTCTTCAATTATCTCATTTTTACGTTGCCGCTTTGGTTTGCAATCTATCTTTGGGGCGCGCCCGTGCTTTTGATTTTGGGCAGCTCGGACGGGGCGAAGAAACAAACGCTCGGCGAAAGAGTGAAAGCCTTTTTAAATCCTATGTTTATCTGTATGTTTATCGGGCTTATACTCGGTTTGACGGGCTGGAATGCCTTTTTGCCTAAGAGTATCGTTGACGTAATCGGCGTTGCGGGAAACTGTATGTCGCCTGTTGCTATGCTTTTGACGGGTATGGTAATCGGGAAGTGCGACGTTTTGAAATTGCTTGCAAAGTGGCGCATTTACGTGCTTTCCGCAATCAAGTTGTTTGCGTATCCGCTTCTTTACATACTCGTGTTTGCTTTCATTCCGCAAAGCTCGTTCGTGAGCAAAACGTTTTTGATTTGCGGTATGTGTTTTGCTTGTATGCCTGTCGGGCTCAACGCAATCGTCGTGCCCGCTGCCTACGGTAAGGATACGTCCGACGCGGCGGGTATGGCGCTCGTTTCGCATTTGGTGTCGGTGATTTCCATTCCGCTTATGTTTATGCTTTTTAACGCGGTTGTTTTATAAAGAGTTTTAAAGAGAAAAAGTTTTGAAAAAGAGCCTTTTCATAAGGTTCTTTTTATTTTACGGAAAAATGTCTTGACAAAAATGCTAAATAGTTATACAATATATACGTATTACTTTATCGTGGATTAGTTTTTTTTACGGCAATTTTGGAGGCTCTATGAGGAAATCTGTCAAACGTGTTTTATGCGCCGCGCTTGTCTGCTCGCTCTTTTCTACCCTAGCGACACAGCAAGTGCTTCGCTTGTTTGCAAAGGGCGCAGCGGGAACGACAACCGAGCTTTCGGCGACATTTGAAAACGTAACGGGGCAGTTCGATACCTTGGCGCTCCGCGAGCAGAATTTCAACTCGCAAGTGCTCAAAGCGAAAAACACGCCTGCGGTTTCCGATATTCAAGACGAACAGAACGCTTCCGTTGTAAACAAGAATGCATTAGAACAGGCTTGGGGCTCTCAACCGTATTCTATGTATTACAACGAAAAATACATGCTGCCTATGGGCGGATACGTATACATTTTAGACGAAAACGACGACAAGATGTATACGAAAGAAGAGTATTGCGCGGTTTCCCGATACAATGAAGATTATCCCGACGACGAAAAGAGCAGTTATATGACTTCCACAGGGATCAAAACGTTGAGCTTGCTTCGTAACGCGCGCGTAGTGAAATATAAACTGTACGACGCGCAAACGGACGGGCTTATTTTGGACGATTATATCTATTGTGAAGAAGAAGCCGATTTGGACGACGGCACGTCTACTCCCGCGAACGTGGAGCTTGACTTTCTTCCCGAAGAACAAAGGCTCGTGTCGAACGGACAGTATCGCATGGATTTCGAGTTTTTTACCGATACGCCTGCGGCGAATGAGAGCGCGCCTAAAGAAAACACCTATTCGTTCTCGTTCACCGTGGATTATGAAGCACCGATTTTAGAAAACGTGCGCGTGCGCTACTACGATTACAAGAACGGCACAAAAGAAAAGCAAAAGATCTATCTTGACGTAGACGTACACGACAATCATTATGCGCAAGCCATCATGCTTTGCTATCCAGAGAAGAAAACGGATTCTCAGACGGGGGAAGCAGAAACGGTGTTGCGGCTTGCCACCGAATATCCTACGCCTGTTCGTAGCGCCGTGAAAAACGGCACGACAACCGTTTCTATTGAGATTACGGATATTTATGAAGAATACGGCAAACAGCTGTATTTACAAATCGACGATTACGCGCTCAACGGTTGTTTGTATCACGTGGATATAGCAGCGGCAAATGCGGCGCAAACGCCCGATAAGGGATTCGAACTTGCTTCGGGGGAAGCAGAGCTTACGCTCGGTATATATGAAACACATAAAGTCGCGTTGAAGAATTTGGGCAACGCGAATTTGTCCAACTATGTTTGGAGTTCGGGCGATCCTACGATTGCGGACGTGAGAAACGGCGAGATTGTGGGCTTGAAAGCAGGAAAAACGACGATTTTCGTTTCCGACCCAGACAAAGATCCAAAGAAAGTGCGTCAAATTCGCGTTACTGTAACCGGGGAACAAACGGGTTCGCTCGTGTCCGTGCCCATTCTTTCGTTTGGTGTGATAAAAACAAGCACGTATGCATTGCATAAAGCTACGGGTGTAGTATCGGTGAATGCGGGGCAAGAAATCAAGCTTTCAATTGAAACAGATCCGTGGTATCATCCCATGACGAATTTGTCGCTTAAATGGTCGTCTACGGACGAATCGGTGGCGATCGTCGATCAAAACGGCGTGATAACGACCTTGAAAAAGGGCGCGGCTATTATCTGTGCAACGGTATTTCGCGGTGGCGTGGAAACCCATTATTCCGCAAGCGTTACGTTGCGAGTGGAAGAATTCAACGTGAGTAATTTTACGCTCAACGATTATCACGGCGTTGGGTATAATGAGGGAAACGTGGCAGACGGCACAGATATTCTCGTGATTCCGACGGATATGAATATTAAGTATATCGGCGAGGACGCGTTTAAGGGCAACGAAAACGTGCGACGTATTGTTATTCCCGCTTCAGTGGTGGAAATTCATGAGAATGCGTTTGAAAATTGTAAGGCGCTTGAAGAAGTGTATTTCGTGAGCGAAAAACACCGTCAAACGGCAGGGGCAGCAGACGACACTTCCATTGATTTTTCCGAGCTTTCGTTTGTGCACCGTCGCGCGTTCTATAATTGTAAATCCCTGAAAAAAGTCGATTTTTCTAACGTGAAGACGATTACGCTCGATCAAGAAGTGTTCTTGAATTGCGAAAAGCTTATAGAGATTGTGGATATGCCGAGCGTAGGCACGGCGTATCACCGCGCGTTTAAAAATTGTACGTCGCTTGCAAGCGTCGATCTTTCGGGTTTGCACGTGAGCGGCGAAAACGTGTTTGAAAACTGCGTTTTGCTTCATACGGTTACAACGGATATGTTTACTGCGATTGGCAAGGATATGTTCGTTGGTTGCAAGGGGTTGCAAGAAATAACGCTTCGCACTGCAAAAATCGGCGCGGGTGCGTTTGGCGGATGTGTGAATTTAAAAGGCGTAACGTTTGAAGTTTCCGAAATAGAGATCGGCGCGGGTGCGTTTGAAAATTGCGGTACGGGATTAGAACGCGGGCTTGAGATCAATTTTAATGAAAAAGCGGTGCGCTCTATTGGGAACGGTGCGTTTAAGGGCGCGAAGCTTGCTACGGAAAACGAAACGTTCACGCTTCCTAATGGTTTAGTTTCTATCGGCGAGAAAGTGTTTGAAGATTGCCAAACGGTGAAAACTGTTGCGATAGGGAACACGGATTTAGATGGCGCTAAATTGCAGGGTGCAGCGTTCAAGGGCTTGAACGTAACCGTGGTAAACTCGACGAAATTTGCGGAAGAAAACGGCGTGATCTATGCTTTGGAAAACGGCGTAAAAAATAAAATCGTTTACGTAAACAATAACGCTTCGTCGGGGAACGTAGGTCAGCTCGATCTTTCTGCTTTGAATATTGTAGAGATTGGTGAATACGCGTTTGCGGGCGTTGAAGGGATTACGGAAGTAATTTTGCCTGAGAGTTTGGCGGTGATTGGAGAGGGCGCGTTTGCGGGTTCTTCGATTTTGAAGATTCGTTTTAACGGCGCGGCAATCACGGAAATTCCCGCGCGAGCGTTTGCGGGTGGAAAGATAGAAAACATTGAGCTTCCCGTAAGCGTTTCAAAAATCGGTGATTCCGCGTTTGTCGCTTCAGCTTTGAAATCGGTAGTAACGGAAAATGAAAGCGCGCTTGTGGGGATTGTAAACGTTGGCGACTATGCGTTTGCGACTTGTTCGCTTCTTACGGAAATCTCGTTTAAATCTTCGCTTACAGAGATTGGCAATTACGCGTTTTTTGGCGCAAAAACGCTTTCGAATGCTAACCTTGAAAACGTTGTAAAGATCGGCGATTACGCTTTCTACGATACCGCGCTTACAGCGCTTGATCTCCCTTCAGCAAAATCGGTTGGTACGTTTGCGTTCGCCGCAAGCGGAAAGGCTAAATACGCATCCCTTTCTATTCCCGCAGTGGAAACAATCGGCGCGTTTGCGTTCTTTGAAGGCGCTCAAAATTCGGTGGCGTTGCCGCAGAGCGTGAAAGAGATCGGAAGCGGTGCGTTCGCTTCTTCTAAAGACTTGACAGCTATCACGTTTATAGACGTAAACGGGAAAACGGTTACGGAAAACGGCTCGTTCTTCGTGGACAACGGCGTTTTGTATCAATATTTGAATGAAGAAAAGACGAAGTTTGCAGTGCTCTGCTATCCAGGTGCGCTTTTGGGTGCTGCGCCGGACGGGACGACGAAAAAGCAATATAAAATAAAAGACGGTACGGTGCGCGTGGAAGCATACTCGTTCTATGGATTGAAAGAAGGTGCACTTGATGCGATCGTAATTCCGTATAGTATGAAAGTGCTCGGGAATGCGGCGTTCTTTGCAAGCGGGATAAAGGAATATACGTTTGCAAGTATTCAAGCCCCCCTTTTGGAAACGGTGTATCGAGCGGATGTGGCAGCTGCAATCGAAGCGTCTGCGAAGGCTTCATCTTTGGGATTCTATAAAGGGTATTATTATTCCAACTTCCAAACGAATATTTATAATTATACCCATTACGTAGGGGGGAAGAGTGATTTGACGATTAACTATCCGACCAACGGCAAGGGCTATGATACGCATATTTACCGTTTATATTTCGGCACAAAGAAAGAATCGGGCGTAATGATGACGGACGACACTCGCGCGTGTTTGCGACTGATAAGTACGCTTACGGGTGCGGACGAAGTGAAGAAGTGGCTCGATTGGAACGCCGCCGATACAGATAAAAAAGCGATCGTGGAAGCCTTCTCTCAGCAAGTGAAAGCGGCGAGGGCGAGCTATAACAACTTGCTCAAAGATGAAGGACAAGCGGCAATCTTCGACAAACAATACGGTGTAAAACTGCTTGCCATTGAAGAACAGCTTCGTGCCGTGAAAGAGCATTTTAATATTCCCGTTTACGTAGACACGATTGCGGTGGCGAAAACGAGCGCGCATAAGGCGACGTATACCGAAGGTGAGAAATTCGATTGGACGGGACTCGTGATTACCATTACCTACGACGACGGTTCGACGACGGAGCTTACTCCCGAAAGCGGATTGCTCACGTTAAAAGACGAAGGCGTTGCGCTTATGCCTTACCATTCTTATGTGATGGTTGAATATACGGAAAACGGAAAGACTGAATCGGCGTACGTTGTCATTACAGTAAATGAACGGAAACTTTCGTTGATTGAGCAATATCCCGAAGAAGCGAACGTGATGAGGAATGTGCTCATTTACGGGGGTGCGAGTATGGTGCTCGTGGGCGGACTGGGCTTGTTCGTGATGCTTGCGATCAATAAACGTAAGCTTGTTAAAGTGGCTATGACGGTGAGTACGGTAGACCCATTCGATTTAGGAGAAATTAACCAACAGTCCAAAACGGAAGAAAAAAGAGTGGAAATCGCGACGGCGGATGGAGAAGAACCGCAAGAATAAGTAAAAAAAACGGAGCAAATCCTGTTAAAAATCATGAAAGGAAGGATTTTATGTTATGAAAGCGAAAAAAGATCGGCGAAACGTGCAAATGATGACTGTGATGGAAGCCGTACCCGTGAATGTGGTACGACAAAAAGATTTTATTATCAATTGCAGTAAATGTGGTGCAGCGCTTAGCGCGAAGAACGATAAAGCAGCGTATATTTGCCCCGTTTGCGGATCGTTGTTCCGTGTGCGTACGGGTACGCGAATCGTGAAAGAAATCCCCGTAAAAGAGAAACAAATTCATTTAACGCTGACGGAAAAGGCGGCGAACTTTATTGTTGAAAAGGACGCGGAATCCAAAGCAAAAGCAGCGAAAAAGAAAAAGACGGGATTTTGGGCGCGTCGCAGAGCGAGAAAAGCAAAGGAAAACTTTCAACACGCGCTCGAAACGCTTATCGCGGAAAATATCCGTTTGTATACGTATGAAGAGGGGAATTTCTTAAAGATTGATCTTGGCGAGAACGAATTGACTGTAGACACGGTGAAATCGCCCGTTGAAGAATAAAAGAATACGCTTTCTATTAACTTGTAATGAAAACCGCTACCCCGAGGAAAACGCTTCGGGGCGGCGTTTTATGTTAAAAAAATAGATTTTTCTTATGAAGCTTCGCTAAAAATTTATTTTTCGCTTCCTTATTATATTATATATCTCGGAAAAATCAAAAAAGCGAATTTCTCGCTTGACGGATTTTGTAAGACATTTTCTTAATAAAATTTATAAAGTGAAGCTTTTTAGTTGATATGCAAGAGTGGAAGAAATATAATATTATTGATAGTAAAAAAATCGGGTTTGTGATGGAAAAACTACCGATTTTTAAGAGGTGAAAGGATATGAAAATTGGGATTTACGCTAGCACGTTTCATAAGGCAGGCTACGGCAGATACGGAGAAAAAGCCTACGAAAAAATACGCGAATTGGGCTTTGATACCTCCGATTTAGATATTTGCGAAACGGATTTGGAAATTTACACCCTGCCGCAAGCGGAGTCGGATAAAATTATTTTGAGAGAAAAAGAACTTGCCGAAAAAGCAGGGATAGAAATAAACCAAGTTCACGGACCGTGGCGTTATCCGCCCCGTGATGCAACCGAAGAAGATCGCGCCGAAAGGTTTGAAAAAATGTGCATTTCTATCCGCGCCACGGCTCTTATTGGGTGTAAATATTGGGTTATTCACCCCTTGATGCCCTTTGGCGTGACGGATAGAGATACGCCTAACGCGGCGATCACGCGCCAAATCAATTTGGAGTTTTTTAGAGAATTGGTAAAGGTGGCAAAGAAATACGGCGTTATCATTTGTTTGGAAAATATGCCTATGCTTGATTTTTCAATCAGTAAACCTGCTGAAATCGTAAGCATCGTTGAAGAAATCAACGATGAAAATTTACAAATTTGTTTAGACACTGGGCACGTTACCGCGTTCAGGGGGAGCAATATCTACGAAGAAGTGCAACGCGTGGGCAAGTGGCTTCGCGTGCTTCACGTCCATGATAACGTATCGGCAAAAGATCTTCACGCAGTTCCTTTCTTTGGCGCGATCGATTGGAAAGCGTTCGCAAAAGGCTTGCGCGACGTTGATTTTAAGGGCTCGTTCTCTATTGAAACGACGCCGCCGATCAACTTGCCTGACAATCTTTTCGAAGACGCAAGCAAACTTTTGGTGAATATAATCCACCACATACTCGCTTAATTTCAGGGTTCTTATATAATTTAAAAACGCAATTACTTTATACAAAAAACTACGGCGAAATTTTTCCGCCGTAGTTTTTTACGTGTTTTGTTTTATTAAAGTAAGCTTGCCGCGTCCTTGTCGCAAACGATCGTAACGAAGGGGTGGAGCTGTAAAACGGAAGCGGGGAGCGCGGGCGTAACTTCGCCTTTTACCATGCCTTTCACGGCTTCCGCTTTGTTCTTGCCCGAAACGACCATAACGATAGATTTCGCTTGCATAATGTTCTTAATACCCATAGAAAGCGCTTGGCGGGGTACTTCGTCAATCGAGTTGAAAAGACGGGAATTGTCTTTAATCGTGTTTTCGGTGAGATCGACGAGATGTGTTACCGAATCAAAGGGGGTGTTCGGTTCGTTGAAACCGATATGTCCGTTGGAGCCTAAACCTAAAATTTGCACGTCTTGTTGATGCGCGTCTAAAAGCGCGTTATAGCGATCGCATTCCGCTTTCGTGCAGGGTGCGCTGCCGCTGGGAAGATTGGTGTTTTCGCTCTTCACGTCGATATGATCGAATAAATTCGTGCGCATAAAGTATGCATAGCTTTGATCGTGCTCGGCGGTCAAACCTACGTATTCGTCGAGATTGACAGTGTAGGCGTCTTTATAAGAAGTACCGTTTTCCTTGTGGTCTTTGATTAAGTTTTGATAAAGACCGATCGGGCTTGAACCCGTAGCAAAGCCGAGCACGGCTTTGGGGTTTTTCTTGATAAGATCAATGATGATTTCCGCCGCTTTTTTGCTCATTTCTTCATAGTTTTCGGTGATGATAACGTTCATAAGTATACCTCGAAGATAAAATTTATTTTTATATAAAAATATTATAAACTTTTTCGCGTGGAAAAGCAAGCGTTTGAAAAAGAATCGGTAAAATATTTTTTTGAAAATTTTGCGCTTAAAAATTTGACAAATATTGTCGAATGTGATAGAATTATGATAAGTTGGAAAAAAATTAAAAAAAATCCAACAAAAAATTATATTTTAAGGAGTTGTGTTATGTCTAAATTTGGGAAACTTTTAGGCTTTGATGCCGAAGCGAAACAAACGACTGTCAGAAAAGAGATCATAGCAGGTATCGTTACGTTCCTTGCAATGTGTTACATTTTGACTGTCAACCCCAACCAAATCCTGTATGCGGGAACGGCGGATCCTAGATGGTCTTCGTTGTTTATCGCAACGGCGTTCGGTGCAGTTATCGGTACGTTACTTATGGCATTCCTTGCGAAAATGCCTTTGGCGCAAGCGTCGGGGATGGGCTTGAACTCTTTGGTTGGTGGTATTATCGGGGGCGGACTTGGTTTTGTGTCTGCTTATCAATACGGCTTTGAGTTTACAATCGGTCAAGCGTTTATGATGGTGCTCATTTCGGGTATCGTGTTCTTGCTCTTGTCGGTTATTAAGATTAAGGGAAAAACGTTCAGAGAACTTGTTTTTGACGGTATGCCCGTGGCGGTTAGAGGCGCGATTTCCGTTGGTATCGGTTTGTTTATCGCGTATATCGGCTTCCAAAATGCAGGTATCGTGGTTACGAACGGTTATACGCAAGTGGGATTTGTGGATTTCACAAATTGGGGCGACCAAACGGTAAATTACTTATCTGCAACAGGAACGTGGGCAGCGGCAAAAACAGCGTGCGTAGCTCTTATCGGTGTGTTCTTGATCGCAATTTTGGATAAATTCAATGTGAAAGGCTCAGTAATTATCGGTATTTTGGGTGCGACGATCGTCGGTATTCCTTTCGGCGTTACTAACCTTAACGTAATCACTGGCTCGGTAGACGGTATTTCTTGGAAATTCTGGGAAAATTACAGCAACTTCTTCTCCATGGGAGAAGGCAGTGTGTTCGGTTCGTTCACAACAGTATTTACGGAAGGCTTCCCTGCTGGTTCTTTGTTTACCGTAATTATGCTTATCATCACAATGTGTATGATCGATATGTTCGACACGATGGGTACGATTGTAGGTTGCTGCGGCGGCAACAGAATCCTTTCGGATGAAAACAACAAACCGCGCAACTACGGTCAAATTATGATTTCGGACGCAGTGGCAACGTGCGCAGGCGCAATGCTCGGTACTTCGACGGTTACGACGTTCGTAGAATCAGGTGCGGGCGTATCCGCGGGCGGTAGAACGGGTTTGACGGCGTTCACGACGGCTTGCTTGTTCTTGCTTGCTACGTTTGCGCTTCCTTTCTTCGCAATGATCCCTTCGGCGGCTACGGCTTCCGCTCTTATCTACGTTGGCGTTTTGATGATGAAAAATAACGTTAAGAGTATTGATTTCTCCAACGCAATTAACGCAGTTTCCGCATTCCTTACGATCGTTGTTATGGTGCTTTCCTATTCGATTACGAAAGGTATCGGTATCGGTATGATTTCCTATACGTTAATGTCGTTGGTTGCATATGCGGCAGATGTGATCGTTTATGCTTGCAAGAAAAATACGAATGATACCGAAAAGCCTAAGTTTAATGTGTCTATCGTAGCGATAGTGGTAACGGTGTTGTTCCTCGTATACTTCTTCGTTCCTACGGTTTTATAATCAAAGACTGATAAGAATACCGCGCTCTAATCGGGCGCGGTATTCTTTATATGCAAAGCAAATTTCAAGAAAGTTTTTTTGCGTTTTGCCATAAAAAGCTTTGACAAGCGGGGAAAAATGTGCTATAGTTATATAGCTTTTGATAAAATGAGCCATGCAGAAGTACCCAAGAGGCTCAAGGGGCTCCCCTGCTAAGGGAGTAGTATGGGAAACCGTAGCGAGGGTTCGAATCCCTCCTTCTGCGCCAGAATGCCCGTAGCAGATTAACGCTACGGGCGTTGTGTATTTGAAGAGTGGGACTCAAAGCGCCTATTCTTTTTTCATAATTTATTAAAAATTCGCAGAAAATAATAGGAGAGAAATATGAATATTTGGCACGATATTGATGGGAAGCGCATTACAAACAAAAAATTTGAAGCGTTTATCGAAATCCCGAAAGGGAGCAAAATGAAATATGAATTGGACAAAGAAACGGGAATTTTACGCCTCGATCGCGTGTTATATACGTCGACGGTTTATCCCGCTAATTACGGTTTTATTCCCCGTACCTACGCCGACGACGGCGATCCGCTCGACGTGCTCGTGTTATGCGGGGAAAGTATTTATCCGTCCACGCTCGTAACGTGTTACCCGATTGGTGTTATCAAAATGATCGACGGAGGTTCGCTCGACGAAAAGATTATTGCCATTCCCTTCAACGATCCAACATATCATAATTATTATGATATTCAAGAGCTTCCTAAGCACGTTTTTGAAGAGATGATGCACTTTTTTGAAGTTTATAAAACGCTTGAACATAAACAGACAACGGTTAAAGAAATTTGTCATCGGGATGAAGCAATGGAAATAATCGACAAGTGTATTCGCACCTATGCAAAGAAGTTTACCAAAGACGGGGAAAAGAAGTAAAAAAAGCGCGAATATTGACGAAAAAATTTTTAGGTTTTAGTAAAGTTTATGGGAAAAGTATATTGACAATATACAAAAAAAAAGATATAATAAAAGAGCAATGATTTTGCATTGCATTTGG
>ERZ808043.56-NODE-56-length-26812-cov-5.892725_pt1 | contig 26812 bp, 23 predicted proteins | sample MGYA00380194_ERZ808043 | MGnify/ENA primary metagenome ERZ808043 (study PRJEB31490, sample SAMN06133370) | cow dung metagenome | isolation source: H3 | host: cow | place: China: Chengdu | collected 2015-05 ...
AAAAAAAAAAAAAAAAAAAAAAAATAAAAAAATTTCGTTTTTTTTGGAAAAGTACTTGCCAAATACAGACAAATAGTGTAAAATGGTAGATGTAAAACGGAGAATTGAGTATGTCAGTTAATACAAACAACGCTTACGGTAAAATATCCATTTCCGACCTTTCGATAGCAAAGGTCGCTTCGCACACCGCTCTTGAATCCTACGGGATCGTGGAGATGGTGTCCCGCCGTTTTACCGACAATCTTGCCGTACTTTTGAAAAAAGACGTGGGGGGTAAAGGCGTTAAGGTTACGACGTCGGGAAACCGTATTTATATAGATGTATACGTAGTCATTAAATACGGCGTTTCGATTATCGCTGTGGCGGAATCACTTAAAGAAGCAATCAAATACAAAGTTGAAGGCTTTACGGGTATGATCGTAGATACGGTAAACGTAAACGTGATTGGCGTAAAACTCTGATTTTTTAAAAGGCGCACACGAACAATCGGTGAAGTGCTTTTTCTCGTATGCGTTCTTAGAACGCGGTTTCTACTAAAATTGAATTAAGGAGCATTTTTCTAATGCATAAAACGATAAATAGCACCGAATTTCGGAAAATGATACTTGTCGGCGCGAAGCAACTCGAACTCAATCGCGCTAAGGTAGACGCACTTAACGTCTTCCCTGTGCCTGACGGAGATACGGGTACGAATATGTCGCTTACCATGCAGTCGGCTGTGCGTGAGCTTACGGCTTGTCAATCGAGCGCATTCTCGGAAGTATGTAACAGTATTTCGCGTGGCGCGCTCAAAGGCGCAAGAGGTAATTCAGGGGTAATTCTCTCCCAGATTTTGAAAGGTATTTGCTCGGTTTTGGGCAAATGTGAAAAGGAAGTGGACGTAAAAACCTTCGCAAAAGCTCTGGAACAGGGTACGAAAGTGGCTTACGGCGCGGTGTCCGTGCCCAAAGAAGGTACGATTTTAACGGTAATCCGCATGATGAGCGAAATTGCTCCGAAAGTGGCGGGAAAGAAGAAGAACTTTGAAGAATTTTTCAAAGACGTAATCGACGAAGGGGAACGCGCGCTTGCGTTGACGCCTGAACTGTTGCCCGTACTCAAAAAAGCGGGCGTGGTCGATTCGGGTGGCGTTGGACTTATGACAATCATCAAAGGTTTCGCTTGCGAACTTACGGGTGAAGAGATTATCGATACTGCCACAGAAACCGAAGATACACCCGACGAATCTATGTTCGGTGATAATTCGAGCATCATCAATATGGATCTCGGCGAAATTCAATTCGCTTATTGTACGGAATTTTTCATTATCAATATGAAAAAGAGCACCACCCTTTCCGCAATCGATAGACTGCGTGAAAGATTGATGACGATCGGCGATAGCGTAATTTGTATCGGCGATTTAGAGCTTGTCAAAGTGCACGTGCATACCAACCAACCGGGCAAGGCGCTCACGTATGCGTTGGAACTTGGCGAACTTGATAGACCGAAAATTGAAAATATGTTAGAGCAAAACCGCCAAATTAAAGCGAAGATGGAAGCGGAAAAGAAAGAAATGGGTATGCTTGCAATCTGCACGGGCGCAGGGCTTTCCGATATTTTCCGTGATTTGACCGTTGATCGTATTATCGAAGGCGGGCAGACCATGAACCCGAGCGCGAGCGATATTGCCACGGCAGCGCAAAAAATCAACGCTGAACACATTTTCGTGTTCCCGAACAATAAAAATATCATTTTGGCGGCGGAACAAGCCAAGGCGCTTGTGGAAAATAAGACGATTCACGTCATTCCCACCAAGAACGTGCCTCAAGGTTTTGCGGCGGCGCTTGAATTCAACCCCGAAGCGAGTGCGGAAGAAAACAAGACGAACATGATTCACGCGCTTGATAACGTGAAAGCGGGACAGGTAACGTATGCGGTGCGTAACACTTCCTTGAACGGCTTCTCGATTAAGGAAGGGGACATTATCGGCTTGGACGATAAGAAAATCTTGGCGAAATCTCATTCCGTCGAAGAAACGGTGTTGAAACTGATTGGTAGAATGAAAGAAGATTTCCACCAAATGATTACTCTTTATTACGGTGAAGACGTCAAAGAAGACGAAGCGGAAGCACTTTGCGCAACAATTGCGGAAAAATATCCCGATTGCGACGTAGACTTCCATAACGGTGGTCAATCGGTATATTATTATATACTTTCTTTGGAATAAATGTATAAATATGCATAACACAAAAGGCGACGGGGTGGGTTTCCGTCGCTTTTTGCAATAGGAGAGAAATGAAACTTTCTTCGCTTAAAAACGTTGGAGAAAAACGGGAAAAGGAATTTAATAAATTAGGGATTTTCGAAGCGGAAGATCTTATAAAGCTTTTTCCGCGCGCATATCTCGATTTGACGGAGCGAAGCTCGTTAAAAGAAGCGTATCATAACGACGTGTTGCTTATATCCTGCGAAGTAACGCGGCTTGCGCCCGTCAATTTCTCTTCGCCAAGGAAAATCGTGCGCGCCTTTTGTTCGCAGGGCGGATTTACCTTTACGGCAATTTGGTTCAATCAACCCTACGTCGCGCAAAAGCTGAAAGCGGGGGAATATCTTTTTTACGGCCGCGTGCAGAACAAATTTGGACAAATTACTATGGTCAATCCCACGTTCGAGCCGCTCGATAAAAATTATCGGCTCAAAGGCATTTTGCCCGTATATCCGCTCAAAGGCAAGCTCACCCAAAAAATCGTTCGCGACGCCATCAAGGAAGCGCTTTCCAAGGTAAATATCGATAGCGTTATGCCTTGGCAAATTATACAAAAATACAATTTGCCGTCCCTTGCGAAATCGTATTTTGACGTACACAATCCGCACGACGAAGAAACGAAAGCGCTAGCATCCGAGCGGATTGCGCTCGAAGAATATTTCGTGCTCATATCCGCGTTCAAAATCATCAAGGGTGGAAAGGAAGAAGCGCGGCTTCGAAAATATACTGCGACGGCGGCGCAGGTGAAAGAATTTTCTGCGCGTTTCGGTTTTGAATTTACCGACGGGCAAAAACAGGCGGTAAACGGCATTTATACCAATCTGAATGCTCCGACGAAGATGAATCGGCTTTTACAAGGGGACGTAGGAAGCGGAAAAACGGCGGTTGCCCTTTGCGGGATTTTTATGGCGGTGAAAAGCGGGTACACGGCGGCGTATCTTTCGCCTACGGAAGTGCTTGCCGCACAAAATTACGCCTTGCTTCAAAAATATTTTCCCGAATATAAAGTTGGGTATCTCGCGGGCGGATTGACTGCCAAAGAAAAGCGGGAAATGAAAGAGAAATTGAAGCGTGGCGAGATAGATATTATCTGCGGTACGCACGCAATTTTACAAGGGGACGTGCAGATTCCGTCGCTTGCGTTTATCGTATGCGACGAACAACACCGTTTCGGCGTGGCGCAAAGAAACGCGCTTGCGGAAAAGGGCGAAGGGGTGGATATGCTCGTGATGAGTGCAACGCCCATTCCCCGCACGCTTTCCCTTATTTTCTACGGCGATTTGGACGTTACGACGATTACGGACAAGCCTAAGGCGCGGCAAGAAATTTCGACGTCAATCGTGCCGACGTTTAAATACGACGATATGCTATCCTACGTAGAAAAGGAAACGCGGGCGGGCAAACAGGCGTATTTCGTATGCGCGAAGATTGACGACGATGAAGAAGGCTCGATTATAAGCGTAACGGAGCTTTACGACGAACTGAAAAACAGGCTTCCCACGGTGCGGTTTGCCCTTTTGCACGGGCGAATGAAAGATAAGGAAAAGGCAGAGATTATGTCGGCTTTTAAAAACCGCGAATACGACTGCCTTGTTTCCACAACGGTAATCGAAGTGGGTGTAGACGTGCCAAACGCTACGATTATGATTATTTTAAACGCCGAGCGGTTCGGGCTTTCCCAGCTTCACCAGCTCCGCGGCAGAGTGGGGCGGGGCGCGGAGAAGAGCTATTGTTTTCTTCTAATGGGCACGGACGGAGAAACGGCAAGAGAGCGGCTTTTGACGCTCAAAAACGAATCGGACGGTTTCAAAATTGCAGAAAAGGATTTGGAAATGCGGGGCAGCGGCGACTTTTTCGGTACAAGGCAGTCGGGTAAAATGTTTGGGGATATAAAGAACCTGCGCTATCCCACGCAAGTGGTGTTTGCGGCGAAAAAGCTTTCGGACGAAGCGTTTGAAGGGAGATTTGACACGGAAGAGCTGCGCGTGGCGGCACTTAAAAAATACGATAGTCTAAAAGACGTGGTATTAAACTAAAAATGTAAAAAGTCCGTGAAAAATGTAAAAAAATGCCTTGCAGGTATTGACGAATGAAAAAAAATGTTGTATAATAAAATAGAAGGAACTGACGGAGGTGCGTTATGTCTGAGAAAAAACAAACGGTAGATTTTGACAGTGTGAAGTTGGACGAGAACGGATTTGTCTGCGTAATCGCGCAGGATTATGAGAGCGGTGAGGTGCTTTTGCTCTCCAAAATGAATGCGGAAGCGCTTGAGAAAACGTTTGAAACGGGCTATGCACATTATTATTGTGATAAGAAAAAAGCGGCTGTGAAATACGGCGCAACGCTCGGCAACACGCAAAAGCTCAAAGCGGCGTTTGTCGATCAAAGCGGAACGCTCTTAATCAAAGTGCGGCAAACGGGAAAAGCTGCACCCGAAGTCGGTTCGTTTAGTTGTTTTTCTAAACAAATCAAAGGCGAATATAAAGATATAGGCGGCGAAATGTTCGGGCGTTTGCAACGCATTGTCGAAGAATATAAAAACAACCCCGAAGATGGTGCGTATACGAGCTTCTTGTTTGCTAAGGGCGTTGATCGTATCGCTAAGAAAATGGGCGAAGAAGCGGTAGAGCTTGTCATTGCAGCGAAAAATACTGAAAAGGACGAGGTTGTCAACGAAGCGGCAGATCTTCTCTATCACACCGTGGTGCTTTTGAGCGCGCGCGGTGTGAAGATTTCCGAAGTTTGCAAAGAGCTTTGTAAACGCAATAGATAAACGTACATAAAAAACGAGACTCTACCGAGAGTGGAATGGAAAAATCCACCCTCGGTAGAGTTTTTTTTACGCCAAGTAGACAAAAAAGTCGATTAAAAAATTTGCGTTTTGCGGAAAAATAAGGTAAATTAAAAAAGGTGAAAATGCTTGTGAAAAAAGTTTTTCCAAAATGATACAAAACTTTCGCGAAACCGACAAAAATTTCCGCTATGCTTATGGTATGATGTTCTATGCCTGATTTTTTCAGTCGAAAACGAACAAGGAGCGCGGGGTAAAAATGGCAAGGAATATCGTGATAACGAGCGGTAAAGGCGGCGTGGGAAAAACGACGGTCGCGGCGTGTTTATCCGCCCAGCTTGCCCGAAAGGGACAACGCGTTATCTTGTGCGACGCCGATTTTGGCTTGAATAATATCGACGTGGTGGCAGGCGTTGAAAATCTCGTAACCTACGACGTGGTGGACGTGATCGAAGGTAGATGTCGCGCCAAACAAGCGCTCGTGCGCCACCCTGATTTTGGGAATTTGTATATTCTAACGAGTAGTCATTCTGCGCCCGAACGGTATGTCTCTCCGCAGTCGTTAAAGCTCGTACTCGACGGACTTGCTCCGCAATTTGATTTTGTTTTAATCGATTGTCCAGCAGGGATTGACGAAGGCTTTCACCGTGCGGTGGCGGCGGCAGATGAAGCGATTGTGGTAACCACCCCGCACGTTTCTTCCCTTCGCGACGCGGATAAGGTGATTACGCTTCTCAAAAGCTATCAGTTAAACGGGATTTCGCTCGTAGTCAATAAAATGCGCGGCGATCTACTCTTTTCAGGCGAGAGCTTGACCCCTGCCGAAATAGAAAAACTTTTAAAATCACCCATTTTAGGAATTCTTCCCGAAGAATACGCCATTTACGGTGGAAAATTTACCGATTTACACCCTGCGTTCAAAACGCTTGCGAGCAACCTTTTAACAGGTAAAAACAAGCTGTTTGACGTAACGAGAAAATACTCAGGCGCACTCGGCGCGTTGCGCCGTCTGCTCAAACGCAATTTATGAGAAAGGGGGTGTGGATATGCGAAAAACAATGGACGAATTTACCCGCGTGAATAACGTAATCCAAGCGGATAAAGCGGTGATGAGCGAAGCTTGTAAGGCGCTCGTGCTTCAAGATTTCGCCGAAAAATTTAACGAATATTTCGATTTAATCGGTTTGCCGAGAATGGAAGTTTCCTGCAAAAACGGCGTGTATAGCGTGGGGATTTCCTTTGAAGCCGAAAGAATTAAAAAATTTAACGTATTAAAATAACAATGCCAAGGAGAAAAAACATATGCAAAACAGAAAATTTGATATTATCACCGATTCGGGTTGCGATATGCCCGCAAGCTATCTGCAAGAGCACGGCGTAACCTGCGTCAAGCTCGGCTTTACAATGAACAACGTTAATTATGAAGGGGAAAGCGGAGAGAAAATTACCGAAAAGGAATTTTATGAAAAGCTCCGCGGCGGTGCAATGCCTACCACCTATCAAGTGACGGGCGAAATGGCGAAGCAATATATCAGCAAAAGTTTAAAAGCGGGGCGGGACGTGCTCGTGCTCACGTTTTCGTCGGGGCTTTCGGGCACGGCGGGTAGCTTCGTCGTGGCGGCGCGGGAACTTGAAAAGGAATATCCCGATTGCAAAATACGCGTAGTCGATTCCCTTTGCGCGTCCATGGGGGAAGGCTTACTTCTCGATTACGCGGTGAAAAAAGCGGATAGCGGCGCGACGATTGAAGAAACCGCGGAATACGTAGAATCGTTAAAACTGCATATTTGCCACCACTTCACGGTGGATAACCTGTTCCATTTAAAACGTGGCGGCAGAGTTTCGGGCGCGACCGCGCTCGTCGGTTCGATCCTCAAAATTAAGCCGATTATGCACGTGGACAATAACGGGAAACTCGTTGCGATTGGGAAAGTAATCGGTCGTAAAAAATCCCTGCACGCGCTCGTCGAAAGATTGTTCGAGCTTGCGGATATGAATGAAAACGACCCCATTTTTATCAGCCACGGCGATTGTATAGACGACGTGAATTACGTAATCAGTTTGATTCGCGAACGGCTTGAAAACGTGGAAATTTTAGTCAACTACGTGGGCGCGGTAATCGGTACGCATTCGGGTTGCGGAACGCTTGCAATTTTCCATAAAGGTAAACAAAGATAATATATAAAAAGTAAAAGATAAAAGATAAACAAAAATCCCTGCTTGAAACGTCAAGCGGGGATAATTTGTATTACCGTTAAAATTTCTTCTTTTACGCAAAATTTAATTTCAAAACCCGAGAATCGCATACCGTATACCCGTTCAGGTTCGTTTTTATAAGCGGGGCGGGGATCTTCGGCGAGACATTCTAAAAGTCCCGCCCGTTTTTCTTTGGGGATTTGAGAAAGCAATGCTTCGCTACATTCCACTTTTAGGCGGTGGTGTTCGCCTTGCTCCGAGTACCCGCCCGTTGCGTTTTCAATGCAGTCGGCAAGCGGTAAATACGGCTTAATATCAAAAACGGGCGTACCGTCGAGTAGATCCGCGCCGCTCACCAAAAGCTCGATTCCCGCTTCTCCGCGTTCCACGCTTAAAAGCTTTACGCACGAAAGCCCGATATGATTGGGGCGAAAGGGGGAGCGGCTTGCAAAAACGCCCACGCGCTTATTTCCGCCCAGCCGTGGCGGACGGACGGTGGGCGACCAACCCGCGCTTCTTGTTGCCGAAAAATCAAAGAGTAGCCAAAGATGCGAAAAGCTTTCAATGCCACGAAACGCTTCTTTGTTTGCATACTTTGGATAAAGCACCACACGGGCGGTAAGGGACGGCGCTCTTCCGCTTTGACGGGGTATGCCGAATTTTTCTTCAAAGTCCGAACGGATGTATCCGATTGGTGTAATAATTGTTTCCATATTCTCTATTATACAACAAACGAAATACCTTGTCAACCGTATATATACAAATAAATTATGCAAAAAGCGGTGATTTATGCAATATTTTATGCATTTATACATTTTATTCAAAAAATATTCAAATTATTTATTATATAAAGGTGAAAAAATGGTTGACAGGTATGCAATATGGGTGTATAATAATTGCATAAATGTAAGGAGAACGATATTTATGGAAAAGAAAGATATTAAAAAAGTAGTGCTTGCGTATTCGGGTGGACTTGATACGTCGATTATTATCCCTTGGCTGAAAGAGAATTACAACAACTGCGAAGTGATTGCGGTGAGCGGGAACGTAGGGCAAGCGGACGAGCTGGACGGTTTGGAAGAAAAGGCGCTCAAGACGGGTGCTTCCAAGCTTTATGTAGAAGATCTCACGGACGAATTCGTTGATGATTACGTAGTTCCTACCATGATGGCGGGGGCGAAATATGAAGAATATTTGCTCGGCACGTCGTTTGCGCGTCCCGTGATTGCAAAGCGGATTGTGGAGATTGCGAAAAAGGAAGGAGCGGACGCGATTTGCCACGGTTGCACGGGTAAGGGCAACGATCAGGTGCGTTTTGAGCTTACAATCAAAGCGTTTGCGCCTGAAATGACGATTATCGCGCCTTGGAGAGAATGGTCGATTAAATCGCGTGAAGAAGAAATCGATTACGCGGAAGCGCACAACGTGCCTTTGAAAATTAACCGTGAAACGAATTATTCCAAGGATAAGAACCTTTGGCATTTGAGCCACGAGGGCTTGGATTTGGAAGATGCGGGGAACGAGCCGCAGTATGAAAAGGAAGGGTTCTTGGAAATGGGCGTATCGCCTTTGCAAGCCCCCGACAAACCCACGTACATCACGATTGAATTCGAAAAGGGTCGTCCTGTTGCCCTGAACGATAAAAAGATGAGCGCGAAAGAAATTATTCTTGCACTCAACAAGGTGGGTGGCGAGAACGGTATCGGGCTTTTGGATATTGTGGAAAACCGACTCGTTGGTATGAAATGTCGCGGTGTATACGAAACCCCCGGCGGTGAAATTCTCTACGCGGCGCATTCGTATCTCGAAACGCTCTGCTTGGATAAATACGTAGCACATAAAAAGCAAGAACTTTCCGTATGCTTTGCCGAACTCGTTTACAACGGACAATGGTTCACGCCCCTTCGCGAAGCGCTTTCGGCGTTCGTCGAAAAAACGCAGGAAACGGTTACGGGTAAAGTTCGCTTGAAGCTTTATAAGGGCAATATCATCAAAGCGGGCGCGTGGAGCGATTATTCGCTTTATTCCGAAGAGATTGCAACGTTTGGCGAAGATCACGTGTATAACCAAGCGGACGCAACGGGCTTCATCAATTTGTTCGGACTTCCTATCAAGGTGCAAGCGGAAGTAAATCAAAAGAATAATAAATAAGGAACAACCGAGCGAAACGCGCATAAGGGCGCATCTTCGCGTTTTAACGGTGAATGGTTAAGAAAAAAAAAGGAGATTTTGCCTGTCGCGAACGCGGCAGGCAAAAGGTGTTTAAAAAGTATGGAAAAAATGTGGGCGGGACGCTTCCAAAAAGCGCTCAATCAAACGGCGGACGATTTCAATTCTTCCATTCGTTTCGATTGCAGAATGTACGCGCAAGACATAAAAGGCTCGATGGCGCACGCGGCAATGCTTGCAAAACAAGGCATTTTATCGCAAGCGGAAACGGATAAAATCATAGACGGCTTGGAAAGCATTTTAAAGGATATAGAAAACGGCGTTTTGGCGTTTGATATGCAAGCGGAAGATATTCATATGTTTATCGAAGCGGAGTTGACGAAACGTATTGGGGATGCAGGCAAGCGTTTGCACACGGCGCGTAGCCGTAACGACCAAGTGGCGGTGGATATCCGCTTATACCTTCGCGACGAAGCGGAAGAAATTGTTGCGCTTGTGAAAGAATCGATTGCGGCAATCGTGGGACAAGCAGAGAAAAACGCCCAAACGATTGCACCGGGATATACGCATTTGCAACGCGCGCAACCCATTTCCTTTGGGCATCATTTGCTTGCGTATGCTATGATGTTGCTTCGGGATATAGGACGAATTCAAGACGCGAAAAAGCGTATGAATGTTTCCCCGCTCGGCTCGTGCGCGCTCGCGGGAACGACGTATCCCACCGATCGCGCGTACACGGCGGAAAAGCTCGGCTTTGACGGCGTGATGCAAAACAGTATTGACGGGGTTTCCGACCGCGATTTCTGCGTGGAGCTTTTGTCTGCGTTTTCCCTTTTGATGACGCATCTTTCCCGTCTTTCCGAAGAGATCGTGTTGTGGTCAAGTTGGGAATTTAAATTCATTGAGCTTGACGATTCCTACACGACGGGCTCGTCGATTATGCCACAAAAGAAAAATCCTGACATGGCGGAGCTTATCCGTGGAAAAACGGGCAGGGTTTACGGCGATTTGATCGCGCTTCTCACCACGCTTAAAGGCTTGCCGCTTGCCTACAACAAGGATATGCAAGAAGACAAGGAAGCGATTTTCGACGCGATTGACACGGTGAAAATGTGCTTAAAAGTGCTCGCGCCTATGCTTGAAACTATGACGGTTTTAAAGGAAAACACCTACCATGCGGCGCAAAAGGGCTTTATCAACGCCACCGACCTTGCCGATTACTTAACGAAAAAAGGTATGCCGTTTAGAGCGGCGTATAAGATCGTAGGGCAGATTGTAGCGGAGTGCATTGAAAAGGGACTCGTGCTTGACAATTTCCCGATTACGGAATATAAAAAACATAGCGATTTGTTTGAAAAGGATCTTTACGACGAAATTTCCTTAGAAACGTGCGTAAACAAACGCAATTCGTTTGGCGGCGCGTCGGCGAAATCGGTGCTTGCGCAAGTGGAATGGGTGAAAAAGGAACTTGAAAAATGAAAAAGAAAGTATTTATAGACGGTAGCGTAGGCACGACGGGGCTTCGAATTTACGAACGCCTTTCCGCACGCGAAGATATTCAGCTGCTCACGCTTTCGGAAGAAAAGAGAAAGGACTCTGAAGCGAGAAAACAAATGCTAAACAGCGCAGACGTTGCGTTTTTGTGCCTGCCCGACGACGCGGCAAGAGAAGCGGTGGCAATGATAGAAAATCCAAACGTTACCGTGATCGACGCTTCGACGGCGCATAGAACGCTTGAAGGTTGGGCGTACGGCTTTCCCGAGCTTTCCAAAACGTTTGAAGAAAAGATTTTATCTTCCAAACGCATTGCCGTGCCCGGTTGCCACGCGAGCGGTTTCATTGCCCTTGTCTATCCCTTGATAGAAGCGGGGATTTTGAAAAAAGATGCGCTTATAACTTGCCATTCGATTACGGGCTATTCGGGCGGCGGCAAGAAAATGATTGCCGAATACGAATCGGAAGAAAAAAGCGTTTTGCTTGGTGCGCCTAGGCAGTACGGTCTTTCGCAAGAGCATAAACATTTAAAGGAAATGAAAGGGATATGCGGCTTGGAAAACGCGCCTATGTTTAGCCCGATTGTATCGAATTTTTATAGCGGTATGGCAGTAACCGTGCCGTTGTTTGCAAGCCAAGTGAAAGCGAGTGTTTCCGAGCTTAAAAAGCTTTATGCGGAAAAATATAACGGCGAGATTGTAAAATACGTCGGAAGCGCGGACGAGAACGGGTTTTTATCGGGCGCGGCGCTTTCGGGAAAAGATAGTATGCGTATCACGGTCGCGGGCAACGACGAGAGAATATTGCTTTTAGCCGTTTACGACAACCTTGGCAAAGGCGCGAGCGGCGCGGCGATCGAGTGTATGAATCTTGTGATCGGCGAAAACAGAACGAAAGGTTTGATTTTATAAAGGAAGAAAGGATATGTTGAAAGAAATTCAAGGCGGCGTATGCGCCGCGAAAGGCTTTACCGCAAACGGAATACATTGCGGTATTCGTAAAAATAAAACCAAGCGCGATTTAGCGCTGATATACAGCGAAGTTCCCGCAAACGCGGCGGCGGTATATACGAAAAATCTCGTAAAAGGCGCGCCGCTCACCGTCACGAAAAATAATATCGCAGACGGCAGGGCGCAAGCGGTCATTTGCAACAGCGGCAACGCGAATACCTGTAACGCGAACGGGATTGAGGTTGCGGAAGAGATGTGCAAATTGCTTGGCAAGGAGCTTGGCATTGCGCCTACGGACGTCGTTGTGGCTTCGACGGGCGTAATCGGACAACCCTTAGATATTACGCCGATTGCAAACGGCATTGCTCCGCTTGTCGCGGGCTTGGGCGCGCATAGTGATTTTGCGTGCGAAGGGATTATGACGACGGACACGAAATCTAAGGAGATCGCGTTCGAGTTTACTGCAGGCGGCAAAACCTGCCGTATCGGCGGGATTGCAAAGGGTAGCGGTATGATTCACCCGAATATGGCGACTATGCTCGTGTTCGTAACCACCGATTGTAAAATTTCTTCTGAGATGTTGCAAAAGGCGCTGTCTTTGGACGTGGAAGATTCGTTTAATATGGTAAGCGTAGACGGCGACACTTCGACAAACGATATGGTGAGCGTGATAGCAAACGGTCTTGCGGGAAATCAAGAAATCACGGAAGAGAACGCCGATTTTAAAGCTTTCCAAGAAGCCTTGGCGGCGGTTACGACCTATCTTTGCCGCATGATCGCGGGCGACGGGGAAGGCGCGACGAAACTTTTGGAATGTAAGGTTTGCGGCGCAAAGGACACGAAAACGGCGAAAATTGTTGCTAAATCGGTGATTTGTTCTTCCCTTTTCAAAGCGGCAATGTTCGGCGCGGACGCGAATTGGGGCAGAGTCCTTTGCGCAATCGGATATAGCGGTGCGGACGTAGACGTGAATAAAGTGGACGTGGCGTTCCGTTCGGAAAAGGGAATGATCGTCGTTTGTGAAAACGGCGCGGGCGTTCCTTTCTCGGAAGAAAAAGCAAAAGAAATTTTGCTTGAAAGCGAAATCGAAGTGTTGGTCGCGCTCAAAGGTGGCGACGACAAAGCCACCGCTTGGGGTTGCGATTTGACGTACGATTATGTGAAAATAAACGGCGATTACCGCACTTAAAACGAAGAATCTGCGTCGCATCTTGCTTCGTTTTACAGTTTTGAATATTATAGGAGAAAAAATTATGAAATTGAACAGAGAGCAGAGAGCGGAAATTTTAATCCAAGCCCTGCCGTATATCCAAAAATACAACGATAAAATCGTAGTCGTCAAATACGGCGGCAACGCCATGATCAACGACGAACTCAAAGAAGCGGTGATGGGGGACATTGTGCTGTTGTCCCTTATCGGCGTGAAAGTAGTGCTCGTGCACGGCGGCGGCCCTGAAATTACCGAGATGCTAACGAAAATCGGCAAGAAATCGGAATTTGTAGACGGGCTTCGCGTAACCGATCAAGAAACGGTCGAGATCGTGCAAATGGTGCTTGCGGGGAAGGTAAATAAAAATCTGGTTAATCTTTTGCAGAACAAAGGCGGTAAAGCAATCGGGCTTTGCGGTATGGACGGGCATATGATTAAAGCCAAACCCGCAGATAAGCGTTTGGGTTATGTCGGCGAGATCACGGACATCAACGTTGCTCCCGTTTTAGACGTTTTGGAAAAGGGGTATATCCCTGTCGTTTCCACGGTTGGTTGCGACGAAAAAGGCAATTCCTATAACATCAACGCGGACACGGTGGCGGCGCGTCTTGCGGGCGAATTGAAAGCGGAAAGCTTGATTTCCATGACGGATATTGTAGGGCTTCTTCGTGATAAGGACGATCCGACGACCTTGATTCCCAAAGTCTACGTTTCCGAAGCGCCCAAACTTATGCGTGACGGCGTGATTAGTGGCGGAATGATCCCGAAAGTAAATTGTTGTATCGAAGCGATTCGTCGCGGCGTGCATAAAGTGTTCATTATCGACGGGCGTATTCCTCATTCCATTTTAATTGAAACGCTCACCGACGAGGGTATCGGCACAATGTTCGTTTCGGGGAACGGTATTTGAGGCAAAATATGGATATAAAGCAAATCGATAAACAATACGTAGCGAACACTTACGCGCGTTTTGATCTACTTTTAACCCACGGCAACGGTTCGATTGTTTTTGATGAAAAAGGCAAGGAATATATCGATCTTGGCACGGGTATTGCGGTGAATGCGTTCGGGGTAAACGATACGGCTTGGAAAGAAGCGGTCGTTTCTCAACTTGGCAAAATTCAACATACGTCCAATTTATATTATAGCGAGCCTTGCGCGTTGCTTGCCAAAGCACTTTGTGAAAAAACGGGAATGAAAAAGGTGTTCTTTTCCAACTCGGGCGCGGAAGCGAACGAATGCGCAATCAAAGCCGCGAGAAAATACGGCGAGATAAAAAAAGGCAAAGAATATAACGTGATTATAACCTTAAAAAACAGTTTCCACGGTCGCACAATCACAACGCTTTCGGCAACGGGGCAGGACGTATTCCACGAGCATTTCACGCCTATGACAGGCGGGTTCGTGTATGCTACGGCGAACGATTTTGACGAAATGCAAGCGCTTGTAAAAACGCATAAATGCTGCGCGATTATGGTCGAGCTTGTGCAAGGCGAAGGTGGCGTTATGGCGCTCGATAAAGCGTACGTAAAAAAGCTTGAAACGCTTGCGCGTGAAAACGATTTACTTTTGGTTGTGGACGAAGTGCAAACAGGGAATGGTCGAACGGGTTCGCTTTATGCGTATATGCAATATGGTATCACGCCCGACGTGGTAACCACGGCAAAGGGCTTGGGTGGCGGTTTGCCGATTGGCGCGACGATGCTTGGCGAGCGTGTGGAAAATCTGTTCACACCCGGGCTTAACGGCTCGACGTTCGGTGGCAATCCCGTTTGCGCGGCGGGTGCGCTTTCTATTTTTGAGCGAATCGATAACAAACTTTTAGAAGAAGTGAGAGAAAAGAGCGATTATATTTTTGCCGAGCTTTCGAAAGCCAAAGGCGTAAAATCCGTTTCGGGCTTAGGGCTTATGATAGGGGTGGAATGTGAAAGGGACGCGAGCGAAGTGATTGCCGCGTGCAAAGAGCGAGGCGTGCTCGTGATTAAGGCAAAGCACAAAGTACGTTTGCTACCCGCGCTGAATATCCCGTTTGAAACGTTAAAAAAAGCAATAAAAATATTAAAGGAAGAATGTGGTAAATAATGCATTTATTAAAACTGATGGACCTTTCGTCCAAACAAATCAATGAAATCTTGAACCTTGCCGATCAACTCAAATTTGAGAAGAAGAACGGCATTGAGCATCACCTGTTAAAGGGCAAAACGCTTGGTATGATCTTTTCAAAGTCGTCCACGCGTACTCGCGTGTCTTTTGAAGTGGGTATGTACGATCTTGGCGGTAGCGCTTTGTTTTTAAGCTCGCGCGATCTGCAAATCGGTCGTGGCGAACCCGTCCAAGACACCGCGCGTGTGCTTTCCCGTTATCTCGACGGGATTATGATTCGTACGTTCGCGCAACAGGAAGTGGAAGATCTCGCCAAATACGGTTCTATTCCCATTATCAACGGTTTGACCGATTATTGCCACCCCTGTCAGGTACTTGCCGATCTTATGACGATTCGCGAATATAAAGGCGGGTTTGCGGGCAATAAACTTTGTTATATCGGCGACGGGAACAATATGACAAATTCCTTGATTGTAGGCGGTATCAAAATGGGAATGGAAGTATCGGTGGCGTGCCCGAAAGGCTACGAGCCGGATGCGGATTTGATGAAATGGGCGAGCGAGAACGGCAAGTTTACTTGCACGGACGACGTGCTCGAAGCAGCGAAAGGCGCGGACGTGTTATACACCGACGTTTGGGCTTCTATGGGTCAAGAAGCGGAAGCGGAAGCGCGCAAAAAGATTTTCAAGGATTATCAGATCAACGCGAACGTGATGAGCGTGGCAAACGACAAGGCTATGGTGTTACATTGTCTGCCCGCGCACCGCGAAGAAGAAATCACGGCGGAAGTGTTTGAAGCGCACGCAAACGAAATTTTTGAAGAGGCAGAGAACAGATTGCACGCGCAAAAAGCGGTTCTTGTAAAATGCTTGGGGAATAACTAAACGCGTATAGCACGGCGCCTTATCCGCAAAAACGGAACTTGCCCTTGCTCGTTTACGCCAAAGTAAACTCCCGTCGGGCAAAACCCGTGTTTTGCGGCAATCCGTCGCACTCTCCGCGTTTATGAAATTTTTACAATAAGGAAACAAAAACATGCAATACACAATCCATAACGATACGCTTTCTTGCACCATAGATTCGCTCGGTGGGGAGCTTGTAAGCGTGGTGAAAGACGGAAAGGAGCGCGTTTGGCAAAATCAAACGGGGGACTGGGCGGGCCACGGCCCTTTGCTCTTTCCCGTATGCGGGCATTGCGGCGTGAAAGTAGACGGCGTTGAATACCCGATTTCCGCGCACGGCTTTGCTAAAAAAATGCAATTTTCGCTCGTGAAGAAAACGGATACGGAAGTTGTTTTGGCGATTCAAGCGAACGAAACAACGAAAAAAGTGTATCCGTTTGATTTCCGTTTTGAAGTATGCTATGCGTTAAACGAAAACGTACTTTCTATCGCGTATAGAGTCGTTAATCCCGCAAACACGCCGCTGTATTTTGCTTGCGGCGGGCACGAATCGTTTGCATTGGATGGCGGAGTAGAGAATTACGAAATTGCCTTTGAAAAACAGGAAAATCTCGTGCATTTTTTCCACGACGACGACGGGTATATGACGGGAGAAAGGAAATCTTATGGCACGCTTCAAACGTTCCCGCTTCCCGAAGATTTTTTGCAAGAAGGCAGAACGCTTATATTTAAAGGGATTGCTTCGCGCACAGTTGGGCTTCGTGAAAGGGGCGGGAAAAAGCTTGCCGAGATCACGTTTGACGGCTTTGAAAATCTGCTCGTTTGGCACGCAGGGAAAGCGCCTTTTATTTGTATAGAACCGTGGACGAACCTGCCCGATCCCGCGAACGTAGCAGACGTGGAATTTAGAACCAAAGGGGGCGTGATTGAAGTGAGCGGAAACGCAGAAAAAACGCTCGTTCGCACGATCGCTTATGCATAATATCAAACTCGGAAAATACCGCCATTTTAAGGGCGGGGAATACGAAGTGATAGGACTCGCGAAGCATTCGGAAACGCAGGAAGATATGGTGGTGTATCGTGCGCTATACGGCAAAGGTGAGCTTTGGGTGCGCCCTTCCTCTATGTGGAACGAAACGGTGGAAAAGGACGGCGAAAGCTTTTTAAGATTTACGTATATCGAAGAATGAAAAAAGCGTTGGAGATTTGCTCCAACGCTTTTGATTATTTTAATTTGTTTTTCGGACAAACCTTAATGCAAATGCCGCAAACGCTACCCCTGCCGATATGTTGAAATTTTTCTTTCATATATCTCGAACATTTTTCGGGGTCAAAATTGCGTTCACCGTTTGTAGTCGGTTTTTCTCCAAAGATTGCGCCCGCGGGACAGGCGGTTTTGCAAAGTGTACAATCCCCGCACCCGTTTTCAATCACGGGTAATTCGCTTTGCAAGGGCATATCCGTCAACACGGTGGCAAGGCGGAGTTTGCTTCCGTATTGATTGGATAAAAATAAACCGCTTTTACCAACGAAACCCAAACCCGATAAAACGGCGGCGGTTTTGTGCGGGATTACGCCCCGATAAGGGTTTTCTTTGCCAAGGCTTTGGCTCGCCGCGATCGGAAACGCCGCATATCCCGCCTTTTCAATTTCCCGTCCCAAGCGGAACGCAATTTGATCGAGCAAGGCGTTTGCCGCGCGGTAATGCTGAAAATAGGCAAACGACGGCGCATTATCAATCGTTTTTAAAATCGCGTCCGAAAGCTTGACGCCAAACGATACGGCGTAGGGGAGATTATGCGGCGCAATCGTTTCGGGGAGTTTACAAAACCCGACAACGTCCACACCCAACTGCAGGGCAAATTGCTTTAAGTGATTTTGCATAAGGTTGCTCCTTATATAAAGAATAATGCTTCGGTGGCGGTGAGTACGATTAAAAATCCGAAATTAAAAAGGGAAAAGAGTGCGATATATTTCCCCGCGCCTCTCTGTGTTTTGGAAGTGTATTCGCGGAACGTGATCAAGCTCGCAAGCGAAGAGATGAGCGTGCCCACGCCGCCGATATTCACGCCCACGAGCAGGCTTGCGTAATCGCTTGTGAATTGCGAAAGCAGGATTGCGGAAGGAACGTTGCTAATTATTTGGCAGGAAAGCACGGAAACGAGCAGGGGATTTATGTCCATAAGCGTTCCAAACAAATCCTTTACGGCGGAAATACGCGCCATATTCCCCGCGAAAATAAAGAACGCAACGAAGGTAAAAAGTAGCGCGTAATCGACCTGCGCAAGCGCTTTTTTGTCAAGGCAGAAAAGGGCGATAGTGATTACGATAAGCCCAATCCAGAAAGAAATCACGCGGAATACGATTACGATGGAAAGGGCGAACAACAAGACGTAAGCGATTGTGCGCGCTTTGGGTAAACGTATTTCTTCGCCCGTAATTTCAAGGGGTTCTTTTTTAACGAACAGGCAGCAAAGAGTGATAAGCGCCACCGACAAAAGAAAGGGCGGGAACATAATTTGCATGAATTCGCCCGTAGGGATATTAAATTTCGTATAAAGATATAAATTTTGCGGATTTCCGAACGGGGTTAGCATACCGCCGAGATTGGCGGCAATGTTTTGTATGATAAAAGTAAACGCCATATAATTTTGCTTGCCTGTGGAAGATAACACGAAATACCCAAGCGGCAAAAAGGTTAAAAGTGCCATATCGTTTGCGATTAGCATAGAGCCTAAAAAGGTAATATAAACGAGCGCAAGAATACACGCGCGGGTATTTTTAAACAGTTGCACGATTTTTTGCGCGAGCGCGAAAAAGAAACGGATATTGCGGAGCGCGCAAACGACGGCAAGTACGCAAAAAAGGCAAGTGAGCGTTTTAAGATCGAAATAATTTACATATTCCGCGTCGGGCGGTATGATAAAACAAGTGAAGAGCGCCGCCACCGTCGCAATACATAAAACGACGTTCTTTTTCAGGAACGCGCCGATATGTTCTAATATAGCACTGTGATGATGCGTGGAATTGTGTTTTCTAACCGCAGTGTGCATAAAAATCTCCTAAATGATAACCGTAGCATATTATATCACTACGTCACAAAAAAAGCGAGCGATTTAATCTTGTATGAGAGAAAAATTTTTTTTCATTTAGATAAAACGCTTTCCCGATAAGGTCGACAACGAAAAAGCCACCCTGTTGGGAGACGTTGCTTGGTATCGGGTATCTGCCGTTTCCCACCTATGGTGTGAGTCTCGGCAGAGCTTCGCTAACGCTCGCGCGAACCCTTCGGCTTCATCATCTTTCCCGATAAGGCACAAAAAGAACAGGACACCGTTTGGTGTCCTGCTTTTTGGTGACCCGTACGGGGGCTTTCGCTTCGCTCAAAGAAAAAAGTCTCGCGTATAGGCGCTCGCATTTTTCCGAACCCGAAAGTCGCGTTCTTCATCTTTCCCGATAAGGCACAAAAAGAACAGGACACCGTTTGGTGTCCTGCTTTTTGGTGACCTTATCGGGACTCGAACCCGAGTTTACGCCGTGAGAGGGCGTCGTCTTAACCGCTTGACCATAAGGCCGTTCACCAAAATATAAAGTTGTTCTCGTCCCGTTATCGGGTATCTGCCGTTTCTCACAAGTGAGAACTCTCGGCAGGGCTTCGCGGATAAATCCGCTCGCGCGAACCCGAGTTTACGCCGTGAGAGGGCGTCGTCTTAACCGCTTGACCATAAGGCCGTCAATTAAAATTGCAACTTCTAAACTCGATTTGCTTATGTAGTATATCATATTTTTGACGGAATATCAACTGTTTTTGAACGGGTTGGGAAAAATTTTTCGCCGTTTATGGTAATATTATGTGCGAAAGGAAAATTATCCGTTTAGGATAAATCCTATCGCATTTTTGTTGTTCCAAATCAAACACGCGGGAGTGGTCGCGCTTGATTACATTTTTCAAAAAATCAATCCGCCTGTGCCGCAGCTCGGCAAAAAGATGAACCCCGCATTTTCGCAAGGTGGGTGCGGTATCTTGGCGCGTCGGACTTTCCGCAAAATGCAGACCTTGCCTATCGCCACGAATCACCTGCTCCCGATTTCATATTGTGGATTCCGTTTTACACCGAACTCCGTACACCGCAGATCTTAGCTTCATTATACCGCATACCGCGCCGTTTGTCAACGGAATGGAGCTCACTTGTTCAAGTTTTTCAGAAAGGTAAATATTTCCGCTTCGAAGTTCAAGCCGTAGCGTTTATCGGGCACTTCCTTAGCCGAACGGCGAATAGCAGCGGTGGTGAAATCGGCGGCAAGCACGATCGCTTGCGTTTCCGTCTTTCCGCGCGCAAGCGCGCCTACGAACGCCGAAGCGAACACGTCGCCTGCACCGCAGAAAAACCCTTCCACGTTTTCCGAAGAATACGTTTCCGTTTCTCCCTTTTCATCTGCGTAAGAAACGAGAATGTTTTCCTTTTCTCGAATGCCCGTTACAATCGGGCGGGGGCAAAGCTTGGATAAATTTTGCATAACGGAGTTTGAGAACTTTGGATAGGGAACGCCTGCAAGATAACAAGCTTCGGTAAGGTTGGGCAGGATATAATCGGCTTCTCGGCAAAGCTCACGCATTTTTTCCACGTAACTTTCCGTAAAGCCCGCGTAAAGTTTTCCGCTATCGCCCATCACGGGATCGACGATAAATTTCCCGTTGTCCGCCAAAAATTCCCGCTTGATTTGGGACACGAGTGCGATTTGCTCAATGCTTCCTAGATACCCGCTATAAATGAAATCAAAGCTTATGCCAAGCAATTTCCAATGCCGTAAAATATCGGGAATGTCGCTGGTGAGATCACGGAAAGTGTACCCAGAAAAACCGCCCGTGTGTGTGGAAAGAATAGCAGTGGGGAGCACGTCGCAGGTAACGCCGCACGCGGAAAGGATAGGTAGCGAAACGCTTAAAGAGCATTTTCCCACGCAGGATATGTCGTTGATTGCAAGTACGCGCATAAGTTTCACCGCCTTTTGCTTGAAATTTCTAATAATTCTATTATAAAATTCTTGCTTTTTTTTGTCAAATAGATTAAAATAGTATAAACGAGATTTTTTTCAAAAGAGGTTATTTTTTTATGGCAATCACAGGTGAAATAAAAAACAACTGCGTATCCTTTCAAGATTTTGAAAAATACGAAAACGAAATTGTTACCATAAAGGGCACGATTCACAACATTCGTATGATGTCCGATTTCGCGTTCGTGATTTTGCGCACGGCTCGCGAAACGATTCAATGCGTATACGCGGAAAGTTTTTCCGATTATAGAATGAGCGAAGACGTGAAAGAGGAATGCGCGGCGAAGATCACGGGTAAAGTTGTTGCGGGCGAAACGCGCGACGGTAGCAAACGCTACGAGCTCCAAATTCACAATATCGAGCTTTTGTCCCACCCCGCGGAAATCCCGCCTGTGGTAATCACGAAAAAGCAGGTAAATTGCGATCTTTCGACCAATTTAGATTACCGCCCCGTAACGCTCCGCAACCCCAAGGAGCGTGCTATTTTCAAGCTCCAAGAAGGGATTGCACGCGGATTTAGAGAATATTTGAGCAAAGAAGGCTTCACGGAAATCCGTTCTCCGAAAATTAACTTTGCAGGCGCGGAAGGGGGAACGAACGTATTCAAACTCGATTATTTTGGCAAGCAAGTGTATTTGGCGCAATCGCCCCAGCTTTATAAGCAAGCGCTTGTTGCGGTATACGAGCGGGTGTTTGAAATTGCACCCGTGTTCCGCGCGGAACATCACGATACGAGCAGACACTTAAACGAATATATTTCAATGGACTTTGAAATGGGCTTTATCGAAAGCTTTGAAGACATTATGCAAATGGAAACGGGCGCGCTCAAATATATAATGAACCTTTTGAAAACGGAATATAAAAACGAAATCGACCTTTTGCATATCGAAATCCCCGAAATCAAGGAAATCCCCACGCTTAAATTTATGGAAGCGAAAGAGATTTTGATGAAGAAATTCAAATATCAACCGACGGATATGAAAGACTTCGATCCCGAAGAAGAACAGCTTCTTGGCAAATACGCGAAAAAGCAATTCAATTCCGATTTCATTTTCATTACGCATTATCCGTCGAAAAAGCGTCCGTTCTATACCATGGACGACCCCGAAGACCCCGAATACACGCTCTCGTTCGATCTTTTGTTCCGTGGCTTGGAAATCACGTCGGGTGGACAACGTGTGCACGATTATAACGAGCAAGTTGAAAAGATGAAAAAGCTCGGCATGAACCCCGAAGAATTTGCGACCTATTTGATGCTCCATAAATACGGCGCGCCTCCCCACGGCGGCTTGGGGATTGGGCTTGAACGCTTGACAATGCACTTGCTCGGCGCAAAGAACGTTCGCGAAGCGACCATGTTCCCGAGAGATATTAACAGGGTTTCGCCGTAAAACGTATAAAAATCACTTTACAAAACCAAAAAAAAGTTGTATAATAAATAAAAATTCAATCAAAAGGCGTTAAAAAAGGACAACGTTTTTGCGAGAGCTTTCCGCACAGAGAAATCCCGCAGCCTGAAGAGAATTGAACCGCAACAAGCCTAAAAGTATCGTTTTAGGTGAAAACCTTGTAGGGTTCGGCTCTCGTCAGGCTAAGGTGAAAGGGAGAAGGGGCGCGCAGAAAATATCACCTTATCAGCCGACTTGCCGAAATGAAAAAGTAAGCGAGTACGGGTTCGCGATCCGTTATAAATCGCGGCAAATGATAGTTTGTTTTGGTGGTTTAGAAACGTCGTGTTTTTCCAAAACGCGGCGTTATTTTATTTGCCAAAAGGAAGTTGTATGAGCAAAGCGGAAAAAACGGAACTTATCGTCAACTGTGTTTTAGGCGTATTATCAATCGCACTTGCCGTGTTTATTTACGACTACGAAATGTACGCCATGGAACAATATGCTAAAACTCTGCCACAAGAAGGGGGCGCAGGGTTCGGGATTGCAGGTGTTCTATTGATGGTGCTCCTGTATATACCTTTGGCGTTTTGCTTGGGTGTATTTGCGTTGCATTTGTTTGGACTGACTTGGAAAATGTATCGTGCGGAAAAAAAGGAACAAACGGATTTTATCGCCACGAAAACAGCAAAAGCGTTCAAAAAGAAAAGACGTTGCTTGATAACTTTGATAGTATTAAAATCGGTGGCGCTCGCAGGCGTGTCGTTGCTCGTGTATATGGCGTTTTCGAGTGGGCACGACACCGTGCTGTCTAAAACGGTGTATTGTGTGGCGTTAGCGGTTTACGCAGGCTCACTCGTGTTGACAATCATAAGCCGTAAGAGAATCAAAATGCAAGAGAGAAACGTATTACATACAGAAAATAACCTTTAAAAAAGGAGAAAACATATATGTCTATGTATAAGAAAGTGGACACTTCGCTCAATTTCGTCGAGAGAGAAAAGAAGATCGTCGAATATTGGAACGAAAACAAGATTTTTGAAAAGAGTATGAAACAGACGGAAGGGAAAGAAGAATTTTCCTTCTACGACGGTCCGCCCACGGCAAACGGCAAGCCGCATATCGGGCATATTTTAACGCGCGTTATGAAAGACATTGTGCCCCGTTATCAGACTATGAAAGGTAAGCACGTGTTAAGAAAGGCGGGCTGGGATACGCACGGGCTTCCCGTGGAGCTTGAAGTGGAGAAAAAGCTCGGTTTGGAAAGCAAAACGGGTATTGAAAAATACGGTATCGAGCCGTTCATCAAGGAATGTAAAAATTCCGTTTTCAAATATACGAGTGAATGGAAAGAAATGTCCGATCGCGTAGGCTATTGGTGTGATATGGACAACCCTTACGTTACCTATCACGATAACTATATTGAATCGGAATGGTGGGCGCTCAAAGAAATTCACAAAAAGGGCTTATTATATAAAGGACACAAAATCGTGCCCTATTGTCCGCGCTGCGGGACGGCGCTCTCTTCCCACGAAGTGGCGCAGGGATATAAGGACGTAAAGCAAACGACGGCGTTCGTGAAGTTTAAAGTGAAAGGCGAAGAGAATAAATACATTCTCGCTTGGACGACCACGCCTTGGACGCTTCCGTCCAACGTCGCGCTGTGTATGCACCCCGATTACGACTACGTAGAAGTGCAAATGGACGAAAGCGGCGAAAGATATATTCTCGCCGAAGGACTTTTAAAATCGGTGCTCGGCGAAGAAGGGTACAAAGTTCTTTCCACCAAAAAGGGTACGGATTATGAATATACTGAATACGAACCTTTGTATCCGTTCGGTAAAGAAATTTTCAAATACCGCGAAAAGGCGCACTATGTAACCTGCGACACCTACGTAACCCTTTCCGACGGTACGGGCGTCGTGCATATCGCGCCCGCGTTCGGTGAAGACGACTATAAGGTGGGCAAACGCTATAACCTGCCCGTCGTGCAACTTATCAATGAAGAAGGGAAATTCCCCGCAGGTTGCGGCGAGTTTACGGGCGTAGGCGCGCAAGCCGCCGATCCTAAGGTGATTAAGGATTTGAAGGAGCGCGGACTTTTGCTCAAACCGCTTGAAGTCACGCATAGTTATCCGTTCTGTTGGCGTTGTGACACTCCGCTCATCTATTACGCGCGTTCGAGTTGGTTTATCAAGGTTACGGCGATTAAAGATAGATTGATTGCGGCAAACCGTTCGGTAAATTGGATGCCCGACACGATCAAGGAAGGTCGTATGGGCAACTTCCTTGAAAACGTAATCGATTGGGGACTTTCGCGCGATCGTTATTGGGGAACGCCGTTGCCCGTTTGGGTATGTCCCGATTGCGGCGAGATTGAAGTGATCGGCTCTCGCGAAGAGCTTGTTAAAAAATGCGGCGCGCCTAAAGATATTGAATTGCACCGCCCGTATTTGGACGAGCTCACGTGCAAATGTTCAAAGTGCGGGGGTGTGATGAAACGTACGCCCGAAGTAATCGACTGTTGGTTCGATTCGGGATCTATGCCGTTCGCGCAGTATCATTATCCGTTTGAGAACAAGGAGCTGTTCGATCAAACGTTCCCTGCCGATTTCATTTCCGAAGCAGTCGATCAAACGCGAGGTTGGTTCTATACCCTGCTCGTAATTTCGACTCTGCTCTTTGATAAAGCGCCGTTTAGAAACTGTATCGTGCTCGGGCACGTAAACGATAAAAACGGTATCAAGATGTCCAAGCATAAGGGCAACGTCGTCGATCCTTGGTCGGTGCTCGATAAACAGGGCGCAGACGCGGTGCGTTGGTATTTCTACACGTCTTCCGCGCCTTGGCTTCCGTCCCGTTTCTATCCCGAAGCGGTAAGCGAAGCGCAGAGAAAGTATATGGGTACGCTTTGGAATACCTACGCGTTCTTCTGTTTGTATGCGGACGTGGATAATTATAATCCCGCCGATTACGATTTGAAGAAGTGCAAGCTTTCGCTCATGGATAAGTGGATACTCTCCAAGCTCAACACGCTCATTGATCAAGTGGATAAAAATCTTGCCGTTTATAATATTATAGATAGCGCGCGCGCGTTGCAGGAATTTTCGGATATTTTATCGAATTGGTACGTGCGCCGTGGTAGAGACCGTTATTGGGGCAGTGAAATGACGGAAGATAAGGCGGCGGCATACACGGTGCTTTGGCACGTGCTTGTAACGATGGCAAAACTCACCGCGCCCTACACGCCTTTTATCGCGGAAGAGATGTATCTCAATTTAGTGCCGTCTTTCTTCAAGGATGCGCCGAGATCAGTGCACCTTTGCGATTTCCCCGTTTATGAAAAAGAGTTCGTGGACGCGGATTTAGAAAAGGGCATGGACGTAGTGTTAAACGTCGTGAACCTTGGCAGAGCGGCGCGCAACACGGGGAACGTGAAAAACCGTCAACCGCTTTCGGAGATGTACGTAGTAACGGCAAGCACGGGGGAACTTTCCGACGGCTTAAAGGCAATCGTTTTGGATGAATTGAACATCAAGGCGTATAAATCGGCGGAAGACGCGAACGAATTTATTTCGTATAAATTGAAGCCGCAGCTCAAAACGCTTGGTCCGAAATATGGCAAAAAACTTGGTGCTATCTCTGCATTTTTAGCAAATTGCGATGCGGGTAAAGTGGTGGAAACCGTTCGTGGCGGCGGGACGTTCGTTTTGCCGACGGATGAAGAAGTAACGCTTGCGGAAGAAGATTTACAAATCTTCACGGAAAGTAAAGCGGGATTCATTTCGGCGAGCGATAAAGGCATAACCGTTGCGCTCAACACCACGCTGACGGAAGAATTGATTGTTGAAGGCATGGAACGTGAGCTTGTATCCAAGATTCAAACCATGCGTAAAGAAGCGGGCTTTGAAATCACCGACCGTATCTATATATATTATAATGTAGGAGACGGAAAGGCGAAAGAAGTTTTGGTGAAAGGCTCGTTCAAAGAAGACGTGTTGGCATTGTCCGTTTGCGAAGGAAATGCGGATGGGTACAGTAAGGAAGTGGACGTCAACGGCGAAAAGGTAATGCTTACGCTTGTAAAGGCAGTTAAATAAATTTTTTCTAAAAAAGTCAAAAAAAGTTATAAAAAACAGTTGACAAGGGAAAAATAAAGTGGTAATATAGACAAGCTGTCATCGCGGAGAGCTTGAAAAAGCTCACAAAATGTCGATTGTTAAGGTTTTAAAAAATTTTTTCAAAAAAATTAAAAAAAGATTAAAAAAACAGTTGACAAGAGTAAATAGTTTGTGGTATTATATAC
>ERZ808043.57-NODE-57-length-26095-cov-3.804174_pt1 | contig 26095 bp, 23 predicted proteins | sample MGYA00380194_ERZ808043 | MGnify/ENA primary metagenome ERZ808043 (study PRJEB31490, sample SAMN06133370) | cow dung metagenome | isolation source: H3 | host: cow | place: China: Chengdu | collected 2015-05 ...
CCACTCGCCGACAAACAAGTCTGCCCAAATGTATTTGAATCGAAATAAATATTAACTGAATCTAAAGATTCAAAACCATTCCATTCTAAATGATACAAGCCATCTTTTTCATAAAACCAAACTCCTTTATCTAAGTCCGTATTTTGAGGTTCTCCCATAAATGGGTTAGCAGTAACATATTCTGCTGACTTTTCAAACAACCCTGTTCCTTTTGAATCTTCTGCATAAACGCGCAAATAATATTCACCAGAAACATTATCACCAAGGCGTATTGATACTTCCAATGAATCCTTACCAACCTCTATTCTTGGAGAAGAAATTTCAAAAACAACTGAACGCAATGAATCACTAGAACTTACATTATCCACAACAATTGATGTTGTATCTGCCAACCATTCACATGTTGAACAAGAACGCGTTGAAAGTTCTACTATAACCCTTGATTCAGATAAACCAACATTATGGAAATAACCCAAAATTCCTTCAGTACTTTGTGATATTTTTGAAATGTGAGCGCTATCTTTAGATTGATTTGATTTTACTACTTCGATATTATCCGTAAGCCATTCATTTGAATTTTCTAAACGATAACGAAGCCTATAAACCGTTGTATTCTCTGAAGTTATTGAAACTGGCGGAGCAATTCCTACAATAGGAATATATTCTTTGGTCAGATAATCTTCTTCTTCCTGTGGTGAAGAAATTATGGGATAACGCTTACCAAGATAAAATAAATCAGTTCTAACACTTTCATTTCCGGCCGCATCAAGACAAACTGTTTCTAAATAACGTTTACCATTTTTCTTGCCAACAGCATTGGCCAAAATATTAAATCCTATGGTATCATTCTTTAAAATATTTTCAGTAACACTATACCAAGTTTCATTTGCATCACCGCCAAGAACACGATAATAACAATACATACCTGTTCTATTAGAGCTTAAATCGTCTTTTTCTGAAACAACAAGAGTTGCACTAAAATCAGTTACTGAATCTGGATATATAAGTTGATTACTTACTAAACTTAAAATTTTTGGTGGAGTTCTATCTATACGTATTTGTTTTTCATACTGATACTTCTTTAAATTTTTCGCTTCATCTTTAGCAACAGCACGCAATATATAGTCACCATCTTGCAATCGCATATTAGACATTTCTGTCCATTTGCCAATAGCTTTATTGAAAGATTCTTTTACAACAACTGAATCGCCTGCTCTGTCTATTTTTGATGTATCACCAATAATATTTAAAACTTTATGATTTTCGCTATCAACATTTCTAGGTGTTAAACTTAATTCTTCAATCTTAGCACAAATGTCTAAATATTCTTTATTTGTCCCGATTATAGGCCATGTTATTGAATTTGATTCTAAATTATATGCTCGAGCTAAACCATTACTAATATAAAATTCATCATCTATATCCACTATATTAAACTTTGAACCTATAGCAATTCCGCCTCGTAAATAACGTTTTTTTAAGAGAAAAGTTTTTTGAACATTCATTACATCATTGAAAAATTGTTGCACTTCATAGCCTTTTCGAATATTTGGTTTTAATTTGAGTATTATTCCATCAGATATTCTTTGACACTCCGCATAAGCGTTTAAATCTTTAAAAAAAAAAAAAAAATCTTTTAATAGACTAAGTAATTCATTGTATTTAGATTCATTTTCAACTAATGAAGAAAAACCCAATATGTCAATCCAAATAAAAATGGTTTCTGGCTCAATATTAGGCCTGTTTGCGGCATTGCTAACAACCGAAGGGGGTGTTTCCGCTTCAACAAGGTTAATTTTTAAAGAATCGTTACTTTCAAATGGGATGTCCATAATTACTTTCCTTTTACAATCTTTTCTCCACAGTTTCTACTTACTTGACATCGGCGATTAAGGGTCCTCTCTCGTTAAACATTTACTACCTTCTCTAAAATATTTCCAACAAGGAAAAACCCTTATGATTACTGAATATCCTTATTTTATTGAAAGAAAATATTCTCGCTCATCTAAATCTAATGTCCAATTGAAGAACAAAGAATTCAACGATTATTGTTCCAAAATCGAAAAATGGATTAATGAACAAATAAAAAACGGCAGACGGAGAACTATACATTATTCCGAAATAAATGATGCTTTATCTTTGCCGGATAATTTTCTTGGCAATAAGCTTATCATTGACTGCGGTCACAATGGTTTTACAATTGATCCAAATCTTCAAGTTTATTAAGAAACCTCCACTACTCCAATTTCTTCTTCTGTCAAATCATACAATTTGTAAACAAGTTTATCGATTTCTTCCATCATAGCAGAGATGTCAGCATTAACATTTTCTTTCCGACGACACAAAGCTTTTTCTACAAGGTCCGAGATTTCCTTTTGTTGTTCTACGGAAGCATTTGGGATTCGAAGCATTTCAACATGAGTCTTTTTTACCTGAGCAAGAGCTTCGCCCTTTTCAGGATTTATAAACGTATAGTAGAAATCTGTTAATTTAGAATTCAACACACCCAAAATAAACTTTAAATTTATTGTTTCATTTTTGGGAATGCATATATGCAAGTTATCCCGACAAATATTACCGCCATCAATAATCGTTGCAATAATCGAATCTCCCGTTTGTCTCATTATAATTTTTTCTGGTTTTTCAAAAATAATAGAGTCTCTTGGCGCAGCCAACCATTTCCCATAAAGAATCCAATAATTCTCATTCCACAAATTTGTATAACGATGCATCAAACTCCCCCGCATCAAAGGAGACCATTCTTCTCCGGGTTTATCTCCCTCCTTAACATAAGGTTTTTCTTCAACTATTTGCTTTGTTTGCGCAGGAGTTCCCTTACCTTTTTCAAATGGTTTCACGCCGTTATAAACATTTAGGTATTCTGTAAGAGGCTTACTACATTCTTTTAACTTCTCAATTAACAATAACGACTCTTGATTGGCCTCTATATTTATAACATTCCCTGTTTGGGTTATCACATCTTTTTTTATTGTATGCAATTTGGAAATTTTTCCATCCTCGCTTATTCTGCATATTTCACAATCTTTTTGCTCTTTTGATTTTGTAAACAAAAGGCAATGAGTATCAACAGTTGCATCGGCAAATACTTTATGAGTTAATGCTATTTGATTCCATCTAAAATATGATGTCAAAAACAATCTAAGTGGACTAAAAGAGAATGACTGCAACCATGTATTTGGAACAATAAAACCAAACCCACCATTGTTTTTCAAAAGAGAATGCGCTCGTTCAATGAATAAGCAATACAAGTCACCTTGTTTAAAGAATGTATTGTAATTTCTTTGTTCATAAAGATTCCCTAAGAGACCATTATTCGACTGCAATTGAATATACGGCGGATTCCCAATGATAGCATCGAAGCCTGTAAAGCGTCCTTTGTCATCCAAAACTTCCGGAAATTCAAACATCCATTCAAGCGAGTTAGAAAAATCAATGGTATCGCCTGCTGAGCCCTTGTATTCATCAAACATTTCAATTTGTACATCTTCAACCATTCGACTTTTAATTCCAGCGATTTTTTGCCGGAGCATCATCTTGGAACTCTGCGACTTGCCCGTTTTGTATTCCTGCACAAGTTGCCTGTATTCAATAAGGCTATTCTTGAGGCTATCCCGTTTGCGGTCGGCTCGCTCATCACGAGTAAGATAATCCGCAATCAAGCGTCCGTTCTGCACTGGGTATTTGGAGAGCAGCGAATCGCCGACTTTGATATTGATGTCGATGTTCGGAAGAGTCTGGAGTTGTTTGTAGCCGCTTTCCTTGGTGTAGTAAGCATTCTTCAAAAGTTCAATCCAAAGACGCAAACGGCAAATGTTTACACTATTGGGGTTCAAATCCACGCCAAAAAGGCAATTCTCGATAATGCGGCGTTTCTCGTTGAACAAAGCTTCTTGATACCGCTGGCTTTCTTCGTTGCCGGGCTTGTATTCAAATGGTTCGCCCTCGTCATCAACTACAGAAAGTTCGTCGTTATCTACTTTTAAGATCAAGTCGCGGCGTTTGATGCGTTTGCCGTCCGCATCGCACAAAATGTTTAATTCCGATTTGATTGCAAGCAGGCGATTAAGGGCCGACACCAAGAAATGACCAGAGCCCACGGCGACATCGGCAATGCGGATATCATCTACAATTTCATTCGCTTCTGAAATGTCATCAATCTTGTCCGAGACATCTTCCAAATTTTCGCATTTCCAGGATTTTTTCTCGTTAAATTTTTGCACCACCGTCCGTTCCAGCACATCGCGGGCCATGTAGTCGGTGATAAACCCTGGCGTAAAGAAACTGCCGTCTTTGTAGCCGTTGATTTTTTCGAAGATGAGTCCGAGAACCGACGCGTTGATGAGCGTCTTGCTCGTAGAGGTCACGCCACCTTGGGCATCGCTTGCAAAGTTGTACGCATCGAGGAACTTGAAAATGTAATCCAGATTCGAGAGCGTGCCTTTTGCGCGTTTACCGCGTTCGTCCTTCAAAACAGTCTTGCCCCAAATTTCCATCTGGGCATCGGGAATGCCTCGGATTTTCAGGTGCTTTTCGTCCTCAGTCGGTTCGAACAGTGAACTGTTCAGGTAAGGGACATTCGGGTAACGCTTAAGCACGTTTTCGTCGCGGTCCTCGATTTTCTTGCCGAGCACCTTGAAAAAGAAAATGTTCAATTCATCGAAGTTCGCTATTTTGTCTGTATTCATGAACCGGTACGATGCATCGCCCTTTTGATACATGAGGATTTGCGATTCGACAAGTTTCAGGAACAGCAGGCGGTTCACCCACGTAATACAGAGACGGAGAGCCATTGCCTCGCACTTTTCAAAATCTGAAATATCATCCTCAAGCTGATAAATAGCACTTTCCAAAAGACTCGCCTTGTCACGATTTGCGGGGTTCTTGCGTCGGATGACTTTCTTGCCGCCCTTTTCTTCTTTTACTTCTTCGAGGCCGATGATGTGCAAGAGTTCCGCATAAAAGTTGCGGTCGAGACTGTTGCTGTCGTTTGCGAAGGGCTTCGCGAGAAGGGTTTCCGGGGATAACATCTTATAAAGCGCAACAAGTTTTTTATCATCGTTTTTCTCCGCAGTTTTTACGGCGTTTTCCAAAGAAAAATGAACGACAGAAATATCGCAAGATTTCAAGAAATCATCAATAGCAGGCTTCGCGATGTCATTGTAGAAATCGGATGTCTTGTTGCCGCTCATCTGATTCGCCTTGAATTTCAGGAACTGATCGTATATCGGTTTTGTCTTGTTCCCGAAATAGCGGATAAAGTCTTTTACATCGAAGAAATACCATTCGTCAAAATTCGTGATGGCAAGCCATTTGACTTCGCGATTACCAGAGTGCACGTATTCCAGCATAAAGTAATAGACGAGTTCCTGCAACGATTTTACGTTCGGATGCTCCGCCGAAAACATTTCCGCCACATTCGTCGGCGACTTTGCTTCGATAATCACCGCCGGCTTCGCACTTGCCGTATTCCCATTAAAAACGCACAAGTCTATCGGGCGGTTGACCTGCACCGAATAATCGGGTTCAAAAATCTTGCGTAAAAAGTTCCAGATTTCGCCCTTGTGGTATTCTTCGTCCTGCGCTGCGTTCCGCTTGCTGTAAAGATTCTTGAGCGAAAGCTTGAAACTCTCCATTTTTTCGATGGGAACAGGCAACTTGAGAAACGCAGAATTGACTGACTTTTTTGGCGTGATAATCCTGATAGACATACAAGTGAAATATATCCTTTTTTAAAGACAAAAGATGGCAATCTCAAGGACCTTGGGACCTGTGGTTGGCGAAGGAAAGCGAGGGGGAGACCTCCCCCTTTTAAAAAATCGCGCGGGCCTATTGACAAACTGGATTTTTGAATCTACATTTAGTGCACAAGTGTGTAGTCTTTGGCGTTTTTTCCGCTTGTATGCCAGAGGAGTTGACGATGAAGAAAGATGTTGCGGCCAGTGCGGCCGGGGCCGTTGCGCCGAAAAAGCCCGGATTTTCCCTGATAGACGAGGATTTGCTCAAGTCGCGGATATATACCTTCCGCGGGGTAAAGGTGATGCTCGATGCCGATTTGGCGGAGATTTACGGGTATAGCACGAAAGATTTTAACAGACAAGTCAAGAATAATATTGAAAAATTCGATGAAGATTTCCGATTTCAGCTGACTTCAGAGGAATTTGAAATCTTGAAGTCCAAAATTTCGACTTCAAACTGCGAAAATTCGCCGAATTTCGACAATTTTTATAAGAAAGGAAACTTGAGGTGCAAAAATTGCACCTCAAGTGAAGGAGATGAGCTTGAACCGCAAAAAATCTTGAGGTCCAAAATTTGGACCTCAAGTTGGGGTGGCGCCAGGTATGTTCCTTATGCCTTTACCGAACAGGGCATCTACATGCTCATGACGGTGCTCAAGGGCGAACAGGCGACCGCACAGAGCAAGGCCCTTATCCGACTTTTCAAGCAGATGAAGGACTACATTGCGGCGGAGAACAAGCAATTGCTAGGAAATGACGGAATTGCTCAAATCGCATTGCAGACTGCACAAAATACGAGGGATATCGCGATACATTCTGCCGGTATTAGGGAACTTTCTGGTGAAGTCCATGATATGCGTGAAAATCTCGGAAAGGTGAACCTGAACCTGCAAAAAGTCATGGCGAATTTCATCGACCCGAGTACCTTCAAGCACTTTCTGATTCTGAACGGGCAGCGGCTTGAGGCAGATGTCGCCTACACGCAGATTTACGGCATGGCGAAGAAGTCGGTGCTGATTGTGGATGACTATCTGGATGTAAAGACGCTTGATTTGCTGCGGTGCGTGGCGAAGGGTGTTTCGGTCCAGATTTTCAGCGAGCAGTTCGGTCGCACCCGCTTGACCGAAAGCATGCTGGCGGACTTCAGGGCTGCTCGCCCGGACGTAGAGCTTGGCGATATTCGCACCACGGGGAACATGTTTCATGACAGGTACATCTATCTGGATTTCGGGACCGACAGCGAGAAACTTTTCCACTGCGGGGCGTCAAGCAAAGACGCGGGGAACAAGATTACGACCATCATGCAACTGGAAGATATCGTTGTGTATCGCGCACTGTTCGAAAGGCTGCTGGAAAATGAAAAATAATGAAAAGTGCCAGAGGAGTCGACGATGAAGAAAGATGTTGCGGCCAGTGCGTCCGAGGCCGTCGCGCCGAAAAAGTCCGAATTTTCCCTGATAGACAAGGGTTTGTTCAAGTCGCGGAGATACACAATCTGTGGGAAAAAGGTGAAGCTCGATGCCGATTTGTCGAAAATTTACGAGTATAGTACCAAAGATTTTAACAGGCTAGTCAAGAAGAATATCGCAAAATTTGTACAACCCCAATTTTAGAATTTTCAACTCTTTGATATGCTATCATTTAAAATAATCCGGAATTAGAATCATTGCTTAGTTTAAAAAAAAGAACATTTACTAGAACTAATTACTATCTTTCTTGTTATGATGGATTTGAAAAAAATTGAAGAAGGTTTTCGCCTGATTTTGGAAGGCATGGGTGAAGATGTGAACCGTGAAGGCCTTTTAAAAACGCCGCATCGTGTTGCAAAAATGTATGCAGAACTTTGTTCAGGGCTTGCAGAAACCGAGCCTGCAGAAAGTCTTCTCAAAACAAAATTCACAGAAGATTACGATGAAATGATTCTTGTAAAAGACATTCCTTTTGTAAGCATGTGTGAACATCATTTTTTGCCCTTTATTGGTAAAGCTCATGTAGCTTATATTCCGCGCGACAAAGTGGTTGGTTTGTCAAAGCTTGCCCGCGTGGTGGAATATTACGCAAAACGCCCGCAACTTCAAGAACGCATGACAAGGCAAATCGCTGAACTTATTCAAAAAGAATTAAACCCCATGGGCGTGGCTGTTGTTTTAGAAGCAACTCATAGTTGTATGACAATCCGTGGCATTCAAAAGCAAGGTGCTGTTACTTACACAAATAAACTTTTAGGTTGCTTTGAAAAAAGTGGCGTGACGCGCGCTGAATTTATGTCTCTCATTCACCCTTGAGGCGTCTCTTGAAAATTTTCCGCGTAATTGGCGTATGTTTTTTTCTTTTTCAAACAACGCTTTTTGCGTATACGCCCTTGCGTTTAAAATCGCTACCATCTAATTCTATTGAATTAGCTACACTTTTAGAATTACATGACGATGTTTATAGCAACGACATTAATGCTTTTGCTGAATTCAGTTTAAATTCTCAACTATCTTTTTTAGGCGAGCTTTCATACAGAACATTTTCTTTTGAACAAGAAATGGATGCCTCTTTTGATATTTTGCATAAAGGCACTAATCTTTCTGTTTCTGGGTTTGATACTTTTTTATTGGGGGTGAAATTTTTCCCAGTAGAATTTTTAGGAGCTTCTTTAGATTGGAAAATTCCTATTGAAAAAGAACTAGGCTTTCAAAAATTCCATTCGGTAAGTGGAGAATTTTTGTTCCTTTACCCTTTTACCAATTGGTTTGAATTTTCACTTGCTCAAGAATTTTGTTTTTATATTCCAACAGACAATTTTTCATTAGGCTCAGAAATTGCCCTTCAATGGCAAGGCATTTTTAAAATTTCTAAATGGCGCATTGAACATATTGGCGAATTTAGACAAAGAGTAAAAGATTCAAAAAATAAATCTCTTGCTATACCTTATCAAAAACAAAATGACCGCTTTAGTGCTTTAAGATTTAAAACCGCCATTTATAGAAATTTATTTGAAAAATCTTTTGATTTAGATGTTGGAATTTCTTATGAAGTCGCAAAAGGATTTCTTTACGGCAAAGAAACAGGGCATAAATTTTCTATTGAATCGAGGTTTTCATGGTGAGAAAATTTTTGCTCGTTTTTTGTTTTCTTTTATTTGGTTGTTTATACGACTCTCCAAATTTCCAAGAGTCAGATTATTTGCCTTTAAATGATTCTGATTACCCGTATTCGAGTTTACCAAGGCTTGTAATTGAAACAAAAGATTTTAAAGAAGTAAGAGACAGAGAAAATTATAAGCAAGCTTTTTTACAGATATATGAAGAAAAAAATCCTTTGTCTGAAATTTATGATTTAGAAATCCGTGGGCGAGGACATTCTTCTTTTACAGATTTTTTGAAATTCGGGTACCGATTAAAATTCAAAGAAAAAGTTTCTTTGTTTGACATGCCAAAAAATAAAGACTGGGTTTTACTCCCTAATTTCGCAGACAAAACGTTGATTAAGAACAAATTAACTTTTGAATTGGCAAAAAACTTAAATGCGCCTTATGCACCACGTTCTGAATTTGTAGAGTTGTATGTGAATCGAGAATATTTAGGCGTTTACCAGTTGACTGAAAAAATTGAAGTGGCTAAAGACAAAGTAAATATCCCTAAAAAAGAAAATTCTTTCTTAGTAGAAATTGATCATAAATATTCAAGTCAAGATGAAGTTATTTTTTCTTCGCATTTTAATTTGCCTTTGCACATTCATTCTCCAGATACTCCAAGTGATTCATCAAAGCGTATTTTGAAAACTTTCATAGATTCCTTTGAAAATTATTTATCAAGCGAAAAAGAATATTCAATGAATGAATTAGAAAAATGGATAGATTTAGAATCTTATATTCGTTATTATTGGATTCAGGAATTTTCAAAAAATGTAGATGGTGCTTTTGGTAGTAGCGTTTATTTTACTTGGTTTGAAGGGAATCAATTGAATATGGGACCTGTCTGGGATTTTGATATTGCTTATGGTGGCGCTCACGAAGTTAATCCCAAAGGTTGGTATGTCAGAAACCATGCCTGGAATTCGCTTTTATTTTCAGATAAAAATTTCAACATTAAAGTAAAAGAATACTGGCAAAATCATAAAGCTGAATTTATAGCAATGATTGATTCTGTGGACGTTTGGAGCAAAAATTTAGAACACGCTGCAAATAATAATTTTAAACGCTGGCCCGTTTTAGAAAGTACAGAATCCTGGGCGCATAATGAATCGGTTTCTTCTTATAAAGAAGCGAATGAAATTTTAAAGGCATGGCTAAAAACGCGCTACCTTTGGATAGAAGAAAATTTATAAAAAGAAGATTCAACATTTATTAAAGGTTGAACATTTGTTTTTAAAATAGTGTTGTGACATTGCGGGCAAGTTTTTAAATTTAAATCTTTTGGGTGTAATAAGAGTTGCATTGTTGAATGGCAATGTTTACAAAAAGAACGGTGTTTAGCACTTTTGGGCAAATAAAAACTTTCCGTGTTGCCACAAGAATTGCACACGTAAATGCGATAAGCCCACATTTTACCGCAAGAATCAAAAGGGCTGAAAAAACTGCCATAATTCAACTTTTTAAAATACCCACATTTTGAGCAAGAAAGGCTATATTCAACAGGCATAAAAACTCCAGGAAAAATATTGGTAGGCTAAAAATACCAAAACTCCTATGACATAAAATGACACAAAATTTGCGTTTGCAAAAATAAAAACGGAATGGTTCTTTTTTTTTAAAATAAAGATATATTTAAGTCGAAAGAAATTTTTAGATAATTAAGGAAGTTATGGAAAAGGAATGGTTTCCAAGTTTGGAAGAATATAATCCCGGGATTACAAAAGAGCAGTGGATAGAATTTGTTCAGGATAAAAATCTTTTTAATGAGAAAGCCTTAGAAGTATTTGATGAAACAGGTATTTTAGAAGGAATTGAGGTGATGGAAGAGAAGGATTTAATTAGATTTAAGTGTTTATTGGAATATTTTGTAACGCATCTTGAATGGTGTGAAAATCAGGATGAAAATTTCAGTGGATATGAGAAATTTATAAAACCAATAAAGGAAAAATTTAAATCTACTGGAAAAGGAGAAAATGGAAATGGCATACAAATTCAAATAAACAAATGGGATTGCTATAAAGGAAGAAGAATAGGAATAACTATTTATAATAGCCATGGGCGTGGTTACCAACAGAGAAATTGCTATCTCCATTGGATGGAGACTTGGTATAACATTCACGCTAATTGGGAAAATAATCATATTACATCTTTATACTTATCCAAAGAACCAAAGGTTGATGCTAAAAAAGAATTAGAAAAAACAATAGAAGAATTAGGTTTATTTACAGAAAATATCACCGATGATTTAAAAGTCTTTTTTGATGAATTTCTGAAATGGGAAATAGGAGCCTTACAAATGACAAACTACGAAAAAAAACTCGATGAAATAAAAAATAATCTTTTGGCAAATAAAAACGTAATTCTTACAGGCGCTCCGGGTACCGGTAAAACTTTTATGGCAAAGCAGATTGCAAAAGAATTAGGCTGTGAAGATGATAATATCGGTTTTGTGCAGTTCCATCCAAGTTATGATTACACAGATTTTGTAGAAGGTTTGCGTCCAAAGCAGGTTGATGGTTCTGACCAAATCGGTTTTGAAAGAAAAGATGGTGTGTTTAAGAAGTTTTGTGAAAAGGCGTTGAAAGAAAGTTATCGAGAAAATAATGATAATGTTGATAATTTTGAAGAATGCTGGGAAAAACTTGTTGATGAATTAAACGAAAATGATTTTGTAACTATTCCATTAATAAGTGGAAAAGGAGATTTTAGAGTTGAACTTAATGAGTATGGGACAGGATTAGCAAATAGAACGTATGAAAATGATGATTATCAAAAAGGAAAGTGGATTCAAGGTAAATCGAAGTTTTTTTCAAAAGACCAACTATATAATATTTACCAAGGATTACCTGGAACTCCTGCAGGAGGTCATGATAATTACCGAAAAGCTGTTGTAGAATATATGAAAAAAAATCTAGGTTTATTAGATTATAGAAAAACAGAATCGACACAGAAAACAAAGAAAAACTTCGTTTTCATCATCGACGAAATCAATCGTGGGGAAGTTGCAAAAATCTTTGGAGAACTTTTTTATTGTGTAGATCCAGGTTATCGTGGTGAAAAGGGACGAATATCAACTCAATATCAAAATCTTGTAACAAGTGGTGAATTTCAAAAAGGCTTTTTCATCCCAGAAAATGTGTATATCATCGGTACAATGAACGATATTGACCGAAGCGTTGAATCAATGGATTTTGCATTCCGCCGTCGTTTTTCATGGATAGAAGTAAAAGCGTCTGATACTGTAGATATGCTTGACCCAAAATATGATGACAATGGCGAATTGATTGCAGGGTTAGAAAAGAATTTAGCAGAAGAAGCAAAACGCCGAATGGAAAATTTGAATGCTGCAATTTCAAAAATAGATGACTTAAACGACGCCTATCACATTGGTGCAAGTTATTTCTTGAAGTTAAAAAATTACGGTGGGGATTTTGGCAAACTTTGGGATTATCACATCAAAGGTATTTTGACTGAATATTTGCGAGGAAATCCAAACGCACAGGAAGAACTTACCAAGTTGAAAGCTGCGTATGATAAGGCAGAAGAACTGAAAGCCGGAGAGTAATATATGGAAAATAACATTATTTTATACACAGATGAAAATGGTAAAACAGATATTTCTGTTCGATTTGCAGATGAAGATGTTTGGGTAACGCAAGTTCAACTTGCAGAACTGTACAAAACAACACGTCAAAATATTGGACAACATATTGAAAATATTTATAAAGATGAAGAACTTCCTCGAGATGCAACTATAAAGAAATTCTTTATAGTTCAACAAGAAGGATCTAGACAGGTAAAACGAGAAATTGAACACTATAATCTAGATGTAATAATTGCAATTGGTTATAGAATTCAATCAGTTGTTGCCACTCGATTTAGACGTTGGGCAACAGAACGTTTGCATGAGTATATTCAAAAAGGTTTCTCTCTTGATGATGAAAGATTAAAAAATGGTCGGAATAGATATTTTAAGGAATTACTTCAAAGAATTCGTGACATCCGTTCAAGTGAACGAAATTTTTATCAACAAGTTACAGATATTTATGCAACTGCAACAGATTATGATCCACGGGCTAAAATTACATTGCAATTTTTTGCCACTGTTCAGAATAAATTACATTATGCAGTTCACGAACATACTGCTGCGGAATTAATATATGAACGAGTTAATAGTGAAAAGCCTTTTGTAGGTATGACAAATTTTAAAGGTTCTTATGTTACAAAAGACGATGTAAAAATTGCAAAAAATTATTTAACAGAAAAAGAATTGCAACGCTTAAATTTAATGGTTTCTCAATTTTTAGATTTTGCAGAACTCCAAGCGTTAGATGAAAATCCAATGAAAATGCAAGATTGGATAGAATCTTTGGATAATCAGATTGTTATGACAAAACGTAAAATTCTTGAAGATAACGGGAAAATTTCTCATGAACAAGCTATTAAAAAAGCTGAAAAAGAATATGATTTGTATCGTCAAAAGCAATTAGCAAATCTAAAAAGCGATTTTGATTTATTTATGCAAGATGTAAAGAACTTGGAAAAATAATTAAAAAAAGCCTGAGAGTAATATATGGAAAATAAAATAAAATTATTTGAAAATAAAAAAGTTCGTTCTGTTTGGAATGAAGATGAGGAAGAATGGTATTTTTCTGTTGTTGATGTTTGTTGGATACTTGCAGATAGCATTGATTTTACAACCGCCAGAAAATATTGGAATAAATTAAAACAAAGATTAAAGGCTGAAGGAAGTCAGTTGGTGACAGATTGTCACCAACTGAAATTACCTGCATCTGATGGAAAATATTACGCTACAGATGTATTAAATACCGCAGGCATCCTGCGCCTTATCCAATCAATTCCTTCTCCAAAAGCAGAGCCTTTTAAATTGTGGTTAGCGCAAGTTGGCTCGGAGCGTCTTGATGAAATTGCTGACCCTGAAAAAGCAATTTTGCGTGGTGCTGATTTTTATCGTGCAAAAGGATACACAGAAAATTGGATAAATCAGCGATTGCAAACAATTGAAATGCGAAAAGAACTTACAGACGAATGGAAGGCACGGGGAATTGATAAAGAAAAAGATTATGCAATTTTAACAAATGAGATGACAAAGGCTTGGAGTGGTTTATCTGTAAAAGATTATAAAGAACTAAAAGGTCTAAAGAAAGAAAACTTACGCGATAATATGACAAATATCGAACTGGTTTTGAATATGCTTGCCGAAGTTACAACTACAGCAATTTCAAAATCAAAAGAACCTGAAACTTTTTCAGAAAATCTACAAGTTGCAAAAGAAGGTGGTTCTGTTGCAAAAAACGCCCGTGTTGATATTGAAAAACGGATTGGAAAATCTGTAATTTCACCTTTAAATGCAGAAGATAAAATTTTGCTTGATGTAAAAGATGTTAAGGAAATAGAGGAAAATTAAAATAAATCATGCCGCACCTAACCTTAACCGACAACAATATCAAAAATCAGCCTTCTCTTACAACACTATTGAAAAATAACGTACAATCCCAAATTCAGGCGTTTCAGGATTTGCAAACTATTGCGGGAAAGCCATTGCAAGAGCTTTGTAAACAAAATGCAAATCTTTTAGTTTTTCCTCATTGTTTGGATGAGCACAATAACGGAATTGAAGAACTTTCTATTTGTGAACTTGTGGGAAATCCAAATTATGATGGGGACACAATTTGTGATGTTGAAAACGTAAAAGTAAAAACTGGAAATTTGATGGGCTTTGTTGGTTTGGGCGGAAACAAAAATCACAACACCAAGCTTGAAATCCGATCCCGCTTTACTGAAAATTCTAATGACAACGGTCAAGATTTTTTTCTGCACTATATGCTAGAAAAAGTTTTTCGCATCAATTTATTTGATATGAATTATTCCCACAGCAAAAATGATGGCTTTGATTTGCTGTTTTTGATTTTTCCTCATTTGCTTAAACGTGCTCTTCGCCAAGGAATTTTTAGAACTTACAGAACTTTTCAAAAAAATGATGCGGCTGTAAAAGGTGTAATTGATATAAATCGTCACATAAAACAAAACACGCCTTTTAATGGAAAAATTGCCTATCGAAGCCGCGAATATTCAGCAGATAACGATATAACCCAACTTATTCGCCACACAATTGAATTTTTAAAACAAAAAGAAATTGGGAAATCTCTATTAAATTCTGATAATGACACAAAAGACGCTGTAAAACAAATTGTGGCGGCAACAGATTCTTCGTATTGTTTACAAAATCGTGCAAAAGTTATTCACAACAATTTGCGTCCTGTAAATCATCCATATTATTCTGGCTACAAATATTTGCAGCAACTTTGTCTTTTGATTTTGCGCCATCAATCTATGCAATATTCACAAAGTAATTCTCCAGTTTACGGAATTCTTTTTGACGGCGCTTGGCTTTGGGAAGAATATCTTGCAACAATTTTGTGCGACACAAAACTTGCCGAAAAACAATTTCTACATCCTTCAAACAAAACTGGCGAAGGAGGAATTAAACTTTTTGATAATTCAAAAAATGATGATGAAGAAATTGCATTTTCAAAATGTTATCGTCGCATTTATCCAGATTTTTATCGCAAAAATAAGTTGTTTCTACAAGCCGAAAGTGAGAAGCTCGGCAGTCCAGAAAACAATGGTATTATTTTAGACGCAAAATACAAACATCTTGAAAATGGTTTTGTTCGAGACGATTTGTATCAGATAATTTCTTATATGCACACAATGAAAATTGCAACGGGTAGGTTTATTTAACCAAAAAAAGTTGATGATGGATTGCTTCGTCGCTCCGCTCCTCGCAATGACAAAGAAATGTTGGCTTTTAGTAATGACAAAGAAATGTTAGCTCCTAGCAATGACAAAACAAAGTTAGATTTTTTTAATGTTGAAGACTTTTGTTTTTCTGGTGAAAGAGGCTTTGAAGCGGTGGATTTTGAATTTTTGAAAACTTATAAACTTGCAAATGATACTGGAACAGTTTTGACATTTGCTTTTCCTGTTCCACAGAATGCTAAAAAGTATTCTGAATTTAAAATATTTATGGAAAATGCAGAAAAATCTATGCTCAATCCTTTTCTTAGAACTATTCCATGATTTACAACAATATTATAATAGCCTCTTTTATTTCTCGGCCTAATCGATTTATTGCAAAGGTATGTCTTTTTGATGGTACGAAAGAAATAGTTCATGTAAAAAATACTGGGCGTTGTAAGGAGCTTCTTATTCCTGGGTGTAAAGTTTATCTTGAAAAATCTGACAGTTTGAACAGAAAAACAAAATACGATTTAGTGGCTGTGGAAAAACGATATGATCAGGTTTCTAATTGGAAAAAATATCCTGCGGTTTTTCGAGAGAGAATGAATAATGGAAACAAAAAATCTCTTTTATTCAATATCGATAGTCAAGCTCCAAATAAGGTTGTTTTGGAATGGTTAAAAAAACAGGGATTTCAAAATATCAAGCCTGAATTTACTTTTGGAAAATCGCGTTTTGATTTTTATTTTGAAAAGACTAATACGAAATCTGGCAAAACCGAAAAAATCCTTATGGAAGTGAAGGGCTGTACTTTGGAAGTTGATGGTGTAGGGTATTTTCCTGATGCTCCAACAGAACGAGGTGTAAAACATCTTAATGAACTTGCTGATGCTGTTACACAAGGCTATAAATCTGTTTTGGCTTTTGTAATTCAAATGGAAGGTGTGACAAAAGTTTTGCCAAACATTAAAACTCATCCAGAATTTGCAATGGCTTTGGATAATGCTAAAAATGTTGGAGTGGATATAATTTTTTTGCAATGTTGTGTTACAGAAGAAAGTTTAGAGATTGCGGAATGTGTAAATAATAACGAAAAAAATTATTTGTATTAACTGTAAATCCTGTTGCAAGTTTGTGCCTAATTTCCAAAAAAGCAGGCGTTACGGGCGGCGTTTGAGCCCGTTAGAAAGGGTAGTGAGCAACAACGTGCGAACGAGGGAAATACTTTTCCCTTTCTTAATGAAAATTGAGTCATTTTTAGAAGGGCTAAAGTTTGGCTGATTTGGCTTGAGAGAAAGTTCTCTAAAAAAAAAGTTCTTCTTGAGTGATGAAATATTATATTTGAAGGGAATTTGTTTTGCCGTATGTTTTTAGACAAAAAGGATTTTTATGATTCATTCCGATATTGATACTCTTGAAGCTAATGCTAAAGCTGAATTAGATGCGCTTTTGGCTAAAGAGACGGTTTCGTTGAAAGATAAATTGGCGATTACTCCGCAAAGGCCAAAGGAACTTTTGCCGCTTGAACGCCGCACTTCTTTTGACGAAACGAATTTGGGTTTGACTGAGTCCCAGGCACGGCTTGAAGCGAGTCGCTGTATGAAGTGTAAAAAGCCTTTTTGTACGGCTAGTTGTCCTATCGGTATGCCTGTCCCGGCTTATCTAGAATATGTCGCGGCTGGTAATTTTGAAGAAGCGATTAAGCTTATTCGCGATACGTCTTTGTTCCCTTCAATTTGTAGTCGCGTGTGCCCGCACGAAAAACAGTGTCAAATGAATTGCGCTATTGGGAAAAGTTTGAAGGATCCATCTAAAGGCCTTTCTCTTGGGAATTTGGAACGTTTTTGTGCGGATTATGAACGCTTGCATTTAGGTGGGAAAAAGCCTTTGCCTGTAGATGCACCGACTGGGAAAAAAGTGGCTGTTATTGGCGGGGGCCCTGCTGGTCTTGCGGCAGCTCTTGATTTGAGAACGTTTGGCCACGATGTGGTGATTTTTGAATCGGCTAAAGAATTGGGTGGCGTTTTGCGTTATGGGATTCCTGAGTTCCGCTTGCCAAAGAGTATTTTGGATTATGAGCTTTCTATTTTGAGCACTATGGGGATTTCTTGTAGAACAGGTATTACTGTTGGTAAAGATATTACTATCCCTGAATTGTTTAATAATGAAAATTTTGATGCTGTCTTTATTGGAAATGGGGCTGGCCTTGCTTTGAAAACAGGTGTTCCGGGCGAAGATTTGAAAGGCGTGTTTACTGCTGAAGAGTATTTGCGTAAAGGGAATCTTCGTGAAGAGATTGCTTCTGGCGAGAATGTGGTGATTGTCGGTGGCGGTAATGTGGCTATGGATGCTTCTCGAATGGCGTTTAGACTTGGCGCTAAGAAGGTTCGTATTGTTTATCGTCGTACAAGGAATGAAATGCCAGCTTGTAAAGCAGAAATTACGGAAGCTTTGGAAGAAGGCGTTGAAGTGCTTGAACTTAAAAATCCAGCTGAAATTCTAGGCGATGATCTTGGTCGCGTGCAAAAGATTCGCTTGGATTTATTTGAACTTGGTGAACCTGACGAACAAGGTAGAGCGCGCCCAGTAAAAATTGAAGGGCAAGAAGAATTTATTGATGCTGATACGGTTGTGCTTGCTATCGGTAGTAAAGTTTCTTCTGAAATTAAAGATTCTACTCCTGGCCTTGAAACGAATAGGAATGGTACATTTGTTGTGCAAGATCCAGAAACAGGGCTTACAAGTTGTAAGAATGTTTATGTTGGTGGCGATGCTATGCATGGACCGCAAACAGTTGTGCTTGCTATGAAAACAGGGCGCACAGCCGCTAAGGCAATTCATGAAACGTTAATGAATTAATTCAGGTTCATCCGCCGGCGGAACGCCGGCGGATGTTCTTTATATAAAAAAGCAAATAAAAGACTAGAAGGATTTTCTGCTTTTTCTAATTTCGAAAGTTCTCGCTTAGCTTCATTTTTCCCTACACTATCGCGAGCCAATTTATCGGCTTCTTCTTCTTGATTCCAACAAATGCGATGATAAAATAAACGAAAAATTCCAAGTGCTACATGAAACCAAAGAACAATTTCTAACAAGCTAAATCGCCATTCTCCAAGTAAAATCACAATCAATAAAACCATCAAAGAATAAAAACAAAGTTTCAACAAATTGCGGAGTAATTTATGATGCAATTTTTTATGTGCTTGTTCATGAGCATCTATAAATCGAGAGGATTTTTTCTCTTCATGAATATTTTCTGGGAAAGGAAAAAAATCATTTAAAATCGGTACACAACGAAAAAAAGCAAAAGGAATCTTTTTATTAAAAAGTCTCCATTCACGAATTTCAACAACCAGGCGAAAAATAATTTCAGCAGAAAGAATAAAAAGCAAAACGATAAAAGACATTACGCCTCTTCTCTAGAATCTTTCAGAACTGTTTGTATCCGACGAATCAATTGTTCGTGTTGGCCTTTTACCAATTCATAAAAAGCTTTATCTTCTGGGTGGACTTGTTGGTAATCGTCAAAAATAGCCTGGCCGCGTTCTTTATCGCGAGCATCACCAGCAAGGACATTTTCAACCCATTGTTTAGATAAACTACGCAAACGTTTTAACACTTCTGGCACAGTCGCCGGGAGTTCAATATTTGAAAAACGTTCTTTAAAAACTTCACCTGGTAAAGAGCGTAAAATTTCTTTAGGAGAAAGTAAAATCATTGAAGAATCAGATTCCACAGCCGTCAAAACAGATTCAAATAAAAAGCGTTCTAAGAAATTTCTATAAACCTGTAATGCAAATTGGCGAACAGGTTCTCGCATGTAATTGCTACCTAAAATATTTAAATCTTTTCCCGTATAAATTTCTTGGACTGTTACTTCTTGCAATTTCACAAAAGCGTTATAAACAGCGCGTACATTAGATACAGAGAACAAAGAATAGAATGCAGAAGAAATTATGTTTTTCCCGCGTTGCGCATACTTTTGCAAATTACGTTCTAAAGCAAATGCGTTTTTGCCATAACCAAAACCAGGAACAACTTCATTTAAATCTTTTGAAAGTCCATATTTTTCTGGGTTACCTGGGCGGATTAAAGCAAATGGCAATTCAAGCCGCTGTGGCGAAGTGGTCACACCAGAAGCTATCAACAAAAATGGAGAATTTTTAAAGTTTGCCGGGAATTTTATATTAACCCCTAACCCAAAGAAAGTCCCGATACCTGGGTGAATTTCTTGGTCTGGTTTTCTGCCAGTGTGGTTACTGCCGACATTAGCGCCATAACCGATATTGCCACAACCCTTAGGCCAAAGTGCCGCGATTAAAAGAGAATGGTGGTGTAATTGTGTTAAAGGCCCGACAAAAGAAGATGTGACTTCTGCTTCTTCAATATGACAACAATTAGAAACAATCGAAGAAGAAACTAAAGCCATTTTTCCAATTTTTGTTTTTTTCAAAACCAAAGAATTTTTGACTTGTGCTGCAGAATGAATCATGCAAGATTCTTGCACAATGGAATTTTCAAGAATCACAGAATCGTAAATACCTGTTGTTTCTTCAAGAGAACTTAAAACTATAGAACCTCTAATTTTTGAAGCTCCAACGATTCTTGCATGTGGACCTATCCAGCTATTGCGGACAACACCTATATTAGAAAGAACCGCACCTGGTCCAATAAAACCCGAGTGGATTTTAATTTCATTTTGCCATTCATTTAAAATAGCTTCATATTGATTTTGAAAATCTGTTGCAAATAAATTATCTAATTGGTGTTCTAAAAAATTTTGATTTGTATCTGGGTAAACAATCAAGTTTCTTGTACCGCATTCATTGCCCACAGAAATAGACTTCAAAAACTGGAGTTTACCACTTGAAACCAAAGTCCCTACATTCTGGAGAATTGCAAACCGGCTGACAAAAACATTTGAAAGCATAGAAACGCGATAAACTAACGCGTTTTCCACGACACAATTGTGCAAAATAGAATCATAAATGCCTGTAGGAAAAGAAACATCTCCAGGTAAAAGAAGAGTCCCAAAAAACGCCGGCAAATAAACAGAACCAATAAAAACAGAGCGATAAATGCGTTCTGGCGTGAAATTCCCTTCGACACGAATTTTTGTCCAATCGTCACAACGATTGCCATTTTTCTCCAAAGATTCAATTTCTGCAGAAGTCAACGGGCGAAAACGCTCTTCAGCGTGTTTCGGATTACGCAAATTTTCGGAAAAAACCGATAGATTTGTATTTCTAAGGAATTTTTTTAGTTTAAGCAATCGTTGCATATTCTAAAAATACCTAAATTCAAGATAATGATACAGGAATATTTTCAACAAAACATAAAAAAGAAATCTTTTTCTTCTATTGTCGTTTATCCAGCGGATATTTTAGACCAACGCACACAAGAAGAAATGCTGCGCAGTGAAAAATACAACAGCAGCTTTATTTATGCAGAAGTTGATTTTAATCTTCTAGACCAGCACATTTTACACGAATCTGATCAGGATTTGTTTATCACTATTTTACTGCAAGTTTTACAAAGCGATACACGAATAACTGACATTATTGGTCTTTTACCAGATAATCAAGGTTTTGTAGTTCTAATGCCAGAAGCAAAAGAAAAAGCTTGGTTTAGAATAAAGCGCTCCTTTGCAGAAAAGTTAGCAGACAGACCTGATTTGTCCAAAATTTTCAAAGAACACGTGCACCCGATTGTTTATCCGATTTGTCTAAAAAAAGAAGTATGAAAATACTTGTAGTAAGTTCTGTATACCCAAGATTTCCAGAAGACTCGGAAGTCCCATGGCTTCGCCGTTCTGTTGCGTGTTTAAAAGAAAAGGGAAATGAAATAAAAATTTTAGCGCCAGCTTATAAAGGTTTAAAAAGCCACACTATAGATGGCATAGAAGTCAAGCGTTTTCGTTATGCAACAAAAGATTTAGAAATACTCACTCACGACGAAGGTGCGCCTTCAAAAATGGCAAACAAGCCTTGGTTACAACTTTTAGCAATCCCTTATATCATCAGTGGGATTTTTAAATGTCTTTCTCTTGTCAGAACATACAAACCAGACATTATACACGCCCATTGGCCGTTTCCACATGGTTTAATAGTTCTTTTAGCAGCTAAACTTTTTAATATCCCTGTCGTATTAAATTTTCATGGCGCAGAATTACTCTTAATAAAAAAGCACCCTTTTGTTCGCCCTGTTTTAGCTTTCTTAATTGGGCAAGCCGATGCTATCTTTGCAAACAGTTCTTTTACAGCAAAAAAAATACAACAGATTCGTTCGTGTCAAGTAGAAATCAGCCCTTATGGAACAACGCTTTCCACAAAAGCAAGTGGCGTATTGCACACAGTACAAGAAAAGTTCAAAATCCTTTTTGTCGGGCGACATATTGAAAGAAAAGGAATAACATACCTTTTACAAGCAGCCCAAAAACTCTCTCCTGAAAAATTTGAAATTCGAATTGTAGGGCAAGGCGATTTAACAAATGCTTTAAAACAAGAAGCCTCAAATATTTCCAATGTTATTTTCACCGGTAAACTTTCCCCAGAAGATTTAGAAAAAGAATACCGAGAAGCCAACGTATTTGTTTTGCCTGCAATCGTAGATTCTAAAGGCGACACAGAAGGCCTTGGAGTCGTTTTAATTGAAGCCGTAGAAAACGATTTAGTCTTAGTCGCTTCAAACGTAGGCGGCATTCCAGATGTAGTCATTCACAACAAAACAGGCATTCTTGTAAACCAAAAAAATCCACAAGAATTAGCTGATGCATTTACCACACTTGCTAAAGATCCAGAACTTTGTAATCGTTTAGTGCAAGGTGCAAAAGAACACGTTCAAAAAAATTTCAGCTGGGATGCAATCATTGAAAAGCAATTAGCTTTGTACCATAAAATTTTAAAAAGAAAAAACTCCCCAGAAAATTCTGAGGAGTAAAAAACAATTTAAAACAAATTAACGAACTAAAGCTTCTGTATCCAAAGCAATTAAAAGTTCTTCATTTGTCGGGATAACCATAGCAAGCGGTGTATGGTCTGAAGAAATAATCCCGTTAGTATTTTTCCCATTGCAAGAGTTCTTTTCAGTATCTACGCGATAGCCAAGCAACTGCAAATTATGCAAAACCTGTTCACGCACAGCGGCACTATTTTCGCCAATACCACCAGTAAAAACAAGAGCATCAATACGTGGCAACGACATAGCAATACCACCGATACAACGGGAAAGTCTAAAGCAGAAAACATCAAGAGCAATTCTTGCACCAGCGTGACCTTCAGAAGCAGCCTTTGTAATGGTTCGCATATCATTACTCAAACCAGAAAGACCAAGAAGTCCGCTTTCTTTATTAACAAGCTTATCAAGTCTATCGACATCATAACCATATTTCTTAGCCAAGAAGAAAAGAATAGCAGGGTCAATAGAACCAGAGCGAGTTCCCATAACAAGGCCATCTAGTGGAGTAAAACCCATTGTCGTATCCACGCATTCGCCATTCAAAATAGCAGAGCAAGAAGAACCGTTACCCAAATGAGCGGTAATCAAGCAAGTGTCATCAGGATTACGTTCAAGCATACGGCAAGCTTCTGCACTTACAAAGCGATGGGAAGTTCCATGGAAACCATAACGGCGGATACCATCTTTTTCATAATACTCGTAAGGAATACCATACAAGTAAGCCTTAGGAGGCATAGTCTGGTGGAAAGCCGTATCAAACACAGCCACTTGTGGAAGTGTTGGGAAAATCTTTTTCGCGCATTCCATACCAGTCGCATGAGCAGGTTCATGAAGAGGTGCAAAAAGCGTAATACTTCTAATGTAATCAATCACTTCTTCAGTCACTTTTTCGGAACGAATATATTTTCCGCCATGAACCACGCGATGCCCGATAGCTTCGATAGAAGATGTCAAATTTTGATCATCAAGATACTTCTGAACGGCAGAAACTGCTTCAGCATGAGTCGGGCAATCAAAATTATAATCTTGATTATCGACAGGGCCTTTAGCTTTAAAATGCCCATTAACGCCAATATTTTCTACAAGCCCACTAGAAAGAGCTTCTTTAGAAGCAGTATTGATAACGGCAAATTTAACAGATGAACTACCGCAATTCAAAACAAGAACTAACATAAAACCTCTTCATCAAAATTTTTATTTCCAAAAAATAGGCAAATTCTTAAAAGAAAAAAATACACCCCTTTTGAAAAAATTACATTTTGCCCATGTTTAAGCAAATTCGACAATTTGATTTGCGAATCACGCAATACTTTGCCCAACACCGCTTTTCGCCCAAAGCAGCGAAATTTTTTCGCTCTTATGTCCGTTTAGGTGATGGCTATGTATGGGCTTTTGTCATTTTGCTCGTATTATGGATTTATGGCATCCGCGATTTATTAGCGGTTTTAGGCCCTGTCGCTAGTGCCGTATTCACCTGTTTTGCGCTTTACTGGGGTGTAAAACTTTCCATTCGCCGTGTTCGTCCGTTTGAATTAGTCCCTGAAATCTTAGCCGAAGTCCCGCCACTTGACAAATACAGTTTCCCATCTGGCCACACCATGAACAACTTAACCATAGCTTGCGTTGTTTTTCAGGCGTTCCCAGAAATCGGCTGGATAATGCTTATTTTGCCATTAACTTGGGGAATGCTTCGTGTTTACTTTGGCGTCCACTGGTTTTCAGACATAATTGGCGGCGCCTTATTCGGCGTAATCGCTTATTTCCTTTCTCGCCCGATTTACCAATTTTCAGTCGAACTCATTCAATCTTTTTTACAATCTTAATTTTTAGTGTTCCCCGCGCCTAAAAAACTCAGGCAAAAAATCGCGCGGGGCCGGGCTCTTGCGTTATCTCGTGTCGCCACAATTTTAGCAATCAAAACCTTGCGCGCCACTCGTCCGTTCAGCCTCGCGACAAGTCGCGAGTCCGAACCCTAACGGGCTTCCATCCCTAACACACTTGCCACAAGTTTTTGTCATTGCGAGACGTGCTGAATGCACGGCGTGGCAATCTCCTCACCAACAGATCGCCACACTGCGTTCGCGATGACAACTCTAAACTAGCCACACGCCTCTTGTCATTGCGAAGAAACGTAGTGACAGAAGCAATCCCATTGCCAATAAATCGCCACATCGTCTAAAAAAATACTTGACGCCACTTATAGTATAAGTATATATTACAAAGTAGATTTTAATAGTTTTCGCTAGGAACTTAATTGAAACTAAAAAATCTACAATGCTGTAGATTTGCCTCAATCACAGCATCTACACAAGAGGATTTGAATAAAAAGATAGAGGAATTTATGTACTATATCGAATTCTACATCAATGGCAACTCCAGCCACAAGGACACTGCTTGCACGCCGTGCAGCAACGTAGATGATGCAAAAAAATGGGTGCTCCAGAATCGCTATCCTGGCTGTACAATTAATATTTGTAGAACTCAGCCGTCATCCGCAGGAAAACCTTCCTGGTTTAAAGGCTAGGCTTTAAGAATTACCCGATTTAAATAAAACGGGTATTTTAAAATTAGCACTGGAGAAAGTATGGCAAAGAAAAGATTTGTAGGAAAATATGAGACAATACTAGACCACAACCCAACACCAGAAGAATTTGAAGAAATCGTTGGTGTAGATTGGGAAGATAGACTTGAGTTTATTCAAATTATAAACACTATGACGCCTCACGCAGGATGGGTTGATATTTCTTTTTTATATGAGAAAAGAGGTCATTTAGAAATGGCTAAAACATATGATAAACCTTTGCCAAAATGGGAGTTAGAAAGGACTTTCATTGATTACGTTTATTAGTGTCTTTGTCTAGTAACCATTCAAGACTCTTACCATTATTTTCTAAAAAATCATTTAACCAAAGTTCTAATTTATCATAATCGGTGTTTAATTTTAATAGAGTTTTACGGGAACTTAATTAAAACGTGGGGTTTCTTTTAATCAATAGGAGGTAAAATGAAAAAAGTTCTTTTTATTATTATTTCTTTCGCTTTAACTATCATCGCAAAACCTACAGATTATATCGATGGGAAATGGTATACCTGTGACGTTGTCGAAACTAATGCTAATGGAGATACTGTATTTTCAAGCAACATGTATGGTGGAAAAGTTTGGTACAATTTCAATAAAAAAAATCAGCTTGTAAGCTATAAGATGATGGGAGTAACTTGCAACATAAGTTACACATCTTTTGGGAAAAAGAAAGAGGAAAAATGCTCTGATGGAAAAACAACTTCAAAATACACTTACGACGAACAAAAACGTCTAATCAAGATTAACACTTCATTTGGGATAACAACGAATTATTCTTATGACGATAATGGAAATCTAATACATAAAAACGAAACTATGCATGGGGATTATGGAAAGATTACAGATGAATACTACGAATACAATGGTAATATATTAATTTCTTCAAAAGTAACAACAACTGATTCAGAAGGTTAT
>ERZ808043.58-NODE-58-length-25831-cov-5.642541_pt1 | contig 25831 bp, 23 predicted proteins | sample MGYA00380194_ERZ808043 | MGnify/ENA primary metagenome ERZ808043 (study PRJEB31490, sample SAMN06133370) | cow dung metagenome | isolation source: H3 | host: cow | place: China: Chengdu | collected 2015-05 ...
ACTTCAAACGTACCAAAACCAACGAGTTGTACTTTCTCGCCAGCTTTGAGCGCTTCCGTTACGCTTGCAACGAATGCTTCGTATGCGATAGCCGCATCTTTGTTGGTGAAACCTGCTTTTTCTGCCATTGCTTTGATCAATTCGCCTTTGTTCATAAGAGTTAATCCCCTTTAATTGTAATTCTTAAAAATCTTGGCTAATTTTTAAGTAATTTTATTATAGCGTATTATGGTGCTTTTGTCAAGTGTAGGAAGTACAAAAATTGCGAAAAAGCTTGAAAAATAAGAGTTTTTTTCAATTTTTTTTATATTTTATCACTTTTCGAGTTTTCTCGCACGACAAAAAGAGTCAAAAAACTTTAAACACGGATAAAAATCAAAGCTCACTTGTGTAAAAGCCCAAGCCGAGAACCTGTGAAACGCCTGTCATTACGGCAAAAGAATCGGGATCTACTTCTTTAATTACTCTGCGAAGCGTCGCCACTTGTCTGCGGGAAATTACGCAAAGGAGCATCGGGTGTTCTTCTTTCGTATACATACCCGTAGCAGGAAGCATGGTAACGCCGCGGCTCAATTCACGCATAAGCGCCTGCGCCATTTCTTCGGGTTTGTTCGTGATGATTCTAAATTCGATTGCCGATTGGAAACCGTTCGTGATCGATTCGTTGCTCTTGCTCTCCACGTACAATTCAAAAGCCGACATCATAATGGGAAGAAAATTGTAAGCGATCGCCTGCGTGGGATCGTAGAACACGAAAAGGGAAGCTCCCACGACCACGAAATTGACGGCGAAAAGCATCCAAGCAATAGAACTTGCCGCGAATTTGCGTTGTATAATCACGGCAACGATGTCCGCGCCGCCCGTGCTTCCACCGATTTGGAATGCAAGAGCGGTCGCCGCGCCGATACAAATACCGCCGCCGAGCGCGGCGAAAATTTTTTCGCCGCTTTCAACGAATTCAATCGAAAAGTCAGGAAATAACGATTCTAAAATTAAAAGCCAAACCGTTTGCAAACCGATATGTATCGCGGTGAGAAATGCGAATTTCTTTTTCACAAAAAAGAATCCAAGCACGACAAGCGGAAAGTTTAAGCCGAAAACAACCCAACTTTGTTGGATAAAACCGTTCGTCGCCACGTTCAATAGAACGCCGATACCGATTACGCCGCCAACCGTAAACTCGTTAGGGGTGATGAGCGTTTTTGCACCGAAAGAAATTAAAAAGGAAGAAACGAGCAAATAAATCACCGTTTTAAGCCAAGGAAAAGCCTTGCCCACGCGGCGCTCGTTAAAATTCTCCTTCGTGATTTTGGGTGGTAAAATATTTTGATTGTATTCCATAACCTATCAACCCTCGACGACGACCGTGATTTTTGCGGTAACGTTTTCCATAAGACGAATTTCGGCTTGGAAAGAGCCCACCGTTTTCACGGCGTCCATTTTAATCTTCTTTTTATCAATATCAAAACCGATTTCGGCAAGCGCGGCGGCAACGTGCGCAGCTGTTACGCTGCCAAACGTTTTTCCGTTTTCGCCTGTCTTAATTTTGACGGTTACGCTTTTTCCGTCAATCTCTTGGGCAAGCGCTTTCGTCGCCTTAATCTCTTCTGCTTTATGGAACTGTGCGGCGGATTTCTTTTGTTCGGCTTCGTGCACGTTCGCGGCATTCGCCACGCTCGCAAGCCCCTTTTTTAAAAGGAAGTTTCTGCCGTAACCGTCGGCAACTTCCACAACTTCACCTTTTTTACCCGTGCCTTTTACGTCTGCTTTTAATAAAACTTTCATATTCGTTCTCCTTGTGCGTATTCCCTTATTATTTTACAGCAAATTTTTGCAAATGTCAATAATCTTTCACTACTTTGCGCATACTGCTAATACCAAAAAAGGAGGTTTTTTGCTATGATGAATGAAAAAGGTCAAGAAGTGAACACGAGTATTGGTTGCGGTGTAACCGAATGCAAATACAACCGTTCGGGCGATTATTGCACGCTTCGCAAGATCCACGTAGGGAATACGTGTTCGTGCGACGCGGAAAGCTGCACGTGCTGTGATAGCTTCGAAAGAAAATAATCGGTGAAAAATCGGTGATTTTTGTGTAAAAGCCGCCCGTTTCGTTGTAAACGGACGGTTTTTTCATTTGTTTTGTGAAAAATGCACAACGCCGAAAAAAATTACTATAAAAATTAAATTTATTTGCATTTTCAAAAAAACGGGTGTATAATAAGGAAAATCCACTTAAGGAGAAAAAATATGGAAAACACAGAAGTAGAAAAGAAGCTGACGGTTTTGGAAAAGGTGAAAGCGTATTTCAAAGCGCTTCCCAAGCGTTATTTTATCACGGCGTTTTCGGGTATGGCGCAGGGTTTGTTTGTAACGCTTATTGCAGGCACGATTTTGGCTACTTTGGCAAAAGACGTTATCGGTCTTGGCAACTTTGTTTCAAACACTTTATTTTATATTGCGAATATAGCCAAATCATTGATGGGTGTAGGCATAGGGATAGGCATAGCGCACGCGCTTGGAAAAAATAAACTTTTGATATTTTCTTCGGCTGTTGCGGGCATGGTGGGCGCGTTTGCGGATAAATTACTGTTTGGTTCGTTTATGGGTGGATTATTTCCTACGGTAACAAATCCTTTTACGACATTATCGTTCGGAGCGCCGGGCAATCCCATAGGGGCTTATGTTGTCACCATGTTGGTTATAGAAGTTGTTGAATTATACGCAGGAAAAACCAAACTGGATATTATTTTAGTGCCGCTTGGGGTAATGTTACTGTCTTTTGTTGGTATATTTTTAGCCGCTCCGTTCATTTGGCTTGTAGATAAATTAGGGGTACTTATCGCAATGGCGACGGGTATTGCGCCGTTCTTTATGGGTATAATAGTCGCCGTAGTGATGGGGATATTACTGACAATGCCAACATCTTCCGCGGCGATCTGGATAGCAGTAGCAAAATCCGTAATCGAAGCGGGTGGCGCAAATGCGGACTATATGTTGATAGCAGGCGGTGCGGCAACGGTCGGTTGCGCGTGCCATATGGTGGGGTTTGCCGTGGCAAGTTTTAGAGAAAACGGCGTCGGCGGGCTGATCTCGCAAGGGATCGGAACGAGTATGTTGCAAATCCCGAACATCATGAAAAAGCCTGTGATTATGCTTCCTATGATTATATCGAGTGCGATTTTAGGTCCGCTTTCCACGTGTTTGTTTGGTTTGAAATGTAGTTACAACGGCGGCGGTATGGGGACAAGCGGTTTGGTAGGTATAATCGATTTGTTTACAAATACCACAGGTGCGCTTGGAATTGTGGGGATATTCTTGCTTATGATTATCCTGCCTGCGGTGCTTAATTTCGTCATTTCCGAATTTATGAGAAAGAAAGGTTGGATCAAAGAAGGGGATATGAAGTTGCCCGAATAAGTGAAAAACGAAGAATACGCGGCGCAATACTTCGTTGCGCTGCGTTTTTCTTGCTCGTTACGGAGAGTAAACATCCCGTCGAAAAGCCTCGCGCTCCTTGTCTTGCTTGCGGCTTGCTTCGTTTTCCTCGCTTGGATTTGTCTTTGTAGTATAATCAAAACGGCTTACGGAAAACATTCCGTAAGCCGTTATATTTTATAAAAATTTTATGCTTTTGCGGGACACCGTTGCGGTTCGCACGTTACGTGCATACCCAAAGATTTAAAGGTTTTTTCATCTACGTGCGAAAGGATCACCGTCGAATGAATCTCGCAATTTTTCAGTTTGTCTAATTGTTCCATAGCAAGCTTTGCCATACGATCGGAAACGGCGCAAATGGCAAGCGCCATTAAAATCTCGTCCGTGTGCAAGCGGGGATTGCCCGAACCCATATGATTGACTTTTAACCTTTGTATCGGTTCAATGATCGTGGGGGAAATGAGCTCAATGCTATCTTCAATGCCGCCTAAAACCTTTAACGCATTGAGAAGTGCCGCGGCGCTTGCACCGAGCAGTTCACCCGTTTTTCCCGTTACGATTCGTCCGTCGCCAAGTTCAATTGCGACGGCGGGCGCGCCCGTTTGTTGCGCCTTTTTCAGCGCGGAGGCAACGGGTTTTCTATCGTCCTGCGATATACCCGCCTTGCTCATCAAAAGCTCGATTTTCGCCACAACTTCTTTACCGATACGACCTTTTCTTGCGTCGCAAAGCGCGGCATAATAACGGCGAATAATTTCGCTTTTAGAAGCTTTTCTGCAAATCTCGTCGTCTACGATACAAAATCCCGCCATATTCACGCCCATATCCGTAGGGGATTTGTAGGGGGAATAGCCCAAAATCTTTTCAAGCATAGCGCTCACCACGGGAAAAATTTCCACGTCGCGGTTATAATTGACTGCGAGTGATTGATAAGCTTCCAAGTGATAAGGGTCAATCATATTCACGTCGTTGAGATCGGCGGTTGCCGCTTCATACGCCGCGTTGACGGGGTGGGAAAGGGGTAAATTCCAAATCGGAAACGTTTCAAATTTCGCATAGCCCGCTTTCACGCCGCGCAAATTTTCGTGGTATAATTGCGATAAACAAGTCGCCATTTTCCCGCTACCAGGTCCGGGCGCGGTAACGATCACCAAACGGCGTGAAGTGGGAACGTATTCGTTTTTGCCATAGCCGTCTGCGCTTACGATTTTCTGCACGTCGGAAGGGTAGCCTTCGATTGCGTAGTGCTTATAGACCTTAATGCCGAGCGCAGAAAGGCGTTTGATAAAGCCGTCCACGGCGGGTTGGGGACTATACATTGTCATCACGACGCTTCCGACGAATAAACCTTTGTTTTGAAAAATATCGATAAGGCGCAAAACGTCGGCGTCATAGGTAATGCCGAGATCGCTACGATACTTGTTTTTAATAATATCGTTCGCGGAAATGACAACGAGAATTTCCGCCACGTCTTTGAGCTTTAAAAGCATTTTAATTTTGCTGTCAGGCTCAAAACCGGGGAGTACGCGAGAAGCGTGATAATCGTCGAACAATTTTCCGCCGAACTCTAAATACAGCTTATCCCCGAACGAATCGATGCGCTCTTGTATCTTTTCCGATTGCAGGGAAAGATATTTTTTATTGTCGAAACCGATGGAATGCACTTCTCTCACCTCTATTTTTGCCATTTTATTCATTTTATCAAAAATTCCCGATTTTGTCAATGTTATGAGCGCGAATTTTGTCTAAGAAAAAGGAGAAATTTTATAAAAAGAAAACCGCGGGGTTGTTCCGCGGTTAATTTCTTAAATTTTCTTCTTTAATTCCCGAACGGCGTTGCCAAGGAAAAATTCCGCCGTCGTACCCTTGCGAATAAGCGCCACGGCTTCTTCGGGTGTACACCAACGCGCTTCCGCCACTTCGTCTTCTTTGAGCTTGATTTCTTGATCTTCGACAACGACGATAAAGTTGAGCATCAAAAGCTCCTTTTTTTGGTGATAGCGCGAAGACATGTATTTGGCTTTCACAACGTCAAGCCCCAGCTCTTCCTTGATCTCGCGGGGGATTGTCTTTTCTGCGTTTTCGCCTTTTTTCACGTAACCCGCGAACAAAATGAAATCGTCGTCTTCCACGTGCTTGGCAAGCAAAATTTTATCCTGCGCGCGGTTGGTTACGACCATACTCACCGCCACCGAAAATTGCGGGAACATATACGATTCACATTGGTTGCAATAGGGCACTAATCCTTCGTTTTCGCAAAACCGAAGCGAGAGCTTTTGTCCACATTCTCTGCAAAACATACCTTAAAACCTCCTTATCTACTTTTTTCTATCTTATCAGCTGTGTTCTATATTATAATACCCTTTTTTTCGGCGTTTGTCAACAGGGCAAGAAAAATTTTTTTAAATTTTTATAAAATTTACAAATTCCTTTTTAAAAATGTGCTCCGAAAACGGTTGCTTTCGGGGAGGGCGCACGTTTATTTCTTTACAAATTCCTTTCCCGTGATCAAATAATCAATGGAAACGTTGAAGTAATTAGATAGCAAGACGAGCATAGAAATATCGGGGCTTCGCTTCCCGTTTTCATAATGGGATAACGCTTCACGGCTAATCGACAAATCCATCGCGACTTTCAGCTGACTATATTTTTTCTGTTTGCGGATATTTTTTAATCCGATCAATTCCATAAAATCACCTTAATTCCCTTGACATTATTGTAACATATTGTTACAATATAAAATGTAACGAATTGTAACATTTTATACATTGACGGTTTTTAATGGAGAAAATCAAAAAAAGCTTATGAGTGATATAAAAATTTTCTTACCCCTCTTGACATAATCGTAGTTTGCCGTTATAATATAAAGTGTTACAAGACGTAATATTCTCATCTTTTGGAGGTTTTTATGAAAAAGAAGCTTTGGGGGCTTTTCACGACTCTTTTTCTCTGCTTTGCGTTTACGCTTGGGTTTACTGTGGGTGGTTGCACAACGCCTGAAGTTCCAAATTCGAGTAGTTCAGGGGGAGGAAGTGACTCAACAGACGAGACGTACGAGATAGACAATCCCGATTCAAACGGTTTGAAGTATAAGTTGCTTACCGACGATACGTATGAAGTGTCTGGGATAGGCAGTTGCAGGGATACGGATATAGGTATTCCAAGCAGTTATAACGGAAAAGCGGTAACTTCGATTGGCGATTCTGCGTTCATCATGAACGAAAGTATAACGAGTGTAACGATGAGCGAGGGGATAACGACGATCGGCAATCGGGCGTTCGTAGCCTGCAAAAATTTGACACGTGTAAAACTTCCCGAAAGCGTAACAACTGTCGGTGATCAGGCGTTTATGATTTGCGATAACTTGACGAGTGTTACAATTCCCGAAAGTATCAATTCTATTGGCGAGTCTGCATTCTCAGATTGTGCGCTTTTAAAGACCAAAGAATACGGTAATGCAAAATATTTAGCAAGCAAAACGAATGATTATTTTGCTTTGATTGGAACTACAAACAAAAGCTTTGACAGTTATGGAATACATAAGGATACAAAAATTATTGCAAATCTTGCGTTTGAAAATTGTGATAGTATGGAAAGCATTGTCATTCCCGATAATGTACCTCTTATCGGCAGTTATGCTTTTTATAGCTGCGGGCGTTTGAATAGCGTAACGATTGGTAAAGGGGTAAAGTCGATTGGCGATTCTGCGTTCGATAAGTGCATTTCGTTAAAAGAAGTGCATGTCAAGGATTTGGCGGATTGGTGCAATATCTCTTTTGGCGCGAATTTAGCAAACCCTATTTATCGCAGGGATACTGCCACCTCTTTCAACAATAATATTAAGTTATACGTCAACAACGAGACTTTGACGGAAATCACGATTCCGGACGGCGTAACTTCTATCGGCAGTGGGTTGTTTTATAATTGCCCTGACTTGCAAAGCGTGGTAATCCCCGACAGCGTAACTTCTATCGGTAGAGAAGCGTTCTATGGTTGCAATGCCTTGACGAGTGTAACGATCGGGGACGGTGTGACGACTATCGATAAGGATGCGTTCAATCGTTGCAGGAATCTAACGAGCATAAAGATGGGCAAGGGAGTAACAAAGATCGAAGAAAAAGCGTTCTATTGGTGCTGGAATTTGAAGAGCGTAGAAATTCCCGACACGGTAACGTTTCTTGGTAAGCAGGCGTTCGAGGGTTGTAGTTTAACGAGCGTAGCGATAGGGAACGGTATAACGTCTATCGGCGAGCGGGTGTTCTATGATTGCGATAATTTAACGAGTGTGTATTACGGTGGCACGGCGGACGATTGGGCGGACATTCAAATTGCTTCGTATAACAATCCTTTCCATTCGGCAACGGTTTATTATTATATCGAAAAGGAAGAAAACGTGCCAACGGACGGCGGGAAGTATTGGCATTATGGCGAGAATGGTGAAATCGTCGTTTGGCAAAAAAATAACGAGTCGTAATTTTCAAATTTGGAGGTTTTTATGAAAAGGAAACTTTTAGTGCATTCAAAAACTCTTTTTCTGTGTTGTGCGTTGACGCTTGGGCTTGCCGTGGGGGGATGTACCGTTTCGAATTCGCAACAAAGTTCTAGCTCGGAAGAAATCTTTTCTAAGGGGTTAAGCTATGAATTGCTCGAAAACGATACTTACGAAGTGTCGGGGATGGGCGATTGCACGGATACGGATATTGTTATTCCAAACAGCTACAATGAAAAAGCAGTAACGTCTATCGGCGCTTCTGCGTTCGAGTTTTATACGGCTTTGACGAGCGTAACGATTGGTAAAAACGTAACGTCAATCGGGGAAAATGCGTTTAAAAGTTGCAACGGCTTGACGAGCGTGGAAATTCCGAGCAGTGTAACGTCTATCGGAAAAAATGCGTTTGGTGATTGCGATGGTTTGACGAGCGTGGAAATTCCGGGCAGTGTAACGTCTATCGGAAAAAATGCGTTTGGTGATTGCGATGGTTTGACGAGCGTGGAAATTCCGGACGGCGTAACGTTGATCGGCGGTTCTGCATTTTTGAGTTGTGATGACTTGACAAGCATAACCCTGCCTAGCAGCGTAACATCGATCGGGGAAAATGCGTTTGGTGATTGCGAAAGCTTGACGGGCGTATATATTTCGAGCATAGAAGCGTGGTGTAATATTACGTTTGACGGTTCTGATGCAAATCCGTTGGTTTATGCGGGAAACTTGTATTTGAATAACGAGCTAATAACAGAATTGAAAATTCCTGATAGTATAACGTCTATCGGCGATTATGCGTTTAATGACTGCAAAAGTTTAACAAGCGTAACCATAGGGGATAGCGTAACATCTATCGGGAAAAATGCATTCTCCGGTCTAAAAAATTTAACCAGCGTTATCATTCCGAGCGGTGTAACGTCTATGCAAGATTGTGTATTTGGCCGTTGTAGCAATTTGACGGTATATTGTGAAGCGGAAAGCAAACCGAGTGATTGGCATACTAATTGGAATACTCATTGGAATGATACCGATTTCCCTGTCGTTTGGGATTGCAAGAATAACGACGTGGCAACAGATGGATATATTTACGTAATATTAGAAGATATCCGCTATGGATTAAAAGATGGCGTCGCAACGATTTTAAGCCAAGCAGAAAATCTCCATACGGCAAACATTTACGAAAAGATTACGTATAAAGGAACGGAATATCCCGTAACTTCAATCATTCCATATGCGTTCTTGAACTGCGAGCAATTAGAATATAATGAATACGGCAATGCGAAGTATTTAGGCAGCAAAACGAATGATTATTTCGTTTTAGTTCAAGCACACGCTTACGCCTATACGATTCATAACGATACAAAGATAATCGCAAGCGGAGCGTTTAGTGCTTGCGAAGGCTTGACGAATGTAACAATTCCAGACGGTGTAACCGCTATCGGTGCAGGAACATTTTTTGAGTGTTATAGCTTGACGAGTGTAACGATAGGGGACAGTGTAACGTCTATCGGGGAAAACGCATTCGGTAGTTGTGGTGCTTTAAGGAGCGTCGTAATAGGAAGCGGCGTAACTTCGATCGAAAAAAATGCGTTCATTGGTTGCGGTATATTAACGAGCGTGTATATTAAGGATATAGCGGCTTGGTGTAATATTTCTTTTGGTAATAATTACGCAAATCCACTTCGTTGGAGGGGGAAGTTGTACGTCAACAATGAGCTGATAACGGAGCTTACGATTCCGAGCGGCGTAACTTCGATCGGCGCTTATGCGTTCGAAAATTGCGCAAGCTTGACGAGCGTAACGATTGCGGACAGCGTAACGTCTATCGGCGATCGTGCTTTCATGGGTTGCGAAAGCTTGACGAGCATTATTTTTAAAGGTACAATCGAACAGTGGAATGCAATTAAAAAAGGGGAGATTTGGATGTATAAACTTCCGGGAAAGGCGGTCGTTTGTCTGGACGGGGAAGTGGCGTTATAAAAAAGATAAAAGAGAATAGATAAGAGTGAATAGAGAATAGAAAAAGGAAAAATCCATAACCCCGCCGTTTGCGTTTTCGTAAACGGCGGGGTTTTTGCGCATAGAAAAGAAAAAAAGGAGTGCAAAAAGTTCTTGCCAAAAGGGCGCGGTTGTGCTATAATAATTGTATTATGAAATATATCGAACTTACCATTCATACAACGAGCGAAGCGAGCGAGATTATCGCGGATATTATGTGGAATTATACCGATTTCGGCGTAACCATTTGCGATAGGAATGATATTATCGCGCTGCAAACGAGCAAGGAAACGACCTATTGGGATTATATGGACGACGAATTGACGGAGAACAGAGAGTCGGACGTGCTTGTGAAATGTTATATCGAAGAAGTTTGCGCGAGCGAAACGGTGGCTTCCATTCTTGCCGATATACAAAACGCGAAAACACTTGCGGGCGACGCCGTTGCTTTTGGAACGCTTGAAGACACCAAACGCACCGTGGACGGCGACGATTGGATTGACGTTTGGAAAAAGCATTTCAGACCTATTCACTTAGGTAGAATCGTAGTCGTGCCCGAATGGATTGAATATACCCCTGCGGAAAACGAGCAGGTGGTGCTTCTTGATTCGAATATGGCGTTCGGCACGGGCGAACACGAAACGACTTCTATGTGCGTAGAATGGATTGGGGAATTTATCACGCCCGATTCCGTTTGTATTGACGTGGGCTGTGGAAGCGGCATTTTGGGCATTTCCGCGCTCAAGCTCGGCGCGAAAAAGGCATATTTGACGGACATTGACCAAATTGCCGTGGAAAGCTCGTTCCATAATTGTAAGCTCAACGGCGTTTCGGATAGAGCGGTGGTGGCGCATTCCAACCTTTTGGAGAACACCGATATTTGCGCGGATATAATGTTTGCGAACATCACGGGCGAAGTGTTGAAAATGCTCGCGCCGTCCATCCCTAAAAATTTAAAAGAAAACGGCGTTTTGATTTTAAGCGGGATTATCGAAAGTCGTTTGCAAATGGTAAAAGAAGCGTACGTGGCGGTGGGTATGGAAATTCTGCACGAGCGGCAAAAGGGCGAATGGTTCTCGCTCGTTTTAAAAAGAAAATAACAGGAGCAGGTACGCGTTGAAACGGTTTTTTGTAGACAAAATTGAAGAAATCACTTGCCTTTCGGGTGAAGAGTTTGAGCACGCGAAAAACGTGCTCCGTATCGGCGTGGGCGCGGAAGTGATTTTGCTCGACAATAGCGGGAAAGAATATACCGCCGTCGTTTCCGCCGTAGAGAAAAAGCAAATGCTTTTAAACGTAGTGCGAGAAAGCGCGGGCGAGCGGGAAGCAAAAGCGGATACCTGTCTTTTGTTTGGGTATTTGAAAAACGCGGATAAGAACGAATTTATCGTGCAAAAGGCGGTCGAGCTTGGCGTGAAAAAAATCGGCGTATTCTCTTCGCAATTTTCTTCCGCGTATATGAACGAGAACAAACTTGAACGCTTAAATAAAGTATCGAAAGAAGCGGCGAAACAATGCTTGCGCTCGGTTGCACCGAAAGTGCAATATTTCCCGTCGCTTAAAGACGCGCTCGATTACGGCGTGGATTATGAATGTAAATTGTTTGCCTGCGAATTTGCGGATAAGAGTGAAGTTTCCCTTTCTGCGATAAATGGCAGTGTGGCAATGGTGATCGGAAGCGAAGGCGGATTTTCGCGGGAAGAAGCGGAACTCGCAAAGGGAAAGGGATATAGCTTAATCAGTCTTGGAAAGCGTATATTGCGCGCGGAAACGGCGGCGGTTTGTCTTTCGTCAATCGTGATGTACGAGCTTGGAGAATTGGAATGAAAGCGGTGGTGTTTACGCTCGGTTGCAAAGTCAACGACGTGGAAAGCGGATCGATTATTCGGGGCTTGGAAACGCTCGGTTACGAAGTTTCAAGGGAGCTTGAATATGCGGATTTGTATATTGTAAACACGTGCGCGGTAACGGGCGAAGCGGAGAGAAAAAGCCGCCAAGCGATTGGGAAAGCTTTGAAATTCAACCCTGCGGCGAAAGTGATTGTCTGCGGTTGCGCTTCGGAAAAATCCCCCTTGGCGTTTCAAGAAAAGAACGTTACGTCGGTGGTGGGCGCGCAACGCAAAAACCGTGTTTTGGAAATTGTGCAATCGCAGTTCGATCAGGAATTTTGCGGTTTGCAAATAGAAAACGCAGGGGGCAGGTATGAAGAGATGCCCCTTCCCGACTGTTTAAAAACACGGCGCTTTGTCAAAATTCAAGACGGTTGCAATCGCTTTTGTTCCTATTGTGTGATACCGTATCTGCGGGGGCGTAGCCGAAGCCGAAGTGTGGAGAGTGCAGCGGAAGAGATTTTGCTCGGCGGCGCGTTTGAAACGGTGGTAACGGGCATTGATATTTCCGATTACAAGGACGAACAGGGGCGGGATTTAACAGATTTAATGCTTGCGATAAAAGACGCGGACACGCGTATTCGGCTTGGGTCAATGGAAGTGAGTTTGATTACCGATCGGTTTTTAAACGCTTTGAATCAGGTGAAAAATTTTGCGCCGCAATTCCATTTATCCTTACAAAGCGGTTCGAACGCGGTGCTGAAAAGTATGAATCGGCATTACACGCGCGAAGAATACCTTGAAAAATGTAAAATGATAAGGGAAGCGTTTCCTGATGCCGCAATCACGACGGATATAATTGCGGGATTCCCCACGGAAACGGAAGCGGATTTTGAAGATTCTTTGCGGATTGTAAGCGAAGCGGGTTTTGCGCAAATCCATGCCTTTCCGTATTCCCCAAGAGAGGGCACGAACGCGTTCAAAAAATATAAGGAATTGCCGTTCGCCGTGAAAAAAGAACGGGTTGAAAGGCTTTTACAGGCGGGTGCAAGGGAACGGGAAAAGTATATGCAGGCGTTTGTGGAAAAAACGCTAACGATAGTGCCTGAACAATGCGAAAACGGTTTCACGGCAGGATATTCGGAAAATTATATCCGCGTGTACGTTGCGGGCGAAACGGAAAAACACCCCGTACAGGTATGCGTTGAACGCTTGTTTAGAGACGGCGTTTTGGCGAAGTTAATAAAATCAAAAGGAGATATAAGGTTATGAACGATTGTATTTTTTGTAAGATTATCAAAGGGGAAATCCCGTCGAAAAAAATGTATGAAGACGAGCAAATGATTGTAATTTGCGACGTTGCGCCGAAAGCGAAACTGCATTATCTGTGTATTCCGAAAACGCATTTTGCATTCCTTTCGGAAATGGACAAAGAAAAGGCGGAAACGCTTAAATACTGTTTTGAAAAAATCCCCGCGCTTGTGCCCACGCTCGGGCTTGAAGGCGGGTATCGCGTGATTATCAATCAAGGTGAGAACGGCGGACAAGCGGTGCATCATTTGCATATCCACCTGCTCGGCGGTGAGAAATTAAAAGATTTTTAAGGTATAAAGAAAAGAAATCGGGGCAATAATCCCTTTCGCAAAACGTTGCGGGAGGGATTTTTTTATGCGTTTTTTTAAGACACTTGGAAATTTTATAAAACTCTCGCTCGCTTTGGCGTTTGCGATTGGGGCTTTTTTTTGTGTAAAAGCCGCGCATATTTCGAAGCTCTCCTTTCTTCAAGGCGAGCGCGCGTATTATTTGGATAGCAGATCTTCGCAATCGCTTATCAAAACGGAGCTTGCCGCTTGGGATTTGTTTCGTGTCAAAGGAGAAAGCGTGTGCTTTACAATCACGGGGGAAAAGGAAGAAAAGGGAAATTTTGCCCGTTCACTCGTGGGGCGTTACGGCGGGGAAATCCTGTTCACGGAAGAGATTGACGGCACGGTTTCTTATTATGCCTATATCCCTGCGTGGGGACAGGGAATCGCGCTTTACGGAAAACAGGTGAATTTGCATATCGCGGTTTCGGCTGATACTTGCAAGGTGGGAACGCCAATTATCTTTGGGGGGTTTTAAAATTTTTTAAATGTGTTGTATAAAAACTCAAAAACGAGTCAAACATTTACATACAAAATTTCGGAGGATTTGAAACATGCAAGAACAAAACGAAAAAGAAAAGAAAATCAGAAAGAAGCGTATTAGTGGCGAAAAGCGGTTCTATTTGCTTACGGCACTCGGTTGTGCGGCGGCGCTCGTAGCGATTGTAACGGTGGCGCTCGTGGCAAGCGTAGGCGACGTGAACAATCAGGTAGATAAAGGCAACAATTCGAATAACGAATCCACGCTCCCGCCTTCGTCAGACGAGGGGAACAACGGCGGAAATAACCAAGGCGGTACGGGCGACGGCGAACAGGTTGTGGTCAAGCCCGAAGGTATGATTATGCCTTTGGAAACGGCGGCGCTTATCCACGATTACGGCTTTTATCATAACCAGACTTTGAATTGTTATTACGAGCACACGGGGCTTGATTTCTCGGCGGAAGCAGGCACGGAAGTTGTGGCAGTTGCCGCGGGAAAAATCGAAAGTATTTATAAAGACGATCTGTTGCTTGGCACGGAAATCGTAATCGACCACGGCGACGGTTTGAAATCGTTGTACCGTTTCGTGAGCGAAATTGAAGGACTTTCCGTTGGTGATAGCGTGGAACAGGGCGAAGTAATTGCAACGGTTGCGGAAGCAAACGGCAACGAATATAAGGACGGCGCGCACCTGCATTTCGAGATCACGGAAAGCGGCAAAATCGTCGATCCCACCACCCATTTAACGTTAGAAGAGAAATAAAGAAAACAAAAAACCGACGTAAATCACCTTTCCCATGAGATTTAAATGGAATGATTGAAAAACTCGACTTTTTTTAAGTCGAGTTTTCTTTTGCCGCGCAAAACGAGTTGAATTATAATTGTTTTTTTGGTATAATAAACCCATTGATAAGGAAAATTTGTAGAGGGGTATATGATTTCTTGGATTGATAAAAAATATAAAAGTTACTATAAAGATTCCGCGAAAGCATCGGGGATAAGGTATAAGTTTTATAATTACGGGGACGATTTTGATACAACCAACGTGGCAGATATTAAAAGGTTTATTATTTTTTTGAGAAAAAACTACTATTTTCCGATTCGATTAAATATCCTTTTTTGTGATACGCGGAGTTTTAAACACTATGCCGATAATCATACGTATTACGGTGCTTTTTATAGTACGGATTATCAAAAAAGAAAGGTGTACCCCAGGATATCCGTTGCGGCGAGAGTAACGAAGCATAATTCTTTGCGGGACATATTCTTTACATTGACGCACGAGATCACCCATTATTACCAATGGTATTTTCTTGAAGATGACAAAAGGACGAGCAGGAGTTTGGAGATAGAAGCGAATAAATGGTCTAAATATATTTTAGATTTATATTTCAAATAATTCGTTCTCCATGAACCGCGCATAGGATTATTCGTTCGCCATGAAGCACGCGTGGCATCATTCATCTTCTATGAACGTATATAGAATATAATTCACCTTTTATGAAATTACTGCTTATATTATAAATTCCTTTTTTTATAAACCTGTCAAGCGTTTTAAATGATTCATGTTTTATGAACCACACATAGTATAATTCATTTTCTATGAATCCGTCAAGCGCTTCAGATAATTCACATTTTATGAATACGCCAAACGCTTTAAGGCATTTTTTTCTGAATATAGTAAGTAAGCGATAATTCATATTTTATGAATACCGTATAATATAATTGTTATGTATATAAGAAGGTCATACGCAATATAATTCATATTTTATGAATTTCCATATTTTAATACATAAAAATTTATATAATATGAATTATGGAAGTATTTGGGAAGAGAATCAAACAGATTTTAGGGGAGAACGGGCAAACGCAGAAGGCGCTTGCTAAGGCTATCAACGTGCAACCGAGTACGCTTTGCGAGTGGTTGAACGGGCACAACGAGCCTTCGATGCAGGACATTGTCAATATAGCCAAGGCTTTGGGCGTTTCCACAGATTACTTGCTCGGAGTGAACGATTACGATTAAAACGTCGGCGTAAAAGTGCCGACGTTTTTCATTTATGAAATTTTCATAAAATCGTACAAAGGCGGTTTTTCGGCTTGACAAGCAGAAAAAAATAGTCTATAATGTATAATGCAAACAGGGCTTCGGCAAGTAAAATCGCCGAAATGCTCGCTTTTTTCGTGTTTAATCGAAGAAAAACAAAGGAGAATTTGAATATGCTCACATCAATTTGCGGTATTAACTGGGGCGACGAAGGCAAAGGCAGAATGGTCGATTTGCTTTCGCAAAGCTTTGACGTAGTTTGCCGTTATCAAGGCGGAAACAACGCGGGACACACCGTTATCAACGAACGCGGTAAGTTTATTTTAAACCTTTTGCCGTCGGGAATTTTGCGTGAAGACGTGGTCAACGTTATGGGAAACGGTATGGTTATCGACATTAAGCACCTTTGCGGTGAAATGGCGAAGCTTCGTGAAGCGGGGATTAAAATTACCCCTGAAAACTTAAAAATTTCCGATCGCGCCGTGATTACGATGCCTTATAACGTTTTGCAAGATTGTTTGGAAGAAGACCGTCTTGCGGGTAAAAAATTCGGTTCGACCCGTCGCGGTATCGCGCCCGTGTACGCCGATAAATATTATAAAAAGGCGTTCCGTATGGGCGAGCTTTTGAACACCGAAAAATTGTATGCGCGTGTGGCGGATATTGTGGAATGGAAAAATCTTACCGTGGTTGGCGGCTATAAAGCAGAGCCTGTGAAAACGGAAGATATTATCGCGTATTTCGAAGAATACGGCAAACAACTTGCACCGTTCGTGTGTGACGTAGGGACGTATTTAACGGAAGCGAACGCGCAGGGTAAGAACATTATGTTCGAAGCGCAGCTTGGCGCAATGCGCGACATTGATTTCGGTATCCACCCCTACACGTCGTCGTCTTCGACGATTGCGGCGTATGCGCCGATCGGGGCAGGCGTTCCCCAACTTCAACTCGACAATTCGATTGGGATTATGAAAGCGTATTCGACCTGCGTAGGTGAAGGTCCGTTCACGGCAGAATATTTCGGCGACAAAGCGAAATTCTTGCGTGATTTGGGCGGTGAATACGGCGCGGCAACGGGCAGACCGAGAAGAGTTGGACCGTTCGACGTGGTGGCTTCGCGCTACGGTATTCGTTGCCAAGGCGCAACGGAGATCGCGCTCACGAAGATGGACGTGTTGTCCGCTTACGAAGAGATTGAAATTTGCGAAGCGTATGAACTCAACGGCAAAATCATTCACGAATTCCCGTTTATCGACGTTTTGGACGATTGCAAGCCCGTGTTCAAGACTGTGAAAGGTTGGAATTGCGACATTTCCAAATGCCGCAAAAAAGAAGATTTGCCCAAGGCGGCGCTCGATTATATCGCGTATATCGAGAAATCTTGCGATTGCCGCGTGAAATACGTGTCCGTCGGTGCAGAACGCGACGCTTACGTGCAAATGTTTTAATATGTTAATGAAAAATCGGTTTTTCGCAAGCTGATTTTTGCTTATAGATAGGTAGTTTATTATGAAAAAAATAATCGGAACGATTGTCCTTTCCTGTTTGGCGATTGGTTGTGTTGTGTTTTACGGATATAATATGTGCAATCAGTATCAAACGTTGCGATACGAATTGCTAAAAGATGATACATATGCTGTTGATAAAGTTGGAATAAGTGGGGAAGAAGCTACGGAAATTGTTATTCCGAGCACCTATCAAGGGAAAAAAGTAACGGCTATCAACCAAAATGCGTTCTATGGACACGATATTGTGAAGAGTATAACGATACCTGATAGCATCATTTCGATTGGCGAATCTGCGTTCTCTGGTTGCGAGAACTTGACGAGCGTTACCATTCCAAATAGCGTAACTTCTATCGGTGAAAGTGCGTTTTCCGCTTGCGCGAGCTTGGCGAGTATTACCATTCCAAATAGCGTAACTTCTATCGGCGAATCTATGTTTTCCGGTTGCGCGAGCCTAACAAGCATTGAAATTCCCGACAGTGTAACTTCTATCGGTCGTTTTGCGTTCTCTGGTTGCGAGAACTTGACGAGCATCACGATTCCCGCTAGCGTAACTTCTATCGGCACTCTTGCGTTCAATAATTGCGAAAACTTGGAGAACGTATATCTTACCGACCTTGTGGCTTGGTGTAATATTCAGTTCAGTAACTCTGTTGAAACAAATCCTTTATGGCATGCAAAAAATTTGTATTTAAACGGTGAACTCGTAACTGAGCTTGTGATTCCCGATGGCGTAACCACGATCGGTGCGTGTGTATTCGCAAATTGTGAGATGTTTACGAGTATTACGATTCCTGATAGCGTAATTGCGATTGAGGGTGATGAATTTCTTGAATGTGCACGCGTGATATTTTATTGTGAAGCGACGGGGAAACCGAGTGAATGGACGGAAGATTGGAATTTTTGGGAGGGAAAGAGAAGTCCTGTTGTGTGGGATTGCAGCAACAACGACGTGGCAGACGACGGATATGCTTATACGGCTTTAAACGGCGTTCGTTATAAGCTTAACGGCAACGTGGCGATGGTGGCAAAACAACCGTGTAACGCTAGCGTGGTGAATATTCCCGAAGTGATTACGTATAAAGAAAAAGAGTATCGCGTAACGTCTATCGACGAGTATGCATTTGGAGAAAGCAGAACGTTGACGAGTATTACGATTCCCGACAGCATAACTTCAATTGGCGAAGGAGCATTCGCTGCTTGCGATAGCTTAACGAGCGTTACCATTCCAAATAGCGTAACTTCTATCGGCGAGTATGCGTTCGAAGGTTGCGATAACTTGGCAAACGTTACTATTCCCGACAGCGTAACTTCTATCGGTCGTTTTGCGTTCGTGGATTGCGATAACTTGACGTATAACATAAAAGATAATGTAAAATATTTAGGCAACGAACAAAATCCTTACACATGTTTAGTGGGCGTTACCGATACGTCTATCAAAAACGTAAAGGTTGAAGATGACTGCAAGGTTATCGCCTGTGGTGCATTCTCTAATTGCGATAGCTTGACGAGTATGACGTTGCCTTTTGTAGGCGAATCGAGAAACGGAACGAATACGCAGTTATCTTATATCTTTGGCGAAGAAGAATATAACTACTACCGTTCTTACATTCCCGATTCGTTGAAAACCGTCGTGCTCACTTCGGCGACGTCGATCGGTAAGCGAGCATTCTACGATTGCGAAAACTTGGAAAGCATTACGATTTGCGAAGGCGTAAGTTCTATCGGCGAAAAAGCATTTGATTCCTGTAGAGGACTGACGGGCATTACCCTTCCCGAAAGCTTAACTTCTATTGGTAATTATGCGTTCAACAGTTGCGACGGTTTGACGAGCGTTAATATTCCAAAAGGAGTAACACATATTGGAGATAAAGTATTTGCATATTCCGATAATCTAACAAGCATTACCGTGGCGGAAGAGAATACGGCGTATGCAAGCCAAGACGGTATCGTATATAATAAAGCAAAGACAGAGATTGTTTGCGTTCCGGAAAAGATAACGGGTGCAATCGTGATTCCTAACGGCGTAAGCACAATCGAAAAATCGGCATTTTCTAACCGTAAAGGTTTAACGAGCATAACAATTCCTAACAGCGTAACGACAATCGGCGATTCCGCGTTCTGGGGCTGCAATAATTTGGAAAACGTGTATTATAGCGGTAAACAGAGCGATTGGAACGATATTTCTATCGGTGAATTTAACACGGGGCTTTCACATGCAACAAAGCATTATGATAACACGTCCAAAGGATTGTTCTATACGTTGCTTGAAAACGACACGTATGCGGTGTCGAACGGATTTTGTACGGATACGGACGTTGTTATACCGAGCAGTTATAATGGAAAAGTCGTAACGGCGATTGGCAATCATGCTTTCTCTTGGTGTGCTATCACGAGCATTACGATTCCCGATAGCATAACTTCAATCGGCGAAGGAGCGTTTAATGGTTGCAGGAAATTGGCGAGCATTACGATTCCGAAAGGCGTAACCGCTATCCCTTATCAGGCATTCGCCGCTTGCGATAGCTTAATGAGCGTCGTTATCCCGAACGGCGTCACTTCTATCGGGCGTTCTGCGTTCGAGGGTTGCGATAACTTGGAAAACGTTACCATTCCCGACAGCGTAACTTCTATCGGAGCTTATGTGTTTGATAGCTGCAATAACTTGACGTATAACGTAAAAGATAATGTAAAATATTTAGGCAACGCGCAAAAGCCGTATTTGTATTTGGCGGACGTCGCGGATACCACTATTACAAGCGTGGCGATCGATAGTAGTTGTAAATTTATTGGTTCTCGAGCGTTCTACGATTGCAATAATTTGACGAGCGTTACGATCCCTGACGGCGTCCTTTCGATCAGCGACCAAGCGTTCTATTATTGTGCAGGTTTAACGAGCGTTACCATTCCCGATAGCGTAACTTCTATCACGGAATGGGCGTTCTTGGGTTGTAGCAATTTGACGAGCGTTGCGATTGGGGAAAACAGTCAATTGACCTATATCGGGCAGTTCGTATTCGCTTATTGCGAGAAACTGACGAGTGTCGTGATTCCTAAAAGCATAACGCTTGTCGAGGTGGGGCTTTTCAAGGATTGTAGCGGTTTAACGAGCGTGTATTACGGCGGGACGGCGAACGATTGGGCTGATACGATTATCGCGGTGGAGAATGCTCCTCTCGCTTCGGCTACGATTTATTATTACGTTAAAAATGAAGCCGACGTGCCGACGGACGACGGGAATTATTGGCGCTATGTAAACGGCGTACCCACCGCTTGGGTGTAAAGAATATTATGCGCGCGTGAAAACATGAATCCGAAACCGTACGCGCCCCCGAAGCCTTGCAAGGCTTTGGGGGCGCATAATCAAATAGGATATAAATAAAAAAGAACCTGAATCGGTTCTAAAATTAAAAAGGCATAAGGACTATGCTTTAACTAAGAAACGAGATGAAATATGAAAGAATACGAGAGATTTGAAAGGGTCGGTGTAGAGCCGCATAGAAGTTATTACATACCTTTTGCGGAAACGGATAAGATTAAGAACCGATTTGGGATTATTGACAGACGTTCCAGCTCGCGGTTTTTATCGCTTGACGGTGTTTGGAAGATTAAACAGCATAGAAACGTAGAGCAAGTGATTTTAAACGAAGAGTTAAGCGAAACAATTCCAGTTCCTGCGTGTGTGCAACTGCACGGATACGATTATATTCAATATTTAAATTATCGGTATCCGCTCCCCGTAACGTTGCCGCATATTCCCAATGAAAATCCCTGTTGGCATTATCGCCGCAGGTTTACGCTCGATAAAAGGGAAGGAGAAAGATACTATCTAAATTTTGAAGGAGTAGATAGCGCGTTTTATCTCTACGTCAACGGTAATTACAAGGGGTATTCGCAAATATCGCACGCCACGAGCGAATTCGATATAACCGAATTCGTGCAGGCCGGAGAAAACACGCTTGACGTCATTGTTTTAAAATGGTGTGTATCCACTTATCTCGAATGTCAGGACAAATTCCGTTTTTCTGGAATATTTAGAAGCGTCTATCTTTTAAAACGCCCCGAAAAGCACATCACTGATTACCGCATTCTTACTTCGTTTGACGGTAAAGACGGGGTGTTGACTTTTATAAACGAAAGTAAAATCAGTATCACGGTGGATTTTCAACGTGAGACGAAAGTCGTGCCCGCCCAAAAGCGTGTGCAATTCCGTGTAGGGAACGTAAAAGCATGGACGGCGGAAAATCCTAAATTATATGTATTAAAGCTGTTTGCAAGGGGCGAACGAATTATTGAAAAAGTGGGGTTTCGTGAAGTCTCTATTGACGGAAAGGTATTCAAAATCAATGGCGAGGCGATCAAATTGAAGGGTGTAAATCGTCACGATTTCAACTGCAAAACGGGTGCGACCGTAAGCTTAAAAAATCTTATGGATGACGTTGCATTGATGAAAAGTTTGAACGTCAATGCAGTCAGAACGTCGCATTATCCGAATATGCCGCAGTTTTATCAACTTTGTGATTATTATGGGATTTACGTAATGGACGAAGCGGACGTGGAAATGCACGGCGCGCCAAATCGCGGAGGCAGCGAGAATGGAAAGAAATTGTGGGCGGATTATGCGGAAAGCGAATTTTTGAAAACTGGTATCACGGACAGACACGTTGCGCTTGTGGAAAGGGATAAAAACCGCCCTTGTGTAATCATTTGGTCTCTTGGTAACGAAAGTTCGTTTGGAAAAGCCTTTTTTGATGGGGCAAGGTATATCCGCAAGCGGGATAAAACTAGGCCTGTTCATTACGAAGGTTTGCAATCGGCGCATAGGAAATATTATTATACCAAACTCGTGGATATGGTAAGTATGATGTATCCGAGTTTGGAAACTATGAAAAAAGAAGTTTTTGATAATCCCAAAGAAACCCGACCGTTCGTGCTTTGTGAATATACGCATGCAATGGGGAACAGTTGCGGGGATATATCCGCATATTGGGATATTATATATAAGAACGAGCAATGTATGGGCGCGTTCGTTTGGGAATGGGCAGATCACGCGATTAAGACGAGAAAGGGGTTCTTGTACGGCGGTGATTTCGGAGAAAAAGAACACGACGGGAATTTTTGCTGTGACGGACTTTTAACGCCCGATAGGAAGTTAAAATCAAACGCTTTAGAGATGAAAGCGGTGTACGGCGGCAAGATAAAATCGAAGATTGCGGAAGTGGAAATCCCCGAAATAGAGAGCAAGGCAAAACAGCTCGAAATTGCAATAGATCCGTACACGGGTTGCCTCAATTCCATAAAAGCAGACGGGGAAGAGATTTTAAAAACGCCGATGCGTTGGAATATTATCCGCTATACGGATAACGATAGGAGATTGGTGTCTAAGTGGAACGAATATTACCGTTTGCCTGCGTGTAAACCCGAGATATATTCTTGCGAAAGAAGAGAAAACGGATATGCCGTGAAAGGGGTTATGGTGGCAAACTGTCGCGTACCCGCCGTGGAATTTTCAGCCATTTATACCGTTTCAGGCAGTATTCTTACCATAGAGACAGAGTATAAAATCGCCGATTATGTTCAAACGTTACCCCGTTTCGGGCTTGAGTTTGGAGTAGCGAAAAAGTATGATAAATTTGCTTTTGTAGGATTCGGAAAAGGGGAGAGCTACGTGGATAAAAACGTAGCTTGTGAATACGGATATTATGAAAGCGAGGTAAAAAGCAATTATGGGTATCAATATATTCGTCCGCAGGAATCGGGGAGTCATTATGCAAGCAAATATTTTTGCATAAAAGAGTTGTTTGCACTGACGGCGGAAACTCCGTTCTCTTTTTCAGTCAATCCCTATACGACAAAACAGCTGTATGAAACGACGCATCAATTTAGCTTATCCGAAAACGAATTTATAAACGTTTGTGTGGATCTTGCTATGCGCGGGGTCGGCTCTCATTCTTGCGGTCCTGCTTTGGCGCAAGAATTTGAAATTCCAAAAACGGGAAAAAATATTTTCAAATTACAATTTTAATAAAACGTTTAAAGAGTAAAAAGGGATGATTTTCTCCTAAATTTAGCGCGTCCGTGGAGTGATGCGTTCTTAAATTCGTCCAATATTTGGTTTATAAACAAAAACGACACTCGTATTGAGTGTCGTTTTTGTGGTGCCCCCGATTGAAAGACAATCGAACACTCAATAAAAGAAGAATCCCGATCAATTTCGGGAGAGAAATGATCGGGATACGGGTTCTTTATATAGTTGTAATAGATTTCCACTTTATCGTCATACAAGACGATTTTTTGTATTAACGCAAATAGCATCATTTTTGGGTTTTGTCTAACTTGGTGCGTTAGATATTCTATAACTTGCTCTTTTCGGAGCGAGTTTTTTTCTTTATATTCTTCAATAGCAATTTTATCGTTTACAAGCGCGATTTGTTCTTCCAACTCTTCCATACGGGATTTTGTTGTAGAAGTTAAAATGCCTGCTTCGATAGCTTTCATAATGTTGTCTAACGATTTTTGTATTTGGTCGCGTTCTTCGATTAACACTTTTTTAAGGGATTTGTCGTGTAACCGTTTTTTATTCACTTCCATAACGCCGTCTGCAATTTTTTCTACTATATCAGGATTATCGAAAAGGTGCAGGGTTGCGTCGGTTATAAAATTTTCTAAATCGTCTTTCCGATAAACTTTACTATTACAAATAGCGTACTGTTTTCTGCCGACGCATTTATAGTAATAATATATCGAAGTTTTATTCCTTGAAGTACCGCTTTCACCCTGAACGTTCTTTCCACAATACCCGCAAACGCATTTGCGTTTTAATAAGAAATCCGTTTTTACGCTATTACCGTCGATTTTATTCAGTTTTAATCACCGTTGAACTTCGTCATATAAGGGTTGAGGTACAATGCGTGGATAAAGAGTGTCGAACGTTCCAAACGAATTATGGGTTACGCCCGTATATTCTTCACGCCGTAACATATCGTAAAACGTGCTTTTTGCAATCGGTTTTCCGCGATGCCGAACGCCTTTCGCCGTTAGTTCCGCCAAAATTTCGTCGCCACCGCGTCCTTCAGCGTATTGTTGGAACATATATAAAACGATTTTTGCTTTTTCTTCATCAATGCAAATCTTTTTATCGACTGCCTTAAACCCATAGGAAAGCGTACCGCCGTGATAAAGTCCTTTTTGGTAGTTTTCGTAAATACCACACTTTACCTTTTGCGACAGTTCTGCCGAGTAGTATTCTGCGATACCGATATACATATTTTCAAGCAAAATGCCGTCAAGGTTCTTTGAGCCGTCAATGTTTTCGGACGTTCGTTGCGTTGCGGAAATGAGCGTTTTGCCGTTCTTCTTCAATTTTTGCTTATTGACGGCGATTTCAATGGAATTTCGCCCGAAACGGTCTATTGCATACACAAGTACAATATCCCACGGAACGGGCTTTGAACTGTCGGCAACCATTTGCTGAAACGCTGCTCGCTGGTCGTTCGTACCCGTCATAGCCTTGTCGATATAGGTATCGACAATGTTGATTTCGTTATCTTTCGCATATTGATTACAGATACGAAGTTGACCTTCAATAGATTGGTCGTTTTGCCGTTCACTCGAATAACGTGCGTAAATAACTGCTGATTTCATATATTTTTACCTCCGATTTTTTATTCTATTTCTATTTTAAGATTTTCCCATTCAAAAGGGAATAAACTTGGGATATACAACGGACAAACAAGACCTATCCGCTACCCAAACTTTACCCAAAGTTTGAACGAAATAAGGGAAAATTTTTTCGCAAAAAATTTTCACAAAACCCAACAATCAAAAATTGGCAAGCAGTCAAGGAAAAAGGAAAAAAATTTTGTGATAGCATAATTTTAGAAAGAAAAACAAAATATTTTTCCCCTTGACGGCGCAGACGTTTTTTGATCCTTAAATTTAGCGTGTTATCCCAAGTTTATCAATAATTTTTACAAACTACCTTGAAAAATCGGCTGTTTCGTGGCTTATAAGTGAGAAGGTTTTTATATGATAGAAATAGAAATGGAAAACAAATTAGGGTTAAAAATATTCATAAACGGCGTACCCGATATAAAAGAAATACCGCCAAACAAACGCGAAAGCTTGTTGGCAGTATTGGAAATGGAAATTAGCAAGTATTATGACAATGAGTAAAAAATATTTTTGTCTTACAATTTAATTATATAAATTGATTGAAGAAGGACCTAAGGATTTGACAAAAATTCCCAATTATGCTATATTTATAATACAAATTTTTTTGGAGTGTTTACTATAGAAGACAATTTATACAGTATTCTATGATATTCCACGATGGGAGGCGACGACTATGTTTGAAAAAATATCAAGTAAGCGCTTAAAATTAGCATTGGTCTTTAAGTATATTTTT
>ERZ808043.59-NODE-59-length-25741-cov-10.009624_pt1 | contig 25741 bp, 19 predicted proteins | sample MGYA00380194_ERZ808043 | MGnify/ENA primary metagenome ERZ808043 (study PRJEB31490, sample SAMN06133370) | cow dung metagenome | isolation source: H3 | host: cow | place: China: Chengdu | collected 2015-05 ...
GAAACCTGACTTCATTTTTAACTAAATAACAGAAAAAAGTCGCAAATTTATTTGGTCAAGTCCTATATTTCTGCGTCCTTTGCGTGAGATAAAGATAACCAGCATTTGTTTTTCACGCAGAGACTTTTTTCAGAGTTTTAAGGTTAGTTTTCCCGTTTTGGCTTGACTTATCGTCGACCTTTGGTTCGTCAAACCTGCTCACGCTCTGTAGTATCTACTCCCCTCTCTTGTAGAGGGGCTGGGGGAGAGTCCCCCTATCCCTCTCACTCACATCCCGCCTTGATATTCTTCTTCAGCTGTTCCACGCTGCTTGCGCCCACCAGCACAGAGGTAACCCCCTTCTGCTCCAGGATCCAGCGCAAGGCATGTTCCGCCAGCGTCTGTCCCTTTGCCTGGGCATTGGCATTCTGTTCGTTCAAATAAGCCAGCAGTTCGGGTGTCAGCATCTCCTCTTTCAGGAAGCGTCCCTGGCTCATACGGCTGTTCTGTGGAACGCTGCCCTGCAGATAGCGGTCCGTCAGCAAACCCTGTGCCAAGGGCGAGAAGGATATGAAGCCCAGGCCATTGTTGTAGCACTCCTCCAGGATGCCCTCCTCCAGCGGAGCCCTGTCTAGCATGTTCAGGCGACCCTGGTATATCAGAGGTGGCACATCGCGCTCGCTCAGATACTTTATTGCCACCTTCAGCGCATGCAAGGGCCATCTGGAGATACCCACGTACAGAGCCTTTCCCTGTCGCACTATGTCCACAAGCGCCTGCAGCGTCTCCTCCAGAGGCGTCTCCGGGTCGTAGCGGTGAGTATAGAACAAGTCCACGTAATCCAGTTTCATACGCTTCAGACTTTGGTCCAGGCTTGCCATCAGCGACTTCCTCGAGCCCCAGTTGCCATAGGGTCCCGGCCACATCACGTATCCCGCCTTTGAAGCGATGAACAGTTCGTCGCGATACGGACGCAGGTCATCCTGCATCATCCGTCCCATCATCTCCTCGGCATGTCCAGGAGGAGGCCCGTAGTTGTTAGCCAGGTCCATGTGTGTTATACCATGGTCAAAGGCATATCTCACAATCTCTCGGCAATGGTCGTAATCGTTCTCGGCACCGAAGTTGTGCCACCATCCCAGGCTTACACTGGGCAGCAGTATTCCACTCTTTCCACATCTGCGGAATTGCATTCCGTTGCTGTAGCGCTCTTCGTTGGGGAGGTAGTTTTGCATAGCGTTGAATGTATGGTATGAGGTTGTAGCTTTATTTACCACTCGTTGTCCCACAGGTTGGGAGTCTTGGGATCCTTGTCCTCTCTGCCAAGGAAATCATAATCATCAGGGTTTGTAATGCCATCCTCGTCTTTGTTTATTGAATTGGCGACGAGGCGAATTGTTTCCATTTGGATACATTCTGTCGCAGGGATGATATATTGCTTCTTCATGTCGTTCGTCTATATATTATATATAAGGTATAGGAGTTACTTTATCACCAGTTTGCCGTTGATGATATTGATACCCTTTTGTGCACGCATCAGTTTCTGTCCTGCCAGGTTGTAGATGGCACCCGTGGCGGTTGCCTCGTCTTTGGCAATGTTGTCTATGCCTGTAGCATTGTCATCCCAAAGGGCAGGGATGAGTTCGCGGGTATTGGCAGTGTTGCTTGCTTTCAGGTAAGCTTTGTTGGCCCCCAGGGTGTAGTTGGTCTTAAGCAGACGGAAAGCGATGGAACCGTCATCTATCTTGCGTGTCAGCATATAGGCATTGTCGTCAGATGTAAGTTCTGTTTTTTCGGTTACTCCCACCATCTGGTTGTTTGCGGTGAAGCTAACGTCTTCGGCCGTAGCCACGAAGGTATATGTGCCCTCGTTGCCTTTCAGCACTACACCCTCTCCCGCAGCAATGGTATTGTCTTCTTTGGCTGTCAATGTAACGGAAGTTCCATTGTCAGTGGCGGTATATGCCGTCAAACCATTGGGGATAGTGGCATTGTAAGGCAGACAGAAGGTGGCAAGGCCGGCGGAGGAAATCTCTACGTTGTCGGTTCTGTAGAATTTTGCTCCTGAGAACTGGTAATATTTATTACTCGTGCCAGTTACGGTTACATTAAACGTTATTTTGTAGTATGCATTTGTAGCAGGTGTGATATCAAAGGTGTGTTTGGTATTGGCATTGAGGTTGCTTGTATGCTTGTATTTTGTAGCGTTTGTAAAATCAGGATTATCTGCAACAGAAAGTGTTAAACTATGAAGTGTAATAGAACCAGATGTAGTTCCAATAGACACAACAACCTTTCCGAATGTTCCGTTTATAGGAGTGGAGCACTTGATATCACGGTCAACTTTGTTTAATGATTCTCCTCCAATTCTCCAAGGGCGCATTTGTGAGTTGCCTGTAACATACCATGTTACCCCATTGATAGTAATGCCTGTTGTACCTGCTCCATCATATGCAGTAGTTCCTCCTTTAATAGGTATGAGTTCATATATTGGCGGAAAATCCTGTATGGTAATGCGAAAGTTATATGTTGCGGTTAGTTCTTTATATATTGCCGTAGCAATAACCTCTGTCGTTCCTTCTGTTATAGTCTCGGGATTGAAAGTCCAGGTTACATCGTTAGTTACGTCTACCCTGCTGCCATTGGAATATACAGCATAGACGGTAAGTCCTTGGGCAGATGGTGTATCGCCAATGTAGTAAGATGTCTTTTCTGGTTCTCCTTCGATTTCTATTGATGAAAGGGTTCTTGTGCCCTTGTTGGTAATGTTATACGTATATTCAGCGCGTTTGACTCCTTGGTACTCAGCAGAAGCTGTTACTGACTTAGTGTCTTCTTGGATGGTTTGGGGGTCAAAAGACCAAGTGACCCCCTCCGTAATTTCTTGTCCGCTATTATCAATAAGTGCAAGTCCATCTGCCGTAGGAGTGTCGCCGACGTAATATTCTCGGTTGGTACCTGAATTGTGACGGTCTATAATAGAATACGTAATCGAGGTGTCAACCACGTATGTGACGGTAATAGTTTTGATCCTCGCTTGACTTGATGCTGTGTTTTTTAGGGTGACAGAGTTTGCAGAGCCTTTCCATGTCGCTTTTTCTTTAGAGACGGTTATCTTATCTGTTCCATCACTCCATGTTCCTATGTATGAGTCGGAGGTTGCTGTGATGACAATTTTTGTTATTGTTGCTCCAGAGAAAGTTATTGATGAACTTCCATATACCTTAATGTGTTTGTCGCTTGGATGCCCGTAGGCATTACTGAAACTAAAAGTAATGGGGGCAATGGTATATTCAAAACCAGCTCCTCCTCCAGATTTGCCAAGTCCTTCAACATTAGAATAAGATAATGTCACCTCTTCGCCCCACGCATTCCCTATGCCGACTACGCATAGCAGTAGGAACAGGACTCCTCGCAGGAAGGAGTTTTTGAGTAGATGTTGTGTCATATTGAATGTGTTTTAAGTTTCATGGTTTTCTGTTGTAGGTTTTATGCATCATGGAACACCATGCCTCCGGCGTCTTCGGGGCGTTCTATGCCGGGGTATTCGTGGTGGAAGTCGGTGGTGAGGCGCTGGATGTAGCGCTTGGCTTCCCACTGGGCCATGGGCAGGTCGTGCAGGAGATAGTTGCCACAGGTGGCGGCGGTGGTGCCGGGGACTTCATCGGTATAGTCTACAACATACTGGAAGGCGCGGAGCATGAGGGTGCGCACTTCGTGGCACGACCACTCTCCCTTCATGATGAGGTAGTTGCCGGTGAGGCATCCCATGGGGCCCCAGTAGACGATGCGGTCCTTCCACTCGGGATCGTTGCGCAGGAAGGTGGCAACGATGTGCTCTATGGTGTGGATGGCGGCAATGTGCAGGGAAGGCTCCTGGTTGGGGGCGGTCATGCGGATGTCGTAGGTGGTGATGGTGTGCTCGCCCATGGTGTCCTGACGGGAGATGTAGATACCGGGCATGAGGTTGCGGTGGTCAACTTGGAAAGAGGGTATGAGGTCCATATTTTTAGGGGGATTTGGTTAAATAGTTAATAGGTTAGAGGTTATAAGTTTAACGCTGAGGGGTGTTTGTCCACTCCTGTCTCAGGGGGAGAAGGTAAACGGGGGCGGCTAGGAAAGCCTAGGAAAACCTAGGAGGTCCTAGGAAGAACTAGGAAGAACTAGGAGGAGGCTAGGAGTTTTCCGTTTGGAGCAGATTGGCGATGCACTGCCTGAGGGAGTCTGTCCAGTAGGGGATGTCCAGGCCGAAGGTTTCCTGTATCTTGGTCTTGTCCAGAACGGAGTAGGAGGGGCGTTTTACGGGCGAGGGATACTGGCTGCTGAGGCAGGGACGGATGTTGCAATGGCGCTGCTCGGCAGAGAGGGTGTTGGCGGTGTGCTGTATCATCTGGGTGAAGTCGTACCAGGAGCAGACGCCGAGGTTGGAGTAGTGGTAGATGCCGGTTTTGGGGTAGGAGGGGGAAGTGAGCGGTGGGTGGTGAGCGGTGAACGGTGACTGGTTAGCGGTGAGCGAGGTGTTGTAGTCCCCGAGTATGGTGCAGATGGCACGGGCGAGGTCCAGGGCATAGGTGGGGGTGCCGCACTGGTCGTAGACGACATTGAGGGTGGGGCGCTCGGCGGTGAGTTGGAGCATGGTGCGGCAGAAGTTCTTGCCGAACTCGGAGTAGAGCCATGCTGTGCGTATGATGACGTGCTGGCACCCGGTGGCAAGGATGCGGTCCTCGCCTTCCTTCTTGGTACGGCCATACACGCCGGTGGGAGTGCCCTGCTGGTCTTCGCGGCAGGGGGTGTTGTAGGGTTCGGTGCCGAAGACGTAGTCGGTGGAGATGTGTACGAGTAGTCCCCCCACGGCCTTCATGGCAAGGGCGAGGTTCTCGGGAGCATCGGCATTGAGGCGCTGTGCCAGGGCTGCAAGTGCAGGGTCTGTTTCGCAGGCATCCACATTGGTCCATGCGGCACAGTTCACTATGGCGTCAATGCCAAGTGTCTGCACCATGTCCATGACAACCTGACGGTCCGTGATGTCCAGATAGGTGGTTTCCTGTCCCTCCACCTGGCTGACGTCGGTAAAGACGAACTCGTCTGCACTGTCCTTGGCAAGCAGGCGCATTTCGGAACCTAACTGTCCGTTGGCTCCGGTTACAAGTATCTTCATAAACTACGATGTAGTGTGTTTGTGATTATAACTATAAACGAATTGATGTTACAAAGTTACATTGTTTTAATGTAAATGCAAAAAAGTGTTGCCTTTGTTTTGCCCAAATGCTCTAATCTTCGTAACTTTGCACTTGATTTTATGAAAAAGGTATTTATATTTTTGTATTTATTGTGTGCATGTTCTGTGATGGGACATGCTGAGGAGCCGACGGCACCTGCTTCGGCCAGGGTGAAAAGGGAGTATCAGGGACCGGAGGTGACAAAGTTTGCCTTCGAAACCAGATTTGGATGGCAGATGGTAAACCTTGCCGGTCAGACGGATGACAATGCAACTGGTTTCAGAGGAGAGTTTATCAACCTGAGCTTGAATGCCAGAATCTACAAGGGACTTAGCATCTCATGGCGCCAGCGCTTTAACCGAGTGCCCGAAAGCACCTTTTGGGATGCTACGGACTGGCTGGAGATGAACTATGCCTTTAATGGGAAATGGTCTGTCTCCGCAGGTAAGCAGGTGGTGGCCATAGGCGGTTATGAATACGACCGTCCGCCTATTGACCTGTACAACAACAATAGCGAATACTGGAACCACATAGCTTGCTATCAGCTTGGAGCCAGCGTGACATACAAGGCTAATGACAATCATCGTCTGACCTTCCAGGTGTCTAACAGCCCCTTCCGCAAGGAGATAGGCAGTAACAATACCTACGGTCTCTCGCTGATGTGGAATGGCAAATGTGGCATGTGGGAGACCATCTGGTCGGTGAATGCCTTTCAGTGCACAAAGGGTCGTTGGATGAACTACATAGCCCTGGGCAACAAGTTCAACTTCATCCCCCAGCGCCTGTGGCTGGAACTGGATTACGTGAACCGTGCCAGCAGTGGCCAGGCCTTCTTCTTTGAAGACTGTAGTGTGATTGCCGAGCTGAGCGGAAAGCCACATAGTTCTGTGCGTGTGTTTGCTAAGTATAACTACGATGTGAACAACACCGGCACAGATGCTGACCTGTATGTGATGAACGGCACCGAGATGCATGGCGTGAGCGGTGGCATAGAGTACGAACCCTTCAAGAAGCACCCCGAGATACTACGCCTATTTGCCGCAGGAGGCTATAGTTGGGGTGTGAATACAAATCCTGGTGGAGCTATGCTTGATGACCAGGTGATCTTTAACGTTGGCGCCAAGGTGAACCTGGACGTGCTGAAGGGACTGAAGTGGGCGATCAACAAGTGGTAGGAAAAACAGAAAATAAAAGATATGCTTAAAAAGATTCCTAATGGCATTCCATGCCTGATTATCATTGTGGCACTGTTTGGCTACATGGCCAGTGTGATGGGCTTGGCAAACATGCTGAACACCATCATGCACACGGCGCACGACCTGTTGCTGAACACCGTGTTCTACCTGATGGGCATGTGCGTAATCACAGGTGCCCTGGGCAAGATTTTTGTGGAGTTCGGCGTGGTGGACCTGCTTCAGCGACTCCTGCGCCCCGTCATGCGCCCCGTGTTCAACATGCCTGGTGTGGCTTCGCTGGCGGCTGTGCTCACCTTCCTGAGCGACAATCCTGCCATCATTGCCCTGAGTCAGGACAAGGGCTTTGCCCGCTATTTCAAGAAGTACCAGCACGTGTCGCTGGTCAACTTCGGCACAGCCTTTGGCATGGGATTGCTGGTGCTCATCTTCATGGTGGGACAGGGCTATTTCCTGGCACCCTTCGTGGGCTTGTTCGGTGCCATCAGCGGTTGCGTGGTAGCAACACGACTGATGCAGTACTTCACCCTGAAGATGTACCCCAACTACAAGCACGAGGACGCTACCGCCATAACCGACTACAAGGGTGGCGAGGCCCTTCCCGATGTTAGTTTCTCTGAGGACGGCAACGAGAAGAAGAGCGACGACAGCCTGTTTGTGCGTGTGCTGAATGCCATGCTCGATGGTGGCAAGGACGGTGTTACCATAGGCCTTGCCATTATTCCCGGTGTGCTCATTATCAGTACCCTGGTGATGATGCTCACCTTTGGCGGAACCGCCGAGGGTGTGGACGACATGGGCAACGAGATTATCGTTTACACCGGTGGTGCCTTCCAGGGCACACAGCTGTTGCCATGGCTGGCAGGCAAGATAAGTTTCGTCTTTGAGTGGCTCTTCGGCTTCACTGCCCCCGAACTGGTGGCCTTCCCCATTACCGCACTGGGTGCCGTGGGTGCTGCCCTGGGCCTTATTCCCGAGTTTGCCGCCAAGGGCATCATAGACGGCAATGCCATAGCCGTGTGCACCGCCATGGGCATGTGCTGGAGCGGCTACCTGAGCACCGATGCCGCCACGCTGGACTCTCTGGGCTACCGTCCCCTGGTCCCCAAGGCTTTCCTGAGTTCTTTCCTCGGCGGTATCAGCGCCGGCATTATCGCCCACTGGGTATATGTTGCCATAGTGGCTGTAATGACCATGTTCGAGGCCTCGCCCGTATGGAGCGTGCAGACACAGGGCACACTGTGCAATTCCCCCCAGCACCAGCAGGTGGAACTGACCATGATGGACGACAGCACCTTCATTGCCAAGGACTGGTTCGGCGAGAAGGGCACAAACCTGGAGTTCCGATTGAGCCAGCAGGATTCCTCTATTGTCGTTACCAATGCCTATGCCGAGAAGAACAACCGCTTCTTCTTCGTCCGCATCAACGAGAAGGCTCTGCCGGGCGAAGTGTCATACGCACTGCTGCATCTGGACAACGAGTACTCCAAGTTTGGCGGCGATGCCGACGGCGGATTCATGTATGTATTCGCATTCCTGTACGATGGCGCTCATCGTCCCATCGACCGAGGCTATTATGAACTGGTATGGGGCGACGGAGTTCCCCACACGGTAGAGGCCGAGGCATATATCCAGAAGGAGATTGCCGCCGAGCGGGACAGCCTCCGTATGGATTCCACCTACAAGACCATGGGCGAGAGGGTGCTGGAAACCAAGGACACCCTGAGCAGCGAATCGGCAGAACAGTAGGATATAGCCTCTCTCTATCTTGCAGAAAAATAATTACAGCATGCCGCCCGGCCAACGCCGGGCGGCATGCTTGTTTGCAGACGGCCTCGCGATCTGCCCATTTGGTCCTCCCGAGGACAAGGGCCGGTCGTCCCGAGGACCGAGGCGAGAGTTCCCGGTTCTTTCGGGTCGGTCCTCGGGACGACCAAAACAGGGCCTCGTGTGCGCCATTTTGCACAGTCTGTATTACAATGTTGCAATATAGTGTGTGTTTATGTTTCTTTCGTGTTGTTTCCTGTGTTTTTTTTTTACCTTTAACCCCTCAAAAGGCTATTTTTGCGAGCCGAAGAAGCATAATTAAACCTAATATAAACCTAAACAACCAACAAAACAAATCACATCATGAGAAAGTTATTACTCACGTTGACGGCATGTCTCTGTGTGCTTGGCGCATGGGCGGACTTGCCGTTCAGGAATCATCGCTATGATTCGTTCAAGGCATTGCAGCCAGCCGAGGGCAGTATCCTGTTCATCGGCAACAGTATCACCGACATGCACTGCTGGCCCGAGGTGTTCAAGACATCCGAGGACAAGTATCTGCCCATCGTGAACCGTGGCAACTCAGGCACCTACTCCACTGAGCAGAGCGACAACCTGGAGAGCTATCTGGCAAATAAGCCCAAGAAGGTGTTTATGATGATAGGCACCAACGACATTGCCACCTCAGGCGGCCTGAACTTCAGCCCCGAGCAGGTGCTGGCATACGTGAAGAGCATGGTGACACGCATACATGCCCGCTCGCCACAGACCAAGGTGTACCTGTACAGCATCCTGAACAACAAGACCGGCAACCGTGTGGAGGCTACATGGCTGAAGGCAAACCAACTGACCAAGGCCTATGCCGATGCTACCGACAAGGTAACCTACATTGACCTCTATGACAAGCTGACAAACGTAGCTAACGGCGGTCAGTGGAGTTATGACAACCTGCACCTTACCGCAGGTGCCTACCAGGCATGGGCAAAGGAGATTTGCCAGTATCTGCAGGAGGGAGAGGACTATACCGTCAGCACCGTTTATCCCGACAACACTCTGGAGAAGCAGAACAATGGCGGGCTGGGCGGTGCTAATGGCATGCGTGCCACCTATTTCAGCATGCTGCCCATTTCCGAGAACGACGTTCTTGTCTTTGGCGACGAGTTCATCAAGAACGGCGAGTGGCAGGAACTGCTGGGCAACCCCAACGTAAAGAACCGTGGCACAGGCTGGGGCTATGGCGGCGACATTGCCACTACCAGCAAACTGGTGGATGCCACCTATGCCAACACAGGTGTGGAGAAGAAGGATGCCAAGGCTATCTTCCTGTACACTGGTACGGGCGATTGCAACGGCACTGCCGACATGGAGGGCGTGAAGACCGCCTACAAGGCCCTGGTGGACAAGATCAAGCAGAAGTCCCCCACATCCGCTATCTATGTGATGAGCCTCTGCCCCACCAGCAACGCAGGCAACAACACCAACCGCATTTCTGTTCTCAATGCCTATCTGAAGACTTTGGAGGGCGTGAAGTTTGTTGACTTCTACAACACCCTGCTCAACGGCAGCGTGGCAAACACCAAGTATTTCTATCCCAGCAACTACCTTGGTGCCCTGGGTTATGTGGAGATGGCACAGGCCATGAAGGAGGCTCTTGCCGCAGATTTCCCCCAGGATACCTACACCGTCATCGACGATGCTACCGCTGAGGCACGCTATGCCCAGGCAGGTCTGCGCAACCAGCTGACCCAGGCGATAGCACGCGGTTTGGTAGCCACTCGTGGTAATGCTGCAGGCCAGTACGATGTGGAGAAGATGAAGGCCTTTGATACCAAGATGGCAGAGGCCAATGCCCTGCTGGAGAGAAACGACATCACACAGGAACAGGTAACCGAGTTTGCCAATGCCCTGAATGCCATACTGAACGAAGCACTCTCCATGCCCACAAACAGCACAGAGGGCAACGAGGTGTGGTACCAGCTCTACACCCCCAACCGCAACAGCAAGTACATGACCAGCACTGGCGCTGGCGCTGGCGTAGTGGGCGAGGACAAGCACAACTATGCTACCGGCATGTGGAAGTTCGTGGCACGCCAGGACGGCAAGGTGGACATCGTGAACCGTGCCGACAAGTCTTATCTGGCTCCAACGGCGTCCTACAATACACAGATAACCACCTCGGCAACCCAGCCTGCCAACGGCTGGACACTGAGTTATGCCAACACCCCGGGCCTGTTCATCATAAGCAGCGGTACTGTGCAGCTGAACCAGACAACATTGAGCGGAACCCCAGTGTACAACTGGAGCGACGGACAGACAGGCACCGACCGTGCCGACACAGGCTGCCAGTACCAGATTGAACTCGTAGAGGGCGAACCCGACGAGATGCCAGATCCTGACGAGCAGACACTGACACTGACCCTTACACCTGCCGAGCACTTTGCCAATGGCAAGTCTACATATACAAAGCATGTCACTTCCAGCGACGGATGGTATGGAAAGTTCGTTACGGGCACCACACCTGCCCTCACCTGCGAAAGCACCGACATGAATGCCAACAATATTGGCTGGTCACAGAACCGTCCCTGGCTGAAGGCAGGCTATACCTACAACCTCACCTTGTCTCAGGGATATGAGTTCGTGGGTTATGACCTGACTACACTAAGCACAAGTTCCGGATACTCCGGCACATACACATACACCACTGCCGACGGCACAGCAACAAGCCAGGCACAAAGCAACGGTACGGCAAAGACTGTAACGGCAAACGGCCTGTCTACAAACAAGATTGTGCTCACCGTTGGCGGCACTGCAGGCAGCAGCAACTATGGCATACTGATAGCCAAGATGGTAATCAGATACAAGGCCGTTGAGAATGAAGAGGAACTGCCTCTGGAGGTGGCATATACCATTGATAAGCAGAATGGCGACCTGTACCGCGACAATGGCCAGGCAAACCAGTCTTGGAACCACGTGTGGAAGAGCAACGATGAACCCCAGCTGCAGTTCGGCTGCGGTCCCAACAACATGAACTGGGCAGGCAACAATATCCAGTTGATGACGGGCGGCAGCAATTGCCGATACACGCTCACAGCACCCTCGGGATATGTAATTACCGAGTACAGCTTCACATACGCCAACAATGGTCATGACAATGCGCAGGAAATCCTGATGGACAATGGCGCCGTGTACACCACCTCAACAACAGCCAAGACCGTCAGCGCACAGAAGCAGAGACTGACCTCTTTGGTATTCGACCTGAAGGGTCCCAACGGCAAGGGCGTGGTGCTGAGCAACTTTACCGTGAAGGTGAGACAGGATATTGCCGAACTTCCCGTAATCAGCACTGAGGGCAAAGAATACTGGTACTACATCACCAGCGCTTCCACACAGGCCTACTGTGCAGGCAAGGTAATGTACTACGACAGCCAGGTGCAGAAGATGCGCTTCGGCGACAAGGAGTTCAAGTCAACCCACGTGTGGAGCTTCTGGGAAAAGGACGGCAAACTGGCCATCAAGAACTACAATGGCGAATACTTCGGCACTGCTGGTAGCGGTTCGGGTAACAGTACTGCATTTGGTGTTGTTAGCGAACCCAACTACATCTATTATATAAACGAGGCACACGGCTTCTTCGTGATTAAGGACAATGCTGTTGAGTTACATGCCCAGGACGACAACAAAGTGATTGTACGTTGGGGTGCAGCTGCTGGTAATGCTTCGCTCTGGCGCTTTAACGAAGTGGACCTGAGCAATGCTGAAGCCAGTGTGGCAAGCACTCGTGTGGTGCAGGGCAAGGTGAGCACCGGTATAGGCAACGTAGACCAGGCCATTATCCGCTCCACCATCCGTGTGGCAGGTTTGGAGGGCAAAGTAACCTTCCAGGGCGTGAAGGGAGCATTCTCAGGTACCAGCAAGGCAGACGTCACCAACGTGAAGGCATACTTCGCCACCAACGACCGCGAACTCTTCATCGATGCAGCCAAGAAGATGACCTGGCGCGAGGAGAACGGCGTGCAGTTCGGACAGACAGTAACGCTGGCTGAAGACGGTACCTTCACCATCACTGGCAGCAAGGAGATGGCGCCAGGTGACTACTACCTGTGGATTACATACGACATAGCAGAAACTGCCAAGGAAGGCAACCTTGTGGATGCAAGCATTACTTCATACACCGTGGATGGCGCAGAAATAGAGGAGGCGAATGGCAATCCCAAGCATAGCGTGACTGTATTCCTCTCCGAAGGTTCCGTGCTCATGCCCATGGACAAGGGTTCTCTGCATTATCGTATCCCTGCCATTACGGCAACCAAGGACGGCAAGCGCCTCGTTGTACTTACCGACGACCGTAAGCAGAGCCAAGCCGACCTGCCCAACCACTGCTATGTGGTGGCACAGTACTCTGACGACAACGGCAAGACATGGAGCGATCCCCTCACCGTGGCAGGTACTCCCGAGACAGGTGGCAACTATGGACATGGCGATGCTTCTATCGTAACCAATCGTGACAACGGCGAGATCGTGGGCATCATGACCAGTGCCGGTACATACGGACATGGTTTCTTTCAGGGTACTGCTGCAGAACCTCCACGCTGGAAGACTATCACCAGCCGCGACGGTGGTGTAACTTGGGATGCTCCCGTTGACCATACCGACGACCTCTTCGGTGCCAAGTGCGACAACCCCAAGACACAGACCTGGAAGAGCGGTTTCTCTGGTTCGGGTGCTGCCCTGCAGAAGCGCGACGGTACTTTGGTATCAAGCTTCGTGAACCGCGAGGCTGACAATAGCCAGAACTTCTACTTCTTCATGAGCAAGGATGGTGGACAGAACTGGTATGTTAGTGGTACAAGCGGCACTAAGTCTGCCGACGAGCCCAAGACTCTGGAGCGCAACAATGGCGACCTGGCTATCAGCGTACGTGCAAGCGGATATAACTATCACAACGTTACCTCCGACGACGGCGAGACATGGCACTACCCCTCACAGACACGCTTCACCACAGGTATCTCTGGCAACGCCTGCGACGGCGAGTACATGGTATGGTGTTCTACCCTGGAGGGCAACCCCTGGAACATAGCACTGCAGACCTTGCCCAACAGCGGCAGTCGCGAGAACGTGAGCATAGCACTGTCTACCGACGAGGGTGAAACCTTTGGTTCTCCCAAGACCATCTGTCCCCGTGGTTCATGCTACAGCGCAACCGTAGTTTTGCCCGACGGCACCCTGGGTGTCTACTACGAGGAGAACGGCGTTTCCGACGCATTTGTAATGCGCTTCGTCCGCTTCTCCCTGGACTGGGCAAGCAACGGCACATACAAGTTCACCGAGGATAACCCCTTCTATCCCATCAAGTCAACAAATCCCACAGGCATTAGTGACGTCATTGTAGAGGACGAGGCAGGCACAGACGGCATAACCTATGATTTGCACGGACGCCGTGTTGTTACTCCTGCTACATCAGGCATTTATATAAGGGACGGAAAGAAGGTGCTGCTATCCAAGTGATGCAGACGAGAGGAGTAACCCTTAGGACTTTAACCCAAATCTATTTGGGGCTTAACCCTGAATATATAACAAAAAGTAAGCCGGGCATGTGTCCGGCTTACTTTGTTCATAACAGTACTTTGTCATTCCATCCCTCATAACTGTAAGCATCCGATAAACTACATATTTTAGCAGTTTTATTATTGTGTCTTTTCATAAATAAGGGACTTTAGGTGTCAACCTTATTTACAAAAAGACATGGTATCGTGTTGAGGACTGCATTGCGGTCCTTTTTCTTTATGTCAGCATGATGTCTGTTGTTGCATAATCTTGCAACGAAAGCCGTTTATGCGTCTATTTTGCATAAAGTTGTGGTATTTGTGGTATCATAATGTCGCTGATGCTGCTATTTTTTTATAACTTTGCACGCATATTTGAATAAAAGGGCATAAAGGTGATGCCCAATGATATGGAAAAGCAAGACAAAAAGGCCAGACTGCAGGTTATTCGCACGATAGTGGGCAATTGCCCTATCGAGAATCAGGAGGAACTTGCGGTGGAACTGGAAAAGGCAGGATTCTCCACTACACAGACCATGCTGAGCCGCGACCTGAAGCAGTTGCGCATCTCCAAGGTTCGCACCCGTTCGGGAAAGAGCGTCTATGCTCTGCCCGGTGTGGTGTACTTTGATCCCGTAAAGACACGTGAGGAACTCAATGCCACGAAGTGGTCCCTGCAGTTCAGCGGCAACATGGCAGTGCTGCACACTCCGCCAGGGCATGCCTCGCTGGTGGCGTACGAGATAGACGAGATGAAGTCGCCCATGCTCCTGGGCACCGTGGCTGGAGATGATACGGTGATGATAGTGATGGCCGAGGAGGCAAACCGTGAAATGGTGAGCGAACAGCTTACGGAGGCAGTACCACAATTGAAGAAACGCAGGTAAGGAACACACAAACAAGATGGAAGAAAAGAAAGATATACGCACATTCGAGAACAGCAACATAAAGATAGTCGTTGCAGATGCCAGTCACGAGAAGTACGTTGACGAGATTCTGCAGACAATCCGCGAGGCCGCACGCAAGCGTGGCACTGGCATTGCCGAGCGTACCCACGAATACCTTGCCACCAAGATAAAGGAGAGCAAGGCCATTCTGGCTTTGGACGGCGACCGCTTTGCCGGTTTCAGTTACATTGAGACGTGGGGCAACAAGCACTATGTTACCACCTCGGGTCTCATTGTTCATCCCGACTATCAGGGTCTGGGTGTAGCACGCCATATCAAGGACTATACCTTTACCCTGGCACGTCTGCGCTGGCCACACGCCAAGATATTCTCCCTGACCAGCGGCGATGCGGTGATGAAGATGAACACTGCCCTGGGCTATGTACCCGTTAGTTTCAACCAGTTGACCGACGATGAGGCTTTCTGGCGCGGATGCCAGGGATGCATCAATCACGATATCCTTGAACTGAAGCAGCGCAAGTTCTGCGTATGCACCGGTATGCTTTGGGACCCCGAGAAGCATCATGGCGAACCCACAAGCCTGGAAGTTATCAAGGATGTGATGAAGGCACTGGTGCTGAGGGGGATTGAGTAAAGGGGAAAGGACCCACCCCCAGCCCCTCCCTGTATGGAGGGGAGTAAGGAACGTATGAACTATTAATGGTTGGAGTTTTTCGGAGTAATCGGATATTCTGAGTATTCATTGCAAAAGAGTCAATTTAAAAGAAATTATTAACAATACCCTCGTAAATCCTATATACTCCCATCCATACAGGGAGGGGATGGGGGAGGGTCCAAACAACATACAACATGGAAAAGAAGAAAGTAGTGGTTGCCTTCAGTGGCGGCCTTGATACCAGTTACACTGTGATGTATCTGGCTAAGGAGAAGGGCTATGAGGTGTATGCCGCATGTGCCAATACCGGTGGTTTCAGTGCCGAGCAACTGAAGGCCAACGAGGAGAATGCCTACAAGTTGGGCGCCAAGGAGTACGTCACCCTGGACGTTACCCAGGAGTACTACGAGAAGTCGCTGAAGTACATGGTCTTCGGCAATGTGCTGCGCAACAACTGCTATCCCATCAGTGTGTCCAGCGAGCGCATCTTCCAGGCTATGGCCATTGCACGCTATGCTCGTGAGATTGGCGCCAGCGCCATTGCTCACGGTTCTACAGGTGCCGGCAACGACCAGATTCGCTTCGACATGACCTTCCTGGTTATGGCACCCGGTGTGGAGATCATCACCCTGACCCGCGATGGCAACCTTACCCGTCAGGAGGAGGTTGACTACCTGAACCAGAACGGTTACTTTGCCGACTTTACCAAGTTGAAGTATTCATACAACGTGGGCATCTGGGGTACCAGCATCTGTGGCGGTGAGATTCTCGACAGCACACAGGGACTGCCCGAGAGTGCATACCTGAAGCACCCCACCAAGGAAGGTACCGAACTGCTGAAACTCGGTTTTGAGAAGGGCGAACTCGTTTCTGTCAACGGCACTCGCTACGAGGACAAGATTCAGGCCATCCAGGCAGTTGAGGAGATTGGCGCATCCTACGCTATCGGTCGCGACTGTCATGTGGGCGACACCATCATCGGCATCAAGGGCCGTGTAGGTTTCGAGGCAGCAGCCCCCATGCTCATCATCGGTGCACACCGTTTCCTGGAGAAGTACACCCTGAGCAAGTGGCAGCAGTACTGGAAGGAGCAGGTGGCTAACTGGTATGGCATGTTCCTGCACGAGAGCCAGTATCTGGAGCCCGTTATGCCCGATATCGAGGCCATGCTCATCAGCAGCCAGCGCAATGTTACCGGCGAGGTAACCCTGGAACTCCGTCCCTACAGTTTCCAGACCATGGGTGTGGATTCTCCCAATGACCTTGTCAAGAACAAGCTTGGCGAGTATGGCGAGACCGCAAAGGCATGGAGCAGCGACGATGCCAAGGGCTTCATCAAGGTAAGTTCAACCGCTCTGCGTGCCTACTATCTGGCACATCCTGAGGAGGAGCGTTAAAGGACCCACCCCCATCCCAGTCCGCACGTTGAACTGGGTAGTTCGCCCCTCCCGAGGCACAGAAGCACATTTGGTGCTTCTTCTGAAAACCTCGCTCGCCCTCTATGGAGGGGAGTATTTACTTTCAAGAAATAAAAATCATGTCAGAACCAAAGAAGATGGAGCGTCCACGTACTGGACGCATGTTGGCTGGAGTATGTGCAGCCATAGCAAACTATGTTAATATGGATGCAACAGTTGTTCGTATCATTTACCTGTTGCTGACCCTGTTTACCGCATTCAGCGGATTGATAGTGTACTTCATCCTCATGTTGGTCATACCAGAGGCGAAGAGTACCTTCAATATAAATAATAATAAGGAATAACGTTTATCGTTTAATGTTTAACGTTGAGCGGGTAGGGACGCTGCGTTCAGCGTCCGTAGGTTAAAGGTTATCCACCCCCTCCGCTTCGCTCGTCCCACCTGTCTCAGGGGGACAAAGTTGGGTGGGGGGCGCCAAAGACAAATTAAGATATGGTTAGAGTAGGCATACTTGGAGCAGCAGGTTACACCGGAGGTGAACTTATCCGCGTGCTCCTCAATCATCCCGAGGCAGAGATAGTCTTTGCCAATAGCGAATCCAATGCCGGCAATCCTGTGTGCGAAGTGCACGAGGGCTTGTATGGCGAGACCGACCTATGCTTCACCAGCGAGATGCCCTGGGAGCAGGTCGACGTGGTGTTCTTCTGTTTTGGTCATGGCAAGAGCCGTGCCTTCCTGCAGGAGCATGACATCCCTGCACATGTGCGCATCATAGACCTGGCACAGGACTTCCGCATTGCCGGCGACCACGACTATGTCTACGGCCTGCCAGAGACACATCGCGAGCAGACCCGTAACTGCATGCACCTTGCCAATCCCGGTTGCTTTGCCACCTGCATACAGTTGGCTCTGCTTCCCGCACTGAAGGCAGGACTGCTGAGCGGAGATATTCACGTTAACGGCATAACTGGTTCTACCGGTGCAGGTCAGAAGCCCGGCGCAACCACACATTTCAGTTGGCGCAACGACAACATTTCCGTCTATAAGACCTTCAACCACCAGCACCTTCTGGAGATAAACCAGACCGTGCAGGAACTGCATCCCGGTTATGACGGCCGAGTGCTCTTCATCCCCCAGCGCGGCTGCTTTGCCCGTGGCATATATGTTACCGCCTATGCCAAGTGCGATGCTCCCCTCGAAGAGGTACAGAAACTGTATGCCGACTACTACCAGGATGCCGCCTTTACGCATTTCGTGGTGAAGTCGCCCGACATGAAGCAGGTGGTGAACACCAACAAGGCCGTGGTCTATGTGGAGAAGTACGAGGACCAGTTGCTCATGATCTGCTGTATAGACAATCTGCTGAAGGGCGCTGTGGGTCAGGCAGTGCAGAACATGAACCTGATGTTCGGCCTTGACGAGAAAGCTGGGCTGAACCTAAAGGCAAGCGCATTCTAGAGGACCCACCCCCAACCCCTCCACAAGGGAGGGGAGTGGAATGTACTGCTGATGAGCAAGAATGATGCTCGGTTGCAGTTGTGGTTAGTATCATTGTTTAAATAAATAATAAAACAAAGCACCCTTATAACTCTATATACTCCCCTCCCTTGTGGAGGGGTAAGGGGGAGGGTCTTAATACTATGGAACTATTTGACGTATATCCCCTTTTCGACATTGCCATAGACCGTGGCGAGGGATGCCACGTATGGGACGAGGAGGGAACAGAGTATCTTGACCTCTATGGCGGTCATGCCGTCATCAGCATAGGTCATGCACATCCCCATTATGTCGAGGCCATTGCCTCGCAGGTAGCACGCTTGGGCTTCTATAGCAACTCAGTGCAGAACCCCTTGCAGAAGGAACTTGCCCTCACCCTGGGCAAGGTGTCTGGTTACGAGGACTACCAGCTGTTCCTTATTAACTCTGGTGCCGAGGCCAACGAGAACGCCTTGAAACTTGCCTCCTTCCACAATGGCCGCACCCGTGTGCTCTCTGCCGAGAAGGCCTTCCATGGCCGCACCTCTCTGGCGGTTGAGGCTACAGCCAATCCCAAGATCATCGCACCCATCAATGCCAACGGTCATGTTACCTATCTTCCCCTCAACGAGATAGAACCCTGGCGTGCCGAGATTGAGAAGAACGATGTCTGTGCCGTTATCATCGAGTGCATACAGGGCGTTGGCGGCATACGCATGGTCGAGGCAGACTTCCTGAAGGAACTGCAGGCTCTGTGCGAGGCGCACAACACCGTACTCATCTGCGACGAGATACAGTGTGGCTACGGCCGTTCGGGCAAGTTCTTTGCCCACCAGCATCTTGGCATTCGTCCCGATATGATTACCGTGGCCAAGGGCATCTGCAACGGCTTCCCCATGGGAGGCGTGCTCATTTCGCCCAAGTTCACTCCCATCTACGGACAGTTGGGCACCACCTTCGGAGGTAACCACCTGGGCTGTGCCGGAGCCTTGGCAGTGCTGGATGTTATAGAGAGCGAACGTCTGGTGGAGAATGCCGCCCGTGTAGGCGACTACATTATGGAGCAGTTGCGCTCTATGAATCTGCCCCATGTGGTGGACGTGCGCGGACGCGGTCTGATGATAGGCATAGAACTGGACATCCCCTACAAGGAACCCCGTACCCGCCTTATCAAGGAGGAGCACATCTTCACAGGTTGCTCCGGTACCAACGTTATCCGTCTGCTTCCCCCTCTGTGCCTCACCATCAGCGAGGCTGACCAGTTCCTGGAAGCATTCCGCCGAGTATTATCGTAAATTATGAAGATAGCAGTAATAGGCTCTGGCAATATGGGCGGTGCCCTGGTGCATGGATGGTGCAAGGCAGGACTTGCCTCACAGCTCACCATTACGGCACGTACTCAGAGCACCCTTGACCGATTCCTGGACCTCTATCCACAACTCACCGCCACCACTGACAATGTTCAGGCCGTCACCGGTGCCGACATCGTCTTCATTGCCGTCAAGCCATGGCTTGTTGACGAGGTCATGGACCAGATCAAGTTGCCCCTTCGTGCCTCCAATGCCCTTGTGGTCAGTGTTGCTGCCGGTGTGCGCAATGCCCGCATCAATGTATATGCCATGCCCAATATTGCCGTGGAATACGGCGCCGGTATGACCTTCATCGAGGAACTGGACCGTCCCTCCGTTCTGATAGACGAGGTGGTGCGCCTCTTCTCCCTTGTGGGCAAGGTGCAGACCGTTCCCCACAAGCAGATGGATGCCGGCATGCAGGTGTCTGGTTGCGGCATAGCCTATGTTATGCGCTATGTGCGTGCCATGATGGAAGGCGGAGTGCAGTTGGGCTTTCGTCCCGATGAGGCTCGTCAGGCGGTACTCCAGACCATGAAGGGAGCAGTGGCACTATTAGAAGAGAGCGGTCGTCATCCCGAGGAGGCCATCGATGCCGTTACCACCCCTGGCGGATACACCATACGCGGACTTAATGCCATGGAAGAGGCTGGTTTCACTGCCTCAGTATTGGCAGGTTTGAAAGCAAACGAGAAATGAAGAGAGTAGCAGTAAAGATAGGCAGTGCGGTGCTTACCCGCAAGGACGGCACACTGGACGTGACACGTCTGTCCTCCCTGGTAGACCAGGTGGCAGAATTGCGTCATCGTGGCATAGAGGTCATTCTCATCTCCTCTGGTGCCGTGGCATCGGGTAGGGGAGAACTGCACCTCAGTCAGCAGAGCACCCTGGAGATGGACTCCGTGGAGCAGCGCCAGTTGTTCTCTGCCGTGGGTCAGGCAAAACTCATCAACCGTTACTACGACTTCCTTCGCGAGCACCATATCCCCGTGGGACAGGTACTGACGCAGAAGACCGACTTCGACTCCGACGAGCACCGCGAGAACATGCGCCGTTGCATGGAGGTGATGCTTTCGCACGGCGTTCTGCCTGTGGTTAACGAGAACGACACAGTGTGCATCACCGAGTTGATGTTTACCGACAATGATGAACTCTCTGGTCTCATAGCCCGTCTGATGGGAGCCGACACCCTCATCCTGCTCAGCAATGTGGACGGTCTGTATAACGGCCGTCCCGGCGATGATGGTGTCAGTCTCATCCCCGTAGTGGATGCCGGTCGCGATGTCAGCGAATACATACAGACAGAGAAGTCAGGCGCTGGCCGTGGCGGCATGCAGAGCAAGTGCAAGACCGCCATCGAGGTGGCTGCCTCCGGCATAGACGTGCTCCTTGCCCGAGGAACCAGAGAAAACATTCTGGTAGACCTCGTTGACAATGCCCCTGCAGTGCCGCACACCCACTTTAGAGCGGTGAACGCTGAGCGGTTAGCGGTTAGTGGTTAGCGGAGACTCTATAGTTTCTATTGCATCTATATAATATAATGTATATGGAATCAGAATACATAAAACTGGCGTCACGCCAACTTGCCACACTTAGCACCGAGGCGGTGAATGCCCTGCTCGTGGACATGGCAGATGCCTTGGAACAAAGTGCCGATGCCATCCTTGTGGCCAACGCCCACGACCTGGAGCGTATGGACCCTGCCGACCCTCGCTACGACCGCTTGCGCCTCACCCCCGAGCGTATAGCAGGCATAGCATCGGACTGTCGCAATGTGGCATCCTTGCCATCTCCCCTGGGCCGTGTGCTCAGTCACAAGGTGCTGGAGAACGGACTCGACATCAGCCGTGTCAGCGTGCCCTTTGGCGTTATTGGCGTTATCTACGAGGCTCGTCCCAATGTTACCCTCGATGTTACGGCCCTCTGCCTGAAGGCAGGTTCTGCCGTTATCCTCAAGGGCGGTTCCGATGCCGAGGAAAGCAACAAGGCCATTTGTGCCGTAATACATAATGTTCTCTTCGAACACGGACTGGACCCTGCCACCGTAACCCTGTTGCCTGCAACGCGCGAGGCAACGGCCGAACTCCTTTCTGCCGAGGGACTGGTGGACCTGATTATTCCCCGTGGTTCTGCCGGACTGATACGCTATGTGCGCGAGAACTCCAAGGTTCCCGTCATAGAGACTGGTGCAGGTGTGGTGCACTGCTATGTCGACAAGGATGCCGACATGGACAAGGCCATTCGCATCGTCTATAATGCCAAGTGCCGCCGTGTCAGTGTGTGCAATGCCTTGGACTGCCTGTTGGTGCACAAGGACATGGAACCTCGCCTTGCCGAGTTGCTTGCCCCCATGCAGGGACAGGTGCAGTTCCACTATGGCGAGTACGGCCGCGAATGGCTCTCGCACGACCTGAGCATACGTATCGTCAGCGGACTGGATGAGGCTCTCTCGCACATCCGCCAGCATGGTTCAGGGCATAGCGAGAGTATCGTTACGGAGAACTGGCGTACTGCCGACCGTTTCCTGCTTGAAGTGGATGCCGCCTGTGTCTACCACAATGCACCCACCTCCTTCACCGACGGAGCACAGTTCGGACTCGGTGCCGAGATAGGCATCTCCACCCAGAAACTCCACGCCCGCGGCCCCATGGCACTGGAAGAGATAACCACCAGCAAGTATATAATAAGGGGTAACGGACAGACGAGAGGGTGAATGAGGGGAGGACCCTCCCCCAACCCCTCCCAAGGGCGAGTGAGACCTTCGGAAGAAGCACTGAATGTGCTTCTGTGTCTCGTGAGGGGAGCAATCCCCATTGCGACGCGAGGGAGGGAGTGGTTACAGCCGATAACATCCGCTAATCCGCTCACTTTCTCCCCCTGAGACAGGGGCGAGTACCCCGCAGGGGGGAGGGGGTGGATAAACCTCTCATCCTCTCACCTCTCATCCTCTCACCTCTCATCCTCTCATCATTCATCCTCTCATCTTGTACGTCACGCAGGGAGGAATCGGAATTTGCAACAAATGGCACAAGAGCAATATATATTAATATCATAAGAGTAAATCAAACAGATTACAATACTTCCTACTCCCCTCCCTCACAGGGAGGGGTTGGGGTAGGGTCCTATATTTATGAAAACTTTTCTCAATGTACAAGACCTTGGCGACCTGAAGCAGGCTTTGGCCGAGGCACGCGAAATCAAGCAGGACCGTTTCAAGTATGTGGAACTTGGCCGCAACAAGACCGCCCTGCTTGTATTCTTCAACAACAGTTTGCGCACACGCCTCTCCACACAGAAGGCAGCACAGAACCTGGGCATGAATGTCATCGTCCTGGATGTGAATGCCGGAGCATGGAAACTGGAGACCGAGCGCGGTGTCATCATGGATGGCGACAAGAGCGAGCATCTTCTGGAGGCCATTCCCGTGATGAGCAGTTACTGCGACATCATCGGCATCCGTTCCTTTGCCGGCCTCACCGACCGCGAGTATGACTATGCCGAGACCGTCTACAACCAGTTTGTGAAGTACTCCGGCAAGCCCGTCTTTGCCATGGAGACAGCCACCGTGCATCCCCTGCAGGCCTTTGCCGACCTCATCACCATCGAGGAGCACAAGCAGACGGCACGTCCCAAGGTGGTGCTCACCTGGGCTCCCCATCCCCGTGCTCTGCCACAGGCTGTGCCCAACAGTTTTGCCGAGTGGATGAATGCTGCCGACGTGGACTTCGTCATTACCCATCCCGAGGGCTACGAACTGGATCCTGCTTTTGCCGGCAATGCCCGTGTGGAGTACGACCAGATGAAGGCTTTCGAGGGTGCCGACTTCGTCTATGCCAAGAACTGGTCATGCCCCGGTGTAACACGTCCCGAGGACTATGGCAAGATACTGGCCGACTATCACGACATGCTCGACTGGACAGTGTCCGACCGTCAGATGGCCGTTACCAACAATGCACGCTTCATGCACTGCCTGCCCGTGCGTCGTGGCATGATAGTTACCGACGAGGTAATCGAGGCTCCCACCTCTCTCGTCATCCCCGAAGCCGCCAACCGCGAGATTTCCGCCACCGTGGTGCTCAAGCGCATGTTGGAAGGGTAGAACGTATATCGTTTAACGTTTAACGTTGAAAGTATCCACCCCCTCCGTCGCTTCGCTCCTTACCCAGCGTCGCAATGGAAAATTGCGACCCTCAGAGGGCACAGACTGCTTTAGCTTGATGAGCTTCAGCGAATAATGACATCAAGTCATTCTTCTAAAGACCCTCTTCGCCCACCAGGCTCAGGGGGGACAAAGAAAACGGAAAACTGCGATTAAGCGATAATGTGGTAGGGACGCTGCGTCGCAGCGTCCTCTTTGTTTGTTGCTCTGGGACCCTGCGTGCGGCGTCCCACATTGTTCTGTTTTCATTTGATTATTTCTAAAATCTTTATTATCCCCAAACGGTCATTCGTTTGATAAAAAAGACTCTCCAGCCTTGCACGTTTGTAGATTTATCCCTATCTTTGTGAAGGTAAGGTGTAACAATTAGACGTTGCGCACGACACGGAATAGTGCTATTTTGTGAGATGAAGAAACATTTACTCCAATCCTTTGTACGAACCGGCCTTATGGCTGTGCTCCTACTATCCTGTGTCCTTGGCGCCAGGGCAGAGGAGGGCGTTATCCTGAGCCTGAAGAACGGCACAGAGGTAGCCTTTGCCTTCTCCGCCAAACCACGTCTTGCTATGGGCGAGGAACTGACAATCACCGCCCCCGACGGCACTAACGTCGTTTACGCCTATGCTGATGTCAAGAATGTCCGCTTCGGCGAATTTTCCAGTACAGGTATAGACTCTGCCCCAGGTACAGAGAATACGCCCGACGTCACTTTCCGCATCAATGGCGGTCAGCTGTATGTCTTTGGTCTGCCTCAGGGCGAGAGCGTCAGCGTCTACGACCTTGCCGGCCGCCGTGTGGCAATGCAGAAGCAGGCCACTGATGGTAGCACGCTCAGCATTCCACTGAATGCCACAGGCGTCCTTGTGGTACGCACCAGTACAGGTATCGGTTACAGAGTAGCAATCCCATAACACAATACAATAACCCGATAAAACAATCCAACGATGAAAAAGATATTTACCCTTATTGCTTTTCTTGCCGTGAGCCTTTGCTCTATGGCACAATCACAGTACTTTTACGAGTGGAAGGACGGAAAGTACATCCAACGTTCTGTGTCAGAGATAGACTCTATCACATTCTCCCTTGCCGATGCTCCCGAAACGGAGTACAAATATGTAGACCTCGGTCTTCCCAGCGGAACCTTGTGGGCTGACCGCAATGTCGGTGCCAACTCTCCCGAGGCATACGGCGACTATTTTGCCTGGGGCGAAACCTCAACCAAGAGCACTTACGATTGGGATACATACAAATGGTGCCAAAGCAGTAATACGACCCTAACCAAGTACTGTACCAATAGTTCTTACGGCACCATAGATAACAAGACCGTTCTTGACCTCGAGGACGATGCCGCCTATGTCAATATGGGTTTAAAGTGGCGCATGCCCACCATTGATGAACTAAACGAGTTGAACACCGAGTGCACTTGGACTTGGACCACCCAAAACGGAACCAATGGTTACAAGGTAACTGGTCCTAACGGTAACTCAATCTTCCTTCCGGCTGCCGGTTATCGCGACGACAGCGAACTCTACGTCGTTGGTTCCGGTGGTGTCTATTGGTCGTCTACTCTTTACGAGAGCAATCCAGTCAGTGCGCAGTACCTCGGCTTCTCTTTGAGCAGCCACAGCATGTACGGCAACAGCCGTAACTACGGGCTCACCGTGCGTGCAGTGAACTCTACGGCAACATGGGCAACATGTAAGGAGGTTGGCGAAGCTCCAGACGGCAAGTATTTCGTGGTATCAGGTACCATCACAAAGATTGTAAATACCGAGTATGGCAACTGGTACATGACCGACGGCACTGCAGAACTTTACATATATGGTACTCTTGATGCCGAAGGCAAGACCAAGAACTTCCTGAGCCTTGGCCTGGAAGTGGGCGACAAGGTTACCATTGAGGGTCCCAAGGGTTCCTACAAGGGCGAACCCCAAATGGTGGACGTTACCGTGAAGAAGATCGAGAAGGTTCTGCTCAAGATAGTTAGTCCTTCTACAGTCATCAGTAAGGAAGGCGGCATCCTGGAGATAAAAATAGCAAGCAAAGGTAAGGGTACTTTCTTTAGCATTGCAGA
>ERZ808043.60-NODE-60-length-25244-cov-6.808638_pt1 | contig 25244 bp, 25 predicted proteins | sample MGYA00380194_ERZ808043 | MGnify/ENA primary metagenome ERZ808043 (study PRJEB31490, sample SAMN06133370) | cow dung metagenome | isolation source: H3 | host: cow | place: China: Chengdu | collected 2015-05 ...
GAAGCCGTGCTATTTGATAAGAGTCAGTACGTGTTTGATATTGATAAAAGCGGACAAGGACAAAGCGTTGAGAATAAGACACTTGACGAAATCGCAAAGGATGACAAGAAAGAAAATAATTATTTAAGAGCTGAAGAAGAACGACTTGCAGAGTTGGATAAGAAGTGGCAGAAAGTAATAGATGATATTCACGTAAAGTTGAATGAATTTGTGAAAATGCTTAAAGGCAGAGATGCAAGTGCAGTACAAAGTATGAAGCTCGAAAATAAAGCGACGTTCTTGTATTCGATAATGGGCGACTATTGCCAAAGCGAAGCCTATGAAATTCGCAATATGGCAGACTATATTGACAAAATGACACACGAACTTATGGATTTACAAGCGAGTGCGGTCAAATAAAAAAAAGGAGAAGAAAATTGAAAAAGACTAAAAACAAACTGCTTATGACGGTATTGGCTCTTGCCTTTACCGTGTTGGGTTGCGGTGCGTTGATGGGCAATGCAAGTGGCACTACGGCATTTGCAGCAGAGGCGGATAATGTTTGCGCTCACGAATACGAAACATTTGAATATGCCCCTACTTGTACGAATAATGGTTTTACCGAATACACGTGTTCTGTTTGTGGAGACGTGTACCGAGACAACTACGTGCAAGCGACGGGGCATAGCTACACCGATGTTGTAATAGAACCGACTTGTACGCATAAAGGCTTTACCACACATTTTTGTAATGTGTGTGGCTACGAATATGCTGACAATTATGTAGAAGCGACGGGACATACTTACGATGACGTAATTGTAGACCCGACGTGTACCGAACAAGGATACACAACCCATACTTGTCTTGTGTGCGAGTATTTCTATGTAGACAGCGTTGTTCCTGAAAACGGACACGACTATGAATTGGAAATCAAGGAAGTAAGCTGTACTGAGGGTGGATATACGACCTATACCTGTCTTGTCTGCGAGTATTCATATCAAGACAATATCGTAGAAGCGACGGGGCATAGCCATCAAGAAAGTAAAGTTGAACCCACTTGTGTTTCTTACGGTTTTACAGTACACCTTTGCTCCGACTGCGGAGATAGATACGTAAGTGATTATGTAAAACCCGTAGGGCATACGTTTGAACATACCGTGTATGAAGCGACAGCAGATAGCATTGGGTACACCAAGCATCAATGTAGCGTATGTGATTACAGTTATTTATCGGACTATGTAACGAGTGGCGACAATGGATACACGCAACTTCCCGACGAACCCGAAGTTCCCGTAGAGCCTGAACAACCTACGGAACCTATTGAACCCATTGAACCTATTGAACCTGTTGAACCCGAAGAGCCTATCGAACCGAGTGAACCGACTGAGCCTGAAAACCCCGACGTGGGAGACGGTAAAGAAGAGAACCCCGATAACGAAGGTGGGGAAACGGAAACGCACGAGTATGTATTCGGTTATCAGTATGATAACGAAAGCAAACTTTTAACGATTACATACGACTGTGAATGTGGCGAAACGTATAACGGCGCTATTCAGTTCTTTATTACTGATAGTGCAGAAAATACGACGGTTGAAGTGTTGAACGGAAACGGAAGTATTGATTTTACGGACAAGCAAGACGATTACACGGTAATTGTTATTGAAGAATCGGGCAATGTTATTGGCGTACTTGATGTCAAGAACAAAGTAGACGAACCTAATGTTCCCGTAGAACCTGACGTTCCAAGTGAACCTATCGAACCGAATGAGCCGAGCGATACTACTGAGCCTGAAAACCCCGTAGAACCTAACGAGCCTACTGAGCCTGAAACACCTAACGAAGATAAAGAAGAAAAGGGGAATAGTTCATTGCTTCCCGTACTCTTGGTAATCTTTGCGGTACTTGGTATCGGTGGCGCAGTAACATATATTCTCATCAAAAAGAACAAAAACAAAAATAAAAATAAAAAAGAAAAAGGAGATAAGTAATTTATGATGAATTTATTGGCGGCAGCCACCCTTAATGAAAGCTTAGGTGGCATTGTAACTAAGTTAAACGAATTGATGGATTCGTTTTGGATTTACATCGTTTTAGCGATGGCAGCAGTAGTAGTGGTTTGGGGTGCCTACGTAGGTATCAAAATCGCTATTGCACACAGAAACGAGGACAAAATCAATTCTCGTGATATGATTAAAAATTTAATCGTTGGTATCGTGATTATGTTCGTTATTGCTATGGGCGCACCCCTTCTCATCGAAGGTCTCGGCGCTTGGGTTGGCATCTCTGCACCTGCAACGGGTGCGGCAGTAGTGCCTGTTGTATAAGAAAGGAGGTATAAGAGTATGACTAATCTTTTAGCGGCTACTACTTTGAACGGTAGTTTGGCGGAAATTGTTGCTAATATCAGCACGTTAATGGACAGTTTTTGGATTTACATTGTACTCGCACTTGCGGCAGTTGTCGTAGTTTGGGGTGCTTACGTAGGTATCAAGATTGCCATTGCTCATAAGAACGAAGAAAAAATCAATGCAAGAGATATGATTAAGAATCTCATCATTGGTATCATTATTATTTTCGTAGTTGCTATGGGCGCACCGCTTCTCATTGAAGGTCTCGGCGCTTGGGTTGGTATTGGCGCATAAGCTAATACTTAAAAACGGAAAGGCGGCAAGAGATTTCTTGTCGCCTTTTTTTATTAAAATGCGAGGGCAATAATGGAGAAAATTATAAATAAAAACAAATCAAAATCATTGTTCCTTTTCGTGATAATGTTTTTTCTCATTATAACAATGTTTGGAGGGGGAACAGTAACTGCAAACGCTCAAACAGTAGAAAGCAATAATACGGTGCAAGATATTATAGATAATACGGTATTCGTGACTTTTAGAAAAGGGGATACCGCAGAAAGAGGTAAATACATTATTGCCTGTTTTTATGTGCCGAATGAGTATTATGACACGGCAAACACTTACGGTGTGGTAATTTTTCCGAAAGACTATGGGATAAGGTATAACCTTACGGCGAATTACCATAAACAATCGGAAGAAAATGGTGCGGCTATTATTGACGTTGTTGCAACAAAAGGTCTTGAAGAAGAGGACGGTTATGGGATAAATTGTGGTGTTATTAACATCAATGAGGCTAATTTGTCAAGAACGTTTTGTTTCATTTTCTATGCAAGAGATGCAAGTGGAAATATTGCATACGCAACACCGCAGTTCGCTGATTACAATAGCTTAGACGTAGGGGAAATGACTCTTGAAGAGCTATTAAATAAAACGGAACTTGCTAAGGATAAAGAGAGTAGTTTTAGGACGATTATTCTAAAAATTCAAGAACTTGTAGATTCTATATGGATTTACGTTGTAATTGCGATGTCGTCGGTAGTTGTTGTATGGGCGCTGTATATCGGAATAAGAGTGATTATAGCGCAAAAAAATGAAGAAAAAATAAATGCTCAGGGGATGTTAAAAAGCCTTTTAATTGGTGTGATAGTAATGGCTGTACTTGCCGTTGGCGCACCACTTATAATTAACGGTTTGTCCCATTGGGTAATGTGGTAGGAGGATAAAATGCTTATATTTTTTCAAGAACTAATAATGCTTTTATTCTTGTGGTTTCTTAGACTAATAGACGGAATTATGGAAATATTCTCTGCGATTGCAGGGGTAACGGACGTTACAGTAAACGGGGAAAGAGTAAATATAATTGAATACCTGATAGGCGATTCGACAGTTGGCACAATCTTTTGGTGTGTGTTCATATTAGCGGTAGGGTTGACTTGTATTTTTGGCATAGTTGCTCTTGTAAAAAATATGATAGCAAACAATAGAAACGTATCGTCGATTATCGGGAAAATCGGTTTAGCTTTACTTGGAACAATGGCAATGCTTTCCGTTGTAATCTTGGGTATTCTTATCTCTAATTCGGTATTAACGCTTGTAGCGGAAATTTTCCAAATAGGGAATACGACTAAACTTTCAAACGCATTGTTTAATGCGTGTGTAGGTGAGTGGCTTAACGGATATTCGTTTGCGGAAGTAGATATAACAAGTTGTAGTGTATCCACGATAATGGGCGACTACAACGCTACCGCTTTTGGTATATGGCCCACATCGTGGAAAGGCAACGGTATGATTAACCCTGATTCGTTCCTTTATTTACCGTCTATGGTAGCATCTATTGCATTGATGATTGCGCTAATTGTAGCGATTATAAATCTTGCAAAACGTATTTATGAAATCGTACTTATGTATATCATAATGCCTGTTTCTATGGCAACTTTACCTTTGGACGATGGCGCAAGGTTTAAGGTATGGCGAGAAACTTTTGTAACGAAGATGATTCTTGCGTATGGAACGGTGTTTTCAGTCAATATTTTCATCTTACTATTACCGTTAATAACAAAAATGCACGTAGACGGTGTAGGCGGTTTCGGTAATTCTATGTTCCTAATCTTTATGATAATTGGTGGAACAATGGTAATACCCGCAGGGCAAGCCTTATTTGCAAGATTGTTCGGTCAAGCTGACGATATGCACGCAGGTGGTAGCTTCTTACACAGCGCTTTCTACGGAGGACGTATTGCAAGTGCTTTAACGTTTGGTGCAGCGTTCAAACTTATAAAAGGTGGTATTGGCGCAGGAAAAGGAATTGCAAACAAGATAAAAGAATCTAAGAACAAAAAGAGTGAGTCCGCAGACGATTCGGATAAGTTTAATGAAGAGAACACGTCTGACGGTTCGGGAAATACTGATGGAGGTAGTGAATAATGCGTATAATTCCCAAAAAAATTAAGGTAAAGAATACGGTATGGAAATGCTATTCGATGCCTGACATTATCGTTGCTCTTGTTGTATTCGCTATTATTTTTATTAGTATTACAGCAGGGAATTGGGGCTTTGCAATCGTAATGGGCTTAGCGGCAGTCATTATGTTTATGCCTACGAGCGACGGTATATTTTATTCGTGTATTATGGAGAACATTAAGTTCCTAATATCTAAGAAAAAATACACAAAAGATGCCGCAAAGGAAAAAGAGCGTATTGATACGCTTGTATCCTTAAAAGATATAAAGGAAAACGGCTTACTTGAATATAACAACGGCTACTATGGTCGTGTGATTAAGGTAGGTCAAAAGAACTTCGGTATAGAGGACATTGTTCAGCAAAATATCGACATCAATTATCTTGCAAATGCTTTTAAGTTTCTTGACGGTACGCAAATGGCAGACATTGTAAAGATTGACCGTCCTGTAAACCTTGACTCGTTTTCGGGAGAAGTGTTTGAAAGACTTTCGGCAGTAAAAGAGGGGTTTGATTCAGAAGAGATTAAGAAGATTAAAACTAATCTTTTACAAGAAAGAATTGATAGAATTGACAAGCTGAACAATATCCGTAAACAGTACATTTCAGATTATTACGTAGTAGTGTACGGAAGAAATGAAATCGACCTTGAAAACAACACGGTAAATATTGCAACGGAAATCAATAAATGCGGTATTGAAACAAAAATCTTAGGTCGTAGAGAAACGGCAATTTTCTTAAAGTACAGTTTTTCTCGTAATTTTGATGAAAGAGAAGTAAAGAGTATTAAGGACGAGAACTTGCTTGATTGGGTAAAGCCTAATGAAGTCGAGTTCAAGTCAAACCGTTATACGATTGATGGTACGGAGGCGGCGGTTTTATCTATTGCAGATTATCCGTTAAGGGTTAAAAATGCTTGGGGTGCAGACCTTTTCAATATACCTAATACAAAGGTGGTTATGCACATTAAACCCGTAGATAAATACAAAGCAATAAAACGCATTGATAAGGTTATTGGCGAAATGGAAACAAAGCAAATCTTGTCTGAAAAGGCAAGCGAAGCAAATAGCGCCGAAACGCATAGAGAAACAATGCACGCTCTTTTGGATAGTCTCCAAACTGAGAACGAATCGCTCTTGGATGTAACGCTTACGGTAACTGCATATAACTATTTGGACGATGCGAACTATAAAAAGAAAGTCCGTCGTTCTATGCTAACGGGAAATTTCAAACCGTCTATGCTTTACGGTATGCAGGTAGAAGCCTTTAAGAGTGCAAACATTTCACCCACGTCAACACTTAGCAACTATGAACGTGGTATCAACAGTTCGTCGTTGGCGGCGGTTTTCCCGTTTGTAAGAACGTTTGTAATGGATAAGGGCGGTTATATGCTTGGAGAAAACAAGAGTAATCATTATCCATTTATCTTTAACCTTTGGAAACGTGGGAATCTTTATCAAAACTCTAATGGCTTTGTTATTGGTAAGTCAGGTTCGGGTAAATCATATTTCTTGAAAAACCTTATTCTTAACGAGTGGGCTAATGATACAAGAATTATCGTACTTGACCCCGAAGCCGAGTATTTGAACGTAACACGAAATCTCTCAGGCAACATTATCGACGTAGGTAATGCAAAAGAGGGAAGAATTAACCCTTTCCATATCTACAAGGTTTTGACCGAAGATGGGAATACGGCAGACCCCGTTGTAACGTTCAATACGCATCTTAAAATGCTCGAATCTTTCTTTAAGATAGTGTTTGTTGGTGCTTCTTCGGACGTTATTGAGCTTATCAACAATTTGGCAGTAGAAACGTATGAAAGAAAGGGTATTACGGAAGCAACGGACTGTACCGATTTTACCCCTGAACAGTTCCCGACTTTTAGCGATATGTACGAAACACTTATGCTAAAAGACAAGGATACAATGGATGCGCTTACGCTTAGAGATATGCGTACAGCAGAACTTTATTTGCAAAAGTTTGTGAAAGGGCGTTATTCAGATATTTGGAATGCACCGTCTACATTGGAAGTTGATGCAGACCTTATCGACTTTAACTTTCAATCGCTCTTTGCAAATAAGAATAATACCGTCGCTAATGCGCAAATGCTTCTCGTTTTTAGGTTTATTGAACAAGAAGTTATCAATGCAAGAGAACTTAATAAAAATGGTAAAAATCTTCGCACAATGATTGTTTGCGACGAGGCACACCTTTTCATTGATGCAAAGTTCCCGATAGCGTTGGACTTCTTCTTTTCAATGAGTAAACGTATAAGAAAATACGGCGGTAGTTTTATCCCTGCCACTCAGAATATTGCCGATTGGAACGCAAATGAAGAGTTAAGGGGAAAGACGAGCGCAATTATTAAAAACAGTCAATATACTTTTATTTTCAAGTTGTCCGCACCTGATATGAAAGACGTTTTAGACGTATATAAGGTCGGAGAGAGTTTCAACGACGATGAACAAAGAATGATAATCTCGGCAATCACGGGACAGGCGTTCTTTATTGGCTCGACGGAACTTAGAACGAGCGTAAAAATAATTTCAGGAGATTACGCTCAAACGCTCTTTAATGAGCAAAAACAAAAGGAGGAATTAAATGAAAACTAAAACAACTAAATCAAGGAAGTTGCTTATTCTTTCCGCACTTTTCGTATTTTGTATGAGTTTTGGATTGTTTTTTGGTGGGTTTGGCACAACTACGGCACACGCCGCAGCAGTAGCAACCCCAAAATATGCAGTACCTATGACATATTCTTGCTATTACAAGAGCAATACTTCGACAGCAAATACGGGTTCGGGAACAGCAACGAGTTTTACTGCGAGAGTTGGTTCGGGTTCATATAGAACCTACTCTTTAAGTATTTACGGTTCAAGTGCATCGGGAACGGGTACTTGGAACGGATATATAAACAGTAGTACAGTAACACTTTCATTATCAGCATCTTCGGGTTCTCCCAAAATTACAGTAACGAATAGTTCGGGAACAACGGTTGGTAGTGGTACGGGAACGTTCTCTATTTCAGGTTTGGCAAACGGTACATATACGGGAACATTTGGCGATAGTGCAGGTTGGCTCGTTAATAACCGTCAGTACGACCAAGCAGGTTTCACGGCATCGTTTACGTTTTCGGTAGATGCTACAACGCCAACAATTAGTGGCGCATCTACATCTACTACGGGTAAATATACAAATGCAGCATTTACGGTAAGTGCAAGTGATAGTGGCGGTAGTGGTCTTGCGGCGTTATATTACAAAACACCCGATTCCACGTCCTATTCTTCGGTTGCATCTTCTAAGACTTTTTCGGCAGGAAGCACGAACGGTTTGTACTCATTTTATGCTAAGGACAATGCCCAAAATCAGACATCTACATATTACGTTTTTTACGATGATAGTAAACCGACAGGTGTGGTAAAAAATGCAAGTGGAACGACTTTAACGTCGTCTTATACGAGTGGGGCATTTTCTTATTCGGCAAGTGATGGTGGTAGCGGAATTAGTTATTTGCAATATATGACACCGAGTTCTACAAGTTGGGCGACCTATACTTCGGGTACGCAAATAGCGGCAAGTGCAGCGAACGGAAAATATCAGTTCAGGGCGGTGGACAAAGCAAATAATATTTCAGACGTTACGACTATTTTTCTCGATTCGGTGGCTCCCGTTGGTGTGTTGTATAGTGGAACAACGGCTGTAAGTTCAGGTGCAAAATCTACTGCAAGTTATATTAAATATGTTGCTTCGGATGCTTCGTCGGGAGTTAAGACTGTTTACGTGAAAAAACCTAACGCAAGTAGCTATACTACCTATACAAGCGGTACACAGTTGACGGAAAACGGGTCGTACTCATTTTACTGTGTTGATAACGTGTCGCTTCAATCGTCCGTTATGACTATTTCGCTCGATAACCAAGCCCCGACATTATCTATTTCAAAGGGTAAATTTGGTGATACACTTAGCGATAGTTTTACGGTAAGTGCATCGGATAATATCGGTGGAACGAAGTTGTATTACAAAACGCCAAGCGGTTCGTTTGTTCAATCGTCAAGTACAAGCGTAACAATTTCCAAAACTCAACCTAACGGGACGTACTCATTTTATGCTGAGGACGGATATGGAAATAAATCGGCAACTTATAATGTAATTTTAAGTATATCGGCACCGACGGCTCAAATTGTAAGAGCAAGTAGCGGTACGCAAGTATGTGTAATTTGGACGGACAGTAATTGTTCAGGTACTCTTAACGGAGAAAGCTATGTCAACGGAACGTGGATTAAAGTAGAGGGTGACCATACATTTGTTTTGACAAATGATGCGAACCGTTCAACGACTTACACGTTTTCAATCGACCATTACTATGAAGAAGATAAGGTTATTGCACCGACTTGTACGACTGACGGATATACCGTTTATGAGTGCGCAAACTGTGGCGATAAGTACAATGCAAATTATATAAATGCGCTCGGTCATAACTATATAGTAACAAAGGTTGTAGAATCAACTTGTACGGCTGAGGGATATTCGGTTTATACTTGTTCTCGTTGTGGCGCAACGTTTAATGATGACGTAGTTTCGGCAAACGGACACGATTATGGTAGTTGGTATGTAATTAAAGATGCAACTTGCTTAGATACGGGTACTCAAAGACGAGACTGTATCAGTTGTGGCGCATACGAGACGGAGACTATTCTTGCAAGAGGACACAATTATAAAACAGCGGTAACGGCTCCGACTTGTACTGCACAAGGTTTTACAACTCACGTATGTAGTAGATGTAATGATGCGTATGTAGATACCTATGTAAATGCAAAAGGTCATAAATACGTTGCAAAGGTAACTGAACCTACTTGTACGGATAGAGGTTATACTACGCAAACGTGTAGTGTTTGTGGCGATAGTTATATTGAAAATTATGTAAATGCGCACGGACACGAATATAGTGCTTGGAGAATTACGACAAGTGCAACGTGTACGGAAAATGGTTTAAGATATAAAACTTGTGCTACTTGTAATTATAAGTATAACGAAGCAATCCCTGCATTGGGACACTCTTATGAACCCGAAGTTGTTGAACCTACTTGTGTAGATAAAGGGTATACAACGCATATATGTTCAAGATGTGGAACAGGTTATAACGATACCTTTGTAGATGCGCTCGGACACAATTATCAAACAAAACGTGTAGAGCCTACTTGTACGGAAGAAGGTTATATCGGTCAATGTTGTGCAAGATGTAGTGATACTTATAAAACGCAAAGTTTGAGAGCAACAGGACACGATTATGTAGAAACGTATGTAGAAGTAACGTGTACGGAAGAGGGGTGTGTACTTCATACTTGTTTGACTTGTCAATATGAGTATAAGACAAATATTGTAAGTCCAAACGGACACTCGTTAGAAACGCACGTTCTTCTTGCTTCAACTTGTGATACTAAGGGCGAAAGATACTACGGTTGTACGAAATGCTCTTATGAAAGAATTGATGAGATTCCCGAAAAAGGACACAATTATCAGCTTTCAAGCGAGGAAAATGTAGACGGTATAATCAAGAGAACGTATATTTGTTCTACTTGCACCGAATCTTATGAGCAAGATATGGGCGCTCAATACGAAAAAGTGTCGAACTATGTCGATTACCTTTTTGACGAATACAGCCCATATATGATGTGGGTATTCTTGGCAACGGCAGGAGTTTGGTCGATTGCGATGGGTATTGCTATCATTATTGCTACGAAGAATGAGGATAAAGTAAAGGCTAAGAAGATGCTTGTAAACTACGGTATAGGTTTAATTGTCATCTTCGCTATTTTGGTTGCGGCTCCGTATCTTGTTAAAGGTATTGCAGCGCTTGTAACCTAATGAATAAACAAGAACTTTACTGTGGGGATTGCTTGGCAGTTATGCCGAGCATCCCTGATTCATCTATTGACCTTATATTGTGCGATTTACCTTACGGAACAAGCGTTGTTCATAAATGGAATAAGGCTTTACCGTTAGAAAAACTTTGGAAAGAGTATGAAAGAATTATAAAGCCCAACGGTGTTATTTGTCTTTTCGGTACTCAGCCATTTACAGCACAACTGATATGTTCAAATATTAAGTTGTTTAGGTATTTATGGCTTTGGAAGAAAGAAACGCCGACGGGCTTTCTTAATGCTAATTACAAGCCATTGAACGCAATAGAGGAAATTGCAGTATTTAGTAAAGCAAAGGTGGGAAGTTTATCTAAAAATCCTATACCGTATCATCCACCTACATTAAAGGCAATAGACAAAACCAAAACAAATAAAACAGGCAATACGTGGCGTTCTGCTATGGGTTATAAGTCAGAACATAATCAACTTAACTCAGGAACGGAATACGTGCAAAAGTTTACAAACTATCCAACGACGATATTGGAATATGCAAGGGAGAAAGAGCAAATTCACCCCACGCAGAAACCAACGGACTTATTGGAGTTCTTGATTCAAACCTATACAAACGAAAACGACGTTGTTTTAGATAATTGTATGGGTTCAGGCAGTACGGGAGTGGCGTGTATAAATACAAATCGTAGGTTCATCGGCATCGAAAAAGAACGCTATTATTACGATTTAGCACGCTCTCGGATAGCCACATAAAACAAAAATCTCTAAAAATCACGAAAAAAACTCTAAAAAACACGAAAAAGAGCTTGACACTTTCAAAATTATGGTGTAAGATAAATATACAATCGTATATATACGAACAATATAAAACAGGAGGCATAGGTATGAACAAACAAAGAATTTTGCAAAAAGCAGAAGCGAACGAAGAGATGACGGTAGCCGAAATTAGGGCATATCAAAAGATGGTAAAGCCGCAGAAACACGTGTACGGAAAATATGGTTCTATGGCGAAGCAGTATCTTGAAGAGCATAATATCGGAAAACTGATGTCTCTTGCAGGTAATCTTCCCGAATACTTGCACGGTGTGGATAAGAGAGCAGGCGAACTATATGATGTAATGTACGCCCAACTATCAAAAATGGACGAGTATAAGAGAACGGGCGATTATATGGTAGACGTTCAAAGAGAGAGTGCTATTCAAAAGATTATTGAAGAAGCAATACTTAGTCAAATCGTTTACGAAACGGAATAAGGAGAAAGAAAAATGAAAGTGATTGGTATGATTTTTAGAGTAATCGGCGCAGGTATAATGATAACTGTAAATGCAATTATGAACGGTATCGGGTACTTAATTGCGCTCATTTGCGGAAGCAAGTAAAAAGCAATAAAAACTAAATAATTTATGCTACGGCATAATCAGAAAATGCAGATTGATGAAGCGTTGGCGATTATGCCGTAGATATAAACGCTTCATCTTTCTATTTATATAGGAGATAAGCGTGGAAAACAAAGATAAAAACGAAATTAAGTATGCTGTTATTTACTCTATGATAATGGACTTGTATGAGCAAGGAAGTATTGACAAAGCAACAGCAGAGAAAATAAATAGTAAGTGTGCAGAACAATTAGAGTGCCGAAAGATGGCAGTTAGGTAGGTAAAATGAAAGAAGTTCAAGTAATAAGGGCAACAAAGCATTTAGACGAAGAAGATGTAATTAGAGTTGGTGCATATTGTCGTGTGTCTACTGACCACGAAGACCAAATCAATTCGTTCTTGGCGCAAATGCAATATTATAGCGAATATATCCGTGAAAACGAACGTATGAAACTTGTGGATATATACGCCGACGAGGGCATCACAGGAACGGATATGCGTAAGCGTGATGAGTTCAATCGTATGTTAAAGGATGCGAGAAACGGAAAACTTGATAGAATTTTGGTTAAAAGCATCTTGCGTTTCGCTCGTAATTCGCTTGAATGTATTGAAGCAATAAGAGAGCTGAAGAACAACGGTGTAAGCGTATATTTTGAAAACGACAAAATTGATACGGATAAAATGAACTCAGAAATGATGCTATATATCAAGAGTGCATTTGCTCAAAGCGAATCATTGTCTCATTCAAGACGTATGGTTACGTCGGTTCGTATGAAAATGGAAAATGGTACTTTTTACTGTGGTTCGGTTCCGTATGGATATAGACTTGTTGGCAAGGACTTGGAGATAGTTCCCGAAGAAGCAGAAAGGGTTAGAAAAGTATATAGATTATATTTGTCGGGTATTGGGGCAACAGCAGTCGTAAAGATAATGCAACGAGACGAAGATACGGATATGGTTTGGGGTATTGCAAGAGTAAACTACATACTCACAAACGAACGGTATATGGGCGATTATATGATGAGAAAGACATTTACGCCGAATATATTACCGCTTAGAAACAGACCAAATCGTGGGGAAGAAGATAGGTATTACGTTGAAAACGCTAACCCTGCAATTATATCAAAAGAAGATTTCTATGCAGTTCAAAGAATACGTGAACAACGTAAAGAACAGTTCGCAGGAAATGGGTGCAATAAGTCTTTCTTTACGGGAAAGATAAAATGTAGGAAATGTGGATGGACATTCCGCAAATTGAAAGGTTTTGAAACGGAGACTTGGGGATGCGCTCGTAAAGGTTTGACAGTAGACGTTTGTCATACACCTAAGCTGAAGAAAGAAGAGATTGAAAATGCTTTTGTTCGTATGTATAACGTATTACAAGAAAATAGCAAAAAGGTTGTAGATGAAACAATCGGTCTATTGACTTCGCTTAAAGCAAAGTGCAATTTAGGGAACGTTGAAATATCTGAGATTGACGGAGAACTTGCTACATTATCTACGCAAAATAAGGCATACGCAGATATGCTTGCATCAGGAGTGTTAGACCAAGTTACATACTCTGAGAAATCGGATAGAATAAAACGTAAAATAGCAGAGTTACGCAGTCGTAGATTAAAACTTCTTAATGCAGACGAAGAAGAAAAGTGTATTGAAAAATTAAGAGAACTCAAAAGAATTTTGGAAAGACAGCCAAAGGCAATAACTGAATTTTACCCTGAATTATATGACGAGATTGTTGATGTGCTTTATATAGAGCAAGACGGCTCGTTTGTGTTTAAGGTAAAAGGCGAGTTAGAACTAAAAGTTAGGAGATAAGAAATGGCAAATCGAATGATAACCTATGGATATGGGATGCAAGACGGAGAACTTGTTGTAATCAATGTGGAAGCGATTATCGTCAAGCGTATATTCAAAGACTACATAGACGGCAAACTCTTGGCAGAGATAGCCGACGAGCTTACCCGTGAAAGTGTTGAATATTTCTTGGGTAATTGTCAATGGAATAAGAACCGTATCGCACGAATTATTGATAATGAAAAATATATCGGTGCAGACGGGTATCCACAGATTATCGACGATGATGATTTTGTCTATGCAAGACAATTAAAAGAGAGCAAAGGTGCAAAGAAAATTCATTTTGACGACGAAATAGAGTATCTAAGAAATAACAAGGTAACGTGCGCTCAATGTGGTAGTCCTATACGAAGAATATCTAAGTGGCGAAGCAGAGAAAAGTGGATGTGCAGGCGAGGTTGCGGAAACGAGATTTACTTGTCGGATAGTGTAATTTTTGGTGGTATCAATGCAATAGTTTATAAAATATTTCAAAATCCCAATATTGCAATTCCAATTAGGGAAGATAAGGTGTATAGCCCTGAGTTAAAGAGATGTCAAAACGAAGTAAACCGAATATTTGGGAGTAAGAACCCGACATTTACGGGTGGAAAGAAACTTATATTTGAACTTGCTCAGTTAAGGTTTGAAATAGGAAATAACAAAACACCTGATATATACACGGATATGCTTGTTGAAGATTGCTCAAAAATTGTGCAACAAGAAAGAGTTGACAAGGCATTTATAGAGAAGCATATAGAGAAAATAAGTGTTGATAAAGACGGGTACGTGATTGTACGATTTATTAACGGCGCAGAACTTACAAATAGAGAAGAGGTGGAAGTATGCAAGAAAGACCAAGAATAATAACGAAAATTGAAGCGAACCCTATGTTGTCTACAAAACGCAACGAGTATAGACAACTCAAAGTTGCGGCGTACTGTCGTGTTTCAACGGATAGTGAAGACCAAGTAGAAAGTTATAAGGCTCAGGTTGCATATTACACGGATGCGATAGCAAAAAATCCACGTTGGAAGTTGGCTGATATTTATGCCGATGAGGGTATCACGGGTACGATGCTTAAAAATCGTGATAATTTTAATCGTATGATTAGAGACTGTGAACGTGGCAGAATAGACTATATTCTTTGCAAATCGGTGGCAAGATTTGCGAGAAATACGGTAGATTCACTCAAAATGGTTCGTAAGCTAAAAGCAAAAGGAATAGGTGTATATTTTGAAGAACAATGTTTGGATACATTGAAAGTAGAAAATGAAATGTTCTTAGGGTTGCACTCAGTAATGGCACAATCAGAAAGTGAAAATATAAGCGCAAACGTGCGTTGGGGTATACAACAACGTATGAAGTCGGGAACTTTCAAGTTCAGGTATAACATACTTGGATATGTAAAAGGGGAAGATGGAGAACCTAAAATTGTTGAAGAAGAAGCGGTACGTATTCGTTTAATTTTCGATATGTATTTGAAAGGTTGCAGTTTGGTAGCAATAAGCAAATATCTAAAAGAGCATCAGATGATGACAAAAAAAGGCGATACAAATTGGTCGGAAAATGGTGTAAAAAACATATTGACTAATGAGAGATATTGCGGCGATATGCTTATGCAAAAAACGTATGTGGATAACCCAATTAACAAAAAGCATTGTGTTAATCGTGGGGAATTGCCGAAGTATTACATACAAAACAATCACCCTGCAATCGTAGAACGTAACGTGTTTCAAGCAGTACAAGCGGAAATGGCAAGACGAACAAACAAGCGCAGGGTTTCAGATAAAACAAGAACTGAATTTGGGAAATATAGTGGAAAGTACGCATTATCTGAACTACTTATATGTGGTGATTGTGGAAGTGCATATCGTCGTAAAACTTGGAGAAAGAGAAACGGCGAGAGCGAGGGCGTATGGTTGTGTGTAAATCGTATAGATAATGGCAGGGAAGCGTGTAAAGATTCTCTTGCGTTACACGAACAAGACTTGCACGAAGCAATATGTCGTGGATTATTAAAAGCATATTCTGATTTTGGCGGTGCTATGGACTGCATTACTACGGCATTGACGTATGCGATGACAGGAGCAGACGAAATGTTAGATGTTTATGCGATAGAGCAACAAATAAAGCAAATCAATGAAAGCCTTGATGAAGTAATTGTTCTAAGAGAGAGAACGCAGGGGGATAAGAGTAAATATGATGTTGAAGTACGTAAGTTTTCTCAACAGTTGGTTGCCCTTAGACAACAGCGTGATTTTATGAAAGAAAGGCTCGAAGCGATGCCGAGTACACGAACAGAAATTGAAAAAGTTAAAAAGATGTTTGAAGAAAAGGAAAACTTTATAACCTATCGTGATGACGTGGTGCGTTGTGTTGTAGAGTGTATTAGGGTTTTAGGCGACAACAAGATTTCAATAATCTTGAAAGGCGGTTATACAGTTGAAGAAAAGATAACGGCTTAAAAACGGGAAGAACGCCAAACTTAAAAAGAAGAACGCCAAGCCCTTTGGCGGTGTTCTTTTGAAGAAAAATAAAGAACCTTTACTATATAATAGTAAAGAATATTGTAAAAAGGAAGAAGACCGCCAAGACCGCCAAGAAATTTTGGTTGGTTAAGGGCAATGGCGCTTTGGCGGTGTTCTTTCGACAGTTGCGGAATAAAATAGCGACAGTTGCGGAATTACTTTACTCTTAATATGTAATATAATTATTATGTATTATTACAGTTAGGAGCAAAATAGTATGGAAGAAATAAGACGTATTGAGTATTACAGTAAGCTCAAGAGTAAAGCGGTTGATTGGCTTTGGTATCCGTATATTCCCTATGGGAAAATCACGATAATACAAGGCGACCCCGCAGAAGGGAAAACTTCGCTTGCGCTGTATATTGCGATGCTTTTGTCGAAGGGGCAAAATCTTCCATTAACGGACAAGCCTATTGAGAAACAAAATGTAATATATCAGAACCGTGAAGATGGTGCTTCTGACACAATAAAACCCCGTCTTGAAAGATACGGAGCAGACTGTGATAGAGTATGCTTTATTTTAGAAGAGGACAAAGCGTTGTCTTTGTTAGATGATAGGTTGGAACAGTCGATAATCGAAGCAAATGCACGTGTTTTAATTTTAGACCCGATTCAAGCATATTTGGGTGAAAGTGATATGGCACGAGCAAACGACGTTAGACCTATGATGACGAACCTTTGTAAAGTGGCAGAACGAACTAACTGCGCTGTCATACTTATCGGACACTTGAATAAAAAAGACGGTGGTAAAGATTTGTATAGAACACTTGGTTCTATTGATATTGTAGCGGCAGCAAGAAGTATTCTAATGGTTAAAAGATGCGATGATGAACGTGAAGATTTGAGACGTATCAAGCACATTAAAAGCAATCTTGCTCCAAGAGGGAAAGATATACAATTTTCGCTAAAAAACGACAAATTAACAAATTGGAAATATCCTGAGGGTGTAGATAACGTGGAGCAAAATATGTTGCAACTATGCGAAGAAGCGTTAAAACAAATTATCGGCTTAAAAGGTATGTGTAGCAGAGACGTGTTCGACGCTATGGAAGAAAAGGGGTTCAGTAAACGAACCGTTGAAAGAGCAAAAGTCAATATTGGTGTTATATCGAAGAAAGAGGGTAAACATTGGTATTGGTACTTAGAATAGGAGAAAGAAATGAAAGGAATAGAAGTTTACGGGATGACGTATTGGTCTAATACAATACGAAATTTAGATAAAGCATCTTTGACTTTAATGGACGAAATCTTAGATTTAGTTAAAAACATAGAGGCAAAAGATGATGAAAGTCCAAGATATTTATGGATAACGGAACAACGTGGAACGTTGGCAGAGTATAAAAAATGTAAGAATTACAATGACGAGATAAGAACAAAGAAAGACTTTCAAGCATATTTTCCTTACGAAAAAATATGGTTGGAGTTTTGTGGTCTGCATAATAGGTATGCGAAGCTGATTTGCATAAATAAATTACGTTTTGAAATTGATACACGTGAAGATTATGTGCAGGACAGTTTTTGCTATGATTTTACTGAAATTTTAACGTGGTTGAAAGAAAAAGTAGAAGCGACCATTCAAGAAATTAAAGAAGGGACTTATAACGATAAAGTTTGGAATGAACTTCCTTATGAGTATCGCTATGGAACGATTAGTAGAAAGGTATATTACGACCATTTTCCCGAAGCAAGAGAAGAAGATTTTAACGGAATAACCGAAGAAGAAAAGCAACGTTTTCTACAAATAGTTGCAAACGAGAACCGTAACATAACGGAAAGATTTAAGGATATGACTTTTAACAAGTATTTTGAAATGGTATATCCTTGTTATGTGGCTATGGGTAAGAATGTTAGCAAATCTGCAAAGGAAACATTTTTTGCATACGGAGAAGATTTTGGCGGTAATGAATTAGAAAAATTTACTGACTACAATTCGACTCAGGACTTTGATGATTGGGTTGATGGTAAAAAAAGAGGTATGGGTGGACACGCTTGGGGTATATGGCGTGGAAGCAGTAGGCATAGAATAATGCTTTTTCCGAGAAAGACGGATGAGGGGTATTATTTTCAATATTCGGGTAATCCCCATTGGAATATTTACTGCACGATAAAATGTTATCTTGCATTGAAAGATAACGGTGTACCCGTGCAATATACGTATCCGAGTGAAACAATAAACTACATTAAAGAAGAAGATTTATTAGGTTTTGTTTCAAGTGATGATGTACCTGTATATTGTCAGTTGTCTTTTCCGAGAAAAGTAGTAAATGAATTTCTACATTATGAAGAGAAGCATCACAAGATTTTTGACTTAATAGATTGGGAACCGATAGAAGAGGTGAAATTAAAGAAATGAGAATATTTTTTACGAGTGATTTGCACTTCGGACACGAGAACGTGTTGAAGTTTGACGATAGACCGTTTGAAACGGTTGAAGAAATGGACGAAGAACTGATTAGACGGTGGAATAATAAAGTTGACAAGGGCGACTTGGTTTACGTGCTTGGAGACCTTATATGGAAAACAGCAAACAATGAAGCGTTGAGCATCCTAAAAAGGTTGAACGGTCAGATTATTTTGATTAAAGGTAATCACGATAGGTTTATAAAAAATGCAACGGCAAAAAATGCTCTTGCCGGACTGAAAGATTATGACGATATATGTGTAGCGTTAGCGGATGGCACAACAAGGCGCTGTATTCTTAGCCATTATTTTATGCCGTTTTATAACGGACACAGACAAAATGCTATTCATTTGCACGGTCATTCGCATAATACCGAAGAACACTATTTGGAACTTGGAATTATACAAGCGATAAAGAAAAATGGTTATGAACCAAAAGTTTATAATGTTGGTTGTATGCTTTGGAATTATGAACCCGTTACATTAGAAGAAATATTGAATAGTAAAAATGAAATTGAACAGTTGGAGGAACTTGAAAAAGAGCAAAAAAAACAAAATAATGGAGAAGAAAAATGAGATATTATGTTGTTTCAGACGTACATAGTTTTTATACGGAAATGATAAAAGCCTTGACGGAAAAAGGTTATTTTGAAGATAAGGAACCGCACAAACTGATTATTTGTGGGGATATGTTTGATAGAGGTTCGGAATCGGTTGCTATGCAAAAGTTCATAATGGAACTTTTGGAAAAAGATGAGGTTATCCTAATACGTGGGAATCACGAAGAACTGATGCTATCTTTAATAAACGATGCTGAGTTTAACTTCGGGTACGGAATACAATATACGCATCATTGGAGTAATGGTACTGTAAGAACAGTAGCAGACTTGACAGGGGTGGATGTATTCAAGGATGATTATAAAGATATTGTTAATAAATTACGTGTAACACCTTATGTAAAAGATATTATACCAAAGACAATAAACTATTTTGAAACCGAGCATTATATTTTTGTTCACGGATGGATACCGTGTACGAGATTAAAGTCTTGGTCGCATTATAAGTATAATTACATACCCATAGAAAATTGGAGAGAAGTCGGAGATTCACAATGGTATGAAGCACGTTGGATAAATGGTATGCTTGCACACTCTCAGGGGGTAAAGGAAGAGGGAAAAACAATTGTTTGCGGACATTTTCACGCATCTTGGGGACACTTGTGGCTCGAACACGGAGACGATGAAGAGGTCAATGAAGAAGAAATAACGGATGACCCTTATTATGCAGACGGTATTATTGCCATTGATGGCTGTACAGCAAGAACGGGAAAAGTAAATTGCATAGTTTTGGAGGATTAGTGCGTTATGGATAAATTTTATGAGTTTTGTTTGGATGATTATGCTGCACCGAGTTGTACGTCGGGATATAAATATTATTATGGGACAAAAGAGCATTTTCAGAAACTATTAAATAGTTTTTCAAAGAACAGTAGAAAACTTAAAGAAGAGGAAGTTTTCAAACAATTTTGCAACGGAAAAACAAGAGTTACAAACATTGTGGGATTTGCAAAGAGACAATTTGCGAAGAAAGTTAGAGTTTTGGCAGAAAAAGAGATTGATACGAATAATCAAGAAACGTATAGATATAAAAATCCATACGGGTTTTACTATGATTTACGTATGGAATATGTGGAAAATCACGTTCTTTTGTTGAAAAGTGGGAAAAGATATGTAATAGCGTACTATTCTTTTATGAAAAACCCGCAATATGAAAATGAACTTGCGAAGAACGGTTGGACGAATATAGATATGCTAATGGGTTTTCCTGCAATGATAAGAATACGGCAAAAGTTGGGGAATTATTATTGTTCAAATCGACTTTATGTTGTTGAAAGAGTTTTCGACAAGAAAGCTGAAGCGCAGGAGTATTTCAACTCAATGCAAAAAGTAGACTACAAATCATTCTTTGAAGATGTTTTTGGAGACGGTTAAAATAGTATATATACGACGAAAACGATTGAAAAAAATGTAATTATATGCTATAATAAAGAAAATACTATGGAAAGGTCTTTGTTATGCACAAGAAAAAAGAAGATACGATGCAGAGAATATCTCGAAGAAAGTATGAAGAAAAGAACAAAGTAGAACGCCAAAGTAAAAGCGGAAACTTTCAAACTATGATACCAAGAGCTACTTTTGAAGAGATTAACGGCTTCTTAAAAGAAAACAATATAACAAAGGTGCAGTTGATAATCGAAGGGTATAAGGCATTGAAAGAACAACAAGAAAAAAAGGATGGTTCGGTATGATAGGTGGAGTTATAATCAATTATGACGGTCTTTGGAAAATCTTGCTTGAAAGAAAGATGCGTAAACAAGACCTTAAAATGAAAGCAGGTTTAACACACGAGTTAATTGCAAAACTTGGAAGAGGTGAATCGGTACATTTGGATGCGCTTCTAAAAATATGCAAAGTATTAGATTGTGAGTTAAACGATATTATGGAAGTTAAATTTATAAGGGAAGAGAACTAATTTCTATCGGAGGTGTGTATGGACAAGCAAAGAATATATTTTGCAATAGACTTAAAGTCCTTTTACGCTTCCGTCGAATGTGTAGAACGTGGTTTAGACCCGTTGACTACTAATCTTCTTGTTGCAGATGAGAGTAGAACGCAGAAAACAATTTGTCTCGCTGTTTCTCCGTCGTTAAAAGCGCACGGGATTTCAGGTAGAGCAAGATTGTTTGAAGCAATACAACAAGTTAAAAAAGCAAATAATGAGCGCAGATGGAAAGCGCCCAATCGAAAGTTGGAGGGTTCGTCTTGGAATGATTTAGAGTTAAAGGCAAACCCTTCGTTAGCTATTGACTATATAACAGCGCCACCGAGAATGGCTTTGTATTCCAAATATAGCAATAAGATTTACGGTATTTATCTGAAATATTTTGCGCCCGAAGATATACACGACTACTCAATAGACGAGGTGTTTATTGATGCAACTGACTATATCAAGGCAAGAAAGACAACGGCGCATAACTTAGTACGTACAGTAATTAAAGACGTTTTGAAAGAAACGGGAATTACCGCAACGGCAGGTATCGGAACAAATCTTTATCTTTGTAAGGTCGCAATGGACATAGTTGCAAAGCACGTAGAAGCAGACAAAGACGGTGTACGTATTGCCGAACTTGATGAAATGTCATATAGAGAGAAATTGTGGAATCATAGACCGTTGACGGACTTTTGGAGAGTTGGACGTGGTTATACGGAAAAACTCGAAGCGCACGGTTTATACACAATGGGAGATATTGCAAGATGTTCTCTTGGGAAATCTACCGATTGGCACAATGAAGATTTGCTTTATAAGTTGTTTGGTATTAACGCAGAACTTTTAATAGACCACGCTTGGGGTTGGGAACCGTGTTTAATGTCAGATATTAAGGCATATAAACCAAGCACAAATAGTCTTAGTTCAGGTCAAGTTTTACATTGCCCGTATGATGCAAAGCAAGCACGTTTGATAGTAAGTGAAATGATAGATTTACTCGTACTTGACTTGGTAGATAAAGGACTTGTAACGAATCAAATAGTTTTAACGATTGGGTATGATATAGAAAACTTGACAAACCCTGAAATAAGAAACAAATATTACGGTGAGGTTACCGTAGACCATTACGGAAGATATATTCCAAAACACGCACACGGAACAAAAAATCTTGATAGATATACGTCGTCCACAAAGATAATAACCGAAGCAACCCTTGAATTGTACGATAAAATAATAAATAAGGACTTGCTTGTAAGACGTATTAACGTTTGTACTGCAAAACTCTTGACCGAAGAGCAAGCCGCACAAGAAAAAGGCTATGTTCAAATGGATATTTTTACTGATTACGCTAAGATTGAAGAAGAAAAAAAAGAAGAAAAGCGTGAGAAGAATATGCAGAAAGCTGTATTAGGAATTAAAAAGAAATTCGGTAAAAATGCAATTCTAAAAGGTATGAATCTCCAAGAGGGTGCAACGGCAAAAGACCGAAATGAGCAGATAGGTGGGCATAAAGCCTAATGATAGATAAATAAGAATTTGACGAGAGGTAACTATGGCAAGTAGTAAAGAATATTTAGATTTCGTATTGGAGCAATGTAGAGGCTTGTCTGCCCGTGCTATGATGGGCGAATATGTGCTGTACTACGGCGGCAAAGTCGTTGGTGGTGTTTACGATAACCGCTTACTTGTAAAGCCTACGAAATCTTCAGTTGCATTGCTGCCTAACGCACCGAGAGAACTGCCATACGAAGGCGCAAAGGAGATGCTTCTTGTAGAAGATATCGAGGATAGAGCGCTTCTGAAAAAACTGTTTGAAGCTATATATGAGGAACTTCCCGAACCGAAGAAAAAGAAATAAAAATACTCCAATTTGATGAAGGAGAACACATATGAAATACAAAGGAACACTTATTGTTGTTAAAGATTGTAACCGTGCGTTAAAGTTCTATAGTGATATGTTTGGGTTTCAACTGCTTCAAGACAACGATGGGAATATGGAATTGACGAATAATTTATATTTACAGGAATCGAGATACTGGGAACAATTCACAAAAAGAAATGTAATTACAAACAGTAATCAGTCTGAGTTGTATTTTGAAGAACCCAACATAGAACAATTTGTAGAGCGTCTTGAAACACTTTACCCTGAAATCGAATATGTCAACCACCTGATGACTCACAGTTGGGGCCAAAAGGTGGTCAGATTCTATGATTTAGACGGCAACCTAATTGAAGTTGGAACACCAATATAATTAACAAATTCCAATTTATCGAACTGATTTAGAAACTGAAAGGAGGCAGCCGGAGCATGAAGGAGCGCACATACATTGCCATCGACCTCAAGAGCTTTTATGCTTCGGTTGAGTGTCGGGAGCGCGGACTTGATCCGATGGACACAAACCTCGTCGTTGCGGATGAGAGCCGTACCGACAAAACAATCTGCCTTGCCGTTACTCCCTCCCTCAAGAGCTACGGCATCTCAGGACGCGGACGCTTATTTGAAGTGAAACAGCGCGTCAAGGAGGCGAACGCTGGAAGACGGCATGATGCACCGGGACGAAGGCTCGAAGGATCGTCACACTTCTTCTCTGAGCTGCAAGCCAATCCTGAGCTTGCGATTGACTTCATCATCGCGCCTCCGAGAATGGCTTATTACATGGAGTACAGCACAAGGATTTACGAAGTCTACATGAAGTATATCGCGCCGGAAGACATCGTTGTGTATTCCATTGACGAGGTATTCATGGATGTCACAGACTACCTGAACACCTACAAACTCACGCCCCGCGAGTTTGCCATGACGATCATTCTGGATGTACTTGCCACCACCGGCATCACGGCCACGGCAGGCATCGGCACCAATATGTACCTCTGCAAGGTCGCCATGGACATCGTTGCCAAGCATATTCCCGCTGACCGCAACGGCGTCCGGATTGCCGAGCTGGACGAGATGAGCTACCGCCGCACCCTCTGGAGTCATCGTCCTCTCACCGACTTCTGGCGTGTCGGCCGGGGCTATGCACGGAAGCTGGAGGCAAACCGGATGTTCACCATGGGCGATGTGGCCCGCCAGTCCGTGCAGAACGATGAAGTGCTGTATAAACTCTTTGGGATCAATGCCGAGCTGCTCATTGACCACGCCTGGGGTTGGGAGCCTTGCACCATTGCGGACATCAAAGCCTATAAGCCGGAGTCCAACAGCATCGGCTCCGGGCAGGTACTGCACTGCCCCTATACGGCTGATAAGGCCAAGCTGGTAGTGCGTGAGATGGCGGATCTGCTGGTCCTGGACTTGGTGGACAAGGGGCTTGTCACCAACCAGATCGTGCTGACGGTTGGCTACGACATTGAGAACTTGACTGACCCGAAGCGCAGCAAAGCCTACAAGGGTGAGGTCACCACCGACCACTATGGGCGGCAGATCCCGAAGCACGCTCACGGCACCGGCAACCTCGGCAAGTACACTTCCTCCACCAGAGAGATCCTGCAGGCGGTGTCCGAGCTCTATGACCGCATCGTTGATCCTGACCTGCTGATCCGTCGCCTGAACATCGTCGCCAATCATGTCATTGATGAGGCTTCCGTTCCTGCTCAGCCGGAGGTGGAGCAGCTCGACCTGTTCACCGACTATGAAGCCAGGGATCGACAGCAGGCCGAGGACGCTGCCGCTCTGAAACGGGAGCGCAGCCAACAGGAGGCTATCCTGTCTATCAAGAAGAAGTTCGGCAAGAACGCCATCCTCAAAGGCATGAATCTGGAGGAAGGCGCTACGGCCAAAGACCGCAATGCCCAAATCGGTGGGCACAAGGCGTAGTAGTAAAGCAACCATCAACTTACTATTTTGATTTTCTGAGGAACACTATCAATGAAACCAATCGCAATCATACATGATGATAT
>ERZ808043.64-NODE-64-length-23875-cov-3.855744_pt1 | contig 23875 bp, 13 predicted proteins | sample MGYA00380194_ERZ808043 | MGnify/ENA primary metagenome ERZ808043 (study PRJEB31490, sample SAMN06133370) | cow dung metagenome | isolation source: H3 | host: cow | place: China: Chengdu | collected 2015-05 ...
GCCCTTGCACGCCGCTAGTATTGTAGGGCTACGCCCGTATATGAAGAACCGCCGGCTTTGCCGGCGGGTCACTTTTTTATTTTTTGATATTTTCCCCTTGACTCGTCCCTTGGGGCAGGCCTTATATTTTTAGCAGATTCGAATCCTAACCAAAATCGTACGATGACAAACTACAAAACCAAACTCAAAATCGGAGAGTTCTCGCAGCTGATGCAGGTGACTGAAAAGACCTTGCGTCACTACGAACAGAAAGGTCTGCTATTGCCCCACGATGTGGACAGCCTGACGGGTTACCGTTACTACAGTATCGATCAGATGCAGAAGTTGCAAAGTATCCGCGAATTGCAAAATCTCGGATTCTCGCTGGACGAAATCAAGGAGCTGTACGAAGACGATTCGCACACGCCAAGCATCCACCAGATGGAAGAGAAAATCAAGGAAACGGAAACACAACTGAAACGTTTGATTGCCCGCCGCGACCAACTGCTCAACTGGAAGAATTCTCTAAAGGAAATGAATACAATGGATAAATTCAGCATCCAGTCTCTGCCGGAAATCATCGTGGCAAGTCATCGGGAAATCATTCCCAACTTCGAAGCGCTGGGCCCCATGTGCTATGAAAAAATAGGCCCTGAAATGAAACGCCTCGGTTGCAAGTGCCCCAAGCCCGAATACTGCTTTACTGTCGGGCACAACAAGGAATATACCCCGACAGACATCGATATCGAATACTGCGAGCAAGTCGTGGAAATGGGAACAGATAGCGACATTATCAAGTTCAAGCGCATTCCGGCTGTTCCCAAGGCACTCTGCATGAAGCATGTTGGCCCTTACGAACGTTTTTATGAGTCGTTCATCGAAGCGTTCCGCTACATCGAAGAAAAGGGTTACAAAATCGCAGGGAAACCCCGCACCAGTTACATCGACGGGCCCTGGAACCAAGAAGACCCTGAAAAATGGCTCTCGGTTATCCAGTTCCCCATAGAATAAACTATATCTTTAGTCTGCCCCGTTTTGGGGCGGACTTAATCTATTAAATTCATCATGGCAAAAGAAATCAATCCGAAAAGCACCACTAGAGCAATGGCATTCGAACTTTGGATGCAAGCTCCGAACCCGATGGTGACATTTTTCAAGACTTTGAACGTCGCTAGACTTGTAAAGGTCAGCAAGAATCGCGGCCTGAAATTAAATATGCTTATGGATTACTGCATCGGCAAGGCGGCTGCAAGCGTTAAGGAATTTTATATGCTCCCGGTCCAGGGCAAGCTCATGCAATACGATACGATTGCGGTCAATACCATCGTCAAGAACAGCAAAGGTGAAGTCAGCTCTTGCGACATCCCGTATTCCGAAGACTTGGCGACATTCAACCGCGATTACCTCAAATACACAAAAATCGTCGCAGAAAGTTGTCAAGACTGGGACTTGTCCGAGAACAGCATGGTCATCGGCACGTCGGCATGAACTCTGGCATTTTCAACAACCCGTTTATGATCTGGGGGCGTTTCAGACGAAAGCTTTTCCACTATGAGTTGTCGGTTTCGTTCCAGTTTCACCACACGCAAATGGACGGGGCACACGCCGGGAAGTTCCTCGCGAACTTGCAAAAAGCCATTGACGACCTACGCTAAAAAACGGTGACATTTTTTTTGCGGAATTCCTTGACGAATCGTTTTTATTGGCTCTGTTAGGCCAGTCCGTATAGCTACAGAAACGCTGCGGCGGTCAGATCGCCTTTTTCAGCGAAAATTCTGCAATTCCGTAGCCAAAAAACAGTTTTTGAGGGGCTTACGAAACCGACTTTTTTTGCTAAGACCGCCCGATTGTACAAAATGGCCTGACAGAGTCCTATTTTTTTACTGCTTCTTTGTGCAGTATTATGAAAATTTTTCTAAATTGTTGGGGTGGAATTGGCAAAGTTTTTTGCGTAAATTGGTTTATTATATCCTTGTAGGTTTTTATGACGCGTTCTGTTGAAATTCGCGATGCTTATGAAAATAATTTGCAACATGTGGATTTGACAATCCCGAGAGATTCTATTGTTGTGGTTACAGGAGTTTCTGGGTCTGGTAAGTCAAGTCTTGCGTTTGATACGGTTTTTCAAGAAGGGCAGCGTCGTTTTATTGATTCTCTTTCGGCTTATGCGCGTCAGTTTATCGGCAGCATGAAACGCCCGAATGTGGAATTGGTGCGAGGAATTTCGCCAACAATTTCTATTGACCAAAAAACGGTTAACAGAAACCCGCGTTCTACTGTTGGAACTGTTGTTGAAATTATGGACCATTACAGGCTTTTGTTTGCGCGTCTTGGAGAAGTGCGTTGCCCTAAGTGTAAAAAGAAAATTGAAGCCCAGTCTGTGGACCAGATTGTAGATAATTTGTATGCAGAAAATGAAAACGAAAATCTTATTGTTTTAGCCCCGATTGTTCAAGAACGTAAGGGGGAATACCGCAAAGAATTAGAAGATTTGCAAGCTAAAGGTTTTATGCGTGTTCGAGTAGATGGAACAATTTATCGAACTAATGAAGTGCCTTTACTTGTGCGCTATGAAAAGCATACGATTGAAGTGGTGGTAGATAGACTTTCTCTTGAAAAGAAAAATATTTCAAGAGTCCGAGAAGCTTTAGAAAGTGCGCTTAAATTAACAGATGGAAAAGTAGTAGCGTTTCTTTTTGATAATGGTAAGTATTCTATCCAAGGGACCGAACGAGCTTGTGTGCGTTGTGGTATTTCAATTCCAGAACTTGAACCGCGATTCTTTTCATTTAATGATGCGCAAGGCCAGTGTGAGGCTTGTAAAGGGCTTGGAGAAAGTTTTGTTTTTGACCCTGATTTGATAGTTCCAGATATAAATTTGTCTATTCAAAATGGGGCTCTGAAATGCCAGAAAAAAGATACAGGGACAATTATTTTTTCTGATTATGGCTTAAAAGAATTGCGAGAAATTGCTTATGAAATGAAATTTTCACTTTCAACTCCTTGGAAAGATCTTTCAGAAAAAGCAAAACACGCTGTTTTGTACGGCACACCGTCAAAAAGTGTTTCTGGCGTGATTCCAGTTATGCAAGAACTTTGGGATGCTTGGCATATTGTTCATTTCAGAAAATTTATGCAAATAGGAGTTTGCCCCAAATGTAATGGCTCGCGATTAAATCCGATAGCGGATGCGGTTCGGTTTCATTCTCATGGAATACATGAAATGAGTGCTTGGTCTGTAGAACGTTCTGCAGAGTTTTTTAACAATTTAAAATTGACTGAAAAAGAACAGCGTATTGGCCGAGAAATTTTTAAAGAAATTCGTGGAAGGCTTTCTTTTTTAGAATCTGTCGGGTTGGGGTATTTAACCCTTTCAAGAGGTGCGGCTACACTTTCTGGTGGTGAGGCTCAGCGGATTCGCCTTGCGGCTGCGGTGGGGGCTGGTTTACAAGGCGTTCTCTATGTTTTAGACGAACCAAGTATTGGCTTACATGCTCGCGACAATGAACGTATGCTTTCTATGCTTGAAAAATTGCGTTCTCAAGGGAATAGTTTGCTTGTTGTAGAGCATGATGAAGAAACCATGCGGCATGCAGATTGTGTAGTTGATGTTGGCCCTAGTGCAGGGATAGAAGGCGGAAAAATTGTTGCTGTAGGCCCGGTTTCTGAATTAGAAAAATCAAAAGAATCATTAACGGGAGCTTTTTTAAGTGGCAAAGAAAAAATAGAAACGCCAAAAATTCGAAAGCAAATTACTGCTAATACGCCAAAATTAAAAGTAGTTGGCGCACGAGAACATAATCTTAAAAATTTAACGGTTGAAATCCCTCTAGATGGGGCTTTTACAGTTGTTACAGGCGTTTCTGGCTCTGGAAAAAGTACGCTTGTTAATCACATTTTAAGGCGAGAACTTTCCAGGCATTTTTATTCTTCTGAAGAACCCAAAGCTGATTTTGATTGTATAGAAGGCATTGAAAATATTGACAAGGTAATTGAAATTGACCAAACGCCAATTGGTCGCACACCGCGTTCAAACCCGGCAACATATACGAAAATTTTTGATGATATCCGTGAATTATTTGCCTCTTTGCCATTGAGTAAAGCTCGCGGTTATACAAAGAGTCGTTTTAGTTTTAATGTCGTTGGTGGGCGGTGTGAATCTTGTCAGGGCGCTGGTGTTCAACTTATTGATATGCAAATTTTACCAAGCGTTCAGGTAGTTTGTGATGTCTGTGATGGTAAGCGTTTTAATGACGCTACGCTAGAAGTTTTTTATCGTGGTAAAAATATTAAAGATGTTTTAGATTTAAGTATTCGTGAAGCGTGTGAGTTTTTTGCTGATATTCCCAAAATTGCAAAGCCGTTGAATATTTTAAAAGATGTGGGGTTAGGGTATTTAAAACTGGGGCAACCTTCAACGACACTTTCCGGTGGCGAAGCTCAACGCGTAAAAATTAGTTCGGAACTTCGTAGGCCAGGGACAGGAAAAACGCTTTATCTTTTAGATGAACCGACAACGGGTTTACATTTTGAAGATATCCGGCGCTTGCTGGAATGCTTAAATAGATTACGAGAACTAGGAAATTCAATTGTTGTTATTGAACATAATTTAGATGTTATTAAATGTGCTGATTGGATTATTGATCTTGGACCAGAAGCGGGGGAGAATGGTGGTCGTCTTGTGACTTGCGGGACTCCAGAAAAAGTGGCGAAATCTTCTCGCTCTATTACTGGAAAATATTTATCGCCGGTTTTATTTGGGAAAAAAACAGAAAATCAAACCCTTTCTTGTCGTGAAAATTCTCCAGAATATTCTTTAGATATTCAAGTGCGTGGAGCAAGAAAACATAATTTGAAAAATTTTTCGGTTTCAATCCCGCGACATAAAATGACAGTCGTTACAGGCGTTTCTGGTTCTGGAAAATCAAGTCTTGCTTTTCATACACTTTTTGCCGAAGGTCAACGCCGATTTGTAGAGACTTTAAGCACTTATGCACGTCGATTTCTTGGGCGACTAGATAGAGGAAGTATTGATTCTATTGATGGGCTTGCTCCTGCTATAGCCATTGACCAAGGGAGTGCTTCCAAAAGTCCGCGAAGTACAGTGGCGACTTTAACAGAAATTTATGATTATTTCAGAATTTTATGGGCAAGAGCCGGAACGGTTCATTGCGTAAAATGTAAAAAGCCCGTTTCGTTTCATAGTGTGGCAGCAATTGTAGCGCATGCTTTTATAAATGAAAAAGGAAAAGAGATAGATATTCTTGCTCCTATTAGTGCTAAAAAAGCAGCTACGCTAGAAAAGGTTTTGTTAGAAAAAGGTTATAGAAAAATTTTAGCGAGAAACACTTGGATAACGCCAACAGAATTAGCGCTTTCTACAGGGCCGTTTTATGCATTGGTTGACCATTTAGAAGTAAAAGATAAAACCGCAGCACGCCTTGCCGAAGCTTTAGAACGGGCGTATCGTGATGGCGAAGGTATCCTTTATTTGCGAAATGAAAATGGCGAAATGGCTGCGTTTTCAGAATTACCTGGTTGCCCTTCTTGCGGTTGGTTTTTACCCATGCAATTAGACCCTAAAAATTTCAGTTTTAATACGCATTGGGGAGCTTGCCCGCGTTGTTTTGGTCTAGGAGTAGATGACCGTTATGGGAAAATTTGCCCAGAGTGTCATGGAGAACGTTTAAAGAAAGAATACCGATTAGTTGAAATAGCAGGCAAAAACATAATAGAAGTTTCTAGCATGAGTATTGCAGATGCTAGAGACTGGTTTGCTTCTCTTAAAATTCCAGACGAAAAAGAACAAGTCGTAAAACCTCTTTTGCGAGAAATTATTGGGCGTCTTGATTTCTTAATCGGAGTCGGTTTAGGTTATCTCGGTCTTTCCCGAACAGGGGATACACTTTCTGGAGGCGAAGCCCAGCGTATTCGCCTTTCTGGGCAAATTGGAAGCGGGCTTGAAGGCGTGCTTTATGTTCTTGATGAACCAACAGTTGGGCTTCACCAGAGCGATACAGAAAAATTACTTTCAACGCTTTACCGTTTACGCGATTTAGGGAACACCCTTGTCGTTGTAGAGCACGATTTAGACATGATTCGTGCCGCCGACCACATTTTGGATTTAGGGCCTGGTGCTGGAGAATTTGGTGGCGAAGTCGTGGCGTTTGGTTCACCAAAAGAATTGTCTCAGAAAAACGCACTAAAAAAATACCCAGAGAGTAAAACCGTTCCTTACCTTGTTGGTTCAAACCCAATAGAAAATCCGCCAGAAATTACACCGGTTTCATTACAAGATGAATTTTTCAGATTTGAAAAAATGAACGTTCATAACTTGAAAAATATTTCGGTTCAAGTTCCAAAAGGCCGTATTACAACAGTCTGTGGCGTATCGGGGTCTGGAAAAAGTTCTCTTGTGTTAGAAGGTATTTACGACCGATTACAAAAAATGTTTGCGACAAAATCCAAGAAAGCAACAAAAGGAAATGTTTTACTTGTAGACCAGTCGCCACTATCTGGAACACCACGTTCAACACCTGCAAGTTATACAGGAGTTCTTGATTCCATTCGCAAACTTTTTGCTCAAACAGAACGCTCTAAAATGAAAGGCTACAATGTCGGTCGTTTTAGTTATAATATGGCAGCAGGTCGTTGCCCTGTTTGTGAAGGTCGTGGAGCCATTTCTGTAGAAATGCACTTTCTTTCAGATGTCTGGGAAGTTTGCGAAGAATGCAATGGAAAACGTTACAACAAAGAAACTTTAGAAGTGACTTTTAAAAACAAAAACATTGCTGAAGTTTTAGACATGCGAATACACGAAGCGTGTGAATTTTTTGCTGATTTTCCAAAAATTAAAAAGCCACTGGAAATTTTAAAAGATGTGGGGCTAGGCTATTTACGACTTGGACAATCTGTAACGACTTTTTCAGGCGGCGAAGCCCAAAGGATGAAGCTAGCCGCAGAACTTTCAGCAAAAATTGGCGAAAATACCGTTTACCTTTTAGATGAACCCACATCGGGCTTACACTTAAAGGATATACAAGTCCTTTGGAAACTCCTTCGCAAATTATCAGATAAAGGGGCAACAATAATTATCGTAGAACATCACCCGGATATTATTCGATTATCGGATTGGATTATTGAATTAGGGCCTTGTGGTGGTGAAAAAGGTGGTTTTTTGATGTACGAAGGGATTTTTTCTGAACGCGGACCTAAAAAAGAAAGTAATTTTAAAAAAACATTTAAAGAATAGAGAATTATTATGAGAGCGTCTTTTCTTTTGATTTTTTGTTTTGTAGCTCTGGCTTTTGCTTCAGATTCAAAATATGCTATTCGTTCAGATGAATTTCGTTTGGGCGAAGAATTGCGTTTAAATGCTTTAATGGCAATTGGTGAACCGGGGCAAAAAATTCTGTCAGGCAAACCGGATTTTTCAAAAAAAGCAGAACTTTATATGCGCCGTAAAATTGATGGCACTAATTATGCTTTTTACTCTGGCATGTTAAACCCAAGTCCATTTAAAACTTTTTATGCATTTGATTTAGAAAAAAATAAAATAACTCGCGACGAAGCTTTAAAGATGAAGTTCTACGCCAAACGTCGCACTAAACCGTACCGCGATGAAACAGAAATTTATTTTACTGACAAATACATATTTTCACCACGCTTGCCTGTACTCTATTTTATGCGTAATGAAGAATGGCAGCGTCTTGAATCAGTAGTTGCTCCAGGTGTTTTAAATGTTGTATCAGACGAAAAGAAAGTCCTTTTAACAACAGAAACCGAAAAAGACGTTTCTTTACCTAAACGCTATTTTCCTATAGAATCAGGAATCTTCTACGCTGATTTTTCTGCCGAAGGTTATTTGCCATTGACAGAAGCAATAGATGTCCAGCCGAATAAACAAAACACGCTTAGAATCAATTTAATGGAAGCTAAAGTTTCAGAAGTTTCTTTTTATCCAGATGTTTATGAAAACCAAATTTCAGAAGCCGATTCCATAGAAAAAGTAGAACGCCTTTATGATTTGTTCCGCAAAGAATCTTTAAGTGTGGCAGACACGCTTTCTACAAAATGGTTTGAACAAGTTTACCCAAGCATTCGAATTTTAAAAGACACAACAAGTGAAAAATATCGTGCGTATGCAAAGGCTTATAAGCAAACCAAAGAAAAAGCGCTTGCATTATGGTTAAAAGCTAGAATGGCTCCGGTTGATTCTATGCGCTCACTTCTCTTTAAAAAGTTAGAAGAATTTGAATCCAAACCAGTTTCTTTTATGGTTCAACCAACCTCCTTGAAAATATTCCGTTCAAAATCAGCTCCAGCAGTTGACACCACAGCGAAAAAAGATTCTATAGCCCAAGCAGTAAAAGATACAACAGTAAAAGATACACTTGCAAAAGCAGAACCTTCAAAACCACTTCTCCCACCGATGGATTCAATAGCATTACATCTTGAAGGCGATAATGGTCGCATTTCTGTGGATTGGGTCGGTTCTTTAGAAAAAGGTGATTTAGATGGGATGGTTGAAAAATTAAAAGTAGGCGAAGTTCAAATTCGGGTTTCTTTAGATAAAAACAACCCTGCTTGGATTATTGACAGCAATGTAGTGAAATCAAGACAACATTATCGTTTTGTAAAAATAGAATTCGTAATAGGTGCTGTATCTTTAGCAGGAAAGGGACATTTTGTACTTTCAGAAACTTTGAAAAAAGAAACTGAAGTCGAAGCTTGGCTAAACCCTAAAAAAGCCGAAGAACCCAAGAAAGAAGAAACACCTGTAGCATTAAAAGATTCTCTCAAACAAGAAGAATCGCCATTAAAAATGGATTCTCTTCGCCGGGAATATTTGGTGCTTGATTCATCAAGTTTCCGTTTCCGCGGAAAAATTGTAGGCATTTCTGGTTTTGCAATTCAGACTCGAGAAGTCACTCAAGGCGATTTTGCTCGCATGATTCTTGCCAAAAAATTAGATGTAAAAATGAAAGATCGCTCTAAATTTAAAGGCGAAAATAAACCGGTTCAAAACATCACTTGGCTAGATGCTCAAGCTTATTGCAAAGCTCTAGGCGGTAATTTACCAACAGAATCTCAATGGGAATACGCCGCTCGTGCTGGCGGAAACGACGGCTTTGTCTGGGAATCTCTTGAAAAAGGTAAAACAGAAAACTATGCCATTTACGAAAAAAACTCAGGTGATTTATCTTCAAAAGATTCGGCTTATGGCCCACAAAATGTAAGTTCCAAATGGCCAAATGCCTGGGGAATCTATGACATGGCTGGAAACGTAGCCGAATGGACTTTAGACAATTATTCAACCTGGAATTTTGCACCAGATGATGTTGACCCGACAGGCTCCTGGATGGGTTATACAAAAATCATCAAGGGTGGCTCTTTTGACGACGGCATTAAAAAACTCAATGCCACATCTCGCGACGACGAAGACCCTCGTTATTGGAGTGAAGAAGTCGGATTCCGTTGTGTTTTCCCGGTAAGGTGATTTTCAAAACCAGTTTTGAAAATCGTCGACAAACCTTTTTTCTAGCAGTCAAAGGCATTTCTTTTAATCTTTGAATCAAAAGTCGAATCTTTGGCTCAAACATTTTTAAAATAGCTGAAATTTTACTATTTTTCCGCTCGGAACATTTTTATTCAATAGAGGTTCATTTTTATGAATTATTTCAATAGTCTTCCTTTACGTCTTCAACTTGAAGAACTTGGACATTGCCGTTTTATGGACGCTTCTGAATTTTCTCGTGGTGTAGAAGCTCTTAAAGGCAAAAAAATTGTTTTTGTTGGTTGCGGTGCTCAAGGTCTCCATCAGGGCTTGAATTTGCGTGACAGTGGCTTAGATGTTTCTTACACACTTCGCCCAGAAGCAATCCAAGAAAAACGTGCATCTTGGAAAAACGCAACAGAAAATGGCTTTAAGGTTGGCACATACGAAGAAATGATTCCAGATGCAGACCTCGTTTGTAACTTAACTCCAGATAAACAACACCATAATGTAATCCCTCAAATTATGCCTTTGATGAAAAAAGGCGCTGCACTTTCTTATAGCCATGGTTTCAACATTGTTGAAGAAGGCCAAGAAATCCGTGAAGACATTACTGTAATTATGGTTGCTCCAAAGGGTCCTGGTTCTGAAGTTCGTTCAGAATACGTTCGTGGTTTCGGTATGCCATGTCTTATTGCTGTTCACCCAGAAAGAGACCCAGAAGGCAAAGGCTGGGATTACGCTAAGGCTTATGCAGCTGGTTTACACGCAGACCGTCCTGGTGTTTTGGAAAGTGCTTTTATCGCAGAAGTTAAATCTGACCTTATGGGCGAACAAACAATCCTTTGTGGTATGCTCCAGACAGGCACAATCCTTTGCTACGATAAAATGGTTAAGGAATTTGGTGTAGAACCAGGCTATGCAGTCAAGCTTATCCAATATGGTTGGGAAACCATTTCTGAAGCTTTGAAACATGGCGGCATCACTAACATGATGGACAGACTTTCTAACCCAGCTAAGATTCGTGCAAACGAACTTGCTGCAAAAATGAAAGACATTATGCGCCCACTTTATCGCAAACACCAAGACGACATCATTTCTGGCAAGTTCTCTTCTACAATGATGGAAGACTGGGAAAATGGCGATAAAGACCTTCTCACTTGGCGTGAAGAAACTGGTAAGACAGAATTTGAACAAACCGCTGCAACAGACAAAGTTATTTCTGGACAAGAATACTTTGATCGTGGCGTTTTGATGGTAGCTATGATTAAAGCTGGCGTTGAACTTGCTTTTGAAACCATGGTTTCTGTTGGTATCAAGCCAATGAGTGCTTACTATGAATCCTTACACGAAACTCCGCTTATTGCTAACCTCATTGCTCGTAAAAAGCTCTATGAAATGAACCGTGTTATCAGCGATACTGCTGAATATGGTTGCTATCTCTTTGCTAATGCTTGTGTGCCTCTCTTGAAAGATTTCATGGCTACAGAAGTGAACAAAGAAGATATCGGCTTTGTTTACGGTGAAGGTAAAACAAACGAAGTGGATAACGCAGAACTTATTGCTGTAAACGCTTCTATCCGTAATCATCCTGTTGAAGAAATTGGCGCTTGGCTCCGTGCTCGTATGACTGGCATGGCTAAGATTGTTTAATTCTTTTTTAGGAATTACTTTGAAAAATCGGTGGCTTGTAAAGCGACCGATTTTTTTTATTTTTAAAGCCGAAATGTTAAAAGCGTTAAAAATGTTTCCGCTGCTCCCTGATTTTTTGGATACGCCTTATGGCCGTGTATTCTTGTTGGCGTTTCCAAAAGAAAATCACCGCAACACAATACATTCAATTCTTTCAGAAAAAGCAGGGTTTGATGTGGGAGAAATTCTCCAAACAAAAGAAAATGAACGTCCTGTATTTTCTAATTCTCCCTTTGATGCCAATTGGAGTCATTCAAAAAATTGTTGCGTTTTAGCTTATTCTGAAAGTGCAAAAGTTGGAATCGATATTGAATTTTTAAAACCTAAATCTTTACGACTTGCAGAACGTTTTTATAGTAAAGAAGAATCCATTTATTTAAAAGAATTAGAACAAGAAAATCCAGAAAAAGCCATTCAGGAATTTTTTAGACTTTGGTGCCGCAAAGAAGCGTATTTCAAATGTGTCGAAGGCTCTTTTTTTGAAGGCTCTCTAAAACAAAATATGCTACAAAACACTTGTCAAGAAGTTTCTTTTTTTGATTTTTCTGGTAAAGTAGATAATGAATCGTTTGCTTTAGCAATTGCTGTTAAATAAAGTTTAAAATTTATGCAATTTGATTGTTTCAAAATGTTTTAAAATTCTTGAAATTTTCTAAATTTCCGCATGAAAATTCATTCCTTTAGATAGGTTTAGCTTTATGATTATTCTTCGTGGTTCGCCCGCTCTTTCTGATTCTCGTTTGCAAAAGCTTCTTGCCGATTTTCAGGCACAGAATCTTCCAGTAACTCAGGTTTCTGCTGATTTTATTCATGTAGTGGATGAAAGCGAATGTTTGGCTGAAAAAGAACAAGAAGTTTTATCCAAATTGTTGGAATATGGTCCTAAACGAGAAAGCCGAGAAGTATCTGGCGCTATGTTTGTGGTTTCGCCTCGCCCAGGCACTATTAGCCCATGGAGTTCAAAAGCAACAGATATCGCTCATATTTGTGGGCTTTCTAAAATTCGTCGAATTGAACGCGCTATTGCTTATCATGTGCATTTTGATTCTGCTGTAACGCCTGAATTTGAAAGCTTTGTTTGCTCAAAAATACACGACAGAATGACTCAAAAAGTATTTCGTTCTGAAGAAGAATTAGAAGTGCTTTTCCATAAAGAAGAACCACGTCAATTAAATGAAATTCCTGTTTTAACAGAAGGCCGTGAAGCGTTAGTAAAAGCGGATAAAGAACTTGGGCTTGCTCTTGCTCCAGATGAAATTGATTATTTAGTTAAAAGTTTTACTGCTTTGAATCGTAACCCAAGCGATGTAGAACTTTACATGTTTGCTCAAGCCAATTCAGAGCATTGCCGCCATAAAGTGTTTGGTGCTGAATGGACCATTGATGGCAAGAAAATGGATAAATCTTTATTCCAGATGATTAAGAATACATACGAAATGCATTCTACAGATATCTTCTCTGCTTATAAAGATAACGCTGCGGTAATGCGTGGTGCAAACGCTAAACGTTTTTACGCTGACCCTCGCACCAATACTTATGATTTCCATGAAGAACCTGTTCACATTTTAATGAAAGTGGAAACTCATAACCACCCGACAGCCATTTCTCCATTCCCAGGTGCCGCAACTGGTTCTGGTGGTGAAATCCGCGATGAAGGTGCTACTGGTCGTGGTTCTAAACCAAAGGCTGGTTTAACTGGCTTTAGCGTTTCAAATTTAAAATTGCCGGGAGCCGTTCAACCTTGGGAAAAAGATTTTGGAAAACCATCTCGAATTGCTAGTCCTCTAGATATTATGATCGAAGGTCCGCTTGGTGGTGCTGCTTTCAATAACGAATTTGGACGCCCAAACATTTTAGGGTATTTCCGCACATTTGAAATGGAAGTCGCTAAAGATGGCGGCAAAGAAATTCGCGGTTATCATAAACCGATTATGCTTGCTGGTGGCCTTGGAAACATTAAAGAAGACCATATTGCAAAAGGTCATATCGAACCAGGCGATCATTTAGTTGTGCTTGGTGGCCCAGCAATGCTTATTGGTCTTGGTGGTGGGGCCGCTAGTTCTGTAGCCAGTGGCTCTGGTAACGAAGACCTTGATTTTGCAAGTGTTCAGCGTGATAACCCAGAAATGGAACGTCGTTGCCAAGAAGTGATTGACCGCTGCTGGGCTATGGATGACGAAAACCCGATTTCATTTATTCACGATGTCGGGGCAGGTGGCCTTTCAAACGCATTACCAGAACTTGTTCACGATGGTGGCCTTGGCGGTAATTTTGAACTCCGTAAAGTCCCATGCGATGAACCAGGAATGAGCCCACTTGAAATTTGGAGTAACGAATCTCAGGAACGTTACGTAATTGCTGTCGCCAAAGATAAACTCGATGTTTTTGATGCTCTTTGCAAACGTGAACGTTGCCCTTATGCAGTTGTTGGTGAAGCTGTTCCAGAAAAGCATTTAACGCTTACCGATTCTCATTTCGGAAACAAGCCAATTGATATGCCTTTAGATGTCTTGCTTGGAAAACCTCCTCGCATGATTCGTAACGAGGTAAGCCGTACCCGCCCAGTTGAAAATGAAATTTTCCCAGAAGGAACAGACATTTCAACGGTAGCCAAGCGAGTGCTTGCAAACCCATCTGTTGCCGATAAAACATTCTTGATTTCCATTGGTGACCGTTCTGTTACCGGTATGATTTGTAGAGACCAGATGGTTGGCCCATGGCAAGTTCCTGTAGCTGATTGCGCTGTAACTTCAGCAACGCTTGACACTTTTGAAGGCGAAGCTATGAGTATGGGTGAACGCGCTCCGATAGCCGTTCTTTCGCCGGCAGCAAGTGCAAGAATGGCTGTAGCCGAATCTTTAACGAACTTGGCAGCTGCTTATGTTCCAGAAATGGGTCGAGTGAATCTTTCTGCAAACTGGATGGCAACGCCAAATTACGAAGGCGACGGCGTTGACTTATACAAAGCCGTTCAGGCAATTGGTATGGAGCTTTGCCCAGAACTTGGAATTACCATTCCTGTTGGTAAAGATTCTATGAGTATGAGCACAGTCTGGAACGATGAATCAGGCGAACACCGTGTAACCGCTCCGATTTCTCTTGTAATTAGTGCTTTTGCTCCTTGCGCAGATGTTCGGAAAACTTTGACTCCGCAATTACAAAAGAAAGATTCTCGTTTGTTGCTTGTTGATTTAGGCCATGGAAAAAATCGTCTTGGTGCTTCTATTGCTGCGCAAGTATTCTGCAAAATGGGTGCCGAAGCTCCAGATGTAGAAAGCGCTAAAGAATTGCGTTCTTTCTTTGAAACCATTCAGAAATTAAATGCAGAAGGAAAAATTCTTGCATACCACGACAAATCTGATGGTGGCCTTTATACCACAGCCTTAGAAATGGCTTTTGCAGGTCATGTTGGTGTAACTCTTGATATTTCAAAACTCGCTGGTTCTGAATTAGAAATTCTTTTTAACGAAGAACTTGGAGCTGTTTTACAAGTAGCTACAGAAAATGTAAGTGCCGTTCTTTCGGCATTTGAAAATGCTGGTTTAAAAGAATGCGTTTCTGATATCGGAACACTTAACGATTCTTACGAATACCGCATTGGAAATTACGCAGAAAATATTTCTGATTTGCGTGCAATTTGGAGCGATACTACACGCCGCATTTCAGCCCTTCGCGATAATCCAGAATGTGCTGAAAGTGAATACAAATTAAAGCTTGAAGAAGCAGACCCAGGAATCACTCCAAAAGTAACTTTCGATATTTCTGTAACGCACGATTACGAAAGCCGTCCAAAAATGGCAATTCTTCGTGAACAAGGTGTAAATGGTGAAGTAGAAATGGCAGCCGCTTTCAATAAAGCCGGTTTTGAATCCATTGATGTTCACATGACAGATATTTTGTCGGGCAGGGTTTCTTTAAAAGATTTCCAAGGCCTTGTCGCTTGCGGTGGCTTTAGCTATGGTGACGTTTTAGGTGCTGGCGAAGGTTGGGCAAAGAGCATTCTCTTCAATGCTTCTGCAAGAACAGAATTTGAAAATTTCTTCCATCGTAAAGACACATTCACGTTAGGCGTTTGCAATGGTTGCCAGATGGTTTCTAATTTAAAAGAACTCATTCCTGGTGCTTCTCATTGGCCACGCTTTGTGCAGAACCTTTCTGAACGTTTTGAAGCTCGTTTCTGTAGCTTGAAAGTAGAAGATACGCCTGCAGTTCTTTTAAAAGGAATGGCTGGTTCTGTATTGCCAATAGCAGTTGCTCATGGTGAAGGCCGTGTAGAATTTGCAAATGCAGATATGGCAAAAAAATGTTTAGAATCTGGTTTGGTTTCTTTACGCTATGTAGATGGAAATCACAACTATACCGAACGTTATCCGCTGAACCCGAACGGCTCTGTTTATGGCATGACTGGTCTTTGTTCAGAAGATGGCCGTGCAATGATTATGATGCCGCACCCAGAACGTGTGTTCCGCACTTGCCAATATTCTTGGCACCCAGCAGAATGGACAAACGAATTTGGCCCATGGATGCAACTATTCCGCAATGGCCGTATTTTTGTGGGGTGAGTCGTCGCTTATTCTAGAAAAAAGCCGCTCGAAAGGGCGGCTTTTTTTGGGGGGGGCGTTCTGTAAAACTTTACTTGTTTTTGGAAAAAAGTACTAGTTTGTTTGGTTAAATCCGAGATATGAGCTAAATCCAAGCATATACATTGCTAGAGTAAGATTGATATCTTCATTTCCAGCGTTATAGTGTTTAGCCTTTTTTTGTAATTCCAAATACACACTATCTTTAGTATTTTCTTTTTTTGACATTAAAGGTAGTACTTTAGATATCATTTCTGGTAATTTCATACATACTTTATAGAATGCATCGGATTGACCTGTAACAATGTTATAAAATTGATCTATGCTAACCCGACGGATTCTTTTATGACGAACTTTTCTTTTGTCAACAGATGTTTCCCAAATAATATTTTGAGATGTGTTGGCTATTGCTTCTACGAGATAACAAGCACAATCATCATCAGTACATAGTTGTTGTTGCATTTTTTTATAAGTTCTTTCTGCACTAGAACTATTCATAGTGTTGTGTTTGTTTTTCATTTCGACGTAGATTGTATGCACTAATTCATTACATTCATCGTTTGGAGCAAAATACAATCCATTTGAATTTTGAAAGATAATATCCCATCCTCCTTCCTTTCCGTTTGGAGGAACGGTGCATTTTTTTATGTATTTGAAAATATGCTGATGAAAATATCCAATGTAGTTGTTGTTTGTTTTATCTCTCTGGCGAGTTGTTTCGTTATTGATTAATTCTTGCCAAGAAATACCATATAAAGCTTTATCAAAGGCAAATTTTACAGGGTCTATAATATTTTTATTAAAGTCTTTGAGAGTCATTGATTTTAAGGATTCTCTATAATTTTCAATGGTTTGGCAAACATGTTTTTTGAAATCGTTTTCAGAAATAAAATCTAAATCCCACATAGTTAAACCTCTTCCAAAATCTTTGCTATTTGAATGCCAATGTCTTTGGCTAAATTAATCGGAACTGCATTGCCTACTTGTTTGTACTGTTCCGCCAGTGTGCCTGCAAATTTCCAATTTTCTCGAAAAGATTGGAATCTTGCATTTTCGCGAATACTAAAGGGACGAACTTCTAAAGGGTGACATCTGTCTGTTTGTTTCATTCCTGGATTTGTTAAAACGGTTAAAGAAGGTTCTTCCATACTTATTCGTCGTAAAATTCCCGTTCGTCCTCCTCCCATTTTCCAACATGTTTTCATGTATGCTTTAGCAATTTTTGGGTCAATATTTCGCCAACACCCCCCAGGAGGAACAAGGGCAAAAACTTTTTCTTTTGCGGATGAATATCTTGTACAATGATTTTTGTCTGGATTTGTGTCTAGTTTTACATCTTTTAAAACAGGTTTGTATTTATGAGGTTTGGGAAATTCAAATTTTACTTTAGTAACCAAGTCGTTTCGAATACCAATAGTTATTAATCGTTCCCTTTTTTGAGGATTGTTATAATCCCAAGCATTTAATACTTGATGATAGGTTACATAACCTTCATCTTCAAAAATGTTAAGGATTGTTTGGTATGTCTTTCCTTTATCATGAGATAACAAACCTTTTACATTTTCAAAGAGAAAAGTTTTAGGTTGAAGTTTATGCAAAAATATGGCATAATGGTAGAACATTGTTCCGCGAACATCATCAAGTCCAAGGCGTTTTCCAGCATAGCTAAAACTTTGACAGGGGGCCCCTCCAGAAAGAAGGTCTAATTCACCAAAGTTTATTTTAAATTCTTTGACTAAATCTCTTTGTGCAACCTGAGCAACATCTTCATGCAAAACATTCCATTTAGGACGATTGATTTTAAGAGTGTCTGTTGCAGCTTTGTTGCATTCAATTAAAGCAATATGTTCAAAGCCTGCTTTTTCTAGGCCTATTGCAAGTCCACCAGCACCAGCAAACAATTCAATAGATTTGAATCGCTTAACCGTTTTTCTTTTTGTCATTTTTTCTCCACATTGAGAGTGAATAATTTCTCTCTCGTTGGAGCTTTATCATGACATTTTCATACAATCAACGACACGCAATACCCAGTGCATACAATATGCACGGAGTAGAATACGCCTATTATAGTATGGGCGTTGCGAGTTTCGTCTTATTCCCTGTGTAGAAATTGTCGAGATTTCAAGTCAAGAACAAGAGATAAACTCTAGATGTGAGTTTACTCTCATTCAAGCTCTAGTCACGGATTTTCGGAAAAAGGCGTGAAGTTGATGCATTTATCGACTCGAGGCTCTCGACTGCCCTACACAAATAAATACAAACAACTCACGCCCCAAAAGGTCGTTTGCTTGTTAGGCAAATCGATTATATCAACACCATATAGCAAAACGATGCAACAGGCTATTTCCAGCTGCAGACGTGAGCGTTCGTCTTATTCTCTGTGTATGAAATGGTCGAGATTTCAAGTCGAGAAAAAGAGAAAACCCTATTTATGAGCAAATATAAAATTTTTCCGTTTTATTTGCAAATTTTTCCTTTCTTTTGTCGGTAATGTAAAAACAGCGAAACAAATTACTTCTTTTGCAGATTATTTGATGAATATACTATTACAACATAAACTTAGTTCAAATGGAATCATCAGCGGTTCTTTGCGGTTGCCAATGCAAACTTTCATAAGTGTAGTTATTGCGACTTTCTCATGTGGAGTCAATTGTTTCCAACTATTTTATATTTACCACTATGAGTTCACAGACAATAAAAATTCAGTATCTTGATGATTCTATTCCAAAGCTTTGTTATGTAGATGGCAAATCGGATTGGATTGACCTTGCGGCAGCGGAAACAGTTGTTTTGAAAGCAGGGGAGTTTCGTTTAATCCATTTGGGAGTGGCGATGAAACTTCCGGAAGGTTTTGAAGCGCACCTTGCGCCTCGCAGTTCGACTTTCAAGAATTTTGGAATTTTACAAACTAATTCTGTTGGTGTGGTGGATTCTAGTTATTGCGGTGCAGAAGACTGGTGGAAAATGCCTGTTTATGCGACTCGCGATGTGACTATTGAAAAAGGGAGCCGTATCGCTCAATTCCGGATTATGGAAAACCAGCCTAAAATTCAATTTGAAGAAACTGTATTAGAAAATAAAAATCGTGGCGGATTTGGAAGTACAGGAACTTTTTAAAGTTTTTTTGAATAAAAAAAAGATATATTCATTAGGAAGTTTTCATAAAGATAGCTTTGGTAGATTGGGCTTTCTCGTACACCTATTCTGTCGTAAATTGTGCGAGGTTATGAGGGTTTTTATGCAAGTAGTTTATGATGAAAAAAATAGGGTGTATTTAAGAATTAATCCAGACGATGATAGAGAAATTCAATGGGCTTCTAAATTGTACCAAGGCGGAACGACATGGCAGAGAGCAAAGACATTCAGTTCGTCAATAATTGCTTTGGATTTAGATGACGACGATCGTTGTGCTGTTGCTGTTTTAGAAAATCATAAAACATATACAGCAACAAGTGGAGGGCATGCTTGGAATTATAAATTCTACCCGCCTAGCAGTAGAATCCATAAAATGTATGGTTAATTATATGGTTAATTAAATTGAAAAAATAAACTTAAATCACTAATTCTTAACGAATTAGTGATTTTTTTTTGATATAAAAACCCCCGTCTTGTAAACAAGGCGGGGATTTTATCAGAAAGCTTACAGATTATTCAATCGTAATGAGAGTAAGTGTACGTTTACCAACCTTGATAGGTTTAGAAACATCTACACCCTTCTTAGCTTTCTTAGAAGGATCGTTTGCCCAACCTTCTTTGAGCTTTTCAGAGCTGCGGTCCAAAGTCTGGACAGTTGCTTTACCCTTGAAGCCAGGAATGTCGAGTTTCAATTCGTAATCGCTGTAAGGGCTCTTGTTTACAACGAGCAAGGATTTCTTCTTACCATTTTCTGTGTAGTAAGTGGTAATTAAAGATTCATTGTCGCCAGTAATTTCTGTCTTCAAGAGTTTACCGCGAAGAGCGTCAGAAGCCATTTGGAATGCCCAGTAACTTGGACGTGGGCAGTTCATGCATTCTTCAGCAGAACGAGTTAAGTAACCATAGTCACCGCCTTCTGGAGTAATATCGTTGTGGATATCCCAGTACTGTGCGTTGTCAACATTTTCTGTTGCAAGCATAGCGAGGTAATCAGCAACGAACAAACCGTTTTCAAGAGCGATGGTTTGTGGGCCTGGGTTAAAGTCAACGGAGTTCCATTCGGTGAGCCACAATTCAAACTTCTTTTCTTTATTGAAGTGTTTGGTCCACTTGTCTACGAGCTTATGGAGACGGCTGTAGATAGGTACCAAGTCTTGTGGTGCAGAAAGGAGAGCAAAGTCGTTTTCTTCACCGAAGTGTTGTGGGTAGTGGTGAACAATAATACCATCGGCAATGTCACCTGTTTCACGGAGAACGTTATCGTTCCATTCACCATCAAGCACGCCAAGAACAGCAACCTTAATAGTTGGGTCAACTTTCTTCATAGCTTCGATGAACTTGCGAGCGCGTTTACCATAAATGGTACCACCATCTTTACCATACTTTTCATAGTATGGGTGCCAGTTACCATAAACTTCGTTACCGATTTCCCAGTACTTGATGCCAGCTTTCTTATCTATGTTGGTGTGTTTTACCCAAGCAGCAGCTTCTTGTTCTGTACCAGAACCGAAGTTTACTGTGAACATAGCGTTAGAGCCAGTCTTCTTCAACCATTCTAAGAATTCATCAGTATCAACCATCCAATCCTTATTGTCAAGGATTTCTTTCCAGTGGTCGTCATCAGCGCGGAGACCGCCTGGGTAACGAACAATGCCGTGATTGATGCGTTTTACATATTCAGAAGTTTGAACTTTGAATTTCTTGTTGTCAAGCATATCGCCATCCCAGAGGGCTGCGTTAATGCCGAAGAGACCACCAGAAATTTCTGGGTTCAAGACTTCGCTTGTGCCTTTAACATTTACTTTTACAACAGCTGGGCGAGCAGCTTGTTTTACTTCGCGGAGGTTGGTGAGCTTGATGTTATCAACTTCGAAGCTACCGTTAGAACCTTCTCCACCTGGTTTGAAGTCGAGAGAAACAACGCCCTTCAAGTCAAATACGCCGTTTTCCTTTGCTCCAGGAGGTTGATAGTAAGGGAATTTTGCGAAGTTACGGAATGGAACGATTACAGTGTTACGGCCACGTGGAACACCTGTGTTAGAAACGAAGAGTTCGTTTCCAGCGTCACCGATTTGAACTGTGATGGACTGCCATGCGCGTTCAGAGTAAACGTCGAACATGATACCCCAGTGATTAGTCCAATCGCGGTCCTTAGCAGGACGATTGTTCTTAGCCATATCAAATACAACGTCAACCCAGTCAGACATTTCGAAATGCTTTACGTTGAGAGAATTGCCGTCGAGCTTAGAAGTCTTGAACGGAACTTCAACTTCAACTTTGGACTTAGGACCTTTAGATGGTTCCCAAATATCCTTTGAATACTTGCTTTCGAAGTCTGTAATCACCATATCTGGAGCTTTGGATTTCCAGTTATCCCACTTGATGTCTGGGTCAACCCAGTCAATATTTTCAGTGAAGGTGATTTGGTCAACAAAGATAGTTACAGGAGCTGGTTTGCCTGGTTCGCCCTGGTTTTCACCTTTGCCAACAGAGAAGCGGATTTCTTGGATTTTATTCCATTGAATGTCCTTAGCCACTTCAGCTTGCTTGGTAGCATCCCAAGCTTTACCTTTGTCTACGAACTTCTTCAAAGGAATCTTGACAAGTTTCCAATCTTTGCCGACTTTAGAACCTTCGATCCAGTCGTTCAAGCTAATCTTAGTCTGGCTCTTGATATCGTTACCTTGGTTATCCAAGAGACCTACATAGACTTTTTCGCCACCAAGTTTACCCTTGATCCAGAAGTAGAGACCACCTTTATTGCGAACTTTAGAGAGGTCTACATACTTGCCTTCACCAAGAGAGTAGGTGACACCAGACCAGTCGTTGTTATCAATGTACATAGCGAGTACATTGGAGTTGCCGGCTGTCTTGGATTGAGCTTCACGTTGAGCAGTTAAACCACCATAAACGTAGCTGAACTTTCCGTTTGCAAGCACATTGTCATAGAATGTAGCGAGTGTCTTAGCCTTGCCGTCCAACTTTTCTGGAGCCTTAGGGCCATCAATGACATCGTTGTTTTCATCCCAGTAAACAATTTTTGCTTTAGGCTTAGCTTTTTTGTTCCCCTTAACGATTTCGATGTTATCTACAAAGATTTCAAATGCTGGGTTAGTTCCTTTATCGATAGAGAAACGAATTTCAGCAATTTTATCCCAGTCAATACGAGAAGGGAATTCTGCTTTACGGGTGTTATCCCAATAAAGACCACGGTCAGGGAAATCAACCAAAGGGATAGTTACCTTTTTCCATTCTGTGGTAACTGCGCCACCTTGGATGTATTTGTTCATAGGGAGAACGACTTGAGTTTTCTTGCCGTCGCCGGTTTCATCGTCCAAGAGACCGATTTTTAATTGTTCGCCACCCTTAGCGCCCTTAATCATAAATTCAATTCTTGAATCAAGCATATACTTGTTCAAATCAAAGAATTCATTGTAAAGACAAACGGATGCCCCAGAATAATCAGTTGGGTCAAGACTAATTTTAAGTGCTGATTTGGATTTATAACCACCATCTTTAGTCTTTTCGATGCCTTTTGATTTTCCACCATAAGCGTAGTCAAAACCACCTTGACGATATTGGTCATCAAAGAATTTATAAACTACAAGACGTGGTGGTTTTTGCTGAGCCATGGAGGCGGTCGCCGTCATTCCTAAAAGGAACAAGGACGCTGCTTTCAAGGTTTGCTTCATTTACGTTACCTCTTGTTTATGTTGAGTTTGTTAGAATTTAAGATTTTTTTGGGAAAAGCGTTCAAAAAAAAGCAAATTCTGTTTACATAAAAAGGCGTTCCTTGAGTCTAAAGGAACGTCTTTTCATTAAGTTACATGTTTTTAGTAAAAGTCATGTAAAAATTATTTTTCGTTTAGCATTTTTTCCACAAGTTGTGGCGAAAAACGATCTTGGCGTTTGCCGTTTATGTAGAAGTTCGGAGTGCCTTGAACACCAACTTTCATACCAAGTTCAAAATCTTTGTTGATGGTTGCTTCCATAGTGGAATCAAGAACCATGTCTTTTTTGAACTGTTCTACATTCAAGCCCACTTCTTTTGCCACTTTTACGAATGTTTCTTCGGAAAGTTCTTTGAAGTGTGGAGCGAGTGCGTAGCGGAATTCCCAGAATTTACCTTGTTTTTGAGCCGCAATACTTGCTGCTGCGGCAGGTTTTGCGTTAGTGTGGAAACTAAGTGGGAAATGTTTGTAAACAAATTTGATTTTGTCTGGGTATTTGTCCATTAATTTTTTGATTTCTGGAGCAATACGTGAGCAATATGGGCATTGGAATTCTGTAAATTCAACAATGGTCAATTTTGGATTTTTTGTATTGCCAAAAACTGGAGAGCCATCGTCTGGAATGTCCCAAACTTTGTTATCCATTTCCATTTCTTTTTTCATTTGTTCTAAAGAAATGCCTCTTTTATCAAGACCATATTTAACTATTTCAAATTCTTCTTTAACTTTAGCTAGTTCTGTGGAAACGCTATCAAGTTTTGCGGCTAAAGCCTGGTTAGAGCCGTTTTGGGCAGATGCTTGATTGCAAGCGGTAAAAGAAATCATAAGGACTGCAGGTAGCAGTAAAGATAATGGTTTCATAAAAAATCCTTTTTTTAATGATTGTATAATATAAAAAATATTAAAGAAATAATATGCAAAAAAAAAATTAAAGTAGATTAGCTTGCCTTTTCAGGGCTTGCAAGAGAGAAAAGCGTCGCTCAAGGAAGGGGGGCTTGGAGGTGACCGTTCGGCCTTCGCAACTCCGAGCCGGGGCCCCTCCATAAAAAATTATAGTTCTTTAATTTCTTGTTCAGAAAGACCAGAAATGATTCTGATTTTATCAATAGGAATTCCTTCCATAAGCATTGCTTTTGCCATTTCACGTTTAGCATCATTAATGCCATCCAAAAAGCCTTCTGCTTTGCCTTTAGCTTCACCTTCAAGGAACCATTCTTCACGTTCGGCTTCAGCGATAGAAGTGTAGCCTTTGTTTTCTAAAA